>Ga0310343_10000117_pt1 | contig 33280 bp, 29 predicted proteins | sample HC15DNA2025_MG_FD_203519 | JGI IMG/M metagenome (GOLD analysis project Ga0310343, IMG submission 203519) | Marine microbial communities from station ALOHA, North Pacific Subtropical Gyre - HC15-DNA-20-25_MG | ecosystem: Environmental > Aquatic > Marine > Oceanic | place: Pacific Ocean: North...
AGTACTTATTATTAGATCATATTTTTTTATTTGATTTGCAAAATTTATTTCACCGCCACCATTAAGATTTGGCTTAATAGAAAAAACTTTTGATGAGAGATAAATTTTTCCTCCTAAAGATTCAATTCTATTTGAAATACATTCTATAAACTCATCTGAGCCACCCTTTAAATATCCCAAATGCTCTTTCAGAAAATGTCTTGATTTTCCTAAGCGTCTTATTCTGCTCCATATCCATGCGGCTGATATACTATCTGAATAATTAAAGAATTTATAGATAAATAATTTATTCCAGAAAATCTGATAACCAGTTTTTCCTATCCATTTTTTTAGCCAACTTCTGGCTGTTAACTTATCGAGATGATTCCAATCTGAAATAGTTAAACAGCGTGCTGCATGTAAAAGATATCTCAATCTAGAGATTATTGATATCCTCGGAAATGTTATCACTGCACCAACTGAACCCCACCTATATAATTTATTCTTAAAAAAGAATCCCATTTTGGTTTCTTTCCAACATAATTTTTCTTTTAGTCCTAATTCAGAAAGAGTTCTTTTAAATGCAAAATCACCAATGCAGTGAAAATGATAGTATCTTTCAATTCTTTGATTCTCGAAATCAAAACATGCTGCCATTCCACCTAAGCGATCATCGGCTTCAATTAAATCTGGTTGCAAACCAAGCTTGGCTAATTCAAATGTAGCTGATAAGCCCATAGGCCCACCTCCAATGATGGCTATTTTTTTTTTATTCAAAATGGCAAGTCTATATCACTAAATATACTATTACAATAAGTTATTTTAATTGCTTCATCAATATCAGTAGGCTTCACTGAAAATATCTTAGGCCAATTAATTAATTCAAATTCATCCCCAGCAGTCAATGCTTCTAGTTGAGAAACTGTGAAGGCTGGTTTCCTTGCTATAACAGCCCATACTTGAAGTAAAAAACTAAAAATTGGTATAGGTAAATTGATGAATATTGGATTATTTTTTGATGTAGATCTTATGATTTTCATAAGTTTTATATAAGTTATCCGTTGAAGACCAGTAATATCAAATTCACCAATTATTTCCTGATTAATTATGCAACTTTTTATTATTTTGCAGAAATCTTTTACAAATAAGGGTTGCCTTATAAATTTACCTTTTCCTGGGATAGGAAATAACGGAAACCTATTCATAAATTTTTGAAGCCATCCAAGGTGTTTTCTATCAAACCAACCAAACATTAAGGTTGGGCGCAAAATAATTAGGTTCCCCCCCCAATTTTTTTTTATTAAATCTTCTTGCCTTAATTTGGTTTGAGCATAAAGATCATCACAAACAGAATTAACAACTGAACTACTAACGTGGATCAATCTATTTATTTTTGATTTTTTTATCGCTTCAAGAATATTTTTTGTTGTTATCACATTATTTTTTTCAAATTGATAAGGATCTTTATTCCCAATTTCGGCCTGCAACATAATGCAAACATCAAAATTTTTTATCATTCCTAACCATTTACTTTTTTTGCTGTAGCTTAAATCCTCGCAAATGAAGTTAACTCTTTTAAATAATTTTTTAGCAATATTTATAGAGGATTTGTTCTTGTCAACAACAAGTATTTCCCATTCGGGATGACTTTTGGACAAAAGATAAATTAAATTTAATCCAACTAATCCAGCACCACCAGGTATAAAAATCTTCATGACACTAAATCTCTAATCTTCTAGATAAATCTGAAACAAAAATATTTGAGGGATCAAGGATTTTTTTTTGAGACTTCCATTCTTCATATCTTAAGTAACTTTTTTTGAACGTTTTTGAAGATTGCCTCGAGTCTTTTGCTAAGTAAATCCTTCCTCCTGCATTAACTACTAATTCATCAAGACAATTTAAAGTATCTAGTAATCTTGGGACCTTAGCAGGGATATCAACAGCTAAGGTCCAACCTTCAATCGGGAAAGATAGAGGCCCCTTATTTGCTTTTCCAAATCTTTTCAAAACTGTTAAAAAACTTGGTGCACCAATTTTTTTTAGTGAATCAAGTATCTTTGATATTAGAAAAGATGATTTATCGGGTACTACAAACTGATATTGAATAAAGCCATTATTTCCATAGATTCTATTCCAATTTTTAAGGCCATCTAGTGGATGAAAAAATGTGCTAAATGATTGAAATTCACTTTCTAATGAATTTCTGGACTTAGCAAACCATACTTTATTGAATAAAGATACTGTAAAATTATTTAAAATTCCATTAGGGAAGAATGATGGTGTATTTGGTGTTTTTTCTTCATCATATTTAAGTGGCTCTTTATATATTTTTCGATCACTATAATTGATTTCATTTGAGTCTGCATGATCACCTCTAGTTAAAATCCCTCGACCTTTTTTACTTAGGCTGTCTATCCAAGCAACGCTATATTTGTGACGATTATCATTTTCTATCATTGATTCCATTAATGAATCTAATTCATTAAATTTTTTTGTTTGAACTTTTATTTGAGAGGAAGTTATAGAAATAAGTTTAAATTTTGCCTCTACAATTACACCCGTCAATCCCATTCCTCCTGTTGTAGCCCAAAAGGCTTCTGAAGATGTGATATCAAAAGGAGATAAAATCCTTAGATTTCCCTGGCCATCAATGAGTGATATTTGGAGAACATGATTTGCAAAACTGCCATCACAATGATGATTTTTACCATGAACATCTGAAGATATTGCACCACCAACGGTAATGTTTTTGGTTCCAGGACTGACAGGTAAGAAAAAACCTCTAGGAACAATATATTTTAAAATCTCACTGAATTTAGCACCACCTCCAGCTAATAGAACTCCACTATTTTTATCTAAATGTAATGTATTTAAATTCCTTGTATCTATTACATGACCTCCTCCACATTGAGCAGGATCTCCATAAGATCTTCCTAATCCTCTTGAGATTAAAGGATTTATTTTTTTATCAATTAAATTTTTTATTTGCTCTATATCCTTTGGAGTATATATCTTTGCAGTTGAGTAATTCCTTCTACCCCAACCTGATAAAGATTTTGATTCAATATGAATGGATAAATTCAAAGTAAAGAATATAAATATTGAAATATAATATTACAACTTCTTCAATAAAAAGGAGGGTAATGATTTAATAATCAGCATAATAAATTTCCACCAACATGGCATGTATTCAACTCCGTTCTTATATGGATCTTTTCTTAAGATACTTACGATTCTTCCTTTATCAGTAAATAAAAAATTTGGGAAATTGCCCTTTACCATTGAAGTTTTTATTAATCCAGCTTTTATTATCCTTATGCTAAAAGGACTTTTCTGGTATATATTTGCTAACCCTTCACAATAAATAGTTAATCCAGCCTTAGCTGCACCATATTGGTAGTTTGAAGGTCTGCCTCTGTCACCAGCTACTGAAGAAAATATCCATAAACATCCTTGCTTTTTAACTCTTTCTTTTGTAACTATGGATTTAATCCAAGAAATAAGTGAAATGAAATTTATTTTTAAAATATTTAACTCTTCAGATAAGTTTTTTTTATTATGATTTGATCCGAGAAATCCAGCAGTAATAATATACAAGTCATAGTCTAAATATTCATTTTCTTTCGGAATATAATCTGAAAGTAAATCTACTTCTTGATTCTCTATGTGAACATCATATTTATTTTTTAAATTGTCGATGAATTTTTGATTTTTTTTCTTATCTCTGGCTATAAGAAAGAACTTTTTACAACCACTTCTAGCAAATTGAGTACATATCTCTTGGGCTATTTCACTAGTACTGCCTAGAATCCATATTGAATTAACTTTATACATGAATCTATTATTTTAAGAAACCAATAAATGCTATTGATAATAACCAACCTAATATTGATAATAATATTCCTTTGTCACTAAGTAAAATTTCTTCTGGTTTTTCAGGATTAACATTTGGATTATAAATTTCTCTTCTTACCCTTTCTTTGGGATCAGTTATTAGTTGATATCGAAAAATACCCAATAAAACGAAAGGTATAGTTATTATCATTGACCCTTTTGTAGATCCATTAATTGAAGGTCCTACTGCCCATAATGAGTAACTCATAAAAGCACTTGTAGATACTATGGATTCTGCTCTATTTAACAAAGATAAAGAATACCTGTTTAAGGACTTTCTTGTTTTGATCTTAATATTAATAACGTTCTGCAATTCTGCTTTTCTTTTTTCTATGGCAAGGAATAAAGCGAGTAGACCTATTGATAATAAGAACCAAGGGGAAAAGTCAAAATTTGCAGATTTAACTCCAGCTATTGCTCTAAGTAAGAATCCTGAAGAGATACAAAAAATATCAAGAAAAGGTTCGTTCTTTAATCTAAAACAGTATGCAATTTGAATAATAAAATAAATTATAATAATGTAAGCTGAAATATTATTAATTGAAGATGCTATTAATAGGCTTGCAGCAAATATAAGTAACGAAGAGATAATAGCTTTTTTAATTGATATTCGCCCGGAAGCTATTGCTCTATATTTTTTATAAGGATGTATCTTATCGCTATTAATATCGATTGTGTCATTAATAAGATAAATAGAACTTGATACTAAACAGAAAGAAATGAAGCAAATAAATGATGAAAACCATATATCAAATGAAGTTGAGAATGAGAAAAATGGAGCAGCAAAAACCAAAAGGTTTTTTGTCCACTGTTTTGGTCTACAAGCTTTTAATAGATCCTTCAAAACTTCTATATGGAACTAATTAATCAATTAACATAATAACATTGGCTTCATTTAAGAAATTTTAATTATCTTGGCAATTAAGATTAAATTATTATATTTTATTTTTTTATTTAAAAGTGAAATGTTTATGGGCAAAATAACTTGTGATTCCAGGAAATAATACTCCCACTATATGAGATATTAATTCTACTAACTCTACCTTGTTAATTATTAAACTCAACAAAAAATTTAAACTTAGACTTATAAAAAAAATCTGAATTAGATTAAGCAAATTAATAAATATAAACCTTTGAATCTGGAGGTAGATAAGATTTTTTTTTAAAACAAATACATAATTTCGCATTAATAAAAAAGCTGTCGTGAGGCCTATTAAAAATGAAAATATTATTGATAATTTGTAAGAAAAGAAGTTTGAAAATATTATGCGACTTGAAATATTAGCAAATGCAGCAAAGCCACCTACTAATAGAAATTTAAAAAATTGTTTATAGTTAATTTTATAAACCAATCTAGATTTTCTCAAAAACAATATATATGAAATTCATCAATGGTAAAATAAATTTTTTATAGTACAAAACCATAATTTTATAATAATTTTTCAGGGTTCAAATTATAATTGTTATTAATAAAAACTTATAATTAAAGTCTAAGCTTAAATTAATACACAAATTTAGTTATGAATAGTGATGTGGTTTTAGTTGTTGTAGCTCATTCAGATGATGAAACAATAGGAATGGGTGGAACAATTAAAAGACATTCTGAGAAAGGCGATGAAGTTATAGTTATGTCAATGACCAATGGAGTAGGATCCAGAAATGGTATTAATCAAAATGAAATTAATAAAAGAATAATTGCTTCCGATAAAGCAAGTAAGATTTTAGGATTTAAATGGATAGAAAGGAATGATTATCCAGATAACCAAATGGATACATGTTCAACTTTAGAAATAGTCAAACTAATTGAAAAAGTAAAAAATAAATATAGGCCTTCTTTAGTTTATTTCCATGGCGAAGCCGACCTTAATGTGGACCATAGGATTTTATCTTCAGCTGTACTAACAGCATTTAGACCTCAACCTGGAGAGATTTGTAGAGAACTGAGAGTATTCGAAGTTCCCTCGGCTACAGATTATGGGCATGAATCAATTACTGGGAGATTTTTACCTAATTTATTCATAGATATCTCCGAAACCTGGGCAAATAAGCTTTCTGCTCTTAAAGCCTATTCAAGTGAAATAAGAGATTACCCGCATTCAAGGTCTTTTGAAGCTATTGAAAATTTGGCTAAAATAAGAGGGAATCAAAATGGTTTAATTATGGCTGAGGCATTCCAAATTATAAGAAAAATAGAATTATCATAATGAAAGTAGTCATAGCATGTTCTAAATCATGGTTCATCCCTTCGAATTATTTAAAAAAGAATCATCAAATATTATTTATTAAAGAGAAAAAAGAACTTACTACAGAAAATATAAAAAAATTTAATCCAAATTTAGTTTTTTTCCCTCATTGGAGTTGGAAAGTTTCTAATGAAATTCATCAAGAATATAAATGTATCTTATTTCATACTGCCCCTTTACCTTTTGGAAGAGGAGGGAGTCCAATACAGAATCTTATTTTAAATGGATTTAAAGAATCCCCCGTTTGCGCTCTTAAAATGGTAGAAGAATTAGATTCAGGTCCGATTTATAGTAAAAGATATATATCTTTGGAAGGTTCTCTATCAAGTATCTTTAAAAGATTAAATATCATTGTAAATGATTTAATAGAAGAATTAATTGTGTTTTTACCTGAACCAATTAATCAAAAAGGCAATCATTATTATTTTAAAAGATTAAATTTAGATGATAATAAAATACCTGATAAAGGTTCTTTAAAAGAATTCTACGATAGGGTAAGAATGATTGATGATGCAAATTATCCAAATTCTTTTATTAGATATGGAGATTATATTATTGAATTTAATAAAGCTGAATTAGTTGATGGAAAAATAATTTGTAAAGCTCATATTAGGTTATATGGTGATAAATATAATGTATAGATTTGCTTTCCTATTTGATAAAAAAAATGATTGGTTAAAAAAATATTTGCCGAATAATATAAATTCCAGAGAAGATATCAAGATATCTTATTTTTATGAAGAAGAAAATATCAAAGAATTTGATGTAGTTTTTGTTTTAGGTTTTACACGTATTCTAAAAAAAGATTTTTTAGAAGCAAATGGTTTAGTTCTCATAGTTCATGAAAGTAATTTGCCTTTAGGTAAGGGATTTTCACCATTACAGTGGCAAATTTTAGAGGGTAAAGATAAGATTGTTTTTTCTTTGTTGGAAGCTTCAGAAGAATTTGATTGTGGAGATATTATTGATCAAATTGAATTAGAATTAGATGGAACAGAACTATATGAGGAAATTCGTCATAAGCAAGCAAAGTTGACATTTGAATTGGTAGAGAATTTCATGAAATATTATCCCAATTATGAAAAAATTAAACAGTATGGCAAAAGTACTTACTATAGAAAAAGAAATATTGCAGATTCCGAATTAAATATAAACTTGCCAATTAAAGAATTGTTCCCTTTACTAAGAATAGTAAATAATAAAGATTGGCCAGGATTTTTCAGAATAAATGGAGTCAAATATATTGTAAAAATTTATAAGGACAACCAAAATTGATGACAAAAAATATTAATTTCGAAAAAATTTGTGGCAGCAAAAGGCAAAAAAATATACTTTATCAACTTTTAAAAAAAAGAAAATATAAAATTAGTCATACAAAAATACCTGACATCAAATTACATAATAAGTTTGTTGAAAATCATCCATATAGAGAATGGTTTATCGTTTTTGAAAATGGAGAGGAAATTGGAACTTTTTATATAAAATTTGATAATTCAATAGGCTTAAATTTGTTAATTCAGAATGAAGAAAATATTTCATTAATTTTAAATTTTGTTAAAAATAATTTTTTACCTATAAAAGAGGTTTCATCTCTAATACCTCCATATTTTTATTTGAATATTTCAAGCGAGAATTCCCAACTTCAATGTATATTAGATGAAATGGAGATTTATAAACTTCAAGTTTCGTACAAGATTTAAAAATAAATGTTTATTGATGGAAAACAAATTGGTCTATCTAATGAACCGTATATTATTGCTGAATTATCTGCAAATCATTGTGGATCCATCGAATTAGCTAAAAAAACTATAATTTCAGCCAAGGAAAATGGTGCAGATGCAATAAAAATTCAAACTTATACTGCAAATTCTATGACTTTGGATTGCAATAAAGATGATTTTTTAATTAAAGAAGGTACTTGGAAGGGATACAAATTATTTGATCTTTATTCAGAGGCCTCGACTCCATATGAATGGCATAAAGAACTTTTTGACTTTGCTAAAAAGTCTAACATAACAATCTTTTCAACTCCTTTTGATGAAGAAGCAGTTGATTTACTTAATGAACTAAACGTACCAGCATTTAAAATTGCTTCATTTGAAATAGTTGATTTACCGTTAATTAAATATGTAGCAAAAAAAAATAGACCTATATTATTATCGACAGGGATGGCTAGTAAAGAGGAAATAAATGATGCTATTTATGTCGCAAAAAAATATGGATCTGGAGATATACTTCTTTTTCATTGCGTAAGTGATTACCCTGCATCAACAGAAGACTCTAATATAAATATGATTAAAACATTTAAAGAAAAATATAATGTTGAAGTTGGTTTGTCTGATCATACAATTAATAATACAGCTGCATTAGCAGCAGTAACTCTTGGTGCAGTAGCCATTGAAAAGCACTTTATTCATAGCAAGAAGTATAAAGGTCCTGATAGTTCTTTTTCAATAGAACCCAAACAGTTGAAAGAATTAAAGTTAAGTACTACCGAATGCTGGAAAGCTTTAGGATCTGGAAATTTTGAGAGACCACCTTCAGAGTCCAAAAATCTAGTTTTTAGAAGATCACTTTATTTTGTTGAAGATATGAAATCAGGTGATGTCATCACCAAACAAAACGTTAGAAGGCTTAGACCTGGATATGGATTATCTCCAAAATTTTTGGATCAAATAATAAATAAAAAATTGAAAAAATCTGTAGAAAAAGGAGATAGAGTTTCTTGGGACTGTATTGAATAAATCTATAAGATACAAAATAAAAAAGTTTTTAATTAGTCTTCATTTCAGACGGAGACCCTGAAAAAACAATCTCACCTCCTCTTAATTTATAAACATAATCAAAATCTTTTATTAAATTTAATTTATGTGTAATCATAATAATTGTTATATCTTTACTTATAAGGCTTAATGAACTCATCAAAGAATCCTCAGCATTTTTATCAATGGCGCTTGTAGCCTCGTCAAAAATTATTACTTTAGAATTCTTATAAAAAGCTCTTGCAATTGCAATCTTTTGTCTTTGACCGCCACTTAATTTAACGCCTTCCTCTCCAAGGATTTCGTTATATCCAAATCTTCTTGATAAAATAAAATCATGTAATTTTGCCTTCTTTGCCGCCTCAATAACCCTCTTTTTATTAATTAACTTTGAGGGAATACCGATAGCAATATTTTCCATAAATGTTGAGTCCGCTATATAAATTGATTGGGGAACATGAGCAACAATTGATCGCCATTCATTTATTTCAATTTTTGAAAAGTCAATAATTTTTGAATCTATTTTTAGTTGTCCTTTTGAAGGTTTCAATAGGCCTAATAAGATATCTGATAAAGTACTTTTGCCACTCCCATTTCTACCTATTATTGCGATCCTTTTGGCTTTAGGGATTAATAAATTAATATTTTTTAAAGCATAAATATCATTTTTTAAATAAGAGAAATAAACACTCTTAAGTTCAATTTTTTCATGAAATCCAAATTTATAGTTTTTATTTTTATCTTTAAAATTTATATTCCTATTTTTTAAGAAAAGCAATTCCAAGACTGATTCTATGGCAAAAATATTAGCAGTAATACTTGACCATGATGTATAAACTCTATGAATAGAGGGTAGTAATCTTTGAGCTCCCAATGCAAAAGTTCCTAAAATAAGTATATTTTTTTCATCAAAACCATTAGCCAAACTTAGGGATAATGCTACTAATCCGAATAAACTTATTGCTATACCCTCAATTAGATATCTTGGAATCAAAGGTAAAAAATTGTTTTCAGCAAGTTTAAATTTTATTTTTTTATCTGAAGCTGAAAAGTAATTTAAAAAAGTTTCTTGACTCTGATCAATAATAATATCTCTTATCAATCCTAAACCTTCTTGAATTGATTTGATTTGACTTCTTTCTGATAAAGTTATGTATTTACTATTTTTTGAAAGCCTTTTTTTTGTAAGATTACCAGCAATAATATATAAAATGGTTAATGAAAAACCTAATATCAAACCAACTCTAAAATTAAAAAAAAGTAACGAAAAAGATAAACAAAAAGTAATTATTAAATCTGATAATAGCTGCATAAAACTATAAATTGCTGTTAGTGTTCGCGTTATATTAATAGTTATGGTATTAAGTAATTTACTACTGTTATTTTCCGAAAAATAAATATAATTTTGATTAAGAATATTTTTATAACATCGTTTACTTAAATCAATTGCTATAAGCGCTGATATTCTACTGGCAAGCCAAATATTAAAAATCTTTATTATAGAACTTAAAATTACTGCGATACAAAATAAAAGTGTTACGAAGAGAATTAAATCTAAAGGTTCTGCAATACCTAATAAATTGCAAATATTGCTAATAAATTTTATTTTAAATAAATTTTGTGGATTAGAAAGAACTGTTAAGAATGGAATAACAGTAGCCAAAGAAAATATTTCTGCAAAACCTGAGAAAAAAGTAAAAATGAATAGAAATAGAACTTGATACTTTCTCCTTTTATGAAGCAATTTCCATATTTGAAAAAAATTATCTAAGTACTTTAAATTTTTTCTCTGGCTAATTTTAAAGTTGTAGAAAAACAATTAAGAACTCTAAATTTAACACTTTAATAATAGCAAAGTAGGAAATTTTGATAAATTATATTTATATTTAAATTTAATAATAATGTTCAAAATTTGAAAATAAATTTATAAGATTTTTTTAATTAAAAAGGTTGGTTTCTCCGATATTTGTCTTAAAAAGATTTTCTCTAGAATAATTTATTCCTTCAAGTATATTTCTCAATTCTTCAATATTATCTAGTAATAAATTTTTAGAGAAAAAATCCTCATATACACTACATCTGCTGTTAACAAATAGAGTTCTGCATCCGACAGATAATGATTCATAACCGGCTGTGCCGCCCATAGTACATGAAATTGATAAATCTACTGATTGTGCTATCTCAGAAGGTGTTACTATATTTCTATCATTATGACTATTAGATACAGATATATTAAATATCTGATCCTCATTATAAAATTTCCTCAATTCATTATTGCGTTCAATTAAATTAAAAATTGTATTCTGAACAAACTGACTTTTAAAAACTAAAGCTAAATTTCTATTTTGATAAGCAATTTTTAATAAAAACTTTACTTCCTTAATATAATCATCATAAAAATAACAACCGTTTGCATGAATTTTACTATCATCACGAAAGTAATTCTCATCAAAAAAAGCAATCGATAATTGAAAATTTTGTTCTAATTTAGATTTAAGATTTTCAATTCTTTTTTTTGAGATTAAAGAAGAGTATGGATAATTAAATCTTTTAGAATCAGTTTTTATTAAATTAAAATTCTTACTCTCATTTTCATACATTTTTATGTGATTTTTTGTAAAACCCAGGATATTTGCATAAGGAGTATGTACTAATGGATTCATATAATATAACAACGAATATTGAAAGATATATATAGGCACATTAAATAATTGAGATACGATTAATAAACCTGCTACATCATCTGAATTTCCATTCGCGTAATAATTATTAGCCTTAAATAATCTACATACTGACCAAATTTTAAAGACTGTTTTTAAAGTGCTTAATAAGTTTAATAAATTAAATACATATTTTTTATGCCAATAATCAGAAATTGATGGTAGAAGCTTCTCAATTAAAAGGCAAAACTCAAAAATTGATCCTTTATAAATATCTTTAATTTTGTAAGCATTATAGTATTTATCTTTTATAAGATCTATTACTAAATAATTAATGTTGCCAGAAACATTTTCTGAAATGATTTGCTGATTTCTTAGGGTAAGTTCATTGACATTATTGGCATAATTTTCAGATGCAAGAAAAATACTATCGACCTTATTTATTATTATATTTTGTTTTTTATTTTTATTAAGTGGCAATAAAATAAATTTTAAAAATTTAATTATTATTCGAATAATTTCAATGGAAAAAGCAATCGTAAATTTATTGATTATTCCGAAAGACAGATTGTTTATTTTATTTAAGATATAAAGATTTTCAATATTAGATTTTTTTAGTTCTTTTTTGCGTATTTCAGCATAATGATTAACCAAGAAATTATTTATATTTTTATACCATATATCTCTTAAAGCGATATCACTTATGATATTTAAAAATTTTGAATTAGATAATTTAAAAATGGATAATCTATGTTTCCTCATCAATTTTGTAGCTGACCTTGATGATACTTTGAAGAGTTTTTCTTTTTTATTAAAGTAAAATTTGCCCATTTTTACTCTAGTAAATTGAGAAGTAGTAAATTTACCAATCAAAAAAATTAAAAACTTTAAAAAAATATTTGAAATTGGTTCTAAATATTCAATTTTAAATGGCATTTTTGTTAGAGAGAAAAGCAGCCTATTAAAATTGATTGACTTAGTTATGATTAAATTCATTTTGATCAAAATAACATTGTAATTTTTTTAAGAAATAAATTAATTATTATTTGGTATATATCCAACTAATACTAAGTCAATCCTTTGATTTTCAAAAATTAAATCACTTTTTCTTATCCCTTCGATCTTAAAACCACATTTTTTTAAAACTTTATTTGAAGCTAAATTTGTTTGATAGTACCCAGCATTTATTTTTCTCAAAGATAATTCATCAACTCCAAAGTCTATTATTTTTTTAATGCATTTTTTAGCAATACCTTTCCCCCAAAAACGTTTTTCTCCGATAAAGAATGAAATTTCAGCCGATTTATGTTCCCATTTTATTGGACCTAATTTTATGTTTCCAATGTGTTGATTATTAAAATATATCCCAAATAAGAATTCCTTTTCAGAAATATATTTTTCTTGAACGAAATTCAAAACACTCTTGAAATTATGTTTATAGTATTTTTGTTCTGTAAACCTCGTTACTTCGTAATCATTTAACCAAGAAACATATTTTTCTGATACATCACTTTTTTTAAGAATTTTTAAAAAAAATTTTTCATCTATGTTAATTTTAAAATCATTATAAAAAATTTTTTTTTTATGCAAAATATAAAAACAAATACTTAGTAATAATTTTATATTATATTTTGCCGTTATTCAAAAAATTTCAATAATAATTTTTTTATCATATTATTTAAATGAATTATAAATACATCGTACTATAACCCTCATCACAATAAGGAGAAATCAAATCTTTTAATTGTTGATTTTTATCGATAAATTTCACGATATCATATATTGAATAATCTGATTTAATTTCACTATTAAAGACTTTATTAAATACAGCTCTGCACACTATTAGATCTTCTGGATAGTCAACAGTTAATCGTATGTCTTTTCTTATTAATTCTTTTGGGCAATTTAATTTTAATATATTAAATATATTAGGATTTTCTCTAATAAATAGGCTACATAATTCTGATCTATGTTTTACTTTCCCTTTTTCCCAAGAAATATTTAAAGCTTCCCTAGTTATAATTTCAAATCCGCAACCATCAATAATGTCATCTTGAAATGTAGCATCATAATTAAAATTTATGTGCTTCTCCCAAGCCTTATTAATCGGTTCAAAGTATAAGAAAGGTGATTCCGAAGTAATTCTGAAAAGATCAGTGGCACCAATATAATTTAAACCATCTATTAATCTTTTCAAAACATCAATTTCATCTCCAATAATATATTTAAGTTTATTTTTTTTTGCGTATTCGATAAAAGATTTGTTTGAATACCCAGAAGCTATTGCTAAAACTATCTCATCAATAACACCTAAATTTCTTATATTGAAAATTACTTGATCTAAAATATTCCATTTTTTTCTTATACTAAGATTTTGCAATGGTTTACCAAAAAGCCTGCTTCCATTATTTCTACAGGCAATTATAGCGGCTAATTTTCTTGTCATAATTTTTAAAAATCTGAAAAACTTAAATATTGATTATTAGATATGTCTCTTAATAATTTTTTCCCAATTACATAATCTTTATCTGTTATTGGTTTTGAGGAGGAAGACCGCTTCATGCAAATATCCTCTTCTTTAATAATTTGACCCGCTTTAAGATTATCAGCTGCAACTACATGCCTTATACATGAATTTCTATATTTTATTTCTTTTTGAGGCAGACAAAAATCTGTCTCTGTGAATTCTTTTACTCCATTATAGATATCAAGCTTTCTTATATTATTTACAAATATTTTAAATTCATCTGGAGATAAAGCTGATTCACTATCCTCTAAGTTTAAGCATTTAGATAAAGTGATATGTTTCTCTAAGATACTAACTCCCTTTCCAATTGCCATAATTGCTAAATGATTAGAGTCTAAAGATAAAGGATCAGCATGATCAGCAAATCCAAGTTTATAATCTTTCAGATTTATACTTTCAGCTAATTTTTTATAGGTCTCAATTCTATTGAGACAATTTTCGTTTACGGGAGTAGGGTATCCTTGGAATCCATGTAAAAGTGTTAAAGACTTTTTGTCCTTAAATATTTTAAGAGTTTCAATGATTTCTTCCGACATTGAACCTCCACAGCCTGCTAATACATGATTAATTTTACTTGATTTTGATACTGCATCTAATAAAACTTTATTTCTAAAATCAGTTGGGTGAATTTTTACAGTTTTAATACCTAACGATTCAGCGATATTTAAGGATTGAATTCCAAAAATATCAAATATTATTTCTATATCTAATTCATTTGCAAGATTACATACAGATCTCCAACCTTTTTCACCGATTTCAAGCTTTAAAAATAGATCATGATATTCATAATCAGAAGTTGACAACTCATTTGCAAAAACCAATTGAAACTTTACGGCATCTGCACCACTAGCCTTGGATACTCGTACTAACATTTTTGCTAAATCTATTGATTCTTCAATAGTTTGTCGATAGTAGCCTTGTGCACATTCTGCGATTATGATTGTCATTTTATGACTTTTTATTTATTAAAATCTTAATGATTATAAGATAAACAAATTGTGTTTAAAAAGTTTTTTGTGGAATTCTTTTTTTATACTCTCAGAAAATATTAATCATTTTTTTAATTTAATCAGTATCTGATTAGCGGCATTTTTTACACCAAAAAGATCTTTTGCTACTTTTTTATATCTTTCTTTTGAGTTTGTTTCAAAATTGATCTTTTTTGCAAGATTAATAATTTGTTCTTGAAGTAATTTAATATCAAATATTGAGGTGGCAAAGCCTAGATCATTATTATTAATAATAGAAATTAAGTCGTTACTAGGGTTGACTAATGCAAAAGTTGGTAATCCCGCATGAAGATATGATAGAAACTTTCCTGGAATATTATGAGTCTTATGTCTTTTATCTAAAATCACAATGCCGCAACTACATTGAGCATAAAGATTCATAATTGATGAGTTATCAATTTCTTCATGAAAAAGAACATTATTAATTCCATTCTTTTTGGCCATATTATTCATACTTTCAAATTTATATCCCCTGCCAATAAACAAAAAGCCTATTTCTTTATTATTTTGAATCTCTTTGGCTAAATCAAGCAGTATTTCAAATCCTTGAGCAAAACCAATGTTTCCTGCATGAACAAATACTTTTTTATTTTTTAAGATAGTTTTAGATAAATTAATATCGTTTCTCTTACTATCATAATTAGGACTATACCAATTATTAAGAATTTCTATTTTGTTTTTCTTAAATAAAATTCTATTGGGAATAAATTTTGTATTTCCTTTACTTTGGACTCCAATAATATCAGATACATAACATTGCAAAAGAAAAAATAAATTAAAAATTTGATATAAAAGTTCGTTTTTAATTATTTTGAGATCTTTAGCCCACTTTGGGAAAATATCTCTAAGTATGAGATAGCACTTACACTTGTTTATTATTTTTAAAAAAATTATCAGTGGTGTAAAAAATATTGAAGGTGACCAACATATTATCCCATCATTTTCTTGAAATTTTATTGAATTTCTCATAATGGTAAATATTATTCTGTATGGCATTATGAATTCATTTAAAGCTCTTTTAAAGAGACTTACATCAGTCATCTTCCCATTCTTAAAACGCATTATTTTTATATTTTTTTTCTCTTCAATTACAAAATCTTTTTTAGCTAAGCTATCAGGAGTAATAACTTCAATAGTATTACCTTGAGACGCAAGCTCCTCAACTAAGTGATTAATCTGTATTGCTGCTGAAGAGTTAAGGGGGGGATAAAAGACACAAATTATAGCTAATTTCATAAATTTTCAGTATTTTTTCCAGACCACTCTATTCACATAATCAGTATAGCTTTCTATTATCCTTACAATTTTCTTTGAAACATTTTCGACATCATATTCTCGTACAATTTTTAAATCTCTTTCTAGCCCCCTTTTTTGATGTTTTAATATATTAAGTGCATTTAAAATAGGTTTTTTTTTCAGGCCAACCATCATTACAGATGATTCTTCAAAGCCCTCTGGCCTTTCGTTTGCTTCTCTTAAATTCAATGCAGGAAAATTTAAGATTGAAGATTCTTCTGTAATAGATCCACTATCTGAGAGTACACAATATGAATTTTCCTGAAGTTTTATATAATCCAAAAAGCCAAATGGCTTCATAAAATATATACCTTTTTTAATTGACATATTAAGTCTCATTTTCTCTAACATTTTTTTTGTTCTTGGATGAGTTGAGACGATCACAGGCATTTTATAAGTATCTAAAATTATATTTAATGTATTTACTATCTCCACCAAATTTTCATATTGATCGACATTTTCTTCTCTATGAATACTTACTAAAAAGTACTCATAAGACTTAATATTTAGATCTTTTAAAATATTTGAAGAGGAAATTTTAGACTTATAAAAAGTAAGAACCTCCTTCATTGGGCTTCCTATTTTTATAATTTTATCTGGTTTTAACCCTTCATTTATTAGGATATTTCTTGCAATATCGCTATATGGAAGATTAATGTCTGCTGTATGATCAATAATTTTTCTAATTATTTCTTCAGGGACTCTTTCATCAAAGCATCTATTACCTGCTTCCATATGAAAAATTGGTACTTTCCTTCTTTTAGCAGTTATTGCTGACATACAACTATTTGTATCGCCTAAAATCAGAACGGCTTCAGGTTTTAAATCTAAAATTATTTCATCCATTTTTGAAATAACATTTCCTATTATTTCAGCTGAAGATCCTCCTCCTGCTTTCAGAAAAATATCTGGCTTTCTTAAATTAAGTTCCTTAAAGAATATTTCATTAAGTTCATAATCATAATTTTGTCCTGTATGTATTAATTTATGGTCAAAGAATTTATCCATCTCAGGAATTACCCTTGAGAGTCTGATTATTTCTGGTCTAGTACCAACAATAGTTATAACTTTTAACTTATCCATTAAGAGTTTCCTTTATACATTCAACATTATTTAATAGTTTAATTATTTCGTTTATGTTTAATTGTTCAGTATTGTGTGATGTATAGTCCTCATATTTTGATATTTCCATATTCCCTTCATTAAAATATTTCTCATAATTCAGATCTCTATTATCAGGAGGAATTCTGAAGAATCTACCTTCTTCATGGGATCTAGCCATTTCTTCTTTTGAAATTAATGATTCGTAAAGTTTTTCTCCATGTCTTGTACCCATAATTTTATCAGGTTTTTTATGGGAAAATATTTGCTTCAATGCACTTACTAAATCAATTAAACTACATGCTGGAGCTTTCTGAACAAAAATATCCCCTTGAGAAGCCTCTTTGAAAGCATGAATTACTAAATCTACAGCATCATCAAGAGTCATCATAAACCTCGTCATTCTAGGATTTGTAATAGTTATTGATTTATTATTTTTTATTTGATTTACAAATAAAGGTATAACAGATCCTCTTGAACCCATAACATTCCCATATCTTGTAGCACAAAATATGGTTTTACATTCTTTAAATAGTAAAGATTTTGATAGCATTATTTTTTCCATCATGGCTTTTGTTAATCCCATACTATTAATAGGATAAACAGCCTTATCAGTGCTTAGTAAAACAACCTTTTTTATCTCATGTGCTATCGATGCTTTAAGAAGATTTTCAGTTCCTAATACATTTGTTTTTACAGCCTCAATTGGATGAAACTCACATGATGGAACTTGTTTTAGTGCAGCGGCATGGAAAATGTAATCTATTTCATAACAAGATTCATAAACACTATCATAGTTTCTAATATCACCAATATAAAAACTTAAATTCTTATTAGAAAACTCTTGCCTCATTTCATCTTGTTTTTTCTCATCTCGACTAAAAATTCTTATTTGAATATCACCTTGATTTAAAAAATGTCTACAAATAGTTTTACCAAATGAACCAGTGCCTCCTGTAATTAGAACTTTTTTACCTTTGAATAAATTAAAGTCATTTTTATTCATAATTTAATTCTATCAATTTTGAATTTTCTTATCAATCCCTCTTATTCTAAAGGGTAGTTGCCTTAATCAATCGAAAATTGACTTTTATTTATTTTCATCTTTAATTTGTCGAAGTGGTGATGCCTAATAAAAATTTGAAATATTAATAAGTAAATTCAAACAAATAAATGTTTGTTGATAATTGAAATCTTTTTTAATTATTTTAGAAAAAATATTTTTTAATATTTTGGAGCTAACTAATTGGCAAGCTTTATGATTTAAATATTTCTGCATATTCCAATATTTTCATTATCTTTAGGAGCTAGAAAAATAGAATATTATTATTTGGTGAAGACTTTATTTTGCAATAAAAAATCTTTTAAAATCTAGTATGGAAAAATGAATTAAATTTATCTTTGAAAAAGGATATTAATTAAGTGCTTTTAATTATTTTGCCTGATAGTTAAAAACATAAATCAATGCCAAATTAGAGTAAATGATAAAAAATAACTTTCTATTTTTACTTAAAAATATTAGGTCTAGAAATTAAATTAAATTCTTTAGTAAATTATTTTTAAAATAATATTCTTAAGTTTTGTGTTTATATTTTATTCTTCATAATACAAATATCTTTTTGAAGACTAAAATTTTAAAATGTTTTTGAAATTTAGTTAATAAAATAAATGAAAAAAAAAATTATTAAATCATTTTACATAGTAATTTTATTAATATCTACTCTTACAGTCTTATTTAGCTCAATTTTAAATTTATATGAAAAAAGAAGTAAAGTTCTAAATAAATTAGGAATTTTAAATGTCCATGGAGAAGGTGATCATCATAATGAAAAAAGATTTTTGGTTAATCCTTTAAAAAAATCAAAAAGACAAATTCCGCCAGCAAATATAAAAGATTTAAAAATAAATAAAAATAGCGATATTTATGGTCAATGGACTGCTCCTATAGATTGGAATGTACAAGCAGTTCATGCTGTTTTATTACCCAGTGGCGAAGTCATGACTTTCGGCACTTTCGGGATCGAAAAGAAAGAAGATAAAGATATTAGAGCCAACAAAGACCTAATACTTACAAATGGTTTCCCTTTAGAAAGGGATGGTGGTTCACATCAATGGCACCAACATGATATAAATAGCGGCATAGATTTTGATATTTGGGATCCAGAAAAAGGAGTAAATGATGAATCTCATATATTTTTTAAAAATCCAGTTGTAATGGATGCTTTTTGCTCTGTTGTTAGAATTATTGATAAAAACAAAGTTTTTATTGTTGGTGGTAATGTAAATCAAAGTACTAATTACCCTGATACCCAGCATCAGACAATGTTATATGACGTACAGGATAAGGAATTCAAATTATCTAAAAATTTAAACTATGAAAGATGGTATGGATCAGTTGTTATAACTGGCGACCAAAAAATGATCATTTTTGGTGGAAGAGATAATTCTAATGGTGTACCCAGTATAATTCCAGAAATTATAAATTTGAAAAGTATTGATGAAGGTTGGAAACCATTAGTACAATCAAAAAGTAATGACCTTTTTGGTAATCAAGATGCTGAAGAATGGAGTTATCCAAGAGCTTACTTAGCCTCTGATGGAAATATTGTAGGAATTTCTTATAACAAAACTTGGGTAATGGATTTAAAAGATAATTTTCGAGTTACCAAAACTGGTGAAATACCTCTTGTGGAAAGTGGTATTTCAAAATTGGCGATCTACAAAAACCCAAATTATCCAAATATGGCTCATACTCATAAACATACTGATTATTTAAAATTATTAACTATTGGAAGCCCAGTAGGAACTCAAAATTCAACATTAATGATTGATGAAAATAAGATTATTGTTTTTGGAGGAAAACAAGAGGGTGACGAATATTCTCCTTCTAATAGGGTATTTTTGATAGATTTCTCAAATTCTTTCAAACCAATTTTTCAAGAATTAAAAAGTATGAAATTTGCAAGAGGGAATGCAGATGCAACAATAATGCCTGATGGAAATATCTTTATTAATGGTGGTAGTTCTAGTAATTCAGATTTGGAATTTAGTGTTTTTACTCCAGAAATATATAATCCAAATACCCAAGTTTCAAAGATAATGGATAAAGCGTATATGAGGAGAAATTACCATTCAGTAAGTTTATTGCTTAAAGACGGTCGAATTTTAACCGCTGGCGGTGATGTTTGGAATGCTGAAATTTTTTACCCTCCTTACTTATTTACAAAAGATGTAAATAACAATACCGTTTTAGCAAAAAGGCCCGAAATTGTTAGCTTAAAAAAGGAAGTTAAAAGAGGAGAAAAAATTAATATTAATGTAAAAGGAGATGTTTCTAAGGTTAGTCTAATTTCAACAGGCTCAACTACACATAGTCAAGGATCTGAAAGTAAATTTAGGAATATTAAATTTAAAAAAATTTCAGAATCAAAAATCGAGATTAAATTGGATGATAATCCTAATAACATTCAAAACGGTAATTATTTGTTATTTGTGTTAGATTCAAAGGGTACTCCTTCTGAAGGTGAAATAATATTTGTTAATTAAATCAAAGGATAATTAAATCGTTTAAATATATTTTTCAAAATTTTTTATTATTAAAATTGATCTTATAATCGATGAAGATTAAACTATACTGGTGGATATTTAACAAAGGTGTTTTTGAACAATTAATTTCTATAATCTATTCAGCTGAAGAAAGAATTTTCTATACCTGCGATTTCAGGGTTTTATTAACTTTTAAAATAGATAATTTCTCGAATATGCAGAATTTTTCTCTAATAAAAATAAGAAATTATTTTGAATAAATTTTAAAAAATAATAACTAATCAGTAATTAAGTTCTAATCTATTTAATATTTTAATAAAAAAAATTTTTTTATGGATAAATTTACTAAAAAATTACTTAATAATATTTATTTAAAAAATAATGAAAAACAGAAATCTAGTCATTGGATAAAGTATACAAAAGATTTTAATTGTAATGATGGAATTATTTCTGGAATATCTGGATTTAGTAAAGCCACAAAGAAGTTACCTCTTTTAGGTCTTTATCACAAGATTCTTCAAAAATTAAATTTTAATAATATTGATTTTTCTTTTGATAATTTTTGGTATCAAACTGCTTATTCTGCTATGAGTAAGCAAGAAAGAATTGTCGATTCCTGTGTTTTAAGACAAGTCTTAACCTTAGAATTACTTGAGGAAAAAATTAATTTAAATAATATCAATAATATTTGTGTAATTGGTGATGGACAAGCCAACTTTGTAGCAATTGCATTAGAAAGTAAAAAATTTAAGAAAGTTTTGAGTATTAATCTACCTGAAGTTCTTTTAAATGATTTTTATTTAATAAAAAAAATGGGGTTCCCATTGAATAAAATTGCATTATTAGAAACAAAAAATCAAGTTCAAAATTTTCTTAATAATGAAAATATTAAGTTTGGAATGATTGAAGCAAATAATGCAAATATTATTTTTCAAAAACAAATTGATTTATTTATAAATATAGCAAGTTTTGGGGAAATGAATTTAGATGTAGTTTCTAATTACTTTAAAATTATAAAGTCTAGTATTCATGGTACTTATCTTTATTCATGTAATAGAGAAAAAAAAGAACTTCCAGACGGAACAATAACTATGGAAAAAGATTACCCATGGAAAGGGTTTACAAAAAAAATATTAGATGAGAAAGCTCCCTGGCATTTGACTTACTATATATTGAAACGAGGTTTAATACCAATTCCTAAGATTAAAATACCATTTGATGGTCCAATAATTCATAAACTTCTTTTTTATCCCCCAGTTAATAAAAAATAGATAACGATTAAGATTTTTTTGTTTAAAATTTGAATAATAAAAATTTTCGAACAAGATATTAAATAGAATTTTTTTAGAAGATTAATATAGATTTGAATCACTCTTTACTTTCTTCAAAACTTTAATATTTCTAAGTTTGACAAAAATAATAATCAATATTTTGATCAAATTAAATAAAAAGATTAATCTTTTTTACATAAAAAAAGAGTTTAATTATCTAAATTCATTATTGAAAAAAACTTGGAAAATTAATACAAAAAAGGATAATTATGATTAAAAAAATTTATGGATAAAAAAATTTTTTGTTATAATAGTAAAAAAGATTTAAATGAGTTCTGAAATAAGAAAAAATCTTTTAACATTATCAGATTATGGATATAGCGTTTTACAAATAGAGACTTATGGTGCATGTAATATGAAATGCCAGTTTTGTCCTTACCCATTAAGAGAAGACAAAACATCAAAACTTGACATTAATATTGTATATAAAATACTTGATAAGATAAATTTCTCTGATAAATCATTTGAATATGTGACCTTTAGCCAATTTAATGAACCTCTTATGGACATAAGAGTATTTGATATCTATAAATATTGTCGTAAAAAGGGGATACCTTCCTTAGCAATAACAAATGCATTGTTATTTAAATCATCCGAGATAAGAAAAAATTTTATTCTTTCCATGCCACACGAAGTAAAGATATCTCTTCAATGTCTAGACCCATTAAAATTTAATGAACAAAGGGGAGTATCTATTGATCCCAAAAAATATTTTATTGATATATACAAATATTTAAGTGAATTAGGAGAAAGAAATACTAAAGTTACCATTGATGTTGCATGTAATTTCTCTAATAGATTTAAAAATATATCAAGAGGTATATTAGGAATTAGTCAAGGGGAACCCTCTGTTGAATTGAATCCTGAGAATTTAAGAATTAATTTAATTGCATTTATAAAAAAACTTAATAAATTTGATAAAACATTTGAATTCAACTTAGAGAAAATTGATAAACTTATAAACACTTCTAATAGAGACTATATGAATAATCCTGTACTTAAGTTGAAACCTAATATTGGTATAAGTTTAAAACCATTTATATATGGTAGGAGAATATCTGACTATAAACCTTTTTATGGACCCACTAGATGTGAAAATAGAATTCTAGGAGTGCTTGCAGATGGAACTGTTGCGCCTTGTTGTTTGAGCTACGACAAAAACTTATCATTGGGAAATGTAAATTCAGAAAATATTGAAGATATTTTGTTTAGGAATAAGGATTGGTTGAACGACTTAAGATCTTTCACAAAATTAAAAGAAGATGTATGTAGAAAATGTATGGGTGAACCAACTAAAAGGGGAAATATGTTTAGAGGGCTCATAAAAAGTTATCGTGAAAAGATCGTTTTCAAATAAGAATAAATGATTAAGAATAAGAACTTTATCTTTTTTTGAAATTTATAAATCTGATATTTTTGGGATATCCTGAAAAATAGAATTTAACATTACCCAAGAGTTTAGGACATATTCTTTAAGGAATTGATCAAAATCTATCTTTGAATTAGAATCGGAGCTATCAGAAATTACTCTTAAAATTATCCAAGGAACTCCTTCTTGTTCAGCTACTTGAGCAACTGCGCCACCCTCCATTTCAATAGCCTCTAAATTGGGTATTTCGTCTTTGAGTTTTTTTATTACTTTTTCATCAGAAATAAATGAATCTCCTGTAGCAATTAAACCCTTTTTTATATGACCAAATCTTTTTAAATATCCACTTTTAACACTTTTTGTTAATGAATTAAAAATCCAATTTTTTAATAAGTTATTAGATTTTAATTTTGCCTTATTAAGCGGAGGTAATACGAATTTTTCAAAAATTGGTGTGGCATCCATGTCATGCTGAATTACTTCGTTTGAGATAACAACATCCCATTGACTAAGATTTTTATTCGCTGCTCCTGCAACTCCTGTAAAAATAATAAAGTCTATTTTATGTGATTCACCTAATATTCTTGTTATCGCTCTAGCAGCACTTACTTTCCCCCATCCGCTCCAGGCTAGGGTTATGTATACAGATTTATAATTTGGAATATTTTGCTTTAGTTTCCCATAATAAATTGTTAAGTCTCCATATTCAGATTTAGATAAAATCTCCAAATTTTCAATAGTGCAACCAATCTCCTCCGGCATTGCACTTAGCAAACCTATATTTATTGATTCCATTTCTTTAGATAGAATACTTTTGAGTTAAATATATAGTAATTTTTTAGCTTATGAATAATGAAAAGTTAAAATCAGCCATTGATTCATATAAAGACTTTCCTAAAAAGGGAATAGTTTTTAGGGATGTACTTCCAATTCTTAGTAATCCAGATATCTTCACGAATTTAATAAAAGAAATGTCCTCGAGTTGTATTCTTAGGAATTCTGATGCAATAGTTGCTATTGATGCTAGAGGTTTTATTTTCGGGGCCGCCATATCATTTCATCTATCCAAGCCACTAGTGGTTGCTCGTAAACCAGGAAAATTACCAGGAGAAATTATAAGTAAATCTTACAATTTGGAGTATGGATCGAACTCATTATCAATACAAGAAAAATCACTTTCTAACTTCCAAAAATTCTTTATTATTGATGATTTATTAGCAACAGGAGGCACCGTAAATTGTGTTGCAAATATTTTAAATTCTAGAAGCAAAGAAATTACTGGTTTATCAGTAGTTATTGAACTTAAAGATTTAAATGCAAAATCTAAGTTTAATTTCCCTGTCGAATCACAATTAATTTACTAATTAAATAATTATTCCTTCTTTTTTAATTAAACAGCCTATTCATAACTTATAGATATGAATTTTTTAAGTTTATATTTCAAGTTATTTTTTAGTAAATTAAGAAATATTTAAAAAAATTCATAAATTCCATTTTCTAGGATCGATCAAATAAGTATCTAAATTTTTATTTGCAAGACTATTTATTGAAATTTCATTATTATCTCTTTTAATTTTCTCTAATATTTCTATCAATTCAACAAGGTGATTTAATTTATTAATTCCTATAGTGAAAGAGTCAACAAATTTTTTCTGCAAAACATATCTAATGCATATTTCCTTATTTGGAATTTTCTTCTTTAAACAATATTTCTGAAATAAAAGATGTTGTTCTTTAAATCTTGAGAAAATACATTTTTCTGAAATTAAAAAACCCTGCAAATATATCGAACGAGCTGTAACTTTATTTTCCAAGTGTATTAATTTTTCTTTTTTTAAAAGATTTGCAGTATCATCAAAAATATTTAAAGGTGCTTGAATTTCATTAATATGATTTCTAAATTTATGATCTAAATTTAAAACCTCTGATTTAGAATATATTGATAAACCTTTTTTAAAGTTGTATCGATTATCGATATATTTGAAAGCTTCTAGTACAATGTTTTTTAAATTACTTGAAATAATATCTGGAGTATGACATAAAACTGTATCTAGTTTTTCGCCAAATATTTGGTAACTTTTATCGATTTGTAATCTAATATCTTCAATCTTACTTTGTTTTGTAACTTTAAATTTAGACGTAATTTTTAAATTATGTTTTTTATAATCTTTCAAAATATTGCCTAATATTTTCTCTGAATCTCCATAGCAATTTGATGTATCGATTTGAAATCCTCCATTATTTACAAATAAATCGATAATTTCATATAACTCTTTGAAAGATGTGACTTTATTTTGATTAAGTATTCCATAAATATTTCCAAATGATGCAGTGCCAAGTGAAACTTTTGAAAGGCAATCTATTGTCATATTAGGGGGAATCTAAATTAAATTCATTTCAGCTATGCCTTTTTTTAAAATTTCTATCACTTTCTTTTGAGACTCTAATTCAAGAGACGTATACAAAGGCATGCTAAAGGATGTAATTCCATATCTCTCAGAGTTTGGATAGTCTCCCTCTTGAAAACCCATTTTCCTATAAAAAGGATGCAAGTGAATTGGCCAATAATGCAGTTGTACAAAAATATCGTTATTCCTCATGTAATTAAATAGATTTCTATGCTGATCTTTAGAAGCTTTCAAAATACTTACAATTGCCAAATGATATGCACTATAGGTTCCTTCAGGCTGCAGAAGGAATTTTATATTTGGCGAATCATTAAAAGCAGCCTCATAATTTTTCATAAGAAGATGTCTTTTTACTAAAAAATCATCAAGCCTTGATAACTGACTAATACCAAGTGCCGCTTGTATTTCATTAAAACGATAATTAAAACCTAAATCTTGCTGTTCGTAATACCATGGTCCTGGTCTTTCAAGCTTAAACTCATCAATTTTTCTTGTAATCCCATGACCTCTTAACTTAGATATTTTATCCGCTAAAAGTTTATTATTAGTAACTGCAATACCACCCTCAAGAGTTGTCATAACTTTTACTGGATGAAAACTAAAAATAGTTATATCACTATATTCACAATTGCCAACGGGCTTACCAAAGTATGTTGCACCAATAGCATGACTAGCATCTTCAATTACAGCAAAACCATATTTCTTAGATAATTGACTTATTCTTCTCATATTACAAATGGATCCTGCTAGGTGAACTGGTATCAGTATCTTTGGCAATTTCCCAATTTTTTCAGCATGTTTTAACTTGATTTCCAATAAGTCAACGCTCATTAGAGCTGTATCTGGATCGATATCTACGAAATCAACTGAAGCCCTGCAATAAAGAGCACAATTTGCTGAAGCAACAAAACTTATTGGACTTGTCCAAAGAATATCTCCTTCATTTAAGCCAAGAGCAATACAGGATAAGTGCAAAGCACTTGTAGCACTATTTGTTGAAATCGCATATCTTGCTGCAACTCTCTCTGCAACCTTTGATTCAAACTTCAAAAGTAATGGACCTTGAGTCAATACATCACCTTTTAAAGCCTCAACTACAGCCTGAATATCCTCAGCCGAGATATCTTGTTGCGAATACTTAATCATATTCAAATTCTAGATTCAGTATGATCGTATAGTAAAGCAACATGATCAATTACTTTACCAAATGATTGATTTAGGATTCGTGAGGCTTTTTTATTGGATAAACCCATACAAAGAGGCCTTCTAGTAAGATCTTTTCTTCCTTTAATAGAACTTTTATTAATTAATCTTTGGGAAAAATTAAATGCGTTAGCAATATATTCACCAAATTTGTACTTAGATATCACATCATCTGATGAAATATTATAAATTCCACTTGCACCCAAATCTAAAAGCTTATGAGCATACTCAGGCACTTTATATCCAATTATTGGACTAAAACAAACATCATCAAAAAGATTAATTATTTCATTATTAGTTAGATCCTTTATTATCCAGTCACTTATAGAAACTCTATGTTTTGGCCCCCTACCAAAAAAATTTGTTCGACATACTAATGCTTTGGGATTTTCAATAAGAACTTCGCATTCTCCCCAATATTTGGATTTCGCATAATTATTTACCAAAATAGGGATATCATTTTCGGTATGTAACTTATTTTCATTTCCAAATAAATGATCAGTAGAAATATGGATAAGTTTTGTATTAGTAGTACTACAAGCTTTTGCAACTATACTTGCAAGTTTTTGATTAACAGCAAAAGCTAAATCAGGATAATTCTCACACTTCTCTACGTTAGATATACCTGCTAAGTTAATAACTATATGAATATTTAGTTTCTTAATTTGTTTTACAATTTCATCAAAACTAAATAAATCAATTTGTATACTTTTTAGGTTTTTATAATTTAATTGTCTCTGATGAGCAACTAATATAATTTCGAACTCTTTAAACATTTTATTTATCCAAAAATATCCTAACAATCCAGAAGCGCCTGTAATTAATATCCTTTTTTTATTATTTAAGAGACTCATTTATTGCTAAAAATAGGATATCTAATTTTTAAAATCATATCATTAGATAACTTGATTTAATTTATGAATTACTTTTAAAAAAAGACCAAGGGTTAAAAATTTATTTCAAATTAAATGTGATAAAAGTTCTAAATTTTATTTAAGATAGTTATTATTGTTCAACATCTAGCAAAATTAATAAAGATACCTCTTTATTAACTTGATATTTATCAAAAAAGTTTAATTTATGAAGGTTTTATAAAAAAATATTTATAAACCTGATCTTGTAACTATTAATTAACAATAAAATCGCCTAAAAGATATTTCCTTATTCTTTAATTTCATTTAGAAAAATAAATTTAATGTTATTGAAAAACAAGATTCTATAACCCTAACAAATTAAATTAAATGCAATCAATTTAATTTTTAAATTACTTTTTTATTAATCTTATATTTTCAATTTTTTTTATGCAAAAAGTTCACTATGATACATTATAAATGATTTTCATACGATAAATTAAGCTATTTAGAAGAATACATGAAAGTTTCAACATCAGAAATTGCAAATGACCAAGAAATTTTCTTTAGATTAGAAAAAAATGAGATAATCAAATCATCAGATATACGTGAACTTGTAAATAAAGATACACGATTAAGTCCAATTATTACTCAAATCTTTGATGTTTATGGGTCAAGAGTACCTTATCCTTTTACCATATTTGATGGGATATTTAGATTAGATAATAGAAATCCCTATGAAATCCTTTGTGAAGATAATCAAATATCTCTTTCCTATCCAAACCCTTTGAATAATATTGATGATGATTGGGATTTAAATCAATATTTTGACATATTAAGCAATGCAATTAGGTGTGAGACAAAATATGCAGCGGTTTTTCTTTCTTCTGGTTGGGATAGCTCTAGTATCCTAGCTTCTTTGGTAGAGCAAATGCCCTCAGAAAATATTAAAACATTCACTTTGAGTATGGACTACGGTGAAGACACACCTTTCAATGTTTTCGAGTTGAACAAGGTTCAAAATATTTGTAAACATTATGGGATAGAAAATATTACAGTTCCAGGTAAATACAATGTATTAAATGAAGATGAGCTGGACGAATATCTTAAAAATTCTAGTCTAAAAATGTTATTTAGTTATGTTGCTGTTAACCATAACAATCTTTGGGAAAGCGTTATTGAATATGGATTTCTTGAAAAAGATACTACGATATATGCTGGAGAATATAGTGATGGTGCTCATAATTTTGGGTTCGCGCAAAATTTTGGAGCAATTTATCCAGAAAAAGGATTTAGACAGTATGGAGATAAGATAAGGAATTATTTTTTATCACCTTCTTTTTTAAAAAGATTAATTACCGAAAATAACTTTGATAATGATTTTCTTGTTAAAAACTTTGCTCCTGCTGAACTTGTTAATTATAAAGATTGGGAAGAAGGAGAGTTAATGTTAGATCTTATTAAAAAAGTTTATATAGACGATGCAAGAGGGCCATTTTTGTTTAAATCAATTTTCAAAGAAGAATATAAATCTAGAGCATCTGAGCTTATTAATAAAACTATTTTTAAAAATGATAAGCCTGAAAGTCTTGATCAATGGTATTCATTAATACTTAGACATTACAATAATTTCCATTGGTCTGGATCAACTGTAAAAGGTATTTCTTTACATAATCCCGGAAACTTTCAAGTAAAAATGCCCTTTGGAGATAGAAAATTGTTAAACCTACTAGAAAAAATGCCTACCAAATTTGGGAGAGGATTGGAGTTGCTCCCTACTAAGTATCCTTTAAAAAAATATTGTGAAATTAAGCTTAAGAATTATCCATTTGAAGTCCAGGAAGGAAATCATGCTTATGTATATGATGTTAATCAGTCACTAACAACAGATACAGTATTATTTAGAAATACAGCATTAAAGAATATTTTGAGAGATTCATGGAAAGATGATAAATATTTACTTAGAGAGAATTTTCTTCAAAATGAAATTTTTAATAAATACACCCATGAAATTTATTCAGAAGAAAATATAGCTGAAGTTAGAACAATTAATCATGCAATATCATTTCATATGCTCGATCAATTTCTGGAATACTCTGGTTATAAAAAAAAATAATACACTAAAATATTAATAAGTATTTTTGTAATTATGAATGAAGGTTATTTGCTCTGGGAGACGAGTAAAAAGTTAATTCCCGGTGGTAATATGCTAATTTCTAAAAGACCTAATTTATTTGCTCCAAGATATTGGCCTACTTATTACAAAAAGGCAAAAGGATGTTTTGTATGGGATCTTGAAAATAAAAAATATACTGACATGTCAATAATGGGTATTGGAACAAATATATTAGGTTACGGCAATGAATATGTTGATGAGCAAGTGATTAAAGCAATTAAATTTGGTAATATGAGCACTCTTAATTGCCCTGAAGAAGTTGAGTTGGCAGAGCAATTAATAAAAATTCATCCTTGGGCAAATATGGTTAAATTTGCTAGGAGTGGTGGAGAGGCTAACTCAATTGCAGTGAGAATAGCAAGAGCTTTTAGTGGAAAAGATAAAGTAATTTTTTGTGGTTATCATGGTTGGCATGATTGGTATATATCTGCAAGTAATAAAAAAGGAGCATTAACTGAACATCTATTCCAAGATCTTACTTCAAAAGGCGTGCCAACTGCTCTTAATGGTACTTCTATCCCTTTTAAATGGAATGATCTTTCAGATCTTAAGAGAATTATTATTAAAAATAAAGAAGAAATTGGAGCAATAAAAATGGAAGTAACAAGAAATATTAAACCTTCAAAAGAATTTCTTAAAGGTGTTAGAGAGCTATGTAATTATTACAAAATAGTTCTTATATTTGATGAATGTACATCTGGATTTAGAGAGACTTTTGGTGGATTACATCTAAAGTACGGCATAGAGCCAGATATCTCTATTTTTGGTAAGGCTCTTGGAAATGGTTATGCAATAAGTGCAGTCATTGGTAAAGAAAAAGTAATGAATGCAGCAAAGGATAGTTTTATTAGTAGTACTTTCTGGACTGAGAGGATTGGTAATCTTGCTGGATTAGCTACTCTTAAAGAAATGAAAAGAATTAATTCATGGAATTTGATTACTAATTTAGGAGAAGAAATACAAAATAAATGGAAATTAACAGCTAAAGAGTCTGGAATAGATATTAGCGTAGGAGTTTTACCAGCAATTTCTTCATTTAAATTTAATTCTAAGAATAGTCTCGAATATAAAACATTTTTGACAAGAGAGTTTTTAAAAAGAAATTATCTTGCAAGTAATCTTCTGTTTGTTAGTACAGAGCATTTAAAAATTGATTTATCTGAGTATTTTCAAATCCTAAAAAATGTTTTTGAAAAGATTGCAATGCGTGAATCTGGGGAGATTAAAGAAAAATTAGTGCCTGATAATGAGCTTTGTGGTGAAACATTTAGAAGATTAAATTAAACAATTACCATTTAAAAATCCTGGAACAGATTTAGTTTCGTAAAAAAAACTATATTTCAAAGTCATTTCTTGTAATTAAAGGTTCATATGGATTAATTCCTTTGGCAACAAAAATATGATCTACTATTTCTCGAATAAATCCTTTGCCTCCTTTTTTTTTGCCTATAAAGTTAGCTTTTTTCTTACATGCTTCATGAGCATCGCATGGAACAGCAAATATACTGACTGCTTCAATTACTCTTAAGTCATTAATATCATCTCCAAGAAAAATTGTTTCATCAATACCATAATTTAACTCTTTTTGAATTTTTTTTAATTCAATTAATTTATCAGAAACTCCTTTTTTTATGATTTCAATTCCTAATGATTTTGCTCTAATTTCTAAAATAGATGAATTGGAACCAGAGATGCATGCAATATGAATTTTCTTGGAATTTAATAACTTAATACCTAAACCATCTTTTACATCAAATCTTCTAAAACTCTCTCCATTTTTGTTGATATAAATTCCTCCATCAGTCATTACTCCATCGCAGTCGACTATAACGAGTTTAATTTTTTTCATTAAAGAAAAAACTTTTCTAAAGTTCTTATAAATCAATTTATTAACTCTTAATGGATTTCATTATAAAGTAAATTTCAATTCAATTAAATTGCAGTGATTTTAATTACTTTAGTAATTAAAAAAGAAATTATCAAATAAATGTATGCTAGTAAGAAAGGAGGTATTGGATTTTTTATGGTTTTTCTGAAATGATTTCTAATTTTAAAATCGTCTCTTAAAAATTTTATAAACTGATTTAAACTTAAATTTCTATATGACTCTATTTTTGTTTTATATGAGAATGAATTATTCAAATACAAATTTATTTTTTTTTGACTTAATAAGCTACTTGAAAAAAGATCTTCACAATAAGCTTTTCCTTTAAACCTAAAATAATTATCTTTAATACAGTGCTTTTTTCTTATTAAAGAAATTCCTCCTGGTAGCCATTCAACTTTTTGGGTATTATTTATATCTATCCCATTATCATGAGGCACAGGGAATGAACTTAAGGAAATACTGCCAGGTTTAGGTGAAAGTTTTGAATATAGAAGCAGACTCCTAATGCAAATAAAAAAATTTGATTTATAGTTTTTGCTTTTAGAATTTAGTTTTAATGCGGGAGCTAAACACGAATTTTCAGGTAATTTGTTAAATATTCTCAATATACCTTTAAGACTATCTAGATCAAAATAAATATCATCATCCATGTGCAAAATTAACTTTCTATTTGAAAACTTATAAGCAAATTGTCTCTGGACAACTTGACCTTGTCTATCACTATTTATAATTAAAATATCTTTTGAAAATCCTTTTTTATAGATTTCTTTTATATCCATTCCTGGTGGCACTGAGATAATAACAGAAAGATAATTCTCAACATAATTATTTATCTGGTAAATCCAATTTCGTGAGATCCTATTTATTGTAGATGGAATTATTATTGTTATGTCATTTAAAAAAAACATAAACTATATATTCTCCTTTAAAATTCTTAAATTTAAACGCGACCTTAACTTTTCAATTTTTTGTAATAAATCCTTCTTTAAATTTGATCTATAAAAATCATCATAATTTTTATATGAATTAAAAA
>Ga0310343_10000119_pt1 | contig 33113 bp, 21 predicted proteins | sample HC15DNA2025_MG_FD_203519 | JGI IMG/M metagenome (GOLD analysis project Ga0310343, IMG submission 203519) | Marine microbial communities from station ALOHA, North Pacific Subtropical Gyre - HC15-DNA-20-25_MG | ecosystem: Environmental > Aquatic > Marine > Oceanic | place: Pacific Ocean: North...
GGGTGGGGCCATGTCTCCCACAGTCTGTACGCAACGGTCAGAAGCGGACCTGGTCCCTCCACCCCGACAAGTCTCTTTCTTAAGACCTGCCGGGAAACCATACAAGCGGGCCCCGCCCGCGAAAGGCAGCGTTTGTGCGAGCGGGCCTCGCCCGCGAAAGGCAAGCGGAGCTTGCCGGCAGGATTCCAGAGAGCGCTCTAACGGGAGCATGATCAGCGTTTCTGGGATCCTGCCGGGTGGCTATTGCCACCCTTTCGCGGGCGGGGCCCGCTCCTACGGACTTTTAACAGGCATTGGCCAAACAAAAAAAGGGCCTACCCGATGGGTAGGCCCTTTTTTGTTTGGCTCCGCCTGCTGGGCTCGAACCAGCGACATGCTGATTAACAGTCAGCTGCTCTACCAACTGAGCTAAGGCGGAATAACTTAAGGCGCGTATCTTAGTGTCGGTCCCGGGGGGCGTCAACCTCCCCGGGGCCTGTTTGCTGCTTATTTGCTCAGTGCTTTCTCGATCCGGCTGATCGCTTCCACCAGGGTGTCCATGCCCACCGCGAAGGACAGGCGCAGGCAGCCCGGGGCGCCGAAGGCGGAACCGGGTACCAGGGCCACTTCGGCGGTTTCCAGCAGCTGGGCGGCCAGGTCGGTGCAGCTTTCCACGCCGTCCATGTCGGCGATCGCGCCGGAGAAGTCCGGGAAGGCGTAGAAGGTGCCGTCACCGGGCGCGCAGGTGACGCCGGGCAGCTTGTTGAGGGCGTCCACCACATAGTCGTGGCGTTCCTTGAACGCTTTGACCATGTCCTTGACGCACTGCTGGTCGCCGGACAGCGCCGCTTCGGCGGCGGCCTGGCTGATCGAGGCCGGGTTGGAGGTGCTCTGGCTCTGCACCTTCTTCATGGCGGCGATCAGCTTCTGCGGGCCGCCGGCGTAGCCGATCCGCCAGCCGGTCATGGAGTAGGCCTTGGAAACGCCGTTCATCACCACGGTGCGGTCGTACAGCTCCGGGCAGGCGTTGACGATGTTCACGAACGGCTGGCCGGTCCACAGGATGTGCTCGTACATGTCGTCGGTGGCGATGACGATGTCCGGGTGCTTTTTCAGCACCTCGCCCAGGGCGGCCAATTCCTCTTTGGAGTAGGCCATGCCGGAGGGGTTGGAGGGGCTGTTGATCACGAACAAGCGGGTTTTCGGCGTGATCGCCTGTTCCAGCTGCTGCGGGGTGATCTTGAAGCGGCTGTCCAGGTCGGTTTCCAGGATCACCGGGACGCCGCCGGCCACTTTCACCATGTCCGGGTAGCTGACCCAGTAGGGCGCCGGGATGATCGCTTCGTCACCGTCGTTGAGCAGCGCCAGGGCCATGTTGAAGAAGCTCTGCTTGCCGCCGCTGGAGACCAGGATCTGGCCGGCTTCGTAGTCCAGGCCGTTTTCACGCTTGAACTTGTCGATCACGGCCTTTTTGAGACCGGGAGTGCCGTCCACCGGGGTATACTTGGTTTTACCGGCGTTGATCGCCTCAATGGCGGCCTGTTTGATATGATCCGGCGTATCGAAGTCCGGCTCGCCCGCACCCAATCCAATGATGTCCTTACCCTGGGCCCGTAATTCCGCTGCTTTGGAAGTAATCGCCAGAGTGGGGGAAGGTTTGATGCGTTGTACGCGGTCGGAGAGGTTGATATCGGACATGCACTCCTCATTTCTCTAATGAGTTCGGGCCGCGCCGGCGGCGCGGGTAGGGGAGGCCAATACTAACGCATTCGGGACCAGGAATCATGTCAGACACCGCGTTCAAACTGCATTCCGACTACCAGCCGGCCGGCGACCAGCCGACCGCCATCGCCGGCCTGATCGAGGGTATCGGCGACGGTCTGGGCCACCAGACCCTGCTCGGGGTGACCGGGTCCGGCAAGACCTTCACCATGGCCAACGTGATCCAGGCGATCCAGCGGCCCACCATTATCCTGGCGCCCAACAAGACCCTGGCGGCCCAGCTGTACGGCGAGTTCAAGGAGTTCTTCCCGGAGAACGCGGTGGAGTACTTCGTCTCCTATTACGACTACTACCAGCCGGAAGCCTACGTGCCCAGTTCGGACACCTTCATCGAGAAGGACGCCTCGGTGAACGAGCACATCGAGCAGATGCGCTTGTCGGCCACCAAGGCGATTCTGGAACGCCGCGACACCATTATCGTGGCCACGGTGTCGGCGATTTACGGCCTCGGCGACCCGGCCAGCTACCACGCCATGGTGCTGCACCTGGTGCGCGGCGACCACATCGACCAGCGCGACCTGCTGCGCCGGCTGGCGGAGCTGCAGTACACCCGCAACGAGATGGATTTCCGCCGCGCCACCTACCGGGTGCGCGGCGACGTGATCGACATCTTCCCCGCCGAGGAAGAGAAAGAGGCGGTGCGCATCGAGCTGTTCGACGACGAAATCGAGGACATCAGCATCTTCGACCCGCTCACCGGCGAGGTGATCAAGCGGGTGGGGCGCATCACCATCTACCCGAAGAGCCACTACGTGACGCCCCGGGACACGGTGCTGGCGGCCATCGAGATGATCAAGGTGGAGCTGGAGGAGCGCCTCAAGCAGCTCAAGGACAACAACAAGCTGGTGGAGGCGCAGCGCCTGGAGCAGCGCACCCGCTTCGACATCGAGATGCTGCAGGAACTGGGCTACTGCAACGGCGTGGAGAACTATTCCCGGCTGTTTTCCGGGCGTCAGCCCGGCGAGGCGCCGCCCACCCTGTTCGATTACCTGCCCGACGACGCCCTGCTGATCGTGGACGAGTCCCACGTGACCATTCCGCAGCTGGGCGGCATGTACAAGGGCGATCGCTCGCGCAAGGAAACCCTGGTGGAGTTCGGCTTCCGGCTGCCTTCGGCGATGGACAACCGGCCGCTGAAGTTCGATGAATGGGAACGGCTGGCGCCGCAGATGGTGTTCGTGTCCGCCACGCCGGGCCCCTATGAGGAGGCGCACGCCGGCCAGGTGGTGGAGCAGGTGGTGCGGCCCACCGGCCTGATCGACCCGGCGCTGGAAGTGCGCCCCGCCGGCAGCCAGGTGGACGACCTGCTCGGCGAAGTGCGCGAATGCGTGGAAAAAGGCGAGCGGGTGCTGGTCACCACCCTGACCAAGCGGATGGCCGAGGACCTTACCGAGTACCTCAACGAGAACGGCGTCAAGGTGCGTTACCTGCACTCGGACATCGACACCGTGGAGCGGGTGGAGATCATCCGCGACCTGCGGCTGGGCAAGTTCGACGTGCTGGTGGGCATCAACCTGCTGCGCGAGGGCCTGGATATGCCCGAGGTGGCGCTGGTGGCGATCCTGGACGCCGACAAGGAAGGCTTCCTGCGCTCCGACCGCGCCCTGATTCAGACCATCGGCCGCGCGGCGCGGAACCTCAACGGCCGGGCGATTCTCTACGGCGACAAGATCACCGGCTCCATGCGCCGCGCCATCGACGAGACCGAGCGCCGCCGCGAGAAGCAGGTGCAGCACAATAAGGAGCAGGGCATCACGCCCCAGGGCCTGAAGAAGATGGTCCGCGACATCATGGACGACGCCTACACCACCGGCGCCGGCCAGCCCGAGCGCAAGCGTACCCGCAAGGTGGCCGAGGACAAGGCCCCCTATGTGGCCCGCTCACCGGCGCAGGTGGCCAAGGACATCGAGAAGCTGGAAGCGGAGATGATGAAGCACGCCAAGAACCTGGAGTTCGAGCAGGCCGCGGCGGTCCGCGACCAGATTCACAAGCTCCGCGAAGAAGGCTTCATGCGCTAGCGGCGTTACGCGGCCATCTTGCGGCATTCACGGACGCAGTCCATGCAAGCGTCGGCGCATTGACGGCAATGGTCGTGATCATGCTTGCCGCATTCCTCGCCGCAGGCCTGGCAAACCTCCGCGCACAGGGAACAGAGCTGGGCGGCGAATTCGCTGCCCTGGGCCATGTACTGGGCGGCCAGCCGGCAGATAGCGGCGCATTGCATGTCCAGGCGGATGCACTCCGCCATCATCTTGGTGTTCTCTTCCTGCAGGCAGGACGCGGCGCAGAAATCGCAGTAGGCGGCGCAGCGGTTGCAGGCTTCGATGCAGTCAGCGTGGTTGATCGCCATGATTCTCTCCTTGAATGACGTACGGGGATGAGCTGAAACGCCCCTTCGACGCTAGTCCTGTGCGTCGGCGTCAACAAGCCGTGAAGTGCCAGGATCGGCTACCGCCGGGTAAAAGATTGTGGAATTGAGCGGCGCGGTGGCGATGCTACACTCCCCGCTTCACCCGACAGCCGACTCAAGAGGTCTCCGTGTCCCAAGTCACCGCCGCCCTCGATTACCTCAAACAGGGCCTGTCCCTGGCGAAAAGCCCGGGCCTGCGCCCCTACGTGATCATCCCGATGGTCTTCAACGTGCTGGTGTTCGGCGGGCTCTACTATTTCTTCGGCCAGTGGATCGGCGGCTGGGTGGCCGGCCTGGCCGCCGGCTGGGAATTCGGCGGCGCCTGGAGCTTTCTGAACCCGGCGGTGGACTTCCTGGTGGGCGCCGCGGTGGTGCTGGTGTGGATCGTGCTGCTGGGCCTGTTCGCCAGTGTGTTCACCCTGGGCGTGCAGCTGATCGCCGCGCCGTTCATGGGCTTCCTGGCGGAGAAAGTGGATATCCGCGCCACCGGCCGGCCGATGCCGGAGGAATCCATCCCGGCGATGACCGTGCGGGTGTTCAAGCGGGAGCTGCGCAAAACCTGGTACTGGCTTTGGCGGGCGGTGCTGATCCTGTTCGTGGTGCTGGTGATCTACTTCATCCCGGTGGTCAACGTGCTGGCGTCCACGGTCTGGTTCCTGTGGTCCGGCTGGTTGCTGGGGATGCAGTACATCGACTTCGCCGCCGACAACCGCCAGGTGCCGTTCACGGTGATGCTGGAGCGGCTCAAGAGCAAACGCTGGATGGTGCTCACCTTCGGCTCGGTGGTGCTGGGTTTGACCATGCTGCCGCTGGTGAATCTGGTGATCATGCCGGTGGCGGTGATCGCCGGCACGCTGATCTGGGTCAATGAACTGGCCGACGACGCACCGCGGTGACCTAGGACGAATAAGCAAACCTTCTCATACTAAAGTGGGGGAGTGGCGGTGTCGATACTCCCCCGAACGCCCCGATATCCTCTGGTTTCCTCCCCGCAAACGCTAAAATAACGCGTCTAAAAGCATCGAAATATTCATTTTTTGCGGTTATCCGACCCCAGTGCCACGCCTAAGCCATTGTTATTACGAGAACTTTCCTGAACTCATAGTTTAGTGCTCAAAAGACATCGTAAAACCTTCCGGAATGTAAATAAAAGTTCGTTGACCGTAATCGATCGGTGAAATAAATTAGCGAAACTGTGAACTCATTCACATATTAATTAAATTGCTTATACCGAAAAGGTCGGCGGAATCGGGGGTCCGGGGGGATTCTCACCAACTGGGGGCAGCAAAGAGGCGCAGGGCCGTTACGCGCGTAAGGGCTCCCTTTCCGCCTGCCATCCCGATTCTTTTATCCAAGGTTTTCGCCCCTGGTGGGTTTGGTTCGGGATGTATTAATGAAAAAAATAAGCAACTTTGCTCGTATTTTCTGGGCTGTTCTGCTGCTTGGCGTTGTCGCCAGCCAGAGTCAGGCGCAGCCCGCTTCGGCGGCTCGCCAGGTGGTGGTCAACGGCGTCGCCTTCCAGGGTAACCATACCTATTCCGCTTCCGACCTTTCCGGCCTGATCGCCTCGGAAATCGGCAAGCCGATGACCCTCAAGGACATCCAGGCCCTGGCCGCCCGTATCGAGGCGTTCTACCACGAAGCCGGCTATCCGCTGGTTAAAGTGGTGGTGCCCCGGCAAACCTTCGCGGACGACGCGCCGGTGCAAATGGTGGTGCTGGAAGGCCAGCTCGGTCAGGTGCGTGTGGAGGGCAATGACCGCTACCGGGCGGACTATGTGCGCGACGCCCTGAGCGCCGCCGGCGTGCGTGCGGACCAGCCGGTGAGTCTGGAGCGAGTGGAGCGGGCCCTGACCCGGGTCAACCGCCAGTCCGGCATCGAAGCCAGCGCCACCCTTAAGCCGGGCGACCGCCAGGGTTACACCGATCTGGTGGTGAAGGTGGAGGAAGCCCCGCGGTTGGCCGGCGCCATTGAGTTCAACAACTACGGCAACAAGGACACCGGGCGTTACCGCGTGGTGCCGTCGTTGCGTTTCCAGAACCTCACCGGCCGTGGCGATAGCGCCAACCTGATCGGCATGCAGTCAGTCGGCGACGGCGACGCCTGGTTCGCCTACGCGGATTACGCGACGCCGATTAACGCGCGCGGCACCAGTGTTCAGGTGTATGGCTCCACCGGTAACGTCAGTGTCGGCCGCGATTTCAAGGTACTGGAAGTGGAAGGCGAGAGCGCCGCGATCGGCGTCGGCCTGCTGCAGGATCAGATTCTGTCCGCGCGCAGCGTCATCACCTACAGCGCCTGGGTGGAAGGCACCGATCTGGAGCAGGACATGCTGGGCGTGCGTATCGCCGAGGACCAGGTTCGCAAGCTGCGCCTGGGCGTGGCCTTCGACCGCACCGACCTGTCCGGCCGCACGCTGCTGTCCTTCGACCTGCACCGTGGCCTGGGTGAGAACCTGGGCGGCATGGACGACGACTCCGCCTTGTCCAGCCGGGCTTTCGCCGAAGCGGATAACGACTTCACCAAGGTCACCGTCGACCTGACCCGCATCCAGCGCCTTAACGCGCGCACCTTGTTGATCCCGCGTTTGTACGGCCAATACGCCTTCGATCCGCTGGTCTCCAGCGAGCAGTGGGCGATCGGTGGCGTCAACTCCGTGAAAGGCCATCCGCCTTCGGTGTACTCCGGTGACAGCGGCCTGACCGCTTCCCTGGAAGCCCGCTACGACCTGTTCGCCGACGACGACCGCTATCAGCTGGTGGGCCAGCTCAGCCATGGCCGTCTCTACATCAAAGAGCCGTTCTACGACCAGGACGACGAGCGCGATGTGTCCGGCGCCAGCCTGGGTCTGCTGGCGCGGCCCTGGGAACCGATCGAGGTACGTCTCGACTGGGGGTTGCCGCTGGGTACGGAAACCGGCGACGACAGCTATTTCTATGCGCAGGCACGCTACCGCTTCTGAGCGGCACGACGACTTTCACGGGGAAAAGATCATGACACAGAATAAAACGCGTAAGGCTTCAGTGGCGGTAGCGGTTTCGGTCCTGGGTTTCAGCGGCGTGGCGCAAGCCGGCCCGAGCGGTGGCCAGGTGGTGCACGGGGATGCCTCGATCACGCCGGACGGGCTCGACACCATCATCGAACAGCTGTCCAGCAAGGCGGTGATCAACTGGGATGACTTCAGCATCGATGCCGGCACACTGGTCAAGTTCATCCATCAGAACAGCAGTGACGTCACGCTCAACCGGGTAACCGGCGATACCGTGTCGCAGATCAAAGGCGCGCTGACCGCCAACGGCAACATCTTCCTGATCAACCCCAACGGCATCGTGTTCGGTGCCAATGCCGAGGTGGACGTGGCCGGCCTGCTGGCCACCACCTTCGACATCGCCGACCAGGATTTCCTGGACGGCAAGTTCAATTTCAGCGGCGAGCTGATGAACAACGCCTCGATCACCAACCAGGGCAAGATCGAACTGAACGGTGACGGCTTTGTGTACCTGATCGCGCCGAACGTGGAAAACACCGGCCACATTATCGCCAACGTGGGCCGCGTGACCCTGGCCAACGACGGCTCCTACGACATCGACCTGACCGGCAACGGCCTGGTCACTTTCTCGGTGACCGACAACGACCTGACCGGCGCCACCGGCAGCGTCACCAACGGCCCGGGCGGCAAGATCGACGCCGGCCATGTGCTGCTCTCCGGCAGTGAGACCAGCGCCGTCATGTCCTCCGTGGTGAACCAGGGCGAAATCACCGCCGCCACCGAGCTGACCATGGCCGGTGACGACCTGGAGCAATCCGGCACCATCACCGCCGGCGACACCACGCTGGACGCGGACAACGCCATTGTCTCCAACGGCGGTTCCATCAGCGGCGGCTCCGCCACCCTGAAGGCCGGCACCGGCGTCGGCGCCGACAGCGCCGTGCACACCAACGTGGACGACCTGGCGGTGAGCAGCGAGAGCGGTGCCGTTCGCGTCAACGAAGCGGATGAATTGGACAGCCTGAGCATTGCCACCGGCGACAGCGCCGAGGTGAACTTCCAACAGGCCGGTACCGACCCGGTGAGCGGCGGACCGATCCAGGAAGACGTCAGCGTCCAGTTCAACGGCCAGACCCTGAGCGCCAGCCGCGACACCGTGAAAACCGATCTGGACTTCACCCACGGCGACGGCGGCGTCACCCTGTCCGGCGTGAACGTGGACGGCGATCTGAGCGTCACCGCCGCCGGCAACATCGTCGGCGACGACAACCTGAACACCGCCGCCCGTGGCGAGCGCGTGAGCCTGACCACCACCCAGGACGGCGCCTCCATCGGCACCGAGAACAACGCCCTGCGGATCGACGCCGACACCCTGCGTGCCGAAGCCAAGAAAGGGCATGTGGTGCTCACCGACACCGATGGCGACCTGACCCTGGAGCGGGTCAGCACCGGCGATAACAGCGCCGAAGCGGGCCTGCGCGCCCTGATCACCGCCGAGGACGGCGACCTGCGCGGCAGCCTCGGCGCCGAGGCCAACGTGGAAGCCTGGGCCGCCAATCTGCAGGCGGACGGCGCCATCGGCGACCATGGCCAGGCGGTGACCACCGCCGTGGACGTGTTGTCCGCCTCCACCCAGGACGGCAGCATCCATGTGGACGAGCAGGACGGCGAGCTGATGCTCGGTAAGGTGGTGGCCGGCGAACGGATCAGCCAGGCCGGCCAGACCGTCTCGTCCACCGGCGTCAGCGGCGCCGACGGCAGCGTCACCCTGAGTACCGGCGCCCCGGGCAGCCACGACATCATAATCAGCGCCGACGACAACATTCTCATCGGCGACCAGATATCCGCCCCCCGCCAACTGGCGATCCTGTCCCGTTGGGGTGGCATCTATAAGAACGGCGACACCGCCACCATCACCGGGAGCTCGATCCATCTGGAAGCGGCCGGTCGCATTGGTCAGGACGGCAACGCCCTGAAAACCCAAAGCGACAGGATTGACGCCTGGTCCGGTGACGACGGTATCTATCTGTCCGAGGACAACGGCCTGTACGCCGGCAACATCCTCGCCCAGGGTGACAACGCGGACGTGCGGCTCGAGGCCAGTCTGGGCGACGTGGTCCTGGGTATGGTGGAAGCCGAACAGGGTGACGTCACCGTGGTCAGCCAGGATGGCGACATCCTGGCCGACGTCTACGGTGGGGTTAACGTGCGCGCCGATCACCTGACGCTGGACGCGGAGGGCGCCATCGGCACCGCCGCGCAAGCCCTCAGCACCGGGGTGAACACCCTCACCACCGCCACCGGCACCAACCTGGCCGGGACCTATGTGGCCAACACCGGCCTGTTGTCCAGCCTGGGCGTGACCACCCTGGGCGGTAATGTGGCGATCACCGACGCCGACGGTGGCGTTACCTTCGACCGCGCCAACGAGCACCTGACCGTGCAACGTGCTGGCGGCGAAGGCCTGGACCTGGCCTTCAACAACGGCGCCGGTAATCTGATCGTGGAAGGCGCCGACCTGTCCGGCCATGACGTGGACCTGACCGCCAGCGGTCGCATCGGCGACGGCGGCGGCGTGTTCGCCGCCAGCGATTTGACCCTGAACGCCGGCGACGACATCGAGCTGACCACCGACGCCGACGCCATCAATGCCACCACCGCCGACGGCGACATCGCCCTGGATAACCGGGGCGAGGGCACTCTGACCCTGAACGCCGAGGCCGGCGGTGATGACCATGGTGTCACGGTTAGCCACGAAGGCGACCTGACCTTGGGTCAGATCTCCGGCGACGGGCTGATCCGGCTTACCGCCGCGGGCGACCTGAACGGTGACGGTGACAACACCGCCATCACGGGTAATTTCGTGGAACTGGATGCCGCCCGCATCGGCGACGCGGACCAGGCCCTGTCCACCGCCATTACCGGCAGGCTGTCGATGCTGTCCGACGGCGATATCTATGTGAGCAACGTGGGCGCTCTCAGCCTGCTGGAAGGCGAAGCCGGTGGCGACATCGACTTCAGCCAGGCCGGCGATACCGTGCTCGGCCGTCTTGCCAGCGGCGGCAGCGTGACCTTCTACGCCACCGGGCGGGTCAGTGACGGCAATGGCGACAGCGACAACATTGTCGCCGACGATCTGGACCTGGAGGCCCAGCAGGTGGGCGCCGCCGACGGCACCGTGGACGCTCTGGAAATCCGCGTTGACGAGCTGGTGGTCAATGCCAACGACGGCGGAATCTATCTGCGCAACCGGGATAACGGTCCGCTGAGTCTGATTCGTGCCGGCGCCGCCGGTGGCGACGTGAACATCGACACCGTCGGTAACATGAATCTGGGAACCGTCACGGCCGCCGGTGGCAACGTCACCCTGACCAGCGACGGCGCCATTAATGACGCCCGCCCGGACGGCGCCAGCGAAGCCAATGTGGTGGCCCGCAAGGTGGACATGCGCGCCCAGCAGGGCGTGGGCAACACCGGCCCCATGGTGCTGGACGTGGACCAGATGTCCGTCAGTGGCGGCAATGGCGACGTCAACGCCGCCAGCCCCGGTGCCGTGGAAGTGGACGCGGACAGCCTGGTGGGCAAGGGCGCCAGCGGCGTCACCATCGTCGCCGCATCGATCACGGTGCTGGATAACAACGGCGGCACCCTGGTCATGGCCGGCGGCAAGCTGGTGCTCACCGCCACCAACGGCAACATCGTGTTCCTCAACCAGGACGACACCATCCGCCTGCCCGGCGGTGGCAGCATCACTTTGACCGCCCGCGCCGACAGCACCAATGAGGGCTACAACGGCAACATCATCACCGGCAACCTGGTCACCGAAGGCGGCGATATCACCCTGGACGCGGACCGCAACGTCACTCTGGGCATGCTCGACACCGGCGGTACCGGCGATGTCTACGTGATTGCCCGGGACGGCGTGATCCTGGACGGCAACGGCGCCGACCAGAACGTGCGCGGTGACTATGTGTCCTTGATCGGCAACACCCCCAGCGAGCGCGACGCGGAAATCGCCCGCGACACCGCTATCGCCGATTACGCCGGCCGGGTGGCGGAGCTGAACGCCAAGATCCTGCAGCTGCAGACCCTGCAACAGCAGCTGGAGGCCTACATCGCCGCGCTCAATTCGGCGATCGTTAACAAGAACATTTCCCAGCAAAACCTGAGCAGCGCCCAGCGCACCGTGGACCGCCTCAGCAGCCAGGTGAATTCGGCGCAACGTACGCTCGACTCGCTGAACCGCGTGGTGTCCGCGGCCTCCATCGCGGTGGAGGCGATGGCCCTGGTGGCCGGTGGCGCCCAGGCGATTCCGTTCAGCGGCGACGGTGGCGCCGCGGCCACCTTCGAAGGTTTGAGCCTGGCGCTGTCGGCCGCTCAGTTCGCGGTGGACGAGTTTGATCGCGAGACCTTCTCGCCGTTGAACGACGACCTCAACGAAGCCATGAACCACCTGGACGTGGCCAAGAGCTTCCACCAGGACGCGATCACCAACGTGGAAAGCTGGACCACCCTGCGCAACACCACCCGGGTGTCCCGCGATATGGCGGACCACTCGGTGTTCAAGGCCACCGCCGCCCGCGACGCCAGCGAAGCGCTGCGCGGCCAGTCCATCGCCGCCTACGACCAGGCCCAGGACATCGACATGTCCGCCGCCAAGCCGCTGGGCATCCAGGCCAACCAACTGGACATGGGCACCAGCAGCGGCCGCGCTCTAAACAGCGGCGTCTACCTGGATTCCACCGGTAACCTGGGCCTTGGCGACATCAAATCCGTGGGTGAGATCCGCGCCGAGAACGTGGCCGGCAACATCAGCGTGGTGGGTGACGTGGTCAGCCCGACGCTGATTTCCCTGCAGGCGGACGGCGCGGTGCGCGGTATCGGCGGCACCTGGGTCGACGGCCAATGGGTGCCGGAGGTCGGTGAACTGAACGCGCCGATCATGGCCCTGCGCGGCGGCCAGGGCGTCGGCGAGCAGGAAGACTCGGTGTACGTGAACACCGGTGAAATCGCCATTGACGGCGGCGACGGCAATGCCTTCGTGATCAACGACAACGGCGGCGACGAGCTGGTACTGGGTACCGTGGACGGCCTCAGCGGCCTGACCGCCGCCGGCGACATGGGCCTGCGGAACAACGGCGACCTGCGCCTGAAAACCCAGATCATCGACACCGACGTGACCGTCGACAGCGACACCTATCTGATTGCCGACGACGGCGCCATCATCGACGACAACGGCGACACGCTGAACGTGACCGGCGGCGACCTATACTTCCACGCCGACGGCCGGGTGGAGCTGGATACCCTCGTCAACCGGGTAGTTGACGGCGGCACCAGCGACGGCGACATCCTGCTGCGCGAGCGCGACGACCTGGCGCTGATCGCCCTGGAAACCCTCGACGCTGACATCGACGTCATCGCCGGCGGCAACCTGACCGTCCATGAGCTGGCGGCGGGCGGCGACAGCGCCGTCATTGCGCTGGATGCGGACGGTCGCATCGACGACGACCAGCACAACGATACCCGCATCGCCGCCAAGCGCCTGGAACTCAACGCCGGCGGCGGTATCGGTGCCATCGGCGCGGACAACGTGCGCGGCCTGGACACCGCCGTGGACGTGGTCACCGCCGATGCCAAGGGTGAGATCAATCTCCATGACGCGGACGACCTGGACGTGGAGAAGGTGGCCACCACCACCGGCAACGTCACCCTCACCAGTGATGCCGGCGACCTGCATCTGGGCGAAGTGCGCACCGACGGCGACGGCGGCAACATCACCCTGGTGGCCGACGGCGCCATCGACGCGCTCAAGGACGCGGAAGCCACTCCCGAACTGTACGCCGACCAGCTGGCCCTGCGCGCCGGCGAAGGTATCGGCAGCGCCGACCAGGCCCTGTTGATCGAAACCGGTGCCCTGGAAGCGGACGCCGGCGACGGCGGCCTCTATCTGCTCAATCAGAACCGCGACCTGACGGTCGGTGGCGTGACGCCGAACCTGGGCCTGCCCGGTCTCACCGGCCTGGACGCCAACGGCGATCTGCACCTGACCGTGGCCGACGGCGCCCTCACCGTGAACGAGGACGTCACCCAGACCGGCGAGGGCGACACCCGCCTGAGCAGCGCCATGGGCCAGTTGGTCAACGCTGACCTGGACGCCGCCGGCGACCTGACCCTGCAAGCCAACAGCGGCGACATCACCGCCGTTAGCGCCTCGCAACTGCTGAGCGGCGGCGATCTCTCCGCCACCGCCAGCGAAGGCGGTGTCAGCCTGGTGCAGAACAGCCGCGCGCAAGCGACCGGCGATCTGTCTCTGAAAGGCGGCACCACGGTGTCGCTCACCGACGCTAGTGCCGAGGCCGGCGCCGATCTCACCTTCACCGGTGAGGAAGGCAACGTGACCCTGGCCAACAGCCAGGCCACCGGCGCCGACGACGTCACCGTCAGCGCCGGTGAGAACATCACCCTGTCCGGCGCGTCCTCGTTGACCGCCACCAACGGTGCCCTGGAGGCCACGGCCACCAGCGGCAACCTGGAACTGAACGGCAACAGCGCCGCCACCGCCGCCGCCACCCTGGACCTGCGGGCGGGCAATCAGGTGTCGCTCAGCAACGCCACCGCGCAGTCCGGCGACGACATGAGCGTCACCGCCGACGACGGCGACGTGCTGCTGACCAACAGCCGCGCCGCCAGCGAAGGCGCGCAGACCGTCAGCGCCGGCGGCAGCGTGCGGCTCACCCAGTCGCAACTGCACACCGAAACCGACGGCGACCTGACCGTCACCGCCGAGGGCGGCGACATCAGCCTCACCGTCAGCCAGATGCTGGCCGGTGGCGCCTTCGACGGCGACGCCGCCGGTGATGTGGTGCTTGGCAGCGGCCTGATCAGCGCCGGCGGCTCTTCGCTCCCGGACGTTGACGGCTCTCTGAACCTGGACGCCGGTAACAACGTGCGCCTGACCCAGGGCAGCACCGTCACCGGCACCGGCGACACCCACGTCGGCGCGAAAGACGGCGAATTGCTGGTGGTCGACAGCGGGCAGGTTCTGTCCGGCGCCGATCTGGATCTGAACGCCGGCACCAACGTTACCCTGCACACCGGCGTGGCCAAGGCCGACCAGGATCTGACGGTGACCGCCGGCCAGGACGTACGCCTTTCCGGCGGCGCCCAACTGCTCGCCGAGGAAGGCAAGCTGTCCGCCACCGCCGAGGCCGGCGACCTGCTGCTCAGCCAGAACAGCCTGATCGGCGCCGCCGGTCAGGTGGACCTGACCGCCGACCAGGCCATGACGCTCACCAGCGCCATGATAGCGGCCGGCGCGGACCTCAACCTGACCGCCCGTCAGGCCAGCATGACCATCATGCAGAGCAACGTCGGTGCCGGCGAGGATCTCACCGCCACCGCCGGGCAGGACGTGCTGATGTCGGCGGGCTCCTACTTGACCGCGAGCACCGGCTCGCTGAGCGCCACCGCCACCAACGGTACCCTGGATGTGAGCCAGAGCAGCCGCGTGGAGGGCTTTGACAAGGTGTCGCTGCGTGCGGGCACCGAGATGGCGTTCAGTACCGGTGCCAGCGTGGACGCGGGCGGAGACTTGGATCTGGACGCCGGCAACCACCTCAGCGTCGAAGACGCCAACGTGAGTGCCGACGGCGACGCCACCCTGACCGCCGGCGACGGCAATTTGGTGGTGACCCGCTCCAGCGTCAACGCCGGCGGCTTCCTTGACGGCGACGCCGGCCAGGGCATTCTCCTTACCAATGCCACCCTCAACAGCGGCCAGCGTCACCACATTCGTAGTCTGGCACCGCTGGTCGACGACAACGTGGACCTGACTCTGAACGCGGGCAGTGGTGACATCGCCCTGTCCCAGGGCAGCACCGTGGCGTCCGCCGGGGCCCTGACCCTGGGCAGCGAAGAGGGCAGCATCGTCCTCACCAACAGCAGCCGGGCCGAAGCGACCACCGACGCCACCCTGGACGCTGGCACCGACGTGCGCCTGAGCAACGGCGCCCGGGTGGATGCCGGCAGTGGTGATCTGACGGTCACCGCCGCCAATGGCGATCTGAGCGTCACCAGTGGCGGCGCACTGATCGCCGGCAATGACCTGGATATCAGCGTCCGGGGCGGTGTGACGGTCAGCGAAGCCTCCGCCCGTGCCGAGGGGGATCTGTCCTTGACCGCCACCGACGGCGACCTGGCCATGACCAACGCCAGCGTCACCGCCGGCGGCGCGCTCACCGGTGAAGTAGGCGGTGACGCCACGCTGACCCGTTCCGTGCTGGTCAGCGGCGACGCCACCGACGCCGAGCCGGCGAACCTGAGCCTGGCCGCCGGCGGCGGCATCGCCATGGACGCCGACAGCGCCATGCACAGCAACGCCGACCTGACGTTGAAGGCCGGTGACGATGTGGCCCTGTCCACCCTGCGCGCGGTTGGCGACGTGTCCGTCACCAGCGAGGAGGGCGGCATCCAGGCGGATCCGGCCGTCGCCGAGCACATCCACGGCGACAACCTGTTCCTGTCCGCGGCCAAGAGCATCGGCACCACGCTCAGTGGCCTGAAGACCCGGGTAAGCAACCTGTACGCCACCCTCACCGGCAGCGGCGACCTCTACCTGGAAGACGTGGACGCCCTGACCGTCAAGGAAAGCAGCCTGGCCGACGGCAACGCCCAGCTGCGCACCGGCGCCGACCTCACCATCGAAGGCCTGGCGGTGAACGGCAACGCGCGGCTCGACAGCGCCGGCCGCATCGTCACCGGCGAAGACGGTCTGGTCCGCGCCGACAACCTGCAAGCCACCGCCGTGGACGGCATACAGCTCAACAGCGAACTGGACAGCGCCAGCCTGGCGGTGACCGGGGAAGGCGACATCGACGTGGACAACGGCGGTGATCTGCGGCTGGACACGGTGGCCGCCCAGGACGGCGACGTCGACGTGCGCACCGACGGTGACCTAGACGTCGACAGGGTCTACACCCAGGGCGAGCACGGCATCGCGTTGACCGCCAGCGGCGCCATCAACGCGGTTGGCTACGGCCTGGTGGACGGCCGCTACGTGACCCTGCGCGCCGGCAACGGCATCGGCGCCGACGCCGCCCTGAACCTGCACGCGGCCACCCTGGACGCGCTCAGCGACAGCGGCGACATCGACCTGACCCAGAGCTTCGGCGATCTGGCCCTGGAGCGGGTGCGCACCGGCGACGGCGACATCAGCGTGACGCTCGGCGACGGCAACCTCACCCTCGGTGACATCCACGCCGACGGTGACGTGACCCTGACCGCCGCCCAGGGCCGCCTGGACAACGACGCCGACGACGCCACCCTGGTGAGCGGTGACACCGTGACCCTGAGCAGCGCCAATGGCCTGGGCACCGAGAGCAACAACCTGGTGACCCGCGCCACCCGCCTGGACGCGCAGGTCAGCGGTGCCGGTGATATCCACCTCACCGAACAGGACGGCCTGGCCGGCCTGAACGCCCGCGCCGCCAACGGCGACATCAAGGTGCGCACGCTGCAGGGCAACCTGACGGTGGGCGAGGTCGAGGCGCTGACCCCGGGGAAAGCGGTGATGCTGTCCTCGGTGGCCGGCGCCATCCTCGACGGCAACGCCGAAGCCAACAACATCGTCGCCTCACTGCTGGAACTGAGCGCCGCCTCCGGAATCGCCCGCGCTAGCGATCCGCTGGATGTGGACGTGAGCACCCTGGCCGCCACCGGCGGCAGCGGCGGCGTCTATATCAACAACCGGGGCACCGGCCCGCTCACCGTCACCGGTCTGACCGGCAACGGTGGCCTGGGTCTTACCACTGGTGGGGATCTCGATCTGAATGGCGATGTGCAAGGGCGGACCGTAGCCCTCGGCGCCGGCGGCGACCTGACCCAGCGCGGCCGGATCACCGGAACCGATGGCGTCACCGTGGCTGGTAACGGCGACGTTACCATGACCGACGGCGCCCATACTCAGAGCAACGGCCAGGTGTATTACGGCGCCGGGCAGACGCTGACGGTGAATACCATTTACACCGACGACAGCCTGCCGGGCAGCACCGTGATCCTGGAAGGTCGCAACCTGCGCAGCAACGCCTCCGGGCCCGGCTCGATCCGCGCCGGCCAGTTGGACGTTCGAGTGCCCAACGTTGATGGCGATCGTGTCTACGACATGCTCGATACCTTCAACGGCAAGGCACGGGTGGTGGTGAACGGCCGCACCCAGGGCGGTGAGATCGTCGAGGACTCGCAGTACGTGGCCGACCTGACCGCTTCCAGAGGACCGCTGCCGAGGATGGTAATGAACCCGTTCGAGAGCTTCCAGCCGCAAACCACCGGCCAGGGCTTCCAGCCCGTGCCCGGCGACAACGGCGAGTGGCACTACAACCCCTGAACTGACTTCCTTTAGCCCATTGCAAGCCCGGCCTTTTGGCCGGGCTTTTTTATGTGGGAGGTGATCTTGAGGGTGGCGGCGAGCTTTTTTGGAAGCGGGCCCTGTGGGAGGGAGCTTATGGGAGCGGGCCCCGCTCGCACAAAGCCTGGCTCTTTATAACGCCCGTACTCGGAGCGAACGTCCCTTAATCTTCCCTTTACTCAGGCGCTGCAGCGCCTTGTCAGCGATGGCTCTCTCCACCGCCACATAAGCCTGATTATCGAACAGGGTGATCTTTCCCACCTGGGCGCCAGGGATACCGGCGTCGCCGGTGAGGGCGCCGAGAATATCGCCCGGACGCAGCTTCTGCTTGCGGCCCGCACCGATGCACAGGGTCGCCATGGGCGCCTGCAACGGGCCACGGTCCACATGGGGCCGCACCTCGTCCAGCGGCAGCCACTGAATCGCGCCTTTCTGCTGATCCTCGATGGCCAGGGCGCGGCGCATTTCCTTGGGCGCCACCAGGCTCACCGCCAGGCCCTTTTCACCGGCCCGCCCGGTACGACCGATGCGGTGGATGTGGGTTTCCGGGTCACGGCCCAATTCCACATTGATCACCAGATCCAGCGAGGCGATGTCCAGCCCGCGGGCGGCCACGTCCGTGGCCACCAGCACCGACAGGCTGCGGTTGGCGAACATGCCCAGCACCTGATCCCGGTCGCGCTGGTCCAGATCGCCGTTCAGCGCCATCGCCGAGACACCCTTGGCGGCAAGATGGTCCGCCACCTCCTGGCACTGCTGCTTGGTAAAGCAGAACGCCACGCAGGACGTGGGGCGCAGGCTGTAGAGCAGCCGCGTCACCGCCTCCAGCCGGGTCTCCGGCGTCACCTCGTAGAAGCGCTGCTCGATCTGTCGGTCGTCGTGCTGGGTGGCCACCTCGATCCGCGCCGGATCGCGCAGGAAACGTCCCGCCAACGCCTCGATGCCGGCCGGGTAGGTGGCCGAGAACAGCAGCGTCTGCCGGCGCGCCGGCGTCTGCCCGATGATCTCCGCGATGCTGTCCACGAAGCCCATGTCCAGCATCCGGTCCGCCTCGTCCAGCACCAGCGTGTTCAGCCCGTCCAGCGACAGCGTGCCCTTGCTCAAATGCTTCTGCACCCGCCCCGGCGTGCCCACGATCACCTGGGCGCCGTGCTCCAGCGACCCGATCTGCGGCCCCATCGGCACGCCGCCGCACAGCGTCAGCACCTTGATGTTGTCCGACCCCCGCGCCAGCCGGCGCAGGTCCTTGGCCACCTGATCCGCCAGCTCGCGGGTAGGGCAGAGCACCAGGGCCTGGCAGCCGAAAAAGCGCGGGTTCAGCGGGTGCAGCAAGCCCAGCCCGAACGCCGCCGTCTTGCCGGACCCGGTCTTGGCCTGGGCGATCACATCCCGCCCCTGCAGGATCAACGGCAGGCTCTGCGCCTGGATCGGCGTCATCTCGGCAAAGCCCAGCGACGCCAGCGTCGCCAGGGTCGGCGCGGAAAGGGGGAGGGAAGCGAAGTCGGTATCGGTCACGGGTGGGCCTGCTGTGGGGAAAAGCGCGTAGTGTAGCATTTGTCAGGCGATTTCCGCCCTCAATTGACATCCGTCAAACGCATTGCTTTATTGGCTTTTAAAAATTAAACCTTTGGATGGGTGGTGCATGCATAGAACCATGACACGTTTTTGGGTCGTGGTGGTGTTGGTGGAGATCATCTTAATTACGGCTTCTGTTGCTTTTCTCCTTCCGCTTCACAGTGCCTCGTATATGACCACCTCTGGCGTTATCGAATCCGTGGCCTGTGAGTCCGGCTCCAGGGGGCATGCTCGGTTGGCGCTGACCCTGGAGGCGAAGACATACAGCGTGTCCGTGAACTCTTATGAATGCAGCGAGATGCGTCAATATTTCCGAGATCGCTATGTCGAAATCAAGCATAGCCCAGGAGGAACGACGATCATCGACGTCACTTATTGGGATGAGGGCCGGTTTTCGGAGAATAAGCTTATTTGGGGCAGTTATGCCCTTTGTGTTCTGATTTTTATTTGTGCCAACTTTTTTCTATTTTCCTTTTATAAGAATAAATTAAAGCGAACGTATAAGGTGGAGCGCGATGGGTGAGAAGCAGTTTAGAACGATGCATTTAAGCACGGCGCCGGTATTCTATGCGTGTTCTTTGTTCATACCGTACCCGTTGATTGTGAATTTCGATAGCCAGCTCTGGGCCTTCGTTTCTTATGTTTCAGCCTTGATTTCTTTGTACTTTGATCCGCCTCTCCGAAATATGCTCAAAAAGTACCTTTGGGCTTCTTGTGTGTTTTACTTGGATGTGCTGCTGTTTTCGATACTTCCTGTCCTGTCTGTTTTGTTTGTTGCCGAGCAAGTAAATTTGTCCATTCTGAACTATACGGTTCTGGTGGGCGGTATTGTTATGTTCATTTTTCTGACTTGTTTCCACACCGAAAAGCGGCTTGTGAGACATGGCTGGAGAAATCTGAGTGGCCGGGTTAATTAATGCGGGAGTTGGCGATTCCGGACGCATCTCTTCTCTATCTTGTGTTTGTTGTTATTGCGATATCGATGGTCTTGCACACGATAAATCTTATTGTTCTGAATAAGCGGCTGGGTTTCGGCGACGTGATGTTGCTCTACCGCGAGCTGCACAAAAAATATTTCACCCCTTTTAAGTCCGCGTTGGACCAGCCAGACGACCGTCAGCGGCGCTATCTTAGCCGATTCCTCAGGATGCCGCTGTACATATTTCTGCCGACTCTTCTAATTGTTGCCATGGCTGTCTATTCGGTTTTGTTCTAGCCGAATGTGCCGACGTTTTTGAGGAAGCGATGAATAATCTGTTGCTCTTTTTGTGTTTTTTATGGGTTTCGGTATTTCTTTTATATGCCTGTTTTTTGATTAATAAGCAGCGAAGTTGCTTTTCAGAAAAAATGGGTTTCTTCGATTTATGGCTCGCCGTTGGAGTCATGCCGATAAAGAAAAAAAAGGGGCTTGGCTCATCAGACGAGGAGAGGCTAAGAGAACTTGAGTTCAAGCTTCGGAGGGCCGTTTTTATTTTGGTTCTCTTGATGGTTGCAACTTTTATGGCTTTAGAGCGCTGAACGTTCATGGTGATACGCAACGTCTGATGAGGGCAGGGGAAGAGAAGTTGCGCGATAGCCGCCATTCAGGAGTCGATGGGTGATGAAATATCCAACTGGAGAGGTTGTCTGGATGGATATCCAATGTGTATACATTCCCGGTGCTTACTGGTAGTGTAATGGCGTCAATCACACTTCTCAGGTAACCGTGATGGAAGTGCAAATCCGAAAGTGGGGTAACAGCTCGGCGGTGCGTCTGCCCAAGGCGCTGATGGAGCAGCTCGGCCTGGACGCGGGCAGCACTCTGGCCGTTGAGATCCGGGACGGCGCTTTGGTGATGCGGCCCAGCGGGCCGACGCTGGAGGAAATGCTGGCGACCTGCACCCCTGAAAAGATGGCCCTGACCGAGGAAGACCGGCAGTGGCTGGACAACGATCCCGTGGGTAACGAGGAAATCTGATGGCTTATATCCCAAGGAAGGGAGACATCGTCCGCCTGAATTTCGACCCGGTGGCGGGCCATGAACAAGCGAAGCAGCGCCCGGCGCTGGTGGTGTCCCCGCAGGCTGTCCACGAAACCTTCGGGCTATGCTGGGTGCTGCCGATCACCACGCGGGTCCGGGGCACGGCCTTCGAAATCCCGGTCACCGGTGGTGAGACGAGCGGCGTGGTGCTCACGCAGCAGATCCGCACCGTGGATTTCCGGGCTCGCGGCGCCGAATTCATCGAAGCGGCCGGTGAGCAGACCCGTGAGCAGGCCCTGCATGCGGTGCGGATGATCCTCGGCTGAGCCGGCCCGTACTCCGATCCCGTGTAACCGCACGTAAAACGGGCCCTCCGTGGATGAATTCACCCTCTCTTCCCGCTAGACTAGCGCGTTTGAACCGTCCGCCGGCGACCCGCCGGGTCGCGGGCGCTTTGGGTTAGGAGCGGCCTGGGCCGCCATGCGAGCACTATGAGACTGAAAACAATCAAGCTGGCCGGGTTCAAGTCCTTCGTGGACCCGACGCCGGCCTCGTTCCCGGAAAATCTGACCGCCGTGGTGGGCCCCAACGGGTGCGGCAAGTCGAACATCATCGACGCGGTGCGCTGGGTGATGGGCGAGTCCTCCGCCAAGCACCTGCGCGGTGAGTCCATGGCGGACGTGATTTTCAACGGTTCCAATGCGCGCAAGCCGGTGGCCCAGGCCTCCATTGAGCTGGTGTTCGATAATTCCGACGGCACCGTTACCGGCGAGTACGGCAAGTTCAACGAAATCTCCGTGAAGCGCCAGGTGACCCGGGACGGCCAGTCCAACTACTACCTGAACGGCACCAAGTGCCGCCGCAAGGACATCTCCGACATCTTCCTGGGCACCGGCCTGGGCCCGCGCAGCTACGCGATCATCGAGCAGGGCATGATTTCCCGGCTGATCGAGGCGAAGCCGGAGGAGCTGCGCGTCTATATCGAGGAAGCGGCGGGCATTTCCAAGTACAAGGCGCGGCGCCGGGAGACCGAGAACCGCATGCGCCGCACCCGCGAGAACCTGGAGCGGCTCACCGACATCCGCGACGAGCTGGAGCGCCAGATCGAGCGCCTGAGCCGCCAGGCGTCCGCCGCCGAGAAGTACAAGCAGTATAAAGAGGAAGAGCGCCACAAGAGCGCCCAGCTTAAGGCGCTGCGCTGGCGCGGGCTGAACGGCCAGGTGAAGCAGCTGGACCAGATTATCGCCGAGCTGGAAGTGGCCATGGAGGCGCGTATCGCCGAGCAGCGCCACGTGGACGCGGAGATCGAGCGGCTGCGCGAGGGCCACAACGACGCCCAGGAAGGCTTCAACCAGGTGCAGCAGAAGTTCTATGCCCTGGGCGCCGAGGTGGCGCGGCTGGAGCAGAGCATTCAGCACCAACGCGAGCGCCGGCAGCAGTTGTTCGAGGAGCTGGATCAGGTGACCGCCAGCTGGAAAGAGGCGGACGCCCACCAGAACACCGACGCGGAGAAGCTCGCCGAGCTGGAGGAGCGGCTGGCGGCCCTGGAGCCGGGCCTGGAAGAGGCCCACGAGCAGCAGGAGACCTCCGCGGAGGCGCTGGCCCGTGCCGAGGACGCCATGCAGGAGTGGCAGCAGGCCTGGGAAGCCTTCAACAGCAAGGCCGGCGAGTCCCGCCGCCAGGCGGAGGTGGAGCAGTCCCGCATTCAGCACCTGGAGAAGTCCATTGAGCGCCTGGGCGAGCGCATGGAGCGTCTGCGCAAGGAGCAGGAGTCCCTGGATTCCGGGCCGCTGGCCCGGGAAATGCGCGAGTTCGAAGAGCAGGTGGCGGAGTATCAGGAGCAGCGCGAAGAGAGCGAAATGCGCGCCGAAAGCCTGCAGGAACAGATCAACCAGCTGCGCCGGGACAACGGCGAGCGTGGCCGCGAGCTGGACGAGGCCCGCGACCAGCTGCAGAACCACAAGAACCGCCACACCTCCCTGGAAGCCCTGCAAAAAGCCTCCATGGGCGACGACGGCGCGGTCAGCGACTGGCTGGAGCGCCACGACCTGGACCAGCGGCCGCGCCTGGCGGACCGCATCGAAGTGGCCGAGGGCTGGGAAAACGCCGTGGAAGCGGTGCTCGGCGACGCCCTGCAGGCGGTGTCCGTGGACGGCCTGGAGGAAGTCAGCAGCTGGCTCGGCGACCTGACCCACGGCCGCGTGGCGCTGGTCCACGAGAGCCCGGTGCAGGCGTCCGGCGACGCCGGCGATCTGCTGCGCTCCCACGTCACCGGTCAGGTGCCGGAAGGGCTGCTGGCCGGGGTCTACGCCGCCGACGACCTGGGCGCCGCCCTGGCGCTGCGCGGCCGGCTGAAGGCCGGCGAATCCGTGGTCACCCGCGACGGCATCTGGCTGGGGCCGGACTGGCTCACCGTGGCCCGCGAGCAGGACCAGGAAGCCGGTGTGCTGGAGCGCCGCCGTGAACTGGAAAGCCTGGCCGGGCTGATCGACAGCGGCCAGCAGCGCGTCGACGAACTGAAAGCCAAGCTGGAAGAGACCCGCGAGCAGGTCGCCGAGCTGGAGGAAGAGCGCGAGGAAGTGCAGCGCCAGGCGTCGCGCATCAGCCGCGAGCTGGGCGAGGTGAACGCCCAGGTGAGCGCCCGCCAAGTGCGCCTGGAGCAGATCACCATGCGCCGCGAGCGCCTCGGCAAGGAGCTGGAGGAAGCCGGCGGCCAGCTGCAGCAGGAACAGGAACAGATCAAGGAGTCCCGCGCCGTCCTGCAGGAGGCCCTGGACGCCATGGAGCAGGACTCCGGCGAGCGCGAAGCGCTACTGTCGCGCCGCGACGAGACCCGCATGGCCCTGGACGAGGCCCGCCAGCAGGCGCGCCAGCACCGCGACCACGCCCACCAGCTGGCGATGGACGCCCAGGGCGCGCGCACCCAGGCGGACGCCCTGCGCCAGAACCTGGCGCGGCTGGAATCCCAGGTGGCCAGCCTGCGCGAACGCAAGGCGCAACTGGAGGAGCAGGCCGGCGAAGACGGCGATCCGGGCATCGAGCTGCAGGAGCAGCTGGAAGAGAAGCTGGAGCAGCGTCTGGAAGCGGAGCAGCAGCTGATCGAAGCGCGCCGCCAGCTGGAAGACGTGGAACACCAGATGCGCGACCTCGAGGGCCGGCGCGGCCAGCACGAGCGCCAGGCCCAGGAAGTGCGCGACGCGATCAACAACAAGCGCATGCAGTGGCAGGACCTGAGCACCCGCCGCCAGACCGTGGCGGAGCAGCTCAATGAGCAGCACTTCGACCTGGATACGGTGCTCAACGACCTGCCCGAGGACGCCGACGAGAAGCAGTGGTCCGACGACCTGGAGCAGATCGCCCAGCGCATCGGCCGGCTCGGCCAGATCAACCTGGCGGCCATCGACGAATACCAGCAGCAGTCCGAGCGCAAACAGTATCTGGATCAGCAGAACGAGGATCTGGAGGACGCGCTCAGGACGCTGGAAAACGCCATCCGCAAGATCGACCGGGAAACCCGCACCCGCTTCAAGGAATACTTCGACCGCATCAACAAGGGTCTCCAGGAGCTGTTCCCGAAGGTGTTCGGCGGCGGCCACGCCTATTTGGAGTTGACCGGCGACGATCTGCTCGACACCGGCGTGGCGATCATGGCGCGGCCCCCGGGCAAGCGCAACAGCACCATCCACCTGTTGTCCGGGGGTGAGAAGGCGCTCACGGCCCTGTCCCTGGTGTTCAGTATTTTTGAACTGAATCCGGCGCCGTTCTGTCTGCTCGATGAGGTGGACGCGCCGCTGGACGACGCCAACGTGGGCCGGTTCTGTAATCTGGTCTCGGAAATGGCCGAGCGGGTGCAATTTATTTACATCACCCACAACAAGATCGCCATGGAAATGGCGCGTACCCTGATGGGCGTTACCATGCACGAACCGGGTGTCTCGCGACTGGTGTCCGTGGATGTGGAAGAGGCCGCCGAGCTGGCGGCCATGTAAGCCGCCGCCGGCGTTTTGACAGGGGCCGGCGGCTGACCAATGATGACTGAAACTGGCGCGAGCTAAGGAAGAGGCAACATGGGCCTGAATCTGGAAACATTGATCGGCATTCTGGTTATTCTGATCCTCCTGATTCTTGCCGATGGCGTGCGGCGCATGATCCGCGAACGCCACGGCCGGTTGCGCATGCGCATCGACCGTCGATTCGGAAAAGGCCCGGCGGCGGACGACGACAGCGACGACGACTACCCCAACGAACTGATCGGCCGGCCGCGGGTGCGCAGCCGCGCCGAGCAAGCCCGTATCGATATGGACGGTGTCGATGAGGACGGCGACCGCGCCGACCCGCCGATCATGATGGACACCGCCGAAGCGCCGTCGGAAACGCCCACCCGCCGCGCCGAACAGCAAACCCTGTTCGACGCCGACAACGGCGACGACGACACCGGCGCGTCGGAAACTCCGGTGGCCGGCTCCGCGAAAGCCGGCGCCGCCACCTCCGGGTCCGCCGCCTCCGGCGTCACCGACACGGACGACGTGGACGAGCCGCCGGCGCGGCCGGTGACCCGCCGGCCCGAAGCCGCCGGCTCCCAGCGCGAAGAGCTGCGCCGCGAGGAGAGCCGCAAGCAGTCCGGGACTCGCCAGTCCGCGCCGCGCCCGTCCGCCGCCCGTCAGGAACCGAAACCGAAAGACCCGGGCCCGGTGCTGGAAGTGATCGTCTTCCACCTGATCGCCCGCCGCCCGGAACGCTTCGACGGCCAGGAGATGCTGCGCCTGTTGCTGGAAAACGGCCTGCGCTACGGCGACATGCACATCTTCCACCGCCACCGCGACGTGGACGGCCGCGAGCAACTGGAATTCTCCGTGGCCAACGCCGTGGAGCCGGGCACCTTCGACATCGATACCATGGAAGACGAGCAGTTCGCCGGCATCACCTTTTTTATGAAACTGCCCGGCCCCCGTGACCCGCTCGCCTCCCTGGAGCGCATGCTCACCGCCGGCCGCCGCCTGGCCGAGGGCCTGAACGGCGACCTCAAGGACGAGCAGCACAGCGTGCTCACCCCGCAAACCATGGAGCACCTGCGCCAGCGCGTGCAGGAATTCGAACGCCGCCAGCGCGTCTCCCACGGGGCCTGATCACTCCCGGTGACAGGCGGACCGTTGTGGGACGGGCTTTTGTGGGAGCTTGCTTGCAAGCGAAAGGCAAGCAACGCTTGCCGGCAGGATCCCCGAGAGCATGTTGGTGCTGTCTTTAGAGATGTCTCTGGGATCCTGCCGGGCGCTTCGCTCCCTTTCGCGGGCAGGGCCCGCTCCCACCCCCGCATTAACCAACGGACCAGGCAACAGTGACCGCAAAGAAAGATAATTCCCCAGCCGACGAGATTCGCATCCTCCGCGACCAACTTGATCGCTGGTCTCATGAGTATTATGAACTCGATAGTCCCTCTGTACCGGACGTCGAATACGACCGGGTTTTTCGTCGCCTGGAGGAACTGGAGGTCGAGCATCCTGAGTTAATAACGTCGGATTCTCCGACGCGGCGTATTGGAGGGGAGCCACTGCAAGCCTTTGTTAAAGTACGCCATGAAGTGCCAATGTTGAGCCTTAGTAATGCCTTAGATGAGCAGGAATTCCGCGATTTTGATCGCCGTACTCGTGATCGTCTTGATGCGCGTGGGCAAATCTCCTACGTTGCCGAGCCCAAACTAGATGGCTTGGCGGTGTCGTTGCTTTATGAGGACGGCCAATTGGTCCGTGCAGCAACGCGTGGTAATGGCGAATCCGGTGAGGATATTACAGCTAACGCGCGCACCATCCGTTCGGTACGACGGAAACTGCGCGGCGCCCCGCCCGCCCGGCTAGAAGTGCGTGGTGAAGTGATTATGCCTCATAGTGGCTTCAGGCAACTCAATAAAAACCAAGAAAAGGCTGGTCGAAAGTTGTTTGCCACGCCCCGTAACGCTGCTGCAGGCAGCTTGCGTCAGCTGGATCCGAATATTGCTGCTCAACGTCCACTCGAGTTCTATGCCTATTCTGTAGCGCAGCTTGTCGGTGAGGAATGGCCAAAGTGCCACTTCGATTTACTTGAACGTGTTCAGGAATGGGGCCTTTGCGTCAACAAAGAGGTCAAAATATGTAATGGGCTGGATTCGGCTCTTGAGTTCTACAACGATATTCTTTCCCGGCGTGATGATCTTGGCTACGACATAGATGGAATAGTCTACAAGGTGAACCGTTTGGACTGGCAGCGGGATCTTGGTTTCGTTAGTCGAGCGCCACGCTGGGCGGTGGCCTACAAGTTTCCAGCGCAGGAAGAAATAACCATCCTCAACGATGTGGATTGGCAGGTCGGTCGTACTGGCGCGCTGACTCCTGTGGCAAAGCTCGAGCCAGTGCAAGTGGGCGGCGTCACCGTCAGCAATGCCTCTCTACACAACATAGATGAAATTCGTCGTCTTGATATACGGGTAGGCGACAAGGTTCGCGTATACCGTGCGGGCGACGTGATACCAAAAGTTGTTGGAAGGGTAACTTCCCCTCTAATAGGTGAATATTTAGATAAGCAATCGGGCAGGGAAAGGGTTCCCAAAATTGAACTTCCCAAGTATTGCCCTGACTGCGGCAGCGAGATTCTGCGCGCCGACGACGGCGTGGTGGCGCGCTGCACCGGCGGGCTGATCTGCGGCGCCCAGCAGCGCGAGGCGATCAAACACTTCGCGTCGCGGCGCGCCATGGACATCGACGGCCTGGGCGACAAGCTGGTGGACGCCCTGGTGGATCAGGGTCTGATCAACACCGTGGCCGACCTCTATCGCCTCAAAGCCGAGGACGTGGCCGGTCTGGAGCGCATGGGCGAGAAATCCGCCGCCAACCTGATCGAGGCCCTGGAAGCGTCAAAAAAAACGCCGCTGAGCCGCTTCCTGTTCGCGCTCGGCATCCTGCAGATCGGCGAGGAAACCGCCAAGGCCCTGGCGGAAGCGTTCGGCGAGCTGGACAGCATCCGCAACGCGCCGCTGCTGTTGTTCCTGCAGGTGCCCGACGTGGGCGGCGAAGTGGCCAAGGCGATCGCCGCCTTCTTCGCCGAAGAACACAACGAGAAGGTGATCGACGGCCTGCTCAACGCCGGCGTCGAGCCGCAGTCCAACGGGACGCCGTCACGCCGCTTCGTGGACACCCTGACCCTGGCCAACTTCCTGAGCAGCGCCAAGACGCTGGGCATGCCGCTCAGCGGCGTGGGCACCAAGACCCTGGAAACCCTGGGCCGCCACTACCGGCACCTGGACGCGCTGGTCCGGGCGGTGGACGCTGGTGAGGGCGACGCCGACACCGGCGTCAAGGCCGCGACGCTGGAGAAGCTTAAGGAAGGTTTGGGCGCCGATGATTGGCTAGAGTGCCTTTGGACGGCGGAAGAGTATGCCGCCGGTCTGGCCGCCAAAGCCCCCGCCGGTGGAGCCGACGAGCGGCCGCTGGAAGGGCAGACTTGGGTGCTTACCGGTACCCTGGCGCGCCTGACCCGGAGTGAGGCCAAGGAGCATCTGGAGGCTCTCGGCGCCAAGGTGGCCGGCACCGTCTCCGGAAAGACCGCCCGCGTGGTGGCCGGCGAGTCCGCCGGCTCCAAACTCGACAAGGCCCGCAGCCTCGATGTCGATGTGATTGATGAGGAGGAATTTATCGGCTTCCTCGCCGAACACGGCATCAAGCTCGAAGACTGAACAACGCTGGGAACGGGCCAAGCCCCTGAAACGGAGCTCTTGTGGGAGCGGGCCTTGCCCGCGAAAGGGAGCAAAGCTCCCGGCAGGATGCCAGAGGCCTCGCTAACGACAGCACCAACAACCTCTCTGGGATCCTGCCGGCAAGCTGCGCTTGCCTTTCGCGGGCGGGGCCCGCTCCCACAAGGCCCGCTCCCACAAGGCCCGCTCCCACAAGGCCCGCTCCCACAAGGCCGGGTCCCACAAGGCCGGGTCCGGTAAGCCATCGCTTGCAGCGTTCCCTCAACCCGCTACCATGACTCAAACCCAAACCCCGAGGTCGCCCATGCGTGCCGCAGTTCTGGCTTTGATTCTGGCATTGGGGGGCTGCGCCTCCACGCCCACCCACATCGACGACGTTTGCGCGGTGTTCGACCAAAAAGGCGGCTGGTTCAACAACTGGTACAAGGCCGCCAAGCGCAGCGAAAAAGAGTTCGGCGTGCCGGTGGCGATTCTGATGGCCACCATCTACAAGGAATCCGGCTTCCAGGCCGACGCCCGCCCGCCGCGCACCAAGCTGCTGGGCTTTATTCCCTGGAAGCGTCCTTCCAGCGCCTACGGCTACCCCCAGGCCCTGGACGGCACCTGGGACTGGTACCGCCGTGAAACCGGTCACGGCGGCGCCGACCGGGACGACTTCGGCGACGCGGTGCACTTCGTCGGCTGGTACCATTACCAGAGCCATGTGCGTAACGGCATCGCGCGCAACGACGCCTACCATCTGTATCTGGCGTACTACGCCGGCCACGGCGGCTATGCCCGGGGCACCTGGAAAAGCCGGCCCTACATGAAACGCTCGGCGCAGCGCGCCCAGGACATGGCCACCCGCTACGCGGTGCAGATGGAACGCTGCGGACGCTGACGCGGCGCTCTCTTTGGAACGAGGTTTGAATTGGACAACGAATCGATCGTCTACGGGTGCATCAAGCACCTGCCGTTCGGTGACCGGCAGCAGCGCCAGGCGAGCTGCTTCCACAACCGCCGCGCCATCCGCACCCTGCCGGAATCCGATCAGTGGCCGTTTCTCAGCCAGGACATGTTCGCGATCTCCGGCGACCAGGCCTCCGGCGGCAGCTACCAGACCCAGGTGATCCACTTCGGCATGTCCTACCGGGCGGTGGAGTACGAGTGGGAGCACTGGATCGCCAAATTCGAACGCCTGCTCAAACAGATGTACTGGGTGGGAGCAGTGGTGCACCTGGAAACCGATTTCGCCGGCTTCCACACCTTCATGTGGGACAGCGCCGACGACTACCACGAACCCTCCGACGAACCCCTGCGGGTCCGCTGCGAATGGTCCCGCGAAGGCACCATGGTTTAGAGCAGTTAATAGTTAACAGTTAACAGTGAATAGTTAAAACACCTTTGCAGCGAGGCTTGGCGCGCGGACAATACGCATTGTTTCGCTATTAACTATTCACTGTTAACTATTAATTGCTTCTTATGATTGTTCCCTGGCAAGAGATCCCCCCCGAGACCCTGGACAACCTGATCGAGGAGTTCGTCACCCGTGACGGCACCGATTACGGCGAACAGGAGATCGGCACCGGCACCAAGGTGGCGCAGGTGCGCGAGCAGTTGCGGCGCGGCCAGGCCTCGGTGGTGTTCGACGACGTCACCGAGACCATCTCCATCTTCACCCGCGAACAGCTCGACGAGCTCGACCGCTCGTCATCCTCTTAGGCGAGCACAAGCACCAGCAGGTGCACGGCACCGGCCAGCAGCGCGACCCAGTTGCTGACGATGCCCAGCTGGCGCGCCCGTACCGGGCCGCCCATCAGGCCCCAGGCGTGGGCCAGCCGGCCGCCCACCAGCAGGCAGCCGTAGAGGTGCAGCGCCAGGTGGTTGCCGTTGTTGCCTTCCAGCAGTGCCATCAGAATCAGGATCACCGGGGTGTATTCCACCGCGTTGCCGTGGGCGCGGATGGCGCGGTTCAGTTCGCCGCGGCCGCCGTCGCCCAGGGACACGCCGTGGCGCAGCCGCAGGCGCACCACGTTGGCGGCCAGGGCGAGGATGATCAGGGCGGCAAGCGCCGCGTACAGGGCGGTGGTCAGGAACATGGTGGACTCCAGTCAGGTTGTTTTTTGCGTTTGCGGAGGATGAAGCGTTCCGGCGCCAGGGCGGCGACCAGCGCCTGGTCCGCCGGCGGCGCGCGCCGGCTCAGTTGGTCGGCGAGCAGGTCGGCGCACAGCGGCGTGCCGGTGATGCCGCGGCTACCGTGGGCGATGTTCAAGTATAGGCCGGGCAGGGCGGTGAGCGGGTTGGCCGTGGCGTCCGGCAGCGCGCCCACCAGGGGCAGGAAGTCCAGGCTCTGGCAGCGCATGGCCACGCGCCGGTCCACCACCTCGATGGATTCGCCGCCCAGTTCTTGCCACTCCCGTGGCAGGTGGTGGCGCAGCTGCGCCAGGTTGGCGGCGTCGTCGCTGTCGCGGGGCGCCGGGTCCAGCTGGTGCAGGTCGAAGGTGGCGCCCACGCAGTGCACGCCGTCCAGCGGCGGGGTCAGGTAGCCGCCGTGGCATTGAGCCTGTTGCCAGGCGGCGCTGGCGTCGGTGGGGCGGCAGTAGCTGACCTGGCCGCGGATGGTTTTCAGCGGCAGCCACGCCAGGCCGGCGAGATCCCGGGCGGCGCCGGCGGTGGCCAGAATCAGGGCGTCCGCCTCCAGGGTGTGGTCGTCGCTCAGGCGCACCCGCACCGGCAGGTCGTCGGTGGCGGGCTGGAAGGCGCTGACGGCGGCAAGCCGCAGTTCGATGGCCGGGTGGTCCAGCAGTTGCCGGCACCAGGCCGGCGGTGACAGATAGCCGCCGCCCACCAGTTCCATGCCGTGTTCCCCCAGCGGCTTTAGCAGGGCTTGCGGCCAGGCGCCGCTGTCCCGGGCGGCGCGGATCTTGTCCGCCTGCTTGTCGTCGACGAAGTGCTGGGGCACACCGTTCAGGCGGCCCTGGTCCGGGCCGGGGAAGCGGTGGCGTCGCAGCCAGCGCAGGGCGTGCACATAGCTGAGCTGGTAGAAGCGGTTCTGTTCGGTGAGGTGGGCGCTGGGCGTGCTGTAGACCACCCCGGCCCGGTTGCCGGAGGCGCCGGCGGCAACGCCGGCCGGGTCCAGCACGGTGACCCGCCAGCCCCGCTCCGCCAGGGCGCGGGCGGTGGTGGCCCCGGCCAGGCCGGCGCCGGCCACCAGCGCATGGCCGCGCCGGGCGCGGGCCGGCTGCCAGACCCCGTCACCGAAGTGGCCGGCCAGCATGTGGCGCTTGCCGCCGAAGCCGTCGCGGCGCTGCATGGCGAAGCCCGCCTCGATCAGGCCCCGGCGCACGAAGCCGACGGCGGTGAAGGTGGCCAGGGTGGCGCCGGGGCGGCTGTGGGCGGCCAGTTCGGCGAACAGGCCGGCCTGCCACATGTCCGGGTTGCGGGCCGGGGCGAAGCCGTCCAGGAACCAGGCGTCCACATCGGCGGGGCACTGGCGCCACAGCGCTTCCGCGTCGCCGAGCATCAGCGTCAGGGTAACGTTGTTCGCCAGTTGCAGCCGGTGGTAACCGGGGCTGGCGGGTGGGTACTGATCCAGCAGCGCCCGGGCGGGCTCGCCCAGCTCCGGCCAGTGGGCCAGGGCGCGGGCCAGGTCGTCACGCTGCAGCGGGTGCTTTTCCACGGACCACAGTTCGAGGCCGGCGCCGGCCGGCGCCAGCGCCAGAAAGCGCTGGGCGGCCAGCAGCATGTTGAGGCCGGTGCCGAAGCCGGTTTCGCCGATCACGAAGCGGTCGCCGTCGGCGAGGGCGGCGAAGCGCCGGTCCAGTTGGTTGCCGTCGAGGAACACGTAAAGGCTTTCCGCGCGGCCGTCCTGGCGCGAGAAGTAGGGGTCGTCGAAGTCGGTGGCCACCGGGGTGTGGTCCTGCCACTGCAGACGGGCCGGGGTGATCGGCGTGAAATCGGCCTCGGCGGCGCGGGACGGTCCGTTGGACATGGCTGGGCGGGCTCCTCACACTACGCGGCCTGGCGCGCTGCAAACGATTTCTCCGAACGCGGGATCTTACCATGCTAATGAAAATCTGGGCGGTGATGGCACCGGTGCTGGCCTGCGCCGGGGTGGGCTATTTCTGGGGCCGCACCGGGCGCCCGTTCGACACCCGTACTGAGTGTGGAGATCCTCGGCCAATGGCGTTCTTGTGGGAGATTCTATGGTGCCTAACAAGGCTCATGAGAGCCTGGGGGCGCAATAGTTCTCCTGGTATTTCATCAAGGCGAAGGCGACGCGGGCGAGCTTGCGAGCCAGGATGACCAGGGCCTGTG
>Ga0310343_10000120_pt1 | contig 32951 bp, 20 predicted proteins | sample HC15DNA2025_MG_FD_203519 | JGI IMG/M metagenome (GOLD analysis project Ga0310343, IMG submission 203519) | Marine microbial communities from station ALOHA, North Pacific Subtropical Gyre - HC15-DNA-20-25_MG | ecosystem: Environmental > Aquatic > Marine > Oceanic | place: Pacific Ocean: North...
TTGGCCTGAGTCGCCCACGTTAAGGCCTAGGTAAAAGACCGCCCCCAGGGACAAAGCCCAGGGCAACCCGATCTTGAGGAAGAATTTCATGCTAATGCTGTATCCGTGAATATAGGCCGATGCGGTCGGTTGGGCAAGAGCAGACCCTCTCGGGCCTTTGGGAGCCGCCCGGCGCTCTGGCTCGGAGGGGCTAGGGAGATTTCTTCTTTGCCCGCGGCGGCCGGTAGGCGTGGGCAGGCACTTTGTATTTTTGCTTCAACCGCTGCAGTTCCTGCAGGAGCTCGTCTTGGACCTTGGCATAGGCGGGGTTGCCGTAGACGCTCTTCATCTCGTCGGGATCCTTTTCCAAGTCGAAAAGTTCCCACTCTTTTTTTTCATAAAAATGAATCAGCTTGTGCCTTGCCGTCTTTACCCCCTCGTGTCGGGCCACCCCGTGACCGCCTCCCTCGTGGTAGTGGTAGTAGAGGCTCTCTCGCCAACCGCCGGGCGTTTTTCCCTTCAGGAGAGGCAACAGGCTCTTTCCCTGCATCTTCGGGCCCGCCTTGGCTCCGGCCAGGTCGAGAAAAGTCTGAGCGAAGTCCAGGTTACTGGTGAGGTCGCCGTTTCTCGCCTTGGCCCTTATGGTTCCGGGCCAGCGGACCAAGAGGGGCATGCGGTAGGAAAGTTCGTACATCCAGCGCTTGTCGAACCAGCCGTGATCCCCCAGGTAAAAACCTTGGTCGGATGCGTAGATGACCACCGTATCCTTGGCCAGTCCGCTCTCATCAAGGTATTGGAGCAATCGGCCTACGTTCTCATCCACCGCCTTGGCGCACAGCAGGTAGTTGCGGATCCATCGCTGGTAGTGCCAGCGGGTCAATTCCTTCTTGTTCATGGAAGCCCGCTTGGCGAGGAAGGACTCGTTGCGCGGGCGGAAGTAGCCGTCGAAGACCTTGAACTGCTCGGGGGTGAATTTACTGGAATACTTGAGCATCAAACGGGCATCGCCCAAGTGCTCGAGGATGCCCATCTTGTGTTCGCGGGCCGAGGACGTGCGCCCCGCGTAATCGTCGAAGAGGGTCTTGGGCTCGGGGATTTCGAGGTCGTCCAAAGCCCCTAGGTGACGCAAGGCCGGTTCCCAGCGTCCGTGCGGGGCCTTGTGCTGGCTCATCAGCATGAAGGGTTTGTCCGTGTCGCGCTCCTCCTTGAGCCACTTCAGACTGAGGTCCGTGATGATGTCCGTGGTATAGCCCACGTGCTTGACCTCCTTGCCGTCCTTCTTCATGCGCGGGTTGTAGTAGGACCCTTGACCGTAGAGCACCTCATAGCGGTCGAAGCCCGTGGGGTCCGACTTGAGGTGCCATTTTCCGATAAGGGCGGTCTCGTAGCCCGCCTTGCGCAGGAGCTTGGGGAAAGTTACCTGGGAGCCGTCGAAGACGTCTCCGTTGGTCATTTGCCCGTTGTGGAAGGAATGCCGGCCGGATAGGATGACCGCACGGGCCGGGGCGCAGATTGAATTGGTGACGTAGCAGCGGTCGAAGGTCATGCCCTCCCTCGCGATGCGGTCGAGGTTGGGGGTTTCGATCAACTTCGACCCATAGGCCCCAATGGCATGCGGGGCATGATCGTCGGTGAAGATGAAGAGGATGTTGGGTTTCTTGGCTGCGGCGAGACATCCCAAGGCCAGGAACGGGAAAAGAAAATTGACCTTCATTTTTGTTTCTTTGCGGGAGGCCGGTAGTTGGGGTTGGGTACCGGAAGTTTGGCCTTCATTTTGGTTTGCCACGCGACGAGCTTGTCCTCCAGTTCCTTGGCCTTGGCCGAATTCTTCCTGGACAAGTCGTTCTTTTCGGACGGATCCTTGGCCAGGTTGTAGAGCTCGACCTTATCGTAGTGGTAGAACTTGATCAGTTTCCAGTCCCCGTCGCGGATGGATGCTCCCGGTTTCCAGGTCGATCCATGGTAGTGCGGGTAGTGCCAATAGAGGGGGCGAGGCTTGCCTTTTTCGCCCTTGAGCTCGGGAAGAAGACTGCGCCCGTCGGCATGAAGCTTGGGCTTGAGAGGAAGGCCGGCCAAGTCGAGCATGGTGGGAAAGAAATCCATGGAAACGACGGGCTCTTGGCAGACGCTTCCCGCCTCGGTCACGCCCGGGGCCCGGATGATCGTGGGTTCGCGCACGCCACCCTCGTAGAGCCAGCCCTTGCCGGCACGCAGGGGCAGGTTGCTTCCGGGGCCGGGTCCTCGCAGGGTGCTCAATCCGCCATTGTCGCTGAAGAAGATAATGACCGTGTTGTCGGAGAGGCCGAGTTGGTCGAGCTTGGCCGTGAGGGCTCCCACGCTGTCGTCCACTGCGGCGACCATGGAGGCGAGAGCCGGGTTGTCCTGAAGCATGCGCGTCTTGCCTTCGTGTTCGGGGCGGGTGGGCGTGTTCCCCTCGAAGGTCTTTTTCGCTTTCGCAACGTAATGATCGATGCGTTTCTTGTAGGCTTGGATGGGCGTGTGGATATTGTAGTAGGAGAGGTAGAGCAGGAAGGGTTTCTTCTCGTCCCGTTTCTCGAGGAAGCTTATCGACTCCTCGGTCAGACGCTCGGTCAGGTACTCGCCCTTTTTCTTCGACTTGAGGGCCGGGTTGGTCCATGGGGCGTAGTACCCGCCCGGAGGGGATCCCCTGTGATGGCCACCGACGTTGAAGTCGAAGCCCTGGTCGGTCGGCCAGTGCCCTTCGTTCCCAAGGTGCCACTTGCCGGCGAAGAAAGTTTGGTAGCCATGACCCTTCAGTTCCTCCGCGATGGTCACTTCCTCGTGGGCGAGGTTGTTGCGGTCGTTCGGGTGGAGGAGCTTGTTGGTGTTGCGGTTGGATTGCCCGGGGATCCAGTCGGTGATGTCGACGCGCACGGGATGCCTGCCCGTCATGATGCTGGCCCGGGTGGGGGAGCATACGGGACATGATGCGTACCCGTAGTTGAACTTCATGCCCGTCTTGGCCAACCGGTCGACGTGGGGGGTCTCGTGAAAGGTCGAGCCAAAGGCCCCCACGTCCATCATTCCCATGTCGTCGACGAGAAAGAAAAGAAAGTTGGTCTGCTTCTTTGCGTGCGCAAACGAGGAAAGAAATGGGGAGGCAAACAGGCAAAAGAGAAACGGGAGAAGGCTCGGAAGGGCTCGATTCATAGTCTCTGGGATAAAGTTTTGGGTAGTGTAATTGGAAAAAGTTTTCGTTTTTACGTACTTTAGTTTGACCAAGGGGTCATTTCTTCGAGAGAGTCAAAGCCATGGGTGGTCAAAACAGCAAGTTTCAATTTTGGGGAAGCGTCCCTTTTCGTTTGCCTCTCTCGTTCTTGACACTCCTGTTGGTCGTCCCTTTGGCGTCGGCAAAGTCCCCGCTTGACGATCGCCTCGAGACCGACAACGCGGCCAAGGGAAAACTTATCCCGGGGCCCTCCCTCGACGACCTCCAGTACCTTAGGAAACTGAGCGTCGACCTTATTGGCCGCATTCCGAGCGAGAAGGAGGTCAAGGCTTATCTCAAGGATGATCCCGTGAAGCGGCGGGCTCTTCTTTTGGAACGGCTTTTCGAGCACGAGCGCTTCGCCGACCGGTGGACCGCCTTTTTCGCGGACATGCTGAGGATCCGTACCGCTGCCACAGGAGGCGGGCCGCTCCTTGCCTACGTCCACCAGTCGATTCGTGAGGAAAAACCCTTCGATGAACTTGCCCGCGAACTGATCTCGGCCCAAGGCAGGTCCCGCCATCTGCCGGCGGTTGGATTCATCCTCAACGACAACGCGGACCCGATGGCCCTTACGGCGGCCACCTCCCAGGTTTTCCTGGGGATCCGCATGCAATGCGCCCAGTGCCACGACCACCCCTTCGACGACTGGGAACAGCGCGACTTCTACGAACTCGCTTCCTTCTTCGGCAAGACCCGCCGGGTGGAAAATCGATTCAGCCGGAGCATATACACGACGGAGGTGGAGGAGAATCGGGTGCTTTGGCCTCCGGAGCGGGAAAAGCCTCCCGTCAGGAAACCGGTGGATGCGATCTTTCCCTTTCTGCTGGAGAGTTTCAAGAGCAAGCCCGAGCATCTGATCCGTCTGGAGAAGAAGCGTCTGGCCGAACTTGAGGCCGCGAAGGTCGACCCTGTGGCCGAGTCCATCGACTCCCTGCTTGACGAAACCGAGGCCACCATCGAGGCGGTTACCCGCAAGAAGGGGCCGGGAGGCTTCGATCCGGACGTCGACCTGAAGAATCAAAACAAGTCCATCGACATTAGGGGAGACCTCTACCGGGCCAGCGAGAACAGGAAGGAGCTCGCCAAGCTGGTGACTCATCCGAGGAACCGTTATTTCGCCCAGAATTTCGTTAATCGCCTGTGGGCGGAACTGATGGGCCGGGGAATCTACGAGCCGGTCGATGATTATTCCAAATACCAGAAAGTGACCCATCCCGAGACCCTGGACTACCTGCGCAAGGAATTCGTCGCGGTGGGCTTCGATCTGAAGGAAATGATCCGCCTGGTGGTTTCCTCGGAGGCTTATGCAAAGGGCCGGCTGGATGCCGAGAGCCCCGCCAAGGCCCGCCGCGAAGCTGAAATGGCCTTTGTCGCCGGCACTACCCGGCGCATGATCGGGGAAGCCCTCTTCGACAGCATCGCGGTAGCGGGCAACCTGACGGCATACAAGTGGCCCGCGGGAGCCAACCAGAAGACCGTCCAAGTTCGTCAGCGGGTCTACCTTGGCGATGAGGAAACTGCCAAGGACGGCCCCCCCCCGGTTGAGACACCCCCGGCGGTTGGGCGGGTCCCCGCCATGCGCGGAGGGTCCGCCATGCAGGCCCAAGGAGGGGGATACGACCTGGAAAAGAGCATCTCTCTTGATTTCGGGGCCCTCCTTGCCCGCGACGAGGTTGAGGATGAACTCGAGTCCATGCGGATGCAGTCCAACGAGGAACTGGAGGCCAGGCGCATGGCCATGATGAGCGCAAGCCCGACCAGAAGAGGCAAGTACAAGTACGTGTACCGCGATCAAACGGTCGACGACAACCCCCGCTACTCAAGCTCCTTCCGCATGGCCACCCCGGCTCCCCCCGATCACTTCCTGCGAATCTTCGGTCAACCGGGCAGGGACAGGCTGGGGGACTTCAGGGATTTTCAGGCGTCCATGAGGCAGGCCCTCATGATGCTCAACGGCAAGCTTACCCACGAAGCCGCCCGGGTCGGTCCCTACGAGTCCCTGCACGGCCTTTTGCAGGGCGAGGGCAAGAACTTGCCCGAGGCCGTCCGCCGGACCTACCTCTATCTCTTCACGCGGGCTCCCTCGAAGATCGAGATGGAGGAAGCCATGGCCCTCCTGGCCGATTCCCCGGTGGAGGGGATGGCCGATCTCCGCTGGGCCATGCTCAACAGCCACGAATTCAAGTTCATTCCTTAGCCTTTCTCAACCTAACCAAAAAACGTCATGCACTGCAGGGATTATGCCGTAACCCGCCGCCGCTTCCTCCACGGATTCGCCGGCACCGCCACTTTGCTCGGGATGCCCGTCCCCCATCTGCTCGCCGCCGGCGGCAAGGATGGGCCGGTCAAGGCCGAGCACGTCATCCTTTTCTGGAATGGGGGCGGGATGAGCCACATCGATACCTGGGATCCCAAGCCGGGCAGACCGACCCAGGGGGAGTTCGACCCCATTGCCACCACTGCCGACGGCGTGCAGATAAGCGAAATTTTCCCCCAACTCGCAGACCAGATGCATCATTGTTCGCTGATCCGTTCCATTGCGGGCACCAACGGGGATCACGGGCGGGCCACCTACGAACTGCAGACCGGCTACGGGCAGAGCGCCAACCTGGTGCACCCCGGGTTGGGAAGCATCGTGGTTCACGAGAAGGAGAAACTGGGGGATCTGCCCGCCTTCGTAAGCGTCAGCGGACAAGCTCCGCGGGCCGGTTACCTAGGGCAAAAATGCTCCGCCTATTTCGTCGGGCAACCCGGGGAAAAGGATCCCTACCTCCAGTTTCCCGCCGGCATCGGCCAGATGAGGGGCAACAAGAGGCTGGAGGTTCTGGCCCGAATGAACAAGCGGACTTCCTCCCGCTTCGGGTCCAAGGAGATGCTGGCCAACGAGACTGCGGTCGATGACGCCGTTTCCCTCATGCGCAGTCCGGCCCTGAAGGCTTTCGAGCTCAAGGAAGAGAACCCCAAGAACATCGAACGCTACGGGGACACCGACTTCGGGCGTGGCGCCCTGATGGCCAAGAGACTGGTCGAGACCGGTGTGCGCTTCGTACAGGTCAACCGGGGTGGTTTCGATACCCACAGCAACAATTTCGACGCCATGCGGGCTCACGGCGAGATCATGGATCCCGCCCTGGCCTCTCTCATCGAGGACCTCGCCTCCTCGGGTATGCTTGAGAAGACGCTCGTCCTCATGCTCAGTGAGTTCGGGCGGACCCCCAGGATCAACCAGAACGCCGGTCGCGACCACCATGCCAAGGTGTTCAGTTGCTTTATCGCCGGCGGAGGAATCCAAGGCGGGCAAGTGATCGGCTCGTCGGACAAGGATGGCGTCATGCCGGAGGACCGTCCGGTCAAGCCCCACGACGTCCATGCCACCGTCCTGCATGCCCTTGGCATCGATGGGCGCAAGGAGGTTATGACGCCCCTGGAGCGTCCCATGCGCCTGATCCGCAAGGGAGGCAGTCCCGTCCGCGAGCTTTTTGGCTGATCAGGTTCGGTTTCGTCGACTTGCTCCCTCTTGAGAAAGGGCGGAGACTGACGCATAACAGCCCGGGAAAACCGCCTTGGGGGGTGCGTGTCGGCCTTCCCACGAACTTGCTTTCCTTTTTGTTTGGAAGTCCCTGCGGGGGATCAGTCGGGGATATCGAGGCAAAGTCCGACCCATTATTTATGAACAAATGATAAATAATGCTTGAGATTGCCCGCGCAAACTAAAGTCTCTTCGAAGCCCCGCAATGCCTTAACCTCAACATCAACATGAAGCCATTGATTCCCCTGAAAGAAAAATTCGTTCTTTTCCTCCTTGTCGCAACGAGCTCCTGCGCCTTGTCCCTCCACGGCCAAAGCCCCCTCCGGGGTTCCATTACCGAGGACCGCAAAGCCAAGAAGCTTCTCGAGGCCGGTGATTCGCGCATGGAGGCGGACGAGAAATCCAAGGCCCTCGAGATCTGGAGGACCGTGCTGGACCAGTTTCCCAGGAGCAAGGTCCGTTTTGAGGCCCACATGAGGATTGGTGAATACCTCCTCACCAGCAAGGGGGCCTTTGATGAGGCCCGCAAGCACTTCGAGTCGGCCGCTGCCGAGGAAAACGCCGACGACGTCATGCGGGCCCGGGCCACCCTCAAGCAAGGAGTTTGCTTCTATGAGGCCCGACTCTTTGGAAAGTGCTTCAAGGTCTTCCGTACCATCATCGAGGAATTTCCCGCCTCGGAGGAAGTGAACCGGGCCTATTACTACATCGGCCTGGGCCACTTCAAGCAGGGGCATTACAGCCGGGCCATCGAATCCCTGGAGAAAGTGGGAACGGCTTTCTCGGAGAAGGAAAAGGGCCGGGAAAAGGTGGAGGCCGGGAAAAGGCTTTTCGTAAAGATCGAGGATGCGGACCTCGCCATTCTCGCTCAGGAGGACGTCGTGGAGATCGTCTGCAGGACCAAGCGGGGTGATGAGGAAACCCTTGCCTGCCGGGCCATCGGCAGGAACGCCCGCATCGTGCTGGGTTCCATCTCGACCCAACTGGGCAGCGTCAAAAAGGGCAACGGAATCCTTGAGGTCGGTGGAGGGGACAAGGTGGACGTTCTCTACCTGGACAAGCATACCGCGGCTAAGAAATTCGACGTCAGGCGACTCAAGGAAGTTCAAGTGGTGGGGCAGGGAAAAGCTTCCATTATGGACGGTTCCTACCGTGATTCCCTGCGCGGGGTGGTCCTCGGGAAAGTGGTTAACCTGCAGGTCAACGATCCCGACTGGGACCTTTCGCCCAAGCCCGACGCCCTCAAGGTCACGGTTGAAGTCCGGCGTTCCAAGACCTCGGAGGAAATCGACGAGGAAATCGCGAACCTGGTGGCCAGCGGAGCCATTGCCGAGCCTGCCGAGGGCGAGGAGCCCTATGATCCTTTCTCGGATGACGGGGAAGGACCCAGGATCGACAAGTTCAAGACCGTCGACTCGGTCGTGGCCAGCCTGCAGGAGGCAGCCGTGGAGCAGGCCGCCGTGGCGGAAGGCAACGAGTCGGCTCCCGCGGATGGACGGGAAGTCTCCGTGCCCGCCGACTTGGTGGTGGACGACTCCGTGCACTCGGGAATCTTCAGGGGCGTGATCTCGGTTGAAAACAGCGAGGAGGCCGCCAAGGACCAGAAACTGCAGGCTGTCCCGGGGGACTTCGTGCGGGTCGTATACGAGGACAAGCTGAACGTATCCCAGGATGCAAGGAAGGTCGTGACCACGGCCAAGTGCATCGAGGGCAACGTCGGTGGCGTACGCGTGACCAAGACGAGGATCGATGACGAGGAGCTTCGTCTGCGGACCGAGCTCAAGACGGCCGCCGCCTTGGCCGAGATCGGGAATCACTACAAGGAGTTCGGGCTGGCGGAAAAGGCCAAGGCCAAGTACCGGGAGGCCATTGCGGTGGGCGAGGAGACGGCCAAGTCGGCCCGCAAGCTACGGGGCCGGATTCTGGAGGAATCCTACGTGGGCCTGTGGAAGATTTACTTTGCCATGGAAAACTACGGGGCTGCTGCCGCCATGAGCCGTCGGCTCCAAAATGAGTTTCCGGAGAGCCCCTTCGTGGACGATGCCATCCTTCAGCAGGCCAGCGTGGCGAAGGAGAGAGGCGACCTGAAGACCGCCATCGCCCTTTTCCGGGGATTGACTTCGATCAAGAACAGCGAGCTCCGCGGTGAAGGCCAGTTCGGGATCGCCGAATGCTACGAGCAAATGGCTCTCGCTGCCGGGGAGGGCAAGGGCCAGGGATACTTCGAGCAGGCTTTCCGGGCCTACCAGGGGGTCTATGAAAACTACCCGGACAGCGGAAGGGTGGGGGACGCCGTGGCCAAGATGGCCAACTTCTACTACAAGAAGAAGGATTATCGTCGGGCCATCGACGTTTTCGAGAACGTCATGGAGAAGCACCCCGACGCCGGCTTTCTCGACGTCATCCTCTTCAATTACGGCAGGTGTCTGTACCGGGTAGACCGCAAGGGTGATGCCCGCCGCAGGTTCGACCAGATCATCAACGAGTACCCCGACAGCAACCTGGCCGGCGAAGCCAAGCGGATCAGCGAGGCCCTGGCCAAGGCCGGCCACTGATCGGCTCAAGAAACCCAACCGATAACTTTTCCATACCCATTGCATATGAAGAAAATCGCATCCTTCCTCATCCTCCTCATCCTCTCCGCCTTGGCGGCCCTTGCCCAAGAGCCCGAAATCGATCTGGTTTCCCAGCAGGCGGCCGATCTCGAGGCCCAGGTCCGAAAACTGGACGTCAGTTCGGTGGAGGGGGCCAACGCCCTGCTCGAATTGGTCGAGCTCTATCACGACAACGCTCGGGGTTTCGGGCTTGTGCGGGCGGGCAAGGCCTTCGTGAAGGCTCACCGCGATCACCCGCGCCATAAGGAGATCATGCTCAAGTTGCTCGACGGGTACCTGATCCTTTCCCGCAATGAGGACGTCGTGTCGACCTCCCGCCAGTTTCTCGAGTTCTACGGTAAGGATGCGGCCTCCCACCAGGTGGCCCTTCACCTTGCCGAGGTCCTTGAACGGCAAGGCAAGAAAATGGATGCCGCAAAGGTCTACGAACAAGCCTGGAGGCTTTCCGGGACCAAGGATCAAAAGAGCGGGTTTCGAGCCGTCCGCCTCTTCGGCGAAATGGGAGCGGGCGGGGCCAAGGACTGTGGCCGTCTGGCCCTTGAAATGCTGGGGAAGCTCAAGGGCCGCCAAGCCCTCGAACTGGGGAATTATTCCTTCGAGCGCTGTTCGCACGGCAACTGGAACCGAAAGGGCTGCATTGCCCTCGGGGAAAAGATCATTGCAATGAACCTGGTCCGGGATGCCGGGCGCAAAGCCGAGATTCACTACGTCGTGGCCGGCCACCTCTGGGGAACAGGCCAAAGGGTCAACGCCTTGACCCATTACCGCAAGGCCTGGGACCTGCAAAAGGACGACGAGGGCTATCTCTACCAGTTGATCGCCGTCACTTATGATGGCTCGGGCAAGGCCGCTCAGCTCAAGCCCCTCGTCGACGAGTACGGAAGGAGGCACCCCTCGAATCAGGAAATCTTCGGGCGCGCCCTCTCCAACCTGGCTCATGCCCATGCCCGCGAGAAGCAGTTGCCTCAGGCCGTGGCAGTGGCTGCCCGTGCTCTTTCCCATAACCCGGGCTACCGTGACTTGGCCATCTACTACGTCCGCTGGGTCAACGAGGTCGACCCCAACCGCCTAGGTGAGGCGGAGCAAGCACTCCGGGGAGCCTTGTCCAAGGCCCCGGCGCAGGCCCGTCACTTCATCCGGCTGGCCTTGGCTCTCGACCTTTACCGCGACCGCAGAAAGGACCTCAACCGAGCCCGTGGCGAGGTTCGGCAGTTGATCCGTGAGGAGCCGGTCAACGACGGCCGGATCGCCTCCGCGCTTTCCTGGTACCTGACCTCTTCCCCGGACGAGGGAACTTTCCGTCGGGAAGCGCAGGAGCTTCTCAAGTACGCCCAGGCCAACGGTCATCTTTCCCATTTGCGCTCCTGGTTCCAGGACTGGGTCAAGGGCAAGGGCGGTGAGGATCTGGAGAAGGGCAACAGGAATTGGTTCCGTCCCGAGGTCAAGAAGTTGAACGACCATCCTGAGATCAAGGAATGGGTTGCCTTTGATAAGGCCATCGGCTCGAACAAGCCCTCCGCTTTCATTTCCCTCTCGAAAAAGCTGAACACGGAAAGAAAATTCAAGCGCTTCCACTACGAGCTCGGGTACGATTACCTGCGCTATGCCGGGAATAAGGACAGGCCCCTTGCAATTTCTTACTTCAGGGAATTGGCGAGGCGTTTTGCCAAGGATCCGACCCAAGCCTCCAATTGGCTTGATGCGTCGCAGTACGGGACGGAGGCCCAACAAGTGGAAGCTCTCCGCCATTTCCTTCAGGCGGACCTGGTTGACGACGCTACCTCCTGGTATCAGGCCATCAGCCTGGCCGCCAAGTCCAAGGACGCGGGCCTGCTTGCCCAGGCCTACCAGTACCTGACCCGGGCGGAGGACAAGTTCGGTAAGTCCCTGACCCACTTCTCGAACAACTACTCCAACTTGGCGGATAACGAAAAAAAGGCCGAGGCCGACCAGTACTTTGCCCGGCACAAGGGTGTTGATTCCTCGAACTCCGACTGGAGAAAGGTGGTGCTTCTGCGACTGGTCGATATGGACGAAGGCGCCCGGGCCCGCGAGCTGGACAAGCTTCGCAAGGAGGAAAACGACCAGCATGGGGCCTATGCGGGCGATTACGCCGACGTTCTTTTTGCCAAGGAAGACTGGAACACTTTCATCCGGGTCCTCAAGGAGACCAGGGACCGCCAGGATCAGCTCCCCTTCCGTCCCTTCTCCATTGACGCCGGAAAGGTCAGTAGCTGGATATCAAGCACCCGCAAGAACGAGGAAATCTCCGTCGAGCAGAAGAGAAGCCTTCTCGAGGCCCTTCGCGATCTCGGGGTCTTCAACTACTCGGTCTTCGCCGAGCTGGCCTTGCTGGAAAAGGAATCCCAGCAGAAAATGCCCGAGATGGAACGGCTCAAGGCCATGCGGGCGGCCCTCTTAAGGGCCGATAACTCTTCCCACGGATGGAACGTGGCCCTTGGCTTCGCCCAGGCGGCCCTCTCCTCGGGTGATTACGCCGGGGCCGCGACCCTACTCACGGGAGCCCAAGCCTATGCCGGCAACGTTTCCTCGAGCTACAAGGAAAATGGCCGTGGCTTGTTGGCCCAGGCATATTCCCGTATTGGAGGCGTCGGCATGACCATCGACAAGGAGAGCCCACTCGCCCCCCTCATGGAGATCCTGCTGCAGCTCAGGCTGGGCGATAACGAGAGGGCCCTCCAAGCCTACCTCGAGCAAAGGAAGCTCTTCGACAAGCACCGCGACGAGATGCCGCTCGAGCTGATTCTTTTCGCTGCCGAGTCCCACGTCGCGGCCGGCGGGGACGAGAACCACCAGCGCGTGGAGGACCTCCTTGCAATCTGGCTGGTCAAGAACGACGAGTCCAAGAACTTCACCGACAAGGAAAAGGCCAGCGTGCGCCTGCTTCTGGCCAAGAATTACTTTAAGTGGCTCCGTTTCGACGCCGCCCGCAGCGAATTTACCACGGTCAAGAATTCCTACCCCGAAAGCGAGGACGCGATCGAGGCGGAATTCGGGATCGGCGAATCCTTCATGGCCCAGAAGAACTACTCCAAGGCCGAGGAGATTTTCGAGGACCTGGCCAACAGCCGGGACTCCAAGGTGATCATCCGGGCCGAATTCATGAGGGGCCTGCTGGCCAGCAACCAGGGAGACCGGGACCTGGCCCGCAACATTTTCCGTTCCGTGCTTGAGCGCGTGCCGGACGTCAAGCTGGCCAACGAGACCCTCTACAACCTCGCCGAGGTATATGGAGTCGAGCAGCGCTTCATGGACCAGCTCCAGCTCCTGCGGGCGGTAGGCCGGTTGGGCCAAACCTCCAAGCGCTGGCATGAGCCCGGGGTCGCTCTCTCCATCGTCGTGCAGGACAGCGACCTGGGGATCAGCCGGGGTCATACCAGCATACCCGTGAACATCAGCACCGCCCCCGGTGGCGATGCCGAGCAGGTCAACCTGATTAGCGGAGGGGCGGGCAAGGGCCTGTTCATGGCCGAGGTGCCGACCGCCCTGGGGGTCGTCACGAAGAACGACCGGGTCCTTCAGCTCAAGGGAGGGGACGTCATCACGGTCGATTACCCCGAGGCCTTCAAGAAGGAATTCAGGTTCCACATGATGGGAACCAATGAGATCAACGTTGCCTCCGATGCCAACTTCGATGCCGCCAGCAGTCCGGTCATCGAGGAAGGGGATGCCAATGAGACCTTCACCGAGAAACTTCTCTCCGAGGAAAAGGCCGAGACCGAGGAAGAGCTTTCCTCCGAGGGTCGTCCCTCCAATGAGATCAAGCCGGGCAATTTCGTCTACCTCCGGGTAAGGGATTTCGATCGCGACCTCACCGATCAGGCTGACCGTACCTTGGTCAAACTGGAGGCCACGAGCGGTGATTCGGTGACCGTGGAGCTCGAGGAGACCGGGCCCAGTACGGGCATTTTCCTCGGGCGCGCCCAGACTGGTGAATTGCCCGCGGGGGCCTTGGCCAGCGACGTCTCCATTGAAAGCAGTCCCCTCATGTCCATCGACAAGGATGCCGCTTCCTCCTGGATCAGCGAGCCCGATGGGGCCGCTCCCAAGTGGCTTAAGGTTGACTTGAAGGACGTCTACGACGTCACCGAAGTGATCCTCCGCTCCCCTAACCAGCCCATGCCTTCCTCCAACTGGACCTATCGGGACGCCAAGGGCGCGGACCGTGCCCTGACCCTCAAGGAGGACGGCAGTTACGAAGCCAAGACCGGGGAGGAAGCGCAAAAGGGAACCTGGAAGTACGAGGGAGCGAAGGAAGCCTTCACGCTATCCCCCAAGGAGGGGAACGAAACCCTCTTGTCCTTAGCCGCGAACGGACGCTTCGAGGGCGAGAACGCAGGTGGAAACCCTCACTTGCGGGACGGGGTCCTCGAACTCGCCAACCAGACCCCCGTGCGGATGAGGCTGAACGGCAGTCACGATGGGAGGTTCTGGTACGAGTTGGGCCGCTGGCCCGTTGCCCCGGAGCGGGAAGACCTTGGGTTGGCGGACGGTTCCATGACCCTGCGCACCTTCCTCGCCACTCGGGTTCCCCAACTTAGTGACTGGGGCCGGTTCGCCAAATGGATCAAGGACAACGAGCCCAAGGAAACCTCCGAGGTGGACGAACTCGAGTGGGTCCTGCCCGAGGAAGTCCTTGAGGAGGGTGGCAAGGATTCCAAGGTCGCCCGTATCGTCACTTGGGCGGGCAAGTACGCCCAGCGCGCCGCCGGCGCATCGCGCTTCTTCGTCTCGGCGGACAACGCTGCCATTCTGGTCGACGGAGAGATGGTCCTTGAACCGGACGCCGCCAATTCGAGAAGGAACAGATCGGTCGACGTTTTTCTGGAGGCGGGCATCCACGAACTGACCATCGTGGCCTACGTCTCCAACCACAAGGCCGGTGCCCAAGCCACGAGGGCCCGGGAGAATCCGAACCTCGAGCAAGTCGCGTCCGGCCCCTTCAGGCCCTCGGACTTCGACCTCACCGGCCTGGAGGAGAAAAAGCAGGACGAGGAAGAAGACGGGGTCCGGGCATCCAAGAAGGGATCCAACTGGACCTTCTCTATTCCCAAGGCCCATATTCGTCACGTCGAGTTCGTTTTCGAGGAATACGTCGGGCAGTCGCTTGCGGTCAATCAGGTCGAAGTCAAGGCGGGTGAAAAATTGCTCGTTCCGACCGAGGCGGACATTCTCGCAATGTCGGAAAACGACGTTCTCGAGATTACCGCGGGGGACGAGGTGGTGGCGGGTTACGTCGACGAGTTCGGGCGGGGTGGGGCGAGGAACCGCCTCCTTGCCAAGACCCTGACCGCTACTTACTTCAACGCCAAGATCCGTCCCATCAGCTATGAGTTCGTCCGCACCTCGAGTGGGCAGGTTCAGGAAATGGAGAAGGAACTGATGAGGATCGACCCCGGCGAGAGAATCGTCGTCGAAGTGACGGACTACGACATGGACCTGACGCCAGAGGTAGACAAGCTCAAGGTGGAGGTTTCCCGCAACGGTGAGAACCTCACTGTCCTGGAGGCCATCGAGACCTCTGAGAACAGTGGGGTCTTCCGGACCGAGGTGGACACCAGCGCCGAGGAGGAGGAGGGCAAGCTCCAGGTCGTCAGTGGGGACCGTGTTTTCCTCAGGTACCTCGATCCGCAAAACACCTTTCCCGGTCATTCCTTCCCTCGCGAGGCCATGGTCTTCGTCCGCCAGCCGACCGAAGGCTTCGTAAGGATCGTGGAGACGCGCTTCCTACGGACCGATTCGGGTGGCGCCAAGCCGACCTATCTTTCCCGGCCGGAAGAGATCCCCGAAGTGTCCGGCTTTGCCTACGAGATGCCGCTCACGGTCGAGGTGGTCGATCCCGATGCGGCCAAGGACAGCCTTTCCACCACCACTGTGAAGATCCTAGTGGGGGAAGGCAACTCCACCCGGGAGGCGATTCTCGAGTGCGAGCTTTCGTCGGCCTATGGGGAAGCCCGCACGGCTCCCGTGGGCCTTGCCAATTGGCCCCTTTACGAGGGCCGTTTCGTGGGGCAGGCGATTTTGCGCCTCGGCGGAGCCGATAGCCCGACCGTGGTCGCCGCCGGGGTGGATACGCCGGGTGGCCTGCAGGGTGGCCTGAAGGCTCCCGAGGGTGAAGAGGAAGAGGACGATTCCGACCTCACCGTACGGGTGGTGAACCTGTCCGGTTCCGATCTGGTCGTCGCCGGTTACGAAGACAAGGATCGTCCCGAAGGTAACGGTACCCTGCTCAGCTCCAAGGGGAAGATGATCGCGGATGGGGAATTGTCCATTACCGGGCCCGATTACGACGAGCCCGTTGCGATGCTCTACATGGGCGAGCGGGTTTTCCTGCGGGTGGTCGATCCCGATCGCGATCTTTCTTCCAAGCGGGACAAGGTGGATCTGAAGATCGAGACCAAGTTCGGGGAGAAGGAAACCGTTTCCCTGGAGGAAACCTTTACCCACAGCGGCGTATTCACCGGTTCCTTCCGTCTCCAGCCGGCCGAGAAGCCGGTCCAGGGCAACTTTGACGGAAACCTCTCCATCGAGTCCTTTTTCGGAGACCTCCTCTCGGCTACCTATCATGATCCTGCGGCCAACTCCGAAGAAGGCTTCGTCGATTACGCAGCCGAAGCCACCGTTTCCATCGGCGCCGACGGCCTGGTCAGTTCGTTCAGCAAGATCTTCGCCGATGAGGAGCTTGCGGTACGCACCCAGTTTCACGTCGCGGAGAGTTATTTCGAGCTCTTCAAGAGCCACTTGAAGCTTGGACGGGACAAGGAGGCCGCGGAGGACCTGGAGAACGGGCGGTTGCACCTCAGGCAACTGGTGGAGGATTACCCAGACCCCAAGTACGCACCCCGGGTGAACTACCTGCTTGGGCAGTTCTCCCAGGAGCTCAAGGAGTGGGACAAGGCCATCGAAGCCTACGAGACCATCGTTAGGAATTTCCCCGAGCACTCGCTGGCCGCCGATGCCCAGTACAAGCTGGCTCAGGCCTATGAGGAGGCGAAGCGCTTCGACGACGCCCTCGAGGCCTACGTAACCCTCGCCTCCACTTATCCCAAGAGCCCCTTGATCGCCAACGCAATGATCCGGATCTCGGAATACTTCTACAAGCGTGAGGTTTTCGACATCGCAGCCCAAGTGGGGATCAAGTTCGTCGAGCGCTTCGATTCCCACAAATGGTCCCCCAAGATGGCCTTCCGCGTGGGACAATGCCATTACAAGAGCGAGAAATATATGGATGCGGCCCTGGCCTTCGATGATTTCGTGAAGCGTTTTCCCGATGCCGAGCTTTGTTCGGAGGCTCTCTTCTGGGGAGGGGAAAGTTACCGCATGGGAAAAAAGATTCCCTTGGCCTTCCAGAGGTACAACCGATGCCGCTGGGACTTCCCTGAGAGCGATGCGGCCAAGTATTCCCGCGGTCGACTTGCCTTGCCCGAGATGCTCACCCAGTTCGAGAAGGCAGCGAACCTGGAAGACGAGTAACCTTTCCCGACCTACCTTGCCTGCAGCCATGAGCGCCGAAGACCAAAACTCAACCGATTCCAACGCCAGCCTCGATTCCAACCTGACCGATGCCAATGCAAGCGGTCCTCCCGCCGATGCGCCCGAGGTGGCTCCGGAGCCGACTTGGCTTGATGGGGTCATGCAGGAGGGCGCCCTGGGCATGTTGCTTGAAGGAGGCGCCTTCATGTGGCCCATCCTCATTCTCGCCATCGTCGGATTGGCCGTGGTCATCGAGCGTTTCCGGAGCCTCAAGATGCTCGACGCGGACGACGAGACCCTTCGCCGACAGGTCATCGATCTTCTTTCCGATGACAAACCCGAGCAAGCCCTGGAGCTCTGCGAAGATTCGCGCGGTCCCGTTGCGGCCGTTCTGGCCAACGGCCTGCGCAAATATCTCGTCCTCAAGAAACTGGGTCACGATCAGGCCCAGATCGAGGAGCAGGTGGTCAAGGGAATGGAGAGCTACGGCGTGCATATCGTGTCCGCCCTCGAGCGGCACCTTCCCATTCTCGCCACCATTTCAAGCGTGGCCCCCATGCTTGGGTTTCTCGGGACGGTGGCCGGAATGATCAGGTCTTTCGAGGACATTGTGGCCAAGATGGGTGAGGTGAACATCGTGGAGGCGGCCGCCGCCGGTATTTCGGTCGCACTTTACACCACCGCCTTCGGCCTGATTGTGGGAATCCCCGCCTACCTGTTCTTCAATTACTTCAGCAGCGTGATCAACAGCTTCGTCCTGCAGGTCGAGTCCACCGCCGCCGAGTTGATCGAGGTCGTGACCGTCCGCTTGACGCTCGACCGGTCGGAGGAGGATGCCGCCGAGCAGAAGAAACCGAGGAGGCGACGGGCTTCGCCCAAGAAGACGGACGAATGAAGCTCCCTCGCAATAAGTTGCTGGCCGAGCCCCCTGCCGGGGCATCGAGCGACATTGCCTTCATCCTCATTGTCTTCTTTCTGGTCTGTGCCTCCGTTCAGCCCGAGCAGGGACGTCCCCAGGAAATCCCCAAGACCGAGGAGGAGCCTGACAAGCAGGAAAAGAACAAGAACCCCGAGGTCGAGCTTACCCGCACGGTGGTCATACTCAATGGCGATCCCCTGACCGACAAGTCGTTTGCTTCCCGCTTGAACGGTCTGCTGGCCGGCAAACGCAACACCGAAGACAAGGTCGTCATGCTCAAGTCCCGCAAGGACGTCTCCTACGAACGCTGGATCGAGTTCACCGGCTTGATCGAGAAGGCGGGAGGAATCGTGACCCTGCAACTGGAGGAGGAACAGGTTCAGGTCGTGAACTGATCATGAAGATTCCCAAGCGCAGTTTCGAGGCCTCCGTCCCTTCCATGGCTATGGGCGACATCGCATTCCTCCTCCTTATCTTCTTCGTTATCTTGGCCAAGGCTCAGGACGACAGTCATCTGCGTTGGGAGCCCGCGGCCGACGAGGAACTCGAACAGGCCAGCAACTACAAGGCCAGTGTCGTCATCGACGTCAAGAACAAGACCTACCTGAACGGCCGGCCCATTGCCCAGGCTCAACTGGAAGGAGCCCTCTCCGACCTGCTAGGGGATGCCGAGCCCACCAAGCGTACCGTTTTGCTGAAGGTTCACAAGGATGCCACCGTTCTCCAGTTCGAGCCCGTTATCGAGGCAGTCAGCAAATCGGGTGGGGAAATTCATCACGTGCTCGAGCAGGAGAGGAAATAACTTTCACTAGAAACAAGACCAAGATCATGAGCGAAGAACCAATCGTCAAGCCAATCGCCAGCCCCAAGAGGGATATCAAGCAACTTGCCGGCAACAGCCAGGCCGTAGTGGGTGAACTAAGGGAGTTCCTCGCCAGCCTCAAGGGCAAGAGCCCCAAGGAAATGATGGGGGCTGTTGCGGAGAGCAGCCTGTTTCAAAGCCTTCTCGTTTCGACTGTCGTCATGGTGGTTCTCGTCTTCACCCTCTCGGTCGTTCCCTACTACTTGAACCAGGGCGATGAAGAAGCGGAAGCCACAGGTGAAGCGAAGGGTTCATCCGCCGATTTGACGGGGGGGCAACCGGAGGATTCTCCACAGGAATCGCCGCCCGAGCAAGCCACCGCTCCCGACCCCGACAAGACTCCCGAGCAAAAAACAGCCGATATACTTGGGGTTGGGGAGGTCGCCGATCCCAATGCCAACCCCCTCGAGTCCTCCGGGGACGACCTGCTCGACGGGTTGGACGACCTCTGATCGACCGAGCCTGATGCCCAATTCCTCAAGAGGCCCGGTCGTCCTGACCATCTTGGCTTCCATTGGGTTGCTTTACTTTTGGGCGGACTGGTTGGCTTTTCAGCAACTTTCGCTCACTCACCATTGGAGCGGTTTCGGTCTCGGGTTGGCGGGCGCCGCCTGGTGGTTGGAACGAGCCCGCAAAATGCAAAGGGTGAGACGCCTGCTTGTCTTCTCCCTCTGTTTCTTCCCCATTTGGCTCTTTCTTGTCTTCGCCTTGAACGAGATGGGCGGGGGCGAGCCATGGGGAACCCTCCGGAGTTACTCGGCCACGGGCGGTATTTTTCTGGCTTTTCTAATCGGCTTGGCATGGCTGACTTGGTTCGTGGAAAGGCAATCGAGAATCTTCCAGTTGGTCAGGTTGAAAAAAGCCGAGGGGGCCTCCCGGGTCGGACCCTTGCAGGCGATGCATTCCTCGGTCGCCCTGCCCGGATCCGATTCCCGGGTTTGGGATCCCTTCGATATGGATGCCTGGTATTACGGTCGCAAAAGGCAAAAGCTCCGGCAGTCGGTCTCCGTCACGTTCGGGTACCTCGTCTTCTTCCTGCTGGTGGTTTTCCTGCTTCTCCAGCTTTCCGGTTGCCGGGAGCTTTACGAGATGCCTGCGGGGGGAGGGGAGCAGAAGCCGAACCAGCCGGTGGTCAAGGTCCAGAAGGTGATTAAGAAAAAGATCATCTTCAATCCCTTGAGCAAGGTTATCGCTAAGGTTCCTCCGATCGAGGAAATCAAGCTTCAGTTGATGGAGATTACCAAACACGCCTACACCGTCGGCTACGGGAAGGGCGCGGGGGCCGGTTTTGCGGGAGGGACCAACCGGGGCAAAGTGCGTTTCATTCGCTTGGAGTACTCGGGTGGAGACTGGGACCAGGGGATCGACGCCGATCTCAATATGCTGGTGCAGTACAACCTGCGTACCCAACACAAGATCGCGGAGCGGCCCGAGACCCGCAAGATCATCCAGTTGAAGAACTTTCCCGTCGGGAAAAGCCCGCCCATCGTGTACATGACCGGCCAGAAAAACATCAGTTTGGGCAAGACCGAGACCGACGTCCTCCGGGAGTATCTGACTGATAAGCACGGTATGCTCTTTGCCGACAATGGAGGAAGCGCCCACTGGGGAAACCAGTTCAAATCCCTCATGAACCGTGTCCTGCCCAACGTCTCCTACATCCGGGTTCCCCTCGATCACCCCATCCACCGGATTCCCTTTCCCATCCCCTTCCTTCCGTACGTCGCCCCCCATGGCGGGACCGATGCCCTGGCCTGGGTAGTGAACGGCCGCATCGTCGCCTATTATCACCCCGGTGACATCGGGGACGCCTGGGCTGACGACCATGCGGGGGTGCCCGCCCAGATATGGGAGGCTTGCTATCAACTGGGAACGAACGTCATATTCTACGGGCATACGGAGTACAGCAAATGGTTAGAAGCACGAAAAAAATCAGACTGAGCGCGTCCCTCGTCCTGTTGGTCTTGTTGACCGCCTTCCTTCCCGCCCCGGCCGAGGCGGCCCGGTTAGGCTATCTCGAGCAAATGCCCATCGAGGCCTTCGCCAAGCTGCGCGAGATCGAGCGCCATCAACTGAAGATCGCGGAAAAGTTTTTCCTCAAGGGCGAATACAAGGCCGCGGCCGCGGAATACGACAAGTTCCTCACCCTTTACGAGCGTAGCGCCGGCGGGCCCTATTCCCTCCTCATGTGGGCTCATTGCCAAGTCAAGCTGAGGCTCGTCAACACTGCGGTTAGGGATGGTTTCAAGTCTGTGGTCGACTATTGGCCCGACTCGCACGAGGCCGTGGTTGCCTCCTTCATGATTGGAAAGTGTCACCTCCTAAACGGTGAGCCTTCGAAGGCCGACAAGGTTTTCGCCCAGTTGGCCGAGGATTTCCCCAAGCATTCCCTGGCTACCCTTTCCCGGGTCGAGATGTTGGGCATTGCGTCAGCCCGCAAGGACCTGGAAAGGCAGGTCGAGCTTTGGACCGACATTGCCTACGATACACCCAAGACTAGGGAAACCGCTTCTCACCGGTCCTCGGCGGCTCGAAGCCTGGCGACCCATTTTTTTCAGGAGGACCAGTTCCAGAAGGGCGTTGAGGCTCTCGGAAGCTACTACGATCAGAATCGTCCCGAATACCTCCATGCCGTGCACGACGTTTGCAACTCCGTAGTCTCCAAGCTGTTCCGCTCATCCGAGACCAAGTCCCGTGCGGAGAAGCTCGGAGATGGCCTGATTTCATTCCTCGAGAAGGCCCTGCCGCTGGATTCCAAGGAGAAGAAGGATGAGGCCAGAACCCGTGACCTGCTGGAGAGGATTGCCGACATCCAGAAGTCCCTGGACAGGGACAAGCAGGTTTTGGCCGCCTACGAACGAATGGGAAAAGTCCTGGGGATGGACGATGATATTCTCGGAAGCATGGCGGCCTGGCACAAGGGGAAGAAAAGGATCGACCAGGCCCGGGCCATCTACGGCCGATACAAGGACAAGGTGAATGGCCGCCGGGCCATTGCCTCCTCCTACCGGGAAGAGAAGAACTACGAGGAAGCGGTCCGCCAGTACCTTTCCCTGATCGGGCTCGACAAGGACCGGGAGGACCAGTGGCAGAGGGACGTCGTGGGAACCTGGCGCGACGCGGCCAAATGGGACAAGGCGATCGCGACCTATCAAACCCTCCTCAAGGTCGACCCGGACCGGTATTCCGACTATAACTGGGGAATCGCGGAGTGCCGGGAGAGGCAATCCAAGTGGAACGAAGCCATCCTTTCCTATCGCCATACCGATAATTTCCCGGAGGCCTATTTCCGGATGGCGGAATGTCACCGCCATCTCAAGAAGTGGAACGAGGGACTGATCCTTCTAAACCAAGCCCGTTCGCACGACAACGTGGCCGACCGGGCTCAGCACCGGATCGCCCAGTTCTACGAGATGTCCGGGCAAAAGGAAAAGGCCATCAAGTCCTTCCAGGTCACCTGCAAGAAGTACCCCAAGAGTAGGTACGCGAGCATCTCGCACGCCCACCTCCAGACCAAGTACGGTATCAGCGTGACCTTGGGCGGAGCGACCGACGAATAGAGACGAGGCCTTTGCTTGCCCCGCTCGTCCCATTCGTTCAAGGGTCTCCAACCGCACGAGTCCTCCCGCTCCCGCCACCCTTCCGTCCGATCCGCAATTAGAATGTTATTGCTTGATTGGCAATTGGTTGCGGAGTAGGTTTGCCTTGTAGCCGATGTTTGCGCCCGCCCAAGGAAGACAAGGAGGGTGTGGGATCCAAGCGGGATCCCTAAGGCAGCGGTTGTCTAGAATTCCCTCGATACGCTCAGGCCGATGACGCGTGGCGAGCCCGCCACGCCGGGTGCGGCTCCGAGGCTGGTGAGGCTGCTGACAAGAGAGGTGTAATACTCCTCGTCGGTCAGGTTGGTCCCGAAAACCTCAACCTGCCAGCCGTCGTGAACCATTCCGATCTTGGCGTCCAGCAGCGTGTAGGCGTCGATCACGTCCGTCGTGTTGACCCCGGTCTGGTCCCAATAGAAGGTCTCCCCTATGGTGCGGGTTCCCAGTTGGTAGTAGGCTCCGTTGTCGAGCTGATGGGCAATCGTGGCGGACAGGGTGTGATGGGGGACGAATGAAACCTGTCGGCCCTTCAGGTTGGCAAGGGCGGAACCGGTGGCCGAGAGAGACGTCACGTCCTCGATCTCGCTATTGGAAAGGCCGTAGCCGAGGGATACCGTCCATCCACCGTCGATCCGGTGGGTTGAGTCCACCTCGATTCCATAGACGGATACCTCGTCCACGTTGACGACCATGTAGTCGGTGTTTGCGGCGGGTAGTTCAAGCTGGTAGTCGTCGACGTCGTTGAGGAAGCCGGTGACCGTGAGGGTCCAGTTCTCGGAAGGACGGTAGGTAAAGCCAAGGTCGAAGGAGGTGATTTCCTCCTTTCCGTAGGAGGCGTTGGCGTCGGCGTCGCTGAAGGCGCTGAAGCCGTTTCTCTTTCCGGAAAAGGATATGCCCGCCCCTACCTTAAGGGTTTCGCTCACGGTGCGCTCCCAAGCCAGGGAAGGGGAGAAAATCCCCGAGTCGCTTTCCTTGTTGAGGGCAACCGGGGCAGCAAGCTGGCTGGTCTTGTTTCTGACGATCGAGTTCTCGAACTCGTCGTAACGCAACCCGAGGGAAACGACGTCCTGATCGGAAAAGGCCTTGTAGAAGCTTCCAAAGACTGCCAAGTTCTCGGTCTCAAGGACGTAGCTGGTAACTTGCGTGTCTTGGTGCCAGGGGTTAGGCAGACCCGTTAGAAAGAAGCGGGTGGCTTTGCCCTCAACCTCCTCGTCGGCATAGAAGAGGCCGAGATTCCAGCCCATGTCCGGATCCTCGTTGTTCTCGATCCGCAATTCCTGAGACCATATGGACTGGTCCTGCTCGATACTGGAGGTGGCGGCGGGAAAAAGGGAGAGGTCCAAATCGAGCAGGTTCGGGTTCATGTCCCAGTCGCTTCTGGCGGTTATGGAAACGAGCTTGCCGTCGGAAAGGTCGTGCTCGACGCTGAGGGACTGCTGGTTTTGGTCGATCTCGGTGTATTCGTCCATGTCGGATGCCCGGGCGTAGAAATCTGCCTGGTTGCGCAGGACGATGGGTTGGGCGCCGAGTTCGTGGGTGGTGAAGGAAAGGGCCAGGGACGCTCGCGTTCCCGCTCCTCCATCCCAGTGGAAGGCGAGCCGACCGTTCCAGCTCTCGGAATCATTGTCGCGGCCGGCGGTGTTATTGAGAAAACCGTCACTGAGCGAGTGTTGTGCGCTTACCGAATAAGAGGAATCATCCCCAAGAGGTCCGGAGCTTCCCAAGCCGTACCGTTGGGTATCGAAACTCCCATAGGAAGCGGAAACCTTGCTCCTTTGGGTATCACCAGGCTTGCGGGTGATCAGGTTTACGGCCCCGCCGGGGGAAAGCTTTCCCGAGGCGTGTCCCTGGGCGCCCTTGAGGATCTCTACGGACTCGAGGTCATAGAGATCTGCTCCGTAGGAGAAGGCGTTACCCTGAGGAACGCCGTCGACGTACATCTGAACGCCAGGGGCACCGAAAAACTGGGTGTTTCCGATGCCGCGCATGATGAGGACGTCCCCGAACGACTTGATCCCATTGCCGTTGAGGTGGAGGTTCGGGGAGAGTCCCGAAAGATCTCCGAGGGAACGGACCTCGCGCAGTTCGATTTCGTCCGATTGGAGCAGGTCCGACTGCAGGATGGCGGAGGCCGGCAGCCGGGCTCCCTGAACGGCAATTTCTTCGAGCGTCTGGCGACTGGCGTTGGCGTCCGATTCCTGACCATACAGGGGTGCAAACAGTAAAAGAGAGAAGAAGGATAGGCTGGTTTTTTTCATGAAAGGTAGCGGACGAGCATGACGGTCTGTTGTTAGGTTGCAATCGTATTACCTAGGTGGATCCGTATTTTTTTAAACGGCAACCAGCGTCCCAAGGTTACGTCTTTTATTAATGGGTCCGACCAGTCGCGGACGATCAAGGAGGGTAAACGACAAACTTAATCGAGCGGTCGTCTTTCGTAGTCGTTCTGGTTCACCCAGCCCGTACGTGGGGTCGGCTTGCCACTTCGATACCTTTCGTAGAAATCGTTCCAGTCCCCCACGAAGGGATATTTTTCAAAAATAAAGCCCCTGTCGTACACCCTCGGGTCCCTTTGCTCCTTGAGTTCCCCGAGCAGCTGACTCTTGAGGCTTCTTTCCAGATTCTGGTATTCTCTCATGCCGGACAGGTTCCTCACGCAGTCGGGGTCGTTCCAGAGGGCGTACATCTCGCTTACGGGACGCTTCCCGAAGTTCAGGCTCCAGTGCTTGTCCTCCCCTTTGCGGCGCTGGTTGAGCAGGAGGGTCTTGGTCGGGCTGCCGTCGCAGTTGAGGTATCCGGTCTCCGGGTTGCCGGCGGGCCAGCGTCCGTTCTCGAAGTTGCGCAGGTAGAGGACGTTTCCCTTGACGATCCCGCGGATGGGGTAGCCTTGGTTGTAGGGGCGCCCAACGTCGTGCCTTTCCTTGCCTACCAGAACGTGATCGCGTTGTGGGATCACTTGCCCGGACTTGGGCGACTCGAAAACCTCGAAGAGGCTTTTTCCGGTGATGGGCTGCATGCCCGATTTTTTCTGCTCAAGCCCGGCGGCTTGAAGAAAAGTAGGGGCCAGGTCGATGAAGGAGACGTAATCGTCGACCTTGCGGTTCACACCCAAAATTCCGAGAGGCCAGCGGATTGCGAGGGGGATGTGGTTGGAGTAATCGTAGGCCTGCCCCTTGCAGCGGGGAAAGGGCATGCCGTGGTCGGAGGTGGCGACCACGATGGTATTCTCGGCGAGGCCGAACTTGTCCAGGGTCTCGAGAATTCTTCCGAGATGCCGGTCGTAATGCTCGACCTCCACCGCATAGTCGAGCATGTCGTTGCGGATCGTTTCGTTGTCGGGCCAGAAGGCGGGAACCTCGTCGATGTCGGAAAGCTTCTTGCCTGCCTTGACGCCGCTTCCGTATTCATACCCGCGATGAGGCTCCATGGTGCCGAACCAGAAGGACCAGGGTCGGTTTTTCGGTGCCTGTGCGAGGAACTCGTTGAAATTCGAGGCGTAGTCGATTCCGGAAATGGCTCGGGCGGGTGGAGGCGCCTTCTTGTCGGAGAAGCGGATTCCCGTCAACCGCCGGTCTTTCCCATTCTCGTCTTTGGCGGTTCCCGGCCCCCAGCCTTTGCCTGTGTAACCGACCGCATAGCCGTTTTCGGAGAGGGCTTCCACCCAGCCCTTGAACTTGGCAGGGAAAAAGTTCATGTGATTGGCCGCCTGCTCGAGTTGCCAGGAGTTTCTTCCCGTCAGGATGCTGGCCCGGGAGGGGGCGCACTTGGCATTCGGCGTATAAGCCCGGTTAAAGAGGATTCCCTCCTTGGCCAGGCGGTCGAAGGCGGGTGTCTTGACCCATTTGCACCCATAGGCGCCGGCGTGCCCGAAGCTCCAGTCGTCCGCAATGGCGAAGAGGATGTTGGGTCGTGGTTTGGCTTTTTGGGCGAACGCAACAGCGCTCCACAATAGAAAAAGGAAGGGTATGATCCTCATGGGCTGCCGATCCTTGCAATCAAAGGGAGAAAAAGCCAAGAGAAAAACGGAGATCCTGAATCTCAAAAACGCTCGGCAAGCTTGTCTACAATGGCCTCCCCGATGTTAAGCGAGGCGGTGGCGGCCGGGGAGGGGGCGTTGCAGACGTTGACGACCCGTTCGTCTTCCTTAATCAGGAAGTCGTCGACCATATCACCACCCGGGGATACGGCCTGGGCCCGGATACCGGCCGGGGCCGCATCCAGGTGCTTCCCCTCGATTTCCGGGATCAATCTTTGCAGGGCCCGCACGAAAGCCCTCTTGTTATAGGACCTCCACATCTCCCCCAAGCCCATCTTCCAGTGCTTGAGGGCCATTTTTCTAAAACCTGAATAACCGAGCGACTCCAGGAGGTCCCCGAGGTTCAGGTCGAACTTGCCATAGGCTTCCCGGCCGAAGGCGAGCACGGCATTGGGTCCGCATTCCACCGAGCCGTCGATCATCCTCGTGAAATGCACGCCCAGAAAGGGAAACTGCGGATCGGGCACCGGGTATATCAAATGCCTGCAAAGGTGCCTGGCATCCTCTCGCAACTCGTAGTATTCACCCTTGAAAGGTATGATTTTGGCAGGTGGTTCGTTCCCTCCCATGCGGGTAACGCGATCGGAATGCAGACCTCCGCAATTGATGAGGAATTCGGTTTCGATCTCGGCTTGACCGGTTCCGACCAGAAGGCCGTTTCCCGCCTCCGATATTTCGCTTGCTTCCTGGCCGAGCAAGATCTCGTTACCGTTCGCTTTCGAGATCAACTCCCCCATGCGTTCGCAAACTTGCCTGTAGTTGACGATTCCGCATTCCGGCACGTGGATGGCCCGGATGCCTGCGGCGTGGGGCTCGATCTCCAGTATTCTTTCCCTCGGGATGATTTCGCAACGTACCCCGTTTGCCCGTCCCCGCTCGTAGATTTTTTCCATCCTTGGAATTTCCTCCTCATTGAGGGCCACGATGATCTTTCCGCATAATTCGTGCTCGATTCCCTGTTCGTGGCAAAATTCCTCCATAGCTAATTTGCCTTTTCGGCAGTTGATTGCCTTGAGCGAACCGGGTTTGTAGTAAATGCCGGAATGCAGGACGCCGGAATTATGTCCGGTCTGGTGGGTTGCCAGGGAATTTTCCTTGTCCAGTACCACGATTTTCTTTTTCGGGAACCGTTCGCATATGCGGTAAGCCGTTGCCAGTCCGACGATTCCGCCCCCGATGATACAGACGTCGGTTTTCAAGGCTTTGGGGTCAGTCGACCTTTATCTTTCCGTAGGCCCGGTCGAAGTGAACGTATCCACCGTCCGGATAAAGGATCTGTCCCGAGGTATGGGACGAACGGGCGGACGCGAGGAAAACGACTGCATCGGCAATCTCGCGGTCGGTGGTCATGCGCTTGCCCAGGGGTATGTTGTCCTCGATCGATCGGAGGGTTTGCTCGGGGTCGTCCAGGGAGTCGAGCCAGCGGCGGTACATCGGGGTCATGACCTCCGCGGGGATGACCGAATTTACGCGCACGCCTCGCTCGGCAAGATCGAGAGCCCATTCCCTGGTGAGCGCGTTCATGGCCCCCTTGCAGGCGGCGTACCCGGAGGTCCCGCCCTGACCGGTAACCGCAACCTTGGAGCCAATGTTGATTACGTTGCCCTTGGCCTCGACTAGCTTGTCGAGAGCGAAGTGGGTGAGGGCAAAAACGTGAAAAAGACTTTTATGAATGCTTTCCAGAAAGGCCGAGGGAGGGGAGTCGAGCCCGACGCCGTCGTTGACTCCGGCATTATGCACGAGGACGTCGAGGCAGTCGTTGCCCAGTTCGAGCGTCTTCTCAACCGCGTGCCGGCAGGCATCCTCCTCGGTCAGTTCGGTTGGAACGCAAAAGGCGCGTCCGCCCCGTTCCTTGATTTCCTCGACCAGGTTCTCCGCGATCCCGGGATTTCTGTCCACGATGGACACAATGGCTCCCTCGTTCGCGAAGGAGCGGGCAATGGCGGCTCCTATTCCCTTGGCTCCTCCCGTGACCAGCGCGACCTTGCCGTCGAGCTCGAGGTTCATCGCGATTCCACGACTTTCTGGGAGGAGGAACCGAGGTGGTCGATTCCAAGCTCGACCAGGTCGCCGGCCTTGAGATAGGTCTCAGGGTCCATTCCCATGCCTACCCCGGGCGGTGTGCCGGTGGACACTACGTCCCCGGGGAGAAGGGTCATGAACCGGCTGACGTAGCTGAGAAGAAAAGGTATCTTGAAGTGAAGGTTGGAGGTGTTGCTCGACTGAACGGTCTCTCCATTCACCTTCAGCCACATGCCGAGGTCGTCGGGGTCGGGAATTTCATCAGGGGTTGCGAGAACGGGCCCGAAGGGAGCGAAGGTGTCGCAGCTTTTTCCCTTTACCCATTGTCCGGAGCGCTCCAACTGGAAGGCCCGCTCGCTGTAGTCGTTGTGAAGAGCGTACCCGGCCAGGTGATCGAGGGCTTGCGCCTCGTCTACGTAGGAGGCTCGCTTGCCGACGACGAAGGCAAGCTCGACTTCCCAGTCCGTCTTGTGGCCGTCCCGAGGCAGGACCAAGTCGTCGTTGGGCCCGCAAAAGGCGGAGGAGGCCTTGAAGAAGATGACCGGTTCCTCGGGGATTTCCATGCCCGACTCGGCGGCGTGGTCGACGTAATTGAGGCCGATGCAGACGATCTTGCTGGGCCTCGCAATGGGCGAACCGTAACGCTCCCCCTCCGCAAAGAGAGGCAGATCGTCCGCGTTTTCCTTGGCCCAAGCGCCAAGCCTTTCCAATCCGTCGGTCTCGAAGAATACCTCGTCGTAGTCTTCCCCGAAGGACGATGCGTCGACCTCCCTGCCGTCGGGAAGGAGCAGGCCGGGGGATTCTTCCAGGGGTTCGCCTTTTCTAATCAGTTTCATTTGGTGTGCCTGTGGTTTACCGTAAGTTCATGGTGCCGCCGTCGACGTCGTAGACTCCGCCGGTGATGAAGGAGGCTTCGTCGGAGCAGAGAAAGGCGGCCAAGTCGGCGATTTCACCTGGTTTTCCCATCCGCCCGATGGGCTGATATTCGGAGAGTTCACGGAATTTGGAATCCCTTTCGTCCGGAGCGGGGTAGTACTTTTCGAGGAAGCCGTCGACAAACGGGGTATGGACCCGTCCCGGACAGATGCAATTGCAGCGTATGCCCTCGCTGATGAAATCCTTGGCCACGCTGAGGGTCATGGCCAGAACCGAGCCCTTGCTGGCCGAATAGGCAAAGCGCTCGGAGATGCCGAGCTTGGATGCGATGGAAGCGAGGTTGAGGATGGTTCCTCCCCCGTTTGCGGTCATTGCCGGAAGAACCGTCTTGAGACAGAGAAAGGCTCCCTTGGCGTTGACCTTCATGATCCTGTCGAAATCCTCCTCGCTCGTATTGGTGGCCGTGCCGACGTGGGCAATCCCGGCGTTGTTCACGAGAATGGAGGGGGCACCCAGTTCTTCTTGGGTGGCCTCGAGCGCCTGCGCGACTCCGTCGGAACTGGTTACGTCGCAGGTTAGGTGAATGGAGGATCCGCCTTCTCTGCCGATTTCCCCGGTCGTTGCCAGGCCGGCCTCTTCGTCCTGTTCCCAGATCGCCACCGAAGCCCCCTCTCGGGCGAAGCGGCGGGCGATGGCTTGGCCTATTCCCTTGCCTCCTCCGGTTACGATAGCGGTCTTTTCCTTGAACCTGGTCATTGGATGAACGATTGAGCAACCTACAATGACATGCCTCGTTTCCATGGCAAGAAATCATCGCGTCCCTGGAGGAACGCCTTGGTTTTCTTGTCGCCGGAGGCATACGCAATGACTTCCTCGAGAAGGGATTCGCCGAGGGACTCGACGGTATTCGAGCCATCGATCACCGGACCGGCGTCGAAATCGACGTACTCGGAGAAGGAACGGGAAAGCTTGCTGCTGCTCGCCACCTTGACCACCGGACATATGGGGTTGCCGGTGGGTGTGCCCAGTCCGGTGGAAAAAAGGATCAGGTTCGCCCCCGCTCCGGCCATGGCGGTTGTGGATTCGACGTCGTTGCCGGCCGTGCACAGAAGAGAGAGACCGGCCCGGGTTATCCATCCGGGGTAGTCGAGGACGTCGTTGATGGGGGAGGTGCCTCCCTTGCGGGCCGCTCCGGCGGACTTGATGGCATCGGTAATGAGGCCGTCGCGCACGTTGCCCGGGGAAGGGTTCATGTGGAAGCCCGACCCTGCTTCCTTGACCCGGGCCTCGTAGTTTCTCATGATCTCGATGAAGCGGTCTCCGGTTTCGGCCTGGGCGCATCGATTGACGATTTCCTGCTCCACTCCGCAGAGTTCGGGAAACTCCGAAAGGATGACCCTTCCACCCAAGGCGACCAGGAGGTCGGCGACCCTGCCCATGGTCGGGTTGGCGGATATTCCGGAAAAACCGTCGGAGGCCCCGCACTCCATCCCGAGGCAGAGCTTGGAAAGAGGCGCGGGGCTGCGTTGCAGGAGGTTGATCTCGGCCAAACCCTCGAAAGTTCGTCGGATCGCCCGTTCCAGCATCTCCCTCTCCGAATCAAACTTATGCTGCTCGAAAACGAAAAGGGGTTTGTCGAAACCCGGGCTGCGCTTGGAGATTTCCTTCTCGAGGATAGAGACTTGGGCATGTTGGCAACCGAGGCTCAGCACGGTGATTCCGCCGACGTTCGGGTTGCATGCGTATCCAGCAAGCAAACCGCATAGTTCCTCGGAAATGCCACGGGTTTCGCCACAGCCCAAGCCATGGCTGATGAACTTTATTCCATCGACGTTTGGAAAAATGGGGGAGGGGGAATGGTCTTGCTCGGCTTGCAGGGAAACGGAGTCCGGATCGAGTCCGTCGGAATAGACTGCAGCCAGATCCCTGGCGAAAAGCTGGTATTGATTTCTGCGCTGGAAGCCAAGCGCATCGAGCATGGAATTCTTCAGCGTCTCGATATTGCCGTTCTCGCAGAAGACCATGGGGACGACCAGCCAATGGTTCGCCGTGCCCACGGAACCGTCCTTTCTGTGGAAGCCCTGAAAGGAGTGGCCCTCCCATTGGTCGACGGAGGGTGGAGTCCAGGACCTTTCGGATCTGGATTGACCGTAGTCGGATGAACGGTGGACCAAGTTGTCCGTAGTGATCCGCCTTCCCCTCGCGATGGGTTCGGTCGCCTCCCCGACGAGCACGCCGTACATGAAGGCGGAATCCCCCTCGGAAAGATCGCAGGCAGCCATCTTGTGCTTGGCTGGAATGTCCTCGGCGATGGCAACGACCTCGTCGCCCCACTCGATTTCCTCACCCGCCCGCAGATCCCGCAGGGCGACGAGTAGGTTGTCGTCCCGCGACACCTCGAGAATCGATCGCCTTTCCTGCTCGTCGGTCATGGGAGTGAAAAAAAGCCCCTCAGCCGGAAGCGGAGGGGCTTGGTCTGGTTAAAGTGTGACTAGGAAGATTTCTTCCAGCCTGCGAGGGCGGTCTTGGGCTTGCCGGAGACGTCGCCCCGTCCGTTCTTGGTAATGGTCTTTCCGTCCGGGGAGACGATGATGAGGGAGGGTATGCCCCGAACCCCGTACTTCTTGGCCAAGGCGTTGGCCGGTCCCGACCGGTGGGGAAGGGTGTACCACTTCATGTTGGCTTTCTTCATGTAGCCCATTTGGTCCTTGGGGCTGCGGTCGGAGCTTACGAAGACGACTTCGAAATCCTTCTTGTTGTCGTCGCGGAACTTGACCAACTTGGGGGTAAAGGTACGACAGGGAGGGCACCAGGAGGCGGAAAAGTAGATTCCGATGGTTTTGCCTGCGAGGGTGTCCTTGGACACCTCGGTTCCCTTGGAGTCAAGAAGGGGGCCGGGAAACAAGTCCTCGAGACCGGAGGAAAGCTTCTTTTCGGCTGAGGAAGGAGTAGCGATAGCCAAGGCAAAGGACGCGAGAATGGTGGAGGAAACGATTTTTTTCATAGTATTAAAACCAAGGGTTATTAGAGTTTCGTAGGATCAAGGATGCTTTACCGCAGACCAAAATGCGAGAAATAAAATGAGCCTTCTTTTTTCTTGCTCATCGAGGGCGTTTTCTAAAAGTAGATGACTTTAAAAGGAAATCATCCATAACCCCCATTAAAATGAGCCTCTCATCCCTTAAACTCCATAACGCAATGTGGCCTGGTCTCGTCGGCAAAGGCGACGACGAAGGGCAGGAACCTCCCATCAGTCTCGAGAGAATGCTCGACCTCAGTGCTGCAGCCGAGGTGGACGGCAGGAAGTTCGACGGAATCGACTACTTTCTTTTCCTTCCCCATACCAACCCCGAGGCAAGTGACGACGAGCTCAAGGGAATAGCGGATCTCATCGCAGGCAAGGGCTTCGATATCGGATCACTGGTCGCTCCGGTCTGGCCTGGAACCGTTGGGGATTCCGCAATGGGTACCGACGAGCAACAGGAGAAGTTTTTGGATGCGGTGAAAATGGCTTGCCGCATAGCCGGAGTATTCAACGAGCACGGAGCCCGCAAAGGCGGCGTCATCCGGATTGATTCCGCTGAATTCGGCGTAGAGAACTGGAAGGCAAACCCAGGAGAAGGCACGGCTCGAATCGTCGATACCTTCAGGAAGGCCGCTGGAATCGCAGCCGATCATGGCGAGCGCCTGGCCGCCGAGGGTGAGATTTGCTGGGCCGGGATGCATAGCTGGAAGGATATGCTCGACCTGCTCGAGGGAGTGGGCATGCCGGAGACTCTCGGTTTTCA
>Ga0310343_10000121_pt1 | contig 32928 bp, 45 predicted proteins | sample HC15DNA2025_MG_FD_203519 | JGI IMG/M metagenome (GOLD analysis project Ga0310343, IMG submission 203519) | Marine microbial communities from station ALOHA, North Pacific Subtropical Gyre - HC15-DNA-20-25_MG | ecosystem: Environmental > Aquatic > Marine > Oceanic | place: Pacific Ocean: North...
CTCCTTTTGTTAAAATGTTATACTATATATATAAGCACTCATTACCTATATGTCAAACAATTTTAACTGTGGCTTTACGTTTTTTATCCTTGCTTTGGCAATTTCATAGTATTCTTCTTCTTTTTCTATGCCAACAAATCTAAAATCTTCTTCTCTTGCACCCATACCAGTCGATCCGCTGCCCATGAACGGATCTAGCACCAGTCCTCCTTTGGGCGTTACTAAGCGAACAAGGTATCGCATCAGCTCAACTGGTTTTACTGTTGGATGGGTGTTCGCTTTAATTTCACCTCCCAGTCCAGATTTACGCTCATCTTTTGATGTCTTTGCACAATAGAAGTACCTAGACGCATTACCCTGGTCGCCATAAGCTGGCATGAATTGTTCGGTATCAGCAAGCTCACCAGCAGTCCAGATGCCTTTGTGTGTTCGCTCTCTGCTGACATCCGTACTGGTTGTTTCTGGAAATATTTCTTGCACTTGTTCGCTACCATCGTGCATCACATTGCTTGGCCATCTACCTCTTTGGTTGTCGAGTAAATCCGAATCCGATAATTGTTTGCGTTTGGCGTTAGATGTCTGACCGAATGATAGCTTGTCAACACCGATTGTAGCCTTACTTTGTTCGCCTTGATCACGGAAATCTGGCATTGTGTCTGGATGTTTGACCTCGCCCTCTATCCTACAAGCGTCAATATTAATTGCACCAGTACCGAACTTATCTACGTTTTGTGCCACCGACTTCTCCGACAAAGGCTTTCTTGCCAATACCATTGGTTCATGTGCAGGTTTTAACGCAGTACCCCAACCATTACCAATATTGTGGCTTTTAGGAAATCCGCTGCCGTAAAGCCAAATACATTGATCTCTAATTTCAAACCCGGCTTCTTCAATAGCAACTGCCATTCTGTGGTATGTTCGTGATCCGCTAAACGCTATCAAATGACCTCCAGGCTTTAATAACTCATAACATTTAAGCCATGTGTTCGCTTAGAAAGCTATGTCACCTCCATCCCACTCCTTGCCCATAAAACCTTTGGAAGCTCTAGCAAAAGCTCCGTCTGTACCGAACTGAGCTGGTGCCGAGCCTTCTTTACCGAACCTTTTGACTATTGATGTAAGGTGATACGGCGGGTCTGTCACCACGCTATCCACCGAACATTTATCTATTTTGTCCATGACTTCCAAACAGTCGCCATGATAAACTGTGCTACCTTCAACAATGATTTCCATCTAATTTCCTATATTCTATCTTAATTTTAAGCTGCTCTGCCACTTCCATCCCTTTTTGCATACCAGCTGAAATACCTTTGTCTGTATATACTGCCATTAAATCTGCGTGGCGATACCAGTTGAACGCTCTTGACATTCCAGTAAGACGTTCTATCTCTTTAGTATCATCTAATACTTGTGTGTAGAGAAGATGCGAGGCAAAAGGGGATTCGCCTCGCAAGAGAGAATCGCTCATACACTTTCGTGCATATGCGACATTACTTTTAACATTACCCATGTAGGGTGATTCTATTATAACTAACATTACGATGCTTTTAAACAAGAAGCTTGAACATCGTAACCATCTGGTTTATCTCCAAATTCTTTTCTTAGCCTAGCGAGTACAACTTTCTTGCTATGGTTAATATCACCCCAACAACTTTGTTCGGTGTAATACTTAACATGACTAACGTGCCATGTGCATTTTGTTTGTCCACCCATGTATCTAGGTCCCTCGACCCAAATAACACAGATCATTAGAAACATTTTAACCATTCAACTACCTTCCTATAATACCGAACAAAAATGTTAGGTTTTTTGTGAATTGTAGTAGCTTCGATATGTAACTTTAAATATTTGTGATTCATATTACACTCCATTGATTGCTCCTAAATTATCCTTAAATTCAACACCAAAATCAACAATAATGCCACTATCGAGCTGCTCTTGTTGTCTGATAAGGTCTTCAATATACTCATGTCCGTGTTCGCCATAAGTCTCTTTGACCTTGCCCAGTGCCTGTTGATTGGTTAATCCATCGTCATTAAGTAAAGAGCCATAATACTCTTCAATCTCAACTAAATGATTGTTCTGATACGCTGTCATAATTATTCTCCTTGTGCTTTATTAAGTTTGTATTCAGTTTGTTTTGTACCATAAGCCTTATTACCGACCTTTTTGGCTTTAATCCAAGTACGCTTGGTAACATTGCCAAACCTATCTCGGTATCTTCTCCAATGACCACATCTCCAATGTTCGCACTTTGGCGAGCCATGACCAGTAAATTCACGCTCATATTTTTGCACGCCTCGTGGCTTTGGTAACTCAATCGTCATTAAAGAATATTCGTTAAATGGAATTCTTTGACCTCTGCTGATGTGTTGAACTTTTGTTGTTCCTCTTGTTTTTTTCTTGTAAACAATGTGATCAAAGTTAAACATAGCCAAAGCAGCAATCATAAGTTTAATCTCACCATTAAAAAATTGATAAGCAAGTTCAAATCCATCTGACTCTAATTTATCACTATCCCTAACTTTGTTTTTAATATCTTGCTCTGGTGTTGACCAATCCCAAGCATAACTATTGCCATACGAAAGCTTTGAACAAATAGATGCAAAATCACCTTGCGAAGCAACTCTATGACAAATGCTTTTATTATAACCTTTGCCAACTAATGAGTCTCTGCCATAAACAAAACCTTTTGGCTCCATATTTTGGTAAAAGTTCATTTCAGAAATCTGTTCAGTTCTTTGCTCAATACCTTTTGCAAAACGCTCACTATAATAATGAAAATAATCCTCGCCAAAAAAAGAGATGCCTGGAATAGTAATAATATCAGTCCCATTAACTTGCCCTTGTTCATATCTATATTTATAAGTTTTAGTAAATCGATCTGCGTTATCTCTAATATCTTTTACTCTTTTTTCAAAATCCATCTCTTTGTCAGAAACATTCATAACATGAACAGATTTAGGCGAAGTAAACCATTTATCATTTTCTAATTGATTTGCTCGTGTGCCATCATCATTTTTATCAGTAAGAAGATACCAAGGCAAAAACTCAGTTGTGTCATCATTTGAAAGAATATGAAAACCTTTCCTTGTTTTTTCAGAAGTATTTCGATACCTTTTATCAACAAATGAAACTAAAGCTGGGTATTGTGTTGCATAAAATTTTTTGTACGCTCTAAACAAAGCTTTTTCACTAAACTCAATAAACATATTAGGAAATGGTGGCTTTGCTAACTCAATGGCTTTTAAAAAAGCTTTTGGTTTAACCATAGACGCTTGCACTAAGTTGTATAATAAAGAATCATCAATAACAAATTTCTTTGATTGAACCAGTTGTACACGAAGCTTTTGCACCATGCCATTTGCATATTTATGATTTTGAAATGTACCTAAATTTCTTTTTGGATTCGATAATGCAGCAATAAGCTCACTTGCCATCATCGGTTTATCAACTGCTTGTTCTTCCATATTTTCTCCTTTCATATGCTAGTATAGGATAGTTATATAGGAAGTCAATGCCAAATGTCAAATAAAAAAAGACCCAGATTTCTCTGGGTCTTTCACAAACATTTTTAAAACAAAAGGCGTAATCGGAGCGATTACATTCTTTTATGTTGAAGTGAACGCCAGCACGTCACTGGTACTTTCCCCATTCACCTCATGTATATATATAGGTTATAACTACCCTAGTGTCAAGACATATCATCAATAATGCTTGAAGAGTTAACATGAGTTGGGTTTCTGCGTACTCTGCCAACATCATTTTCTTTTAAAGCTCTTGGATCATCCTCAAAGAAAGCTTCCTCTTCTACATAAACTGATGGCTTCATGCCAGTTAATGTTTCTTTTTTTGGTGCAAACTTATTTGTCTCTGCTGTCTCGCATTTTTCACATAGGGGTTTTTTCTTATTTTTAATTTTATGTGCAAGTATAAGTCTTGGACATGAGCTGCATCTTTCATATTTTCCTATCATTCTCTGCCTCCTTAATAGAGTAAAATATTCTTGCAACTACTTGGGGCACAATACTATTCCCTAAACATCTAAGTCTGTGTACCCTGTTGGGTACCCCATTAGCCACTCTACCCACGTTGGGTTCAGCGTTCCAGAGGACTGGTCTCTCACGGAAGGATGATTGCCTAACATCTTTTGCATCTTCCCCCCTGGACGACCCGCTGCATCTTCGTTTGCCGATGGTGTAGGGAACATCTCCTTTTTGGGATAATTCCATTTCTCCATTCTTGGTGGTCTGAGCGTGCAACCCAGCATCTGTTCTGCTTGTTGTTCGGTCATCTCCCCGGCCTCTACTTTCTTTCTGAAGATCATTGTCTGACCCATTGATGCGTGTCCGTACCCCTTTGTTGTCGGTGTTGGCCACATTATTTCTTTCTCTGCTATGAATGTCCCTAGAGTGTGTGCTCTCGTTCCGTTCTTTACTGAGGGTGGTACTGTGTATCCGTCCTTCCAATCCCTTGCTCTTGGTGTTGGAAACATCTTCACTTCGTCCACTAATGTTATCGCACTTGATCCGTCTTTCTTCACTTTCTCGTAAAGTTCCTTGCTCTTCGGACCTTGCTTGGCATTCGCTGCTGTTGGTGTCCTCCACATCTTCACGCTGTCTGCTAAGTTCAGACTGTGACTGCTCTTGCCGTCTTTGCTCAACCTCCTGTTGTTCGTTGTCAACTCCGCCTCTGGGTGTTCTATCTCCTGAGTTGTTGGCGTTGGCCATAAGGTCGAAGATGTCTGTTTGTATAAATCCATTGTCTTCTCGTCCACTTGTTCCCTCAAGTTCGCTGGCTTTGTTCTGCCCTTGCGATGACCCTCCATTAATTTGTTCGTTCCCTCTTCTGAACGTGGAGGCAGATGATCCATCGTGTTCGGAGTAGCCCACAATCCAGCACCGCATTCGTCTATGTTTGGCATCGACGGCTGCAGCTGGAATAAGATATGGGATGGCTTTGTATCCGATACTTTCCAAGTCAATGAGACTTCTTCTGAGACCCATTGGCATTGTAACAAAGCCTGACACATTTTCGCCAATGATCCATTTAGGCCGTATGTCTTCAATAACCCTAACCATTTCGTGCCAGAGGTCTCGGTCATCTTCGCTGCCTCTCTGAGCTCCTGCGACACTCCAAGGCTGACATGGGAATCCTCCAACAACGATGTCTGCATCTTTGTATTCTTTTCCATTAAAACTCCTTATATCACTATATATTGGTACATCTGACCAATGTTTACGCAAGACTTTTTGACAATATTCATCTCTTTCAACAAAAGCTATTGTCTCAAAGCCACCTACTATTTGTTCTGCAGCATAGCTAAATCCACCTATACCACTAAATAAATCTACTATTTTCATCCAGTACACTCCCCACCATCTTTTTGGCAAAGAAAAGCTTCATCATTAAATATCCAATCTTGTTGAGCGTTAACAAACCCAGCAAACTCAGCTAGTGGTCTGTTCCTTTCAAAGGATTTGCCAATTCTTTGTTCTGCATCAATCCACCATTGGGCTAACTCTGGATGATCTCTGACCATTGAAGCTAATTGTGATTCTGATTTTAAAAAACATAAATCACAGTTTCCCTTAATAGTTTTGCCTTTTACAACTGGTAAGTTTAACTTAAATGATTGTTTGTCCCAAAACTGATCCACATGAAACAAACTGTGATTAGCCTCCACCATTGGATAATGTGGATAAAATCCATTTTGAAATCCATCTTTACATCTATGTTTTTCATCACTTCTGATACCCATAATGTTGTGCCATTTTTTCCACCCAAGACTTCTTAAATATTTACTAATAGTGTCTCTTTTTAAACTACCAGTACAAAATCTAGCTAAAGGATTGGGTAGCATCTGATGTTTATCAATAAGCTTATCAAAGGGCTCGCCCTTTTTACTGCAGCTTTTGTAATCAACTATTTTAAATATATGTTTGTTTTCTTCATTAAGATCATATTCTAACCAGACAATATCTACGTCCCACTTAACCGAACAATCATTAATAAACTCTAATGTCTGTGGCATCTCTCTGCCAGTATTAGCAAAGCAAACTACTGCATTGTCTGGCAAACCATCGTTATAATCAATGATTTGCTTGAGCATAAAGCCACTTGTTCTGCCACCACTAAAGCTAATTACACAGTTGTTATCTGGCAACTTATACATTGTCCCTCGCTGTCGTAGCCTCGTATTCACCTCGGCTCATTGCACCATCTATTGTGCCAAGCCATTTCCTGCCACCACTTGTGCTAAATGAATACTTTGCAAGTCTACCCTCTTGTATAAGTTCTCTGACAAGACCATCAATCATTCTTTGTGTGCAGTTGTTTAACACTCTTGGTGCATCAGTATCAGCAGACATACGTTGCATTATGGCATCTGCACCAGATTGTTGTGTCATAGCTCTGCCTTCTCTTTCACAATCTAAAATCCAGTTAAATAACGCAGTCTTTTTAATTTCTTTATTTGATCCAGTATGTAGTCTTGATATGTCATCACTTTTATCAACAAGCAATCCACTATATTCATCTCTAATAAAATGTCTTATGTTTCTGTTCGCAGGTCCATTAGACTTTACTACTGCTCCATCAAAACATTTATTTCTTTTATAATCTATACCTAAATCTTGGCATCTTCTACGTCCAGTAGCCTCATCAACTTGCCACAATGCAAAAGCACAACGAACACCATCAACTAATGCTGACGTACCTCTAATCATGTTTCTTGCTTGTTCTGGCGTACTGACTACTAAATCTTCTTTAACTTTAGTCATATGATGACACATGATAACAGAGGCACCAGTTTCTGTAGCAATCTGTGCCAACAGTCCAGTCAAAGCGGCACCCGCCGCTGGATCTGAATTTACGTCTGCATGAACAAATGAAGCCAACGGATCGAAAACAATGAGTTTTAAATTTTTCATCTGTAGTATTTGCTCATAGATTTTATCAAAATCATCACTTGTTCGGTATCCATCATGTGTTTCTTGAAGTATTGGAAAAACACCACCAACATTAGGTAAACTCACGATTCGAAGTTCATGTTCATAACTTGATCTATTGCCATCAATATCTAATCTTTCAATACGTCTGTGCATCTCATCTTCATCATCTTCTGCTGTAAATATAATTGTATTTCCAAACTCACTAATCATGCCACCAAATGATTCTTGCATTGACTGACCACTAGATACTTTCATAGCCAAGTCTAATGTCATCATGCCTTTACCACTATCACCTGCAGCAGAAAATATTATAGGCACTGCTAAAGGTAATGTATTCGCTATGAGAAACTTTTGCTCTGGTGCTTGACCTACAAATCTATTGATAAGCAAACTGTCATCAAGAAGGTTAATATTTTTCTTAACTTGTTTAACATTTGTATTAAGAAATTCGTTTATATTAAATTGTTCGGCTATGGCATCTACTACGTCCCATCTTTCTGGCTTGCCTCTTGGAGGTGTTAATGTTGTTACCGATTTTACTCCAGCGTTTAAAGCGAGCTCTTGTACTAATTCTGCTACCTTACGACCTGCCGTGTCATTGTCTGGCCATATTACCAGTTCTTTTTCGTGTAAAGGAGAGAAGTCAAATAAGTTTGCAGACTTTCTTGAAAGCATACCCGCTCCACCCATTGTGCAAGTTGCAGTATAGCCAAGTTCATTTAAAGCATCTGCACACTTTTCTCCTTCTACCCATATAATTTTTTCTGAAGCTATGATGTTTGGTATGTTATACAATGGACGAACATCTGGCATACGAGGATAGTTGCTACCTCCAGTAAACTGCCTAAACTCTTTCTTTGGCTTTCCATGTGCGTCTAATGCTGGATTGCCATCATCATCTTTAGTATTGTATCTTCTAACCAAACAAAGCAATTCACCTTGAGCATTAAGATATTTATGTTCGCTATCATAAGGCGTATTAATATTTATTTGTTTAGCCTCTGGCTTAATTATCGAACTAATATTTTCTACTGGTTGTGGAGCTTCATTATCAAGATATGAAGCAAACAACTCTTTAACTTCTGGTAACTTCATGTTTCTACCCTCCATCAAAATTTTAACAATGCCACCCACCCCATCTGCACCATTAAAATCTTGTCCTTTCATAAAGTATGGGGATCTAGGATTAATGTCTATCTTTAAAGACTTTCCAGCCTCTCCATGCAGCGAACCTATTGTGAATTGATCTCCTCTAATTACGCCTTGAGGATAGGTTTCTCTTAACATATCAATCTGTACACTTGCAGGAACTTTTTGACTTATCATTTCTACAAGTTCTTTGGAGTCCATACTGCGTTTGCTATTGCCAAATTTTATAATGTTCATTACCATCTCCATAGGTGATGGTGGTGCTTTGCTACCTTCTGTATCGCCATCACCCATCACTCCAACAAGTATTTGAATACTGACAAAATCTACAATCAAATACATCTTTGTTTTGTGCTATTCTTGGCAGCATTTCATTTTGTTTTGACGCTCTTAATATATCAACTGCTCTATCACTTGCATATTGAGCCAAGTCTTGATTAAACGGAACAAGTTGATAAAATATCTCACTTGTATTTTTATTTATAACTGTAAACAAACATGGATTGTCTGTTAGCTCCATATAAGCTTGATACAAGGCAACTTGTACTTCATAAGTAGGATTAGCCTTAATACCTTTAAACCTAAAATCTCTAAACTTTTTCTCATTGGCAGATTTACACTCCCATAACATTGGGTAACTAATATCAAGAGGTCCACCACATATCACGCCATCAATATGTCCTTTTATCTCATCATCTGCTATTGAAAAGCCAAACTGTTCGCCATTCTTATCAATAGTTCTTAAATCAAAACCTGCGTTTCTAATCCAACCAGCCATACTGTTCTCTAGTTCATGGCCTAATTGAAATATTCTTAAAGTCTGTGCGTTAAACTCTTTATCTTCATCAGGCTGCTGACCTTGATAAGTATATTGTATTTTTCTTGCACACTTATCACCTAGCATGGAGCCGCCTAAATATCTTCTTCTAGGTTCAGACTTATTCTTCTCAACAATGGTGTTGTCAATGACTTCTTCAAAAGGGTAATTCATCGTCTGTTGGCTTTGTTTCTTCTTTGCCGTGGACATATTTAAGAAGTAATCTATCGAGTTCTTGTTTATTGTATTGTTCATCTTCTTCTACCTTCTTTGAGAATTGCATAATTACAACTGTGGCTTTTATTTCCTCTTCAGTCAAATCACTAAGTTTTTTATCCCAACTAAACCTAGTAAAAAGTTTAGTTAAATTCTTTAATGAATGGTCTCCGACATTGGGGTTATCCATCTACCTTCTCCTTCTGCATAAAGCGAACCTTCCGCCATAATTATTCCGTCATACTTAGCTACAAATGTAACTCCTAAAACATCATGTTTGTTTATCTCACAAATACGATCAATGCTTTCATGTAATTTATGAACTGTCATGTCTGGTGGATCAGTAAAACTAAACTGAACGAACATTTTGCCAAACTTAAAGTTCTCAACACCTACATCATTCTCTTCTTGAATTGTGTATTCAACTTCCATTCTTGCCATCTTTTGCCTCTATTGCTAATGCTGCATATCCAATAATATCAATCATATTGTCTTCAACTCTTGGATTTTGACTATTTCTAATTTGTTTAATACCAATCATAGCTCTGTAAACATCATGTATATCCAAAGGTTCTTTTAATTTTTTTCTTAACAAGATATTCCACATTTGAGCTATGTATGTATGAGTTTCTGTGGCATCGCCATGAGATTTTGCTCTTGAACCATTGATTAGTAAATCTGCTTTTTTTAACGCTTCACTACGCTGCATTATTGTCTCCCTCGTAATAACTTAAAATTTTGGCATCAATTTCTTTTTTATTCCACAAGTAATTTAACCAACAAGCGGCTTTGTACTTATTCCAACTAAAATCCATTGGTCTAATAAACTGTCCTAACATAGCTAATGCGTTCTTTTGTTTCAATGTTACGCCTTGATTTAGCCATCTTTTACCTTTCTTTGCACCATCACTATCTTCAATGCCTCTCAGAAAGTCATCAGCAGACGCAATGGCTTGTTCCTTGGTTCCTACACTAACAATCCTTAAACGCCCTTTATTACGCCTTACAATGGCGATAGATAGGTCATCTAAATGTGCAACCAGTCCAAAGCCATTAAATCCACTAGCCATCATACATCTCTTGTTTTCAAAAACATCAAGCCATCTGAAAGGTGATCTATCAATTAAATCAACCTCTGTCATAGTAAATTCATCAAGAACTTCTTTGTCTTGTGTGCCAAATTCATATCCACAAATAGGACACTCTCTTGATGATAGGGGTATTTCTGATTGGCAATCTGGACAAACTTTCAGTGGCGTAGCACCAGCGTTGTTCGCTTGTGCTCCATCAAGGTCAACGCCTTCATCTAATGAGCCATGTGTAAGCACACTTGTCCCAAAGTCTAAAACAATGCAATCCTTTTTAATTAGTCCAGGATATTCTTCTTGGTTGACAGTTCTTAATCCACGACCAATCATCTGCACCATTGTTGATTTGTATGAGCATGGTCTAGTTAATACAATGCAACTGATAGGTGGTGCATCAAAACCCTCGGTCAATACTGCTACGTTTACAACGACTTGAACATCGCCATGTTCCAAATCATGTAAAATCTGTTTTCTTTGTTCGCTTGGCGTATCACCAGTAACAATTTCTGTCCTAATATTTTTACGTCTGAACTCATCACATACATCTTGTGCATGAACGATGGTACTACAAAAAATAACTGTCTTTCTTTCACCAGCTTTATCTTGCCACTCTTCAACAATTTTTTCATTGATAGCTCTTTTGTTCATAATCTTTTCAACTTCTGACATATCAAAATCAGTTACAGTCCTACGAACATTCTCTAAATCCTTCTGCACACCTACATCAACAACATATGTTTTTGGTGGCACTAAAAATCCTTCTCTAATTAATGTACTAATCTCAATTTGATGTGAGCAGTTGGTGAATACTTTTCTTAAACCTTTTCTGTCTCCACGATTAGGCGTTGCAGTAAAACCTACAATCTCAACTGACTCATTAGCTTGTCTAACTTTGTCAATGATACGCATATATGTATCTGCTACTGCATGATGGCTTTCATCAACAACAACAAGATCAAAATGATTAATGTTATTTAAATTGTTTTCTCTTGATAGAGTTTGCACCATGCTAAATATAGTGCTTCCCGTCCAATCTTTTTCTGACCCATCAACAATACTGGTTGTAATGCTTGGGTTTACTCTTGCAAACTTAGTTTTGTTTTGTCTTACTAATTCATCTCTATGTTGCAATACCAAAACTTTGTTTCCAACTTTAAATCTTTTGCCAACCAATGCAGACAACATAATAGTTTTGCCCGCACCAGTAGGTGCAACTACAATTGTGTTCTTATGTTTGTCTAAAGCAGTTGAAGCATCGTCTACTGCTATTTCTTGATATGGTCTAAGAATCATTTTCTAAATCTCTAATCTTTTGTTTTAATGATTGTATTTCAGACTCGTAGCCATCTCTAATAGATTGTTCTCTTCTTTGTCTATAAGCTTTAGCTCTACAATTTGCACAACAATATTTTAATCCAACTCCTATTTTTGCGTTATTAACAATTTGTTTTGTAGTTTTTTTACATTGAGGACATTTAAAATCATAAGTTATACTCTTTTTTGCAAATTTTATGGCATCCCTAAGTCTTCTTAGTTCTGCATCTAATTCTGCTTTACCTTGTTCATAAGTTTTCATAATGTTTGTGTTCCTTTTGTGTTGGGTAGCTTTGCGGCATCGGTGCTACCCAAAACCGACTCTAGCAGACGAGAAAGGTGTCCTGCCGCTAGAAATCTAGAATCCTACTTCTTTGCCCAAGTTGGAATCGGACCATTATTAGGTGTCTGATTCGGTTGTTGGGTTTGAGGATTAACTTGTGGTTGAACCTGTTGTTGTACTTGAGGTTGTACTGGTGCTTGTCCAGTTGAACCAATGTACTCTTTGCTATTGACCGCTAATGCAACCAACATTTTATTTTTGTCGGCATAACCATTAGTGCCTTTCTCAATAGCAACTTTAAGGCAAAACTCTGCACCATCCAATGCAGTGAGGTCATTAACCTTTCTTCTGTTTGCTGCCTCTGGTGATGTATCATTTGGATCAAGACCAAATGCACTATTGATAATATCTCTAAAAGTTCTAATACCAATCTCCTTACACCAAGGCATACCAGTTTCAGGATTAATTTTACCACCATCACACATGATATTTTGCCAGAACTTACGCTTATCATAAGGACCACCAACAATGGTAAATTCACACTCAAGATACTTTGCACCAGTGGCACCTACCTTGAACATAGGTTGTGATGAGTAGTCTGGAATTACAGTCTCACCTCTTTTCATAGTTAATACTGCTCTAGCAACTGTGCCTGCAGGAATTAACTCAAACTCTTTTCCAGAGTCATTTGGAACATCATTAAAATCAATCATTTTTTGTCTCCTTTTCGCTAGATTTGATTGCATTTGGATCAACAAAATTTAAGTTTCCTTTCTCTGTTGATCGTCCACTAATTTTTGTCAAAAGTTTACCAAGATGTGGCTCTTCAACAATCTCAAGTTGACCAGACCTATCTTTGGCTGGATAACCCCACTGGTTTAATGTTTGACATACAAAGGCTCTGTAAGGACCATGCTCTTCACTCGGCATTACCGCCATAGTAATAACTTCATCAACAATGCCTGGAAGTTCACGCCCAGTCTTTGAGCCTTCAATTTGAAGTTCGTACATGGTTCTGCCATACTCATCTACTTTCTCATCAAGAATACCAACAAAAATTACATTCTTGTCTCTAATATGTTGCAAATGTGTAAGCCATGACATCATCTCACGACCTTGCATACCATATACTGCTCTTGTATCAATCTTGCCAGTTCTATCAGATTTGTTATCTGGATGACCATAACAATATTGAAAACAAAGTCTGCCTGCTACTGTAATACTATCTACAAAAATAGAATCGTATTTCTGCATCATAGCAATTGCATCACCATACATCTGTGTAACCTTTTCATATTCTACAACGCTATATGGTTGATCAGGTGTTAAAGCTGGATTTGGTCCACCAAGAAAACAAGCAAAATCTCTGCACTCTTCCCATGTTTGGGGTCGAATAACATCAATTGGCCATCTTTCAATAGCGGCATCACCAGCTTCTAAGTCCATAAATAAAGTAGTATCTGGATCAAGGGTACGAGCAAGAGTAGTCTTACCCACACCACTTTGACCACAAACTACAATTTTATGACCTCTTTTTTCCGCTAATCTTTCATCAGCTGAAATAATTTTAAGAGCCATTTGTACCCTCCGTAATATCCACAGTTGCACCAGTAATCTCTACTGTTCTGTGGTCTTGTAGTTTTGACTTAATTGCAGGAGGTGCATTGTTATATTTACGCTCATCAATACCATAGGTAATCTTTGCGTAATGTCTTGCATCATCTTGACTCATGTTCATCAATGTTTGTGCAAGACCCTCTTGATCCCAAGACACTTTCTGCCTCAAAGTTACTTTAACTTTATAGCCCTCCTCATTTAATGTCACAGAGCCATAATCTTTGCCATCTTCACTTAATCTGTTTCTGGCAGTGTTACCAAATCGCACTGCAAGATCATCATTGAGTACGGCTTGTTTATCCTTTAACGCTTGGATTTGGCTCTTCAAGTCTTCACGATACTTGAACAAATCCTGCAAAGGCATACTTAAAAAATCTAAATCCATAATTATTCCTTTCTCTTAAATAATAGACACTAGATACCTACAAGATAGGCATACATAACCTACTTGTCAACAATATATATTATTTTTTTTTATAAGATAGATGAATATCTATATTGTGTATGGCTTTCATCATCTTCTTTTTTAGCTTGAATTCTGGTGTTAACACGCCTTTTGCATCTTCAACAACCAGTTTTAAAAGACCATTTTCTTCCTCTAATAAATATCTAAAATCTGCTATATAATCACAAATTTTTACATCATTAACACTTAATTCATATTTTATTTGACGTTCCAATTGAGTGACAATACCTGCTCTTTCCATTGCTTTAAGTTGACCCCAACGCTCTGCCTCCCATCTACTGTCAAACTTTAATCCCATGGCCACAGTCTTTTTTGCAAAATACTTATTGGCTCTTCTAGTTTTTTTGGGTATAAATGGGTATGGATAGGTCATGGAGGTAGTATAATGACAGATATTTCAAAATTCAAGTCGGTAGCTGTTGATATCGATACTTACAATAAATTAGAACTAATTTGTAAAGAAGAGCGAAGAAACAAAAGACAGCAAATCGGTTTAATGGTTGATAAAGAGTGTGAAAAATTAAATCTTAACACTGAAAATAAAGTGCTTGGTTTAGGTGGACTCAACCGATCTCATTCTTGAAATTAAGCGATTCGCTCTTTTTGTTACCTGTTTGTGCCAACGGCTGTCTTCCATTTGCACTGCACATTCTTGCCAGTCGTTATTAAGTAAGGCGGCATGAAACTTTTTAAATTTTGAAAATCTTGGACGGCCAAGATTAAACATCATGTTTGCACATATTTTTTGTACTTCATCTGGTAAATTATTAAAGTTAGAAAATAGTTTTTCACATTCGCTTATAGTAACTTGTATGTCTTGCTCAAATAGTTCATTAACTCTTTCATCATCAATACGAGTTCCGACTGGCAATCCATACTCTGGGTCTGATTCTACCACCAAGTGGCCTATCCCAATCGTGGGTAGCGATAAATGGTCTAAATACACGGCATTAACACGACCCTCGTCTCGTTCAATTTCTTGCCTTAATTCATCTATGTTCATTGAAAAATATCTCCAAATTGATTTACACTTGCAGTTAATAATGATTTAGGATCACGTTGTCTTGATGCTATGGCTTGATCTATTGGAGACAAACCCAAAGCAGCACCTGTTCCAGGTTGAGTAACGTCAATTTTGCCTACATTTGCAATAGGACTTGCCGCTTGTATTCCACTTAATTGTCCAGTTGTATTTGATGTTACATCACTAATTGCTTGATTAATACCAGTATTCTCTGCAACGGCTTTTATTTGATTTGAGGCCTCATTTACATTTTCTTGTGCTGATTGTGTAACAACTTGGCCTGGACGAAATGCTTCAGATATAGATTGTAGAAACGCTCTTTGCTCTGCCACAGTCGGATTTGGATTTGCATCAAGTTTTTTTGATGCTTCAACTATTTGCTTCATTGCTTTTCTACCAGTAAATAATTGACCTAACACAAACATTTTAGCTATTCTGCCTACATTATTAAATACATTAGCTAATATGCCTTGAGCAACTAAATCACCTTTTGGTATGTTATTTGAAGCACTATCTATAATTTTACCAAAATCTCTAATGTTACCTGCTATATCTTTTGTATCTCCAGCATTTGGAAAAATTATATCTAACTTATTGCTTTTATCTATTCGAGCTATGTTTCTAGCTAATTTTTTCATTGATTCAGCATTTGTTGCAGCACCAACATTATCAACCATATTTTCTACAAAAGCACCTCTAATTGTTTTTAAGGCTTCGGGATTGTCTTTATAGAAATCCATCACAGCTCTTAAATCTCCACGAGTTGCACCAGGAGACATGACTAAATCTAAAGCTTCCTCTGGATCTAAAATATTCCTATCTATTTTTGCAAACACACTATTAGTTCTAAGTCTTGATGTTTCTTGAAGTTCTTTAACTGCACCATTCAAAGCTTGTGCCACAGAGCCTTGTGCATCTAGTCCTTGACTTACTAATCTTTCAATTGTTTCTTCATTAAGTTCAGTAATTTTTAAATCTTCAAATTGTTTAGCTACAGTTTTTAATCTGTTATATTCTGCTCTGCCATATAACTCTGCACCAGTTTCTCCTAAATCATCTAATGCTTTAATAAACTCATTAGGTTTAAAGTTGCCTGGATTAATAGAGTCAAAACCAGTTTCTTTCAACGCCCCTCGCAACCAATCTTTACCTATTTCTGTTTTGATTTGACTGTATTTATCTGGCTCGGTTTTAAGAGCCTCTTTTAATCTATTAAGACCAGTTGGCTTACCACCACTTCCAATGATCTTTGATGCTAAACCACTCAATGATTCAGGTCTTGCTATATCAAAAGCACCACCTCTCATTTTATTAATTAATTCTTTCGATCCTAATGTTGTAGATATGTCATCATATAATTTTGTACCCTCTCTAAAGTGCTCTCTAGCTTTTGGCAAAAGTTGAGCCGCTTTTTGTATTTTAGTAAAAGCTTCAGACCCTAATTCATCTGTAATTTCTTTTGTTAGAGCGTCTATATTAGAGCTGTTGAGCAACCCATCTACTTGACGAATTGCTTTATCCCACGATTTACTTAAATTAATTGATCCATTAATTAACTCTTGTTGAGCTACTTCGTCTGCATTTTTTGGTGCATTTTTTATATCCCATAGCTTTCTTCTAAGTTGATAAGCATCTGTAAAAGAAACTTTATCGCCTAACTCTCTTAATTCATCTGCCAAAGATAAACCAACTCGTCCTTCGTCAGTACTTAATCTACCAGTGCCTAATTTTTCAAATTTTCTTGAGATATTTTCTGCCAAGTCTTTTAGTCCAGCAGTCGGTATAATTCTAGCATCGCCAATAGCTTCTTCTATAACCTCATTAATTGTGCCCCATTGTGTGCTCATGGTATCTTCAAAAGTCTTCGCAGAGGTTTGAACTAAATTAAATATTTCATCATCAATAACTTGATTTCTTTGCAAACCACCAGCTAAATTATCCGCAGATTCTTTCAAGGCACTCATAATAGACGCATAAGCAGCAGATTGTCTGCGTGCTAACTCTGGTCCAAATTGTTTATTAAAATCTAAAAACAATTGTCCAGCAGATTTGCCACTACCCTGTGTTTGTGCGTCAGCAATAATTTGATTTAATTTGCCAACTTGTTCTCTCATAGCTGTAGCTAACTTTTGTGTTCTTGGCGATCCACCTAAAACACTTTCTTGTAATTGTTGAAACTTAGCAGCAATAGGTCTAGCACCTATTTGTCCTAATGTAGGCTCAATGCCCATCTCAATACCTTTTGCAGTAAGTCTTAATTGTTCAGGACTTGATTCTGCAATAAATTTTTTACCAGATGGTGCTATACCTCTCATAACTAACAAAGGCACACCAAACAACAACTCACCTGCGGCAGCTATCCCACCTTCAACGGCAGCGTCTGTCACTATCTCTCCAGCAGTTTGTTTTGATACACCAGCAACACCTTCAATTGCTTCTTCTACAAGTGATCCAGTACCCCCACCTATAAAAGCACCTATTGCACCACCTAATAACGTACCAAAGCCTGGAGCAACTCCAGTTCCTATGGTGGCACCTTTTATTGCACCAGTAATACCACCTGCTAATTCGGGGACTATTCCAACCAAATCAGAAAGGTCGTTTTTACTAAAACCTTCTTCATCAATCAAAGTATTTTTGTCTGTTTGAACACCTACTTTTGCAGCACCACTTGGTGTTAATGCCAATCTACCTCTATTATCTCTTATGTAATCTTTTTGAGAAAAGCCTTGTGCCGCTAGTATGCTTTCTTCTTCTGCATTATTTTCTGCAGCAGACAACGCTGCTCTTAATCCAAAATCTTGTATTCCACTTTTAGTGTCAAAGTTTGCTTGTTGTGGTTGACCTTGTGGTGTTGTTCTAGCTGATTTAGCTAGTAAATCTTCAAAGGTTTCTTCTGTCTTATCTGGCCTAGAAAAGAATTGTGAACGAATAGCATTTGCTTCTTGTTGTGTAGGTGTATCACCAGCAATTTCTACTTTAACAACGCCTTGTGGAGTTTCGACATTAATGATTGCCATTATGTTGTGCCTTGTACTTTAAATCTAAATACACCATCTTCGCCTTGCACCATATCTGAATCTTTTGCCGTTATATTTTGATTATCAATATTAATTCCATGTATGGCTAAATTATTATAAGCATCTTTAATATTTTCTCTGCCTCTTTTAACGATAACATTAAATAAATTGCTGAGTTTTGATCTAAGCACGGCTTCGTCACCCTCTAAAAAGTTAACATCACCAACAATTTCTCTTACAAATTTTCTGTCTGCATCTGATAATGTTTTTCCAGACTCTTGTAATATTTCTGCGGCATTTGTGGCTTGTAATCTTTGCATAATAACTTTGATTTGCTTTACTGGATCTGTATCACCAACATTAATTCCAAAATTTCTCAATGTTTGCTTGATTACTGATCTGCCTTGATCCAATACAGTTACATCAGTCGTGTTTAATAATTTAGCTAATTTTTCAAATTCTTTAGCGTTATAATCAACTTTTCTTTCCATGTTTTGTATCATGCCAACAACTCTCTTGCCACTGTCTGCAAAATATGGAGTGGTGCCAGCAGGTGCAACATTGCCATCGGGTAGTTGTGCTTTAAAACTTAATCCTTTTGGTGCTCCAGCGTACAGAGGGACATCAACAGATTTACTCTGATAAATTTTATTTTTGCCCGCAGCATCAAGGGCGGCTTTTGCATAATCTTTATAATAGTCTGCATCAACTATATCAAATTGTTTTGCAAATTCAGGGTTAGTATCCAAGCTATTTAATTCATAACTATTTAATCTAGCTAATCTGCCTTGACCACTTGCTATCGCACTAGATAATGAGTTTGCACTACCATCACCTTTTGGTATGACAAAATAAGCTTTTCTGTTCATAGCCTCTTTTTTATCTTTTTCAGTTTTACCTAGTGCATATGCTCCAGCCTTGGCTCTTATCGCCTTTGCTTCTGCTACTGCTTTTCTAAAGTCTGGCATTGCCGCTTCTCCAGCTTCTCCAGTTGCTCTCAATATATTGCTTATATTAAAGCCTTTACCAGCTCTATTTTGCATTAACGCTAATCCAAAAGACATTAAAGCTTGTTTAGTGTCTGCCTCACCCGATATGTCTAAACCAGTTGCTTCGCCAAACTCATTGATATATTCATCAAATGTTTTTGGCTTAACTTTATCTCCAGTTTTAATTTCTGACAAAAACGAATCTAAAGCTTGTACTGTAGCTTTTTTTGCTGGTGTATCTGCACCTTCTACTTGATCCTCTCCAGTTCCAGTATCTACAGCTGGAAATTCAGTGTCTGCATCAACACCACCTGCTCCCTCTTCTTCAAAAGGAACGCCTTGAAATTCTTTTGCTTGTTTCTCTACCGCATCAATATCTGCTTGTGTTGTGGTTGTCATGCCGGGATCAAAAGCACCAAAGTCTGGTCGGCTCTTTCTGATTACATTACCTATAAGATTCTTTGCTTCAGCTTGTGCTTTGTCTAAAACATTTTTTCTGTCTTCTGGATCCATCGTAAAAATAGTTCCAGCGTCTACTTTTTTTGCATCAGCTGGCAACCCTATTTCAAGTCCACCAGTTCTTCTAGCCATTTCTTCTGCTCTTCGCAATCTACCAAGTTCGCTTTCTTGATCTAAAACTTCATCAAGTGATTTGCCTGCAGAACTTAAAACCCCACCTTTAGGTTTAAAAAAATCAAATATACCTTTTACTGGTGATGTCATTGTTCTTAAAATACTATCAGCTATTGTGCCACCTGTAAAAATTCCTCTATCATCAAAAAATTCTTTGTCTGTTGTTGGTCTTCTTTTTTGAGAATAAAGTTGACCTAAACCTTGTGTTCTTGGAGTTGTTAATAAATTTACCGCTCTTCTTCGAGCTTCAACGGGGTCAAAAGACAAAATACCTTGATTTTTAGGAGCCATATTTACCCTCTATTTGCCGTAGGTCCACCACTAAAAGGTGCTATTTGTGATAATGTTGTATATGCACCAATACCTTGCAAAAATGGATTTGCAGCTGGTTGTGTGGCTTGTGTAAATGTTGATGGAATACTTGCACTTGGCATACCTTGAAGTAAGTTTTGACCTAGTTGTAACCTTGTAAAAGGCTCTTGTGCTTGTTGCAACAAATTAGCTCTGTTTGCATCTAGCTCTGCTTGTTGTTGTCTTTGTCTTAATGCACCTAATTGTGTTAATTGAGATATGTCTGCTTGACCCAATGCTTGTTGTAAACGTCCAATATCACTTGTTGTACCAGCTAAAGTGCCAAAAGCTTGTCCAAGACCACCAGATAGTCTTCCAGCCTCTTGTGAAGCTTTTAAAGCTTGTCCAAAGCCTTGTGATAACAACTTTGATAATGTATCAGACTTAACTTGTTGTAGTCCTCTATCCCTTTCAGACTCTAATACCGCTTGTCTTGAACCACCAAAGGCACCACGACTTGCGGCTTGAGCTGCATCTTGATTTCTTGTTATATCAGCCTGCCTATCCAATTCACGCATTGCAACGTCAATAACTTGATCACGGAAAGGATCTTGAAATTTTTGTATAGAATCAGGTTGTAAAAAACCTAATCCACTTGTTAACGCTTGTTGTGCTGCTGTTGCTTGATCAGAAGCACCTTGTAAAAAGGGTTGAGAGCTACCAACCATTTGTTCGCCTAATTCAGCTGCTTTCGTAGTAAGTGGATCAGCACCCGCAATTTGAATTGAAGGCAACCCTAATTGAGTGTCAAGAAGACCAGGGGTAGTCTGGTTTGCACCATCAAATTCACCAAATGCAGTTTGTAACAATCTTTTTTGAAGACCTTCTAGAAAAGGAGGTAATCTTTGTATATTTTCATAAGTTTGAACTGCCATTATGCCCTCGCTTCTAATTTATCCATCATATCATAAGCTCTTTGTATGCCTTTTCTTGAATTACCATCGCCCAAACCTTTAACTGCATCTTTAGTTAAAACAAACTCTCCAGCCATTAACATTGCTGGTACATCATCTTTTGTTCCAGACCCTTCAGATGGGTCTATACCACCATTACGTCTTGGAAAATTCATAGGGTCGCTTAACCCACCATCAGCAGCAAATCTTATGCCACCAAGTTTACCTCCTGGCCCACCAAAACCAAAAGGTCTTTGTTCAAATTCTCTTGGTTGCTCTTCATCGTCATCACCAGCGAGCAGTTGTGCAATTAATCCAGCAGTCAACCCTTCTCCCATTCTTGTGTTTAAAAGCCTTGCAAGTAAATTGTCATCTCCAATGCCTGCAGATTTTAATAATTCACCAGTAAATGTTCTGTTTTTTATACCTTCTATAGCGTCTTTTGTTTGCTCAATAGGTGGCTTTGACCCAACTTTTGATTCTGTTCCAGTAGGAACTAATTGATTTTTTTCAATTTCTGCTTTACTAAACTCTCCTGGCTTTAATGCTTGACCTTCTTGTGTAACCTGTTGTTGACCAGAAAAATTGTCAAAAGCCATACCTCCAATACCAGCAAGCAAAGCATCTCTAACAGCATCTTTGTTTTTTCTTCCACCTACTTTGCTTAGTGCAGCTGTTGTTAAAGTTCTTGCTAAAAAAGGATTCACTCCACCTTGCACTAATGATGCACCTATCGTTGGTCCTAAAGTAGAGCCAACTATTATTGGCAATGCTGATTTAAAAAACTTTCCTAGGCTCATGCTATTAATATACCTTAATATTATATTTTAGTCTATGTAACAATTTTAATTGTCCCACTATCGTTAAATAATGCTCCAGTTTCTAAACCACTAGAACTGGTTGGTAAATCAGTTAATGTAATTTTTGTTGCTCGTAATTCACCAGGATTTCTTTCTTGTGAAATAAATATCTCTAAAGAACGAACTAGATCCTCTACATATTGTCTAGTTATAACTTCAGGTGGTTCTGGTAACCTTGGTGGTGGTACGCCAACTAACGCCATTATCTTCTTCCGTCTTCCCTAATATCAACTCTAGGTGTTCCCATCTTAAATTTACACCCTAATGCACTAGAATCAAGTCTTATTGCAAAAGATCTGCCTCTAATTCTATAATCTAGTTTTTCTGTAAACTGTTCAACTGGACTTGTTGCGGTTCTTGATGTTGTGCCCGTGCCTGTTTGATCAAAGTCAGAACCAGGAAAATCTCTTGCTTTGACTGTAAATGTTGCGTTTGGAGAACTGCCTGTTACAGATCCAGTAAATGTTAAATCTGGTATGACTCTTTTAAGTGATACAAACTTATCTCCGTCCCCTATGTCCATAGGAGCAGTTTCTATAAACGCAGTCATAGCAGAGGTGTCATCATCAAATCCAGACTCATGATTAAATAAATGTGGTGTGCTTGCAGCAATAGGAAAATTTCTTATGCCACGATCTAACCAAGCTGTTCTTGATAAAGTTCCAAAGTACCACACCTTTTCTACATAATTCCAGATAACATATTTATCATTCTCTGATGCACCCGCTGATGGATAGAACCACCACACCTCACCAAACTCAGAATTAATACCCGCAACAACTTTATCTTTTTCTTCTAGGTTAAAGTTTGTAAAAACTTCATCTTTGACTGTGCAAGGCAATTGTGCAGTTTGTCCAGCGTGTACATAAAAGTTGTCAATGCCCATCCAATATACCACATCCTCTGTAGCAATAGCTGCACTTGGGGACATAATAGTTATATTAGATGCAATTTGTGTAATACCAAAAGTAAATGGCGGACCTATAAATCTCATGGAATGTAAAGACTTATCGGTATAAACAAGTATTTCTCTTTTTGTTTCAACGGCTTGTACAAAAGTAGAGCCTGCACCAAGTCTTAAATCACCTGCAGTATTTGTTGCAGTTGGAAACCAGTCTACTGGATTTTCTTGACTACTAAATCTTATAAGTAAGGGATCTTGTACACCATTTCCTTGTGCAGCACTACTACTAGAGTTTACTGCATCACAACCAAAAGCTATAACATGACGATCAACATCAGATACTAAAACTTGTTTTGCTATGGTAGGCACACTTTTTTCTCCACTAAACGTAGAGGTTGCACTAAGTTCTATAGCTCTAGCACTTGTGCCTAATGTTTTATCCCAATAAAACAAACTACTATCTCTTGCATTTATAATTAAATCTTCACCAAAATTGTCGTGTGACCAAGTTCTAATTTGTGCACCAGGCACTGTAACACTTGCAGCATCACCCCAACCTACAAAGTCATCATCAGATGAGGCATTACCTTCAATTAAAAATACAGTTGTTCCATCTGCATGAGTGGCAGCCGTGGTTCCGTTTTGTGCTCTTGTTACTGTTAGATCGTTAGTAGATACATTTGTTACTTTTAAAATTTCTTCATCAATTAATATAAAATCATTGTTTGCTATACCAGTGCCACTTGTTACTGTGAGTGTCGTGTCTGAATCACTAAACGTACCGCCTTCATTTATTGTTGTTGATAAAGCACCACTTGTTGTACCGCTCCATTGACCTGCACCCCAACCTGTGCCACCAACTGTATTATCTAATCCTGTGTTTATTTGATATGTTCCCACTGTGCTACCACCACCATTACCAGAATCTGATGAAGTAGCTGCAACGGCAGAAGTTATTGTGTAAGTATTAGAATTTATAAAAGTTTGTATTTGATATTCTATGTTTAAAACATCAGCTGTGATATTACCACCTAAACTAGCCGCGTCAGAAAAAGTTACAAAATCACCTGCTATAGCTCCATGTGCTTGATCCGTTACAGTTATTGTTGTTGACCCATTTGTTGCAGCAAAGGTAACGTCACCAGCACTTGTTGTGCTTCTAATAGGTGTGATATCGTTAAAAGTTTGACCTTCTTCAATATAATATTTTAAATGTGATCCAACACCCAAGAAGTCAGATCCATCAAGAGCAACCCAGTTATGTAATCTTCTTGCTGTGCCCTCATAAGAGTTCGGACTAAATTTAACCCAACCACCTATTTTTTCTGGAAAACCAAAACGAAAACGTATCTTGTCACCATCAACATACCCACCTTCGTTAGCATAAGATGTTGTGTCTTTGATAATACCAGGTTTAAATTTTAAAGTTTTTATTGGCATTATAGTGCACTCGCTGAAAAGGTTCCGCTATATCCGCTAGTATCAAGGCTACCTGTGCCATTGTTAACGACTGCTAAAGCAAAAGGCTGACTACTGCCATCACTACCAGATATTGTCATAGTAATATTAAATGATCCATCTGTCGAGTTTGTTGATGTAGAAGTTGCAGTTGAACCAGCACTCACAGTGACCCCATCAAAAGGATCTGCACCAGACAACACGCATGATATAGCTAAATTATTAGTAAAAACAAAGCTTCTATCATTACCAGATCTTACATATCTAAACCATAATCTTCTTGTACCAGAAAAATTTAATTGATGATTAGTTGTGCCAGAATATCTGTTATGACCACTAACAGAACCACCCACTAAACTAGAATATATTCCTATACTACCACTATAATTAGAATATTCATCCATTCGTAATTGACTTACTGTATTAGGCTGAATTGTAGCAACATATAGTTTATATCCTCCACTTGCAGGAGATGTAGTGGTGCTTGTACTTGTATCACCAACAAATTGAAAAGCAGTTGTTCCATCTGTAACATTCATCGAATATTGTGTACTAGCCCCGCTATATGATCCAGAGAATATATTAGCAGCATTTGGAGTGCTGCCTCCAACTGTTGTTACTCCACTTGAGTCTATTGACGATCCATTATAAGAGTAGCTACCACCTGCATCTACATATTTTTCTACAGTTGTGTCTGTGTCTACATTGGAAACAACAATAGTAGAGCTGTCTGAATTAGAGAATGTTGTAGTTCCCGTATGACTTGTAGATGATTCAGTAGCTGTAGATGTTTTTAAAGTAGACTGAATATTACCGCTACCTAATAATTCTAAAGTTGTGCTTGAATTTGTTGTTAATGGCGATCCATTTGGATTTAATATATTGTTACCATTCGTATCTAATATAATTTTTTTATGAGCAGAGTCATTATTCAATGTTAAATTACCAGATATATTATCTGTAAGTTTGAAAAACTGTATAGGTAATTTGCTTTTAGCTGTACCAGCTTTGTCATTTAAAGTGCCTGCTGAGTCAACCTCTGTGAAACCTATATTTGAAATTAAAGGTATTGCCACTTGTCACCTAAAATTTAATTGACTCTATAAAAGTAAATACAGAACCATTTTGATTTATTGCTATTGCAAAAGAAGCTGAACTACCAAGACTTACACCTTGTGAGTTAGACGGATAGCTTATTGTAAGCGTGTTAGAAGAACTTGTTTTATCTACGATTATGTATTGTCCTATAGCTAAACTACCTATGGCTAATGTTAAAGCCACATTGTTACTAGAAGTATCGACCTTTTGATAAATTGATTGTGCAGCAGAAGGTGTAAGTGTAGCCGAAGAAGATGTTATAGCACTTGGAACTGTTACAAGATTTGCATTAAAGTAGGTAGAAAAAGTAGCGGCAGTTGTTTGCCTCATTGTACCACCATCATTTGTTACAATGCCATCACTAGCTGCAACAGCCGTGGTTCCAGCACTTGTACCACCATCCATAAGATTAAGTTCTGCTGCGGTAGATGTAACTTTTGTACCACCAAAAGCAAAACCATCAAGTAAATCAGTAACTTTAGCACCAGATCCTGCACCATCTGCAAAAATAAGACCTTTTGATCCGTCTGGAATAGATACATTGCCACCAGAACCTTGTGTAAAAGTTGCAGTCTGACCAGAGTTGTTATGTACAAAATACATTTTATCTTGATCGTTTGGTGATATTGTAATTGTGTTTGTACCAGATGGCGATCCACCTAATACAAGAACTTTATTACCACCCTCTGACAATGCTCCGTCAGTCGTGGTTAATGTATGTGATGTGCCAGATAGTGTGATAGCTCCTACACCATTTACGGCTCTGTCTATAATATCTAGATTTAAATTAGTCGTTGTCCCCCAAGTTCCAGCTTGTTCACCAGAACCTATTTTTTCTACTCCTAAATTTGCTGTATAAGAACTTGGCATATATCCCTCATGCGTTTATTTCTGTGTATGTTTCTGTACCACTTGGCGTTATCTCCGTCCATGTCTCTGTGCCACTTGGCGTTATCTCAGTATAAGTCTCATTTGCGTCTGGCACAATAGCTACATACAGTATATCTCCAGAAGTTGTTTTTGTAAAATTTAAATCTTGTGAAGATACACCAGAAAGTATAGCCAAAGCGTTTGTTGTGTTAGTAAAGATGCTCGACATAGTAACATCTGTAAAGTTAACTATAGCTATGTTTTCTGTGGTTTGTGTAAAGAGAGAATTAAAATCTATAACACCACTAGATATAGTGCTAATTTCAGCGGTCTGAGTAAATTTACCACTTAATGATGAAACACCAACAAGTGTTCCAGAGCCTATGCTTGAGCTAGTGCCAAGAGCACTCATCTCTGCTGTAGCAACTTGTAAAACGCCTCCTACATTTGCAAAGGCAGCTTCAGCAAAAGAGGAGTTACCAAACATTAATCTGCATCCTTGATAGTTAGTGTTCCTGCATCGATTCTCTTTTTTATTTCTATATAATCTTTATTAGCTATGTCTGTAGGCACACTATAGACAGTTTCATTATATATTACTTTTAATGCTTTGGTTGAATTGCTACCATCATCTTCTTTGTAATATTTTACAGTTATATTGTCATAATCCATATTTTAATCCTTAAAGTTCAGCATCAGCAAGATATTGTGTTGGATAATGAGTACCAGTAGAGGTGCTTGCCATCTGTGCGACAAATCCAAAAGGTGTGCTTGATTGTCTATTAAGAGTACCACTACTAATAGTAGTAGTCATTGTTGGTGATGCTCTCATAGTTACTGGAAATGTATGTGGAGATATTGCAGAACTGTTTGGTAAACCAGCACTTACTTGAGCAGGACTATATGGCGAATAAAAATTATACATATCATCTAATCCAGTGTTTGTCCATTTGTAAAAATATCTCTGACACAAACCAAGCTCTTCCCCAACTGACCTATGCTCAAATGGTGTGGCTACTTCGCCTACTTCCATTTGCACTCCAGTTAGAAAAAACTCTCTATCTGTGCTATCATAAAACGAGGTTTGATTATCTCCAATTCTTTGATTTCCTGTAGTATGCCAAACATTACTCGTGTGTGTTCCCCCTGTAAAATCACTACCTGCATGAAGCCAAAGAAATAAGTAAAGAGATAGATTATTATCATTGTCTATTGCACCAGTTGTATCTCCATCATATGTAAGTGTAATTCTATTCCATGATGTTGTTACAGAAAACTCTTGCGAGTTAAATCTTGTGTTGTCATGGTCACGAAGTTCAGCAGTATATGTAGCATTTGCATTCCCTTTTACATAGAAAGATACAGTTACTTTTTCTGCATCACTTGTTCCCTTTTTTAGTTGTTGTAAATTCTGACCCTCTATAGGTTGACCAATTATTAATCCCTCACTTGAACCAATAGATGTATCTGCTGTAGTACAAGCTAACTTAACAGAGTTTGGAAATCCATTTGGTGTATCAGTGCTTTGTGTCATGGTAAGCCTACCTGCTGTGCTACCAAATCCATAAATTGCAAATCTATCTACAGTAGAAAAAGTTGCACTGCCACCTAAATCAGTAGCACTTGTTGCTCTCTGTGCCACTTGCATTGCACCATTTATAATTATATTTCTACGACCCCCAATCTGACTATTGGTTAGGACTTCACCCATCTTTGCTAATTCTGCGGCTTTACTCATGCTAAGTCTCCGTGATATACTATACAAACAGGGTCATAATCTATGTTTTCATCATTGTCATTTCTAATAGTAGTATGCCTATTTGATGAAGAAGTCATATTAGCCTTAGTGTCAATAGTAACAAGTCCTTCGTCTTCTCCAGAACCACCTCCTGATGGATTGGATGTAGTCATGCCAGATGGAACATAAGTTGCATTTCCCATATTGCTTGATAAAGCTACACTTACATCACCTGTACCATTGTCTGTAATGCCGCTGCAATTTAAAGAATCAACTAATGCTGCTGTTCCTATTTGATCTATATTTGCCCACATTTTAGCACTACCACCTGCTACAAAACTCGTGGCAATACTATTATTACTACTTGCATCTGTTAATGTGTTTACTCTTAATATACTAGCCATTATGCTAAATCTCCAAATATTTGATGATAGACTTCAGTCCATTCATAGTTATGAGGTCCGTTAGCATCGTGATATCCGATGTCATATCTTATAGAACTTGTCGTTATTGTTTGAGTTAATCCACTAAAGAAAGAACCTGATGCACTTGCAGCGTAACCACCACTGAGACTAACACTATAATTTGCATTTGCCATTAAGGTGGTAAAAGAAAAAGTATTATCCCCAGTTCCATGGTCTGTGGTATGGCTAGAATTAAATGAATCAGCTACAGTTCCACCCCCATTATGTTGAGACCATGCTTTACATAACCCTTGTTGCAGATTAGTTGTTGTACTATTGCCTTCACCTGTAACAAGTATAGAACCTGCTGTGGTTACACCAGTAAATTTATCTACTTTAAGTTCACTAGCCATTATGCTAAGTCTCCGTTAACTTGTGTCATAGCAGGGTCTTGGTCTTCTAAATTTACACCACCATCTGAAACTAACAATCTGTATTTGTTTGTAGCAAGAGTTGCTGCTCCAAGCACCGAAGCATCACCAGGACCTGCAGGACACGCACCTGCAATCGAGTATACAGTATTGTTCATATTGTTAGTGAAAAAAGGGTCATAGTCACCTGTGCCATCGTCAGTAACTGAAGCACAGTTAAAACTGTCACTTATAGCAATAGTTCCTGTGCCATCTAAATTTAGCCAATGTTTAGCCAACCCTTGCACAGTATTTTGTGTAGCACTACCACCATCAGCCACATAGGTAGATGTATTACCTATCTTAACATTCGTGCCACCACTACCTGCTTTATCTACAATGGTGTCTACATTGAGTTGACTTGTCATACGATACTCCAATAACCATTAACAGTAACTGTCGCTGATTGTGTTATAGGTCCAGCACTTACGCCATTTTCATCTGAGTCTATGGTTATGTCTGCACTAATAGTCTGACCATTTAATCTTATTATACTATTGTTTCCCTTGAAAGGATACCTCGTATCTGACTCATTCTTTGTATAAGAGTTGGCAACTGTAAAAACATCATAAACAACCATTTCTACGATATCATTTAAACTGGCTGCTTGAACTAATACAACTGTCGTACCAGTTGTTGCAGTATAGTCTGTTCCTGGAACAAGCAATACACCATTCTGATAGACATCCATGTACCTTGAGTCATTATAACTTAGAGATAAAGAGTTAGCATCTGACCCACTAAAGCTAGTCTGACTAGCCGTGGCTTGATACTGAAACCTACTTCTTACTCCAAAATTTTCTGATCTTCCTATATATGGCATAACTAACCTTTCGGATACTTGTCTTTAATTGTTTTAATTGTGCTTTTCCAACCATCTATACCATTGTGATATAAATCATCTAGTTGGTCTTCTATGGATGGATATTCTAATGCTCTTTTTCTTTGATATTCATTACTATTATAAGCAATTTGTAATTCTTGTTTTTTATCTGTTATTTGTTTCCAAGTAACACCAAATTTAGATTCATCATCACTTAATATGGCTGAACCACTTGAATCTTCACCAACTACTTTTTTAAAATACTTTTTAAATTCATCTTCTGTAGAAGGTATTTTTTCCAAAGCGTAATTAGATATTCCTAATTCTTTTAATACGTCTGCGATATGTATCATATTTTATCCTAAGTTAATATAGGTGAACCTATTTCCATTATTGTAAATGTAGAAAGATTATTATTAATTTGACTATAAACATTACCACTTACTTTTTTATGTTTAAGTTGATAAGTAATTGAACTTGTAGTGTTTGGATTATCTAATAAACAAGCACTAACACAGTTAGGATAAGGTCCATATACATATTGAGCACCATATTGTCCACCACTACTTAAATCAGTTGAATCTCTAAACACAGTTAAAGCAGAAACAGCACTTGAAGCTGCATATAAATTAACATTATACATAATTAAAATTTTGTTTGAAGCTGAAGATGGTGTAATACTTAAACTTGAAACTCCATTTGCAACATAACTTGTGCTATCAGTTAAAGATTCACTTGAATTACTTGTGCCTTTTACTTGCAGAATAGAAGCACCAGTAACTGACCCAGTAAAAGCAAAAGCATCTGCTAAATTTATACCCTCTGCTTGTACTTTAGTTAAAGCCATAACTTACTCCTTATGCGTATGGACTATCGCCTAATACAGATGTATCCCATGCTGCTTTGAGCTTTGCAATAGTATCTGCATCAGATATGGCTTTAGCTGCTGGTGCATCTCTTAGTGCTTTCTTTTTAGCTACACTCGCAGTCTTTGCACTTGCGTCATCTGCTTCTAATGCTTTCATATACACAACATCTTCTGCTTCAAGCAAAGGCTTTCTTACCTCTCTAATCTTATCTTGAAAGATCTTCTTAGCTTCTGTCATGTCTTCTGATATAACCTTCTTGTCTGAGTCTACGACCCAAGCACCTCTAAAGTGTCTATCAGATGGCTTAGTAACTGTAGAAGCATCTACAGTAACACCATTTTTATCTACTATATTTGTTGTCGGCATTTTTTACTCCTTATGCTACTTCTTCTAAATTTACTACATTTTCATCAATCTTCCAAGCATTACGCCATTCTCTTGTGCTTGGTAGCTGATCTTTTTTACAAATCACTAATCTTGGTTTATTAGCTTTATCATAATTTCTCCACACTCTTTGTGGTATGTCTTTCATAATTAAATATTCTATGGCTTGTTCTTCTGTCATTGCTTCAACTGGTTTTGTGTTATGGAGTAAATATCCTCTTGTATGTTTCTTAAAGTCTGGCTTTGCTTCATCTTCTGCTAACAGCCAATACACTTCTACTGGTGGCAGTATGCCGCCTTGTAAAGCACAAGCCATCCAGTTTGGATCAGGCACAGTTATTTTTGCACATTCATCTGGTTTGTCTGGGTCTTCCCATACAATACGATAGTCTGATTGTTTGCCCTCTAAGTTTTCTTTTGCCCAACACAATCTATCCCATAAATGTGTGCCTTGAAACTTTGGTGTTTTTATTGTCATGCTAAATCTCCTAATACAGTTGAACAGTTTAAGCCGCCATCTTGTTGTGTTCCACCATCTCCGATAGGTTGCACTCCATAAGAACCAGTTGCTTGTGCTCTTATTTGTGCAAACTGTCTGTCTCCACCTGTTGTAAATTCTTGTACCTCTTGAGCAGTAGCACCATTATTTGAATAAAGATAAGCATTATCGTCTGTGCTCATATTATTAGTGAGTGTAATTGTAAATTGTCCTGTTCCATTATCTGTAGCACTTGTAGTGTTAAAAGAATCACGAAAGGTTGTGCCACTACCTGCATAGTTTGACCATTGTTTAGGAATAGAATTAAAAAGGTAACTCGTATCAATAGACTTCTCTGTACCAGTGTTAACTGAATCAGATGTTGTTAATGTATCAAATGCTATTGTTCCGTTTGCCATTATGCTAAATCTCCGTGTACTGTTGCATAAACATAATCATTGTCATAAAAAGTACCATTTCCAAAAAATGTATCTTGTTTAAAAACTCCTGCACCAGTGACCCAAACTTCATCACTACCTACATAATTATTCCCTGCTGTTGAATCATAAGATGAAGAGACTACTGGTGTGTATGTAGCATTTGCCATGTCTGAATTTATATTCCATGTACTTTGTCCTGTAGCATCATCAGACCAAGAACTTATATTAAAGCTGTCTTTGAGTTCTACTGTGGATGTTCTTTGTTGGGCATACCCATATGCTTTAGCCAACCCTTGTTGTAAGTTCGTTGTAGTAGAACCACCCTCTCCTGTAACAAGAATGCTACCTGCTGAAGTTGTACCTGTTAAGGTGTTTGTCTTAATGGTACTCATGCCAAGTCTCCTAATACACTCGCCATAGTATAAAGAGGGTCAAACTCACCTGTAATTCTTCCATCTGTAGTCACAATAAATGAGTCTGTAGCATTAGTTGTACCATTTCTAATACCTAACCACCCCCCATCGTGATTACTGTCGGCAGCACTATCTCCAAATGTTGCTACATAATTTGCATTATTCATAGCATTAGTTAAGGTAATTGTATAATGACCTGTTCCATTGTCCGTAAGAGAAGCATTATTTAAACTATCTCTAGCTGCTATTGTGCCAGTTCCATTAAAGTTTACCCATGATTTAGCTAAACCTTGTACTAAATTCTGTGTAACACTTGTGCCACCATCAGACTCATACACAGATGTATTCTTAATTCTTATGTCTGTTCCTAGTGAACCACCAGTCTTTCGTATTGTATCTACAAATATTTCACTCACGAAGTTACCAGCCTTCCACCACTTTCAACTGTAAGAGTTACACCAGATGCAACTGTAAGTGGACCTGTAACTTGTGCATTCTCTGTAGCAAGTATTGTTATATTTGTACTAAGAGTTTGTGAGTTTGTTCTAAACATACCACCATTTTTAAAATTACCTTTGTTTTCTGCTGGAGGTGTAATTGTTCCAAAGGTTCTACCGAAGAACATAACAAAGATATTATTACCAGAGTTATTACTTGGTGCAGCAGTAAAAGTCAAAGTTGTGCCATCTGGCACTGTGTAAGCTCCAGTTGGCTCTTGCACAACACCATCTACAGATACAACGATATCTTGTTCTGAACTTACAGTTTGATTTAATGTAAAAGTTGTTGTACTGCCATCGCCACTAAACTCTTGTCTTGTTGGTAAGCTCTCAAAAGCTGGTGATATATCGTTACCAATCAAAGGCATGACTTACTCCTATTCACTAATTGTGTCTACAACTGACA
>Ga0310343_10000122_pt1 | contig 32896 bp, 28 predicted proteins | sample HC15DNA2025_MG_FD_203519 | JGI IMG/M metagenome (GOLD analysis project Ga0310343, IMG submission 203519) | Marine microbial communities from station ALOHA, North Pacific Subtropical Gyre - HC15-DNA-20-25_MG | ecosystem: Environmental > Aquatic > Marine > Oceanic | place: Pacific Ocean: North...
CTCGAAGGTGTTTGCTCACTGGCTTACCGTGAACTATCGAGAGTCTTATGGCCTTCACGCCAGTAGCGGGATTCTTTTCAACCACGAGTCTCCTCGAAGGGGGGAAACTTTCGTCACCCGCAAAATCACCAGAGCCGCCACTCGTATCAAACTGGGCCTGCAGAATAAGCTTATGCTCGGAAACCTGGACTCGAAGCGTGATTGGGGCTACGCGAAGGAATACGTCGAGGCGATGTGGCTGATGCTTCAGCAAGACACTCCGGATGATTTCGTCATCGCCACCAATGAAACACACACCGTTCGGGAATTTCTGGTGGAGGCTTTTTCATGCCTGGATTTGGATTGGGAAGAGTACGTGGGCTTCTCCCAAAGGTACGAAAGACCGGCGGAAGTCGATTTGCTGATCGGCGATCCGGCCAAGGCTAAGGAGAAATTGGGCTGGCAGCCCAAGGTGACCTTCAAGGAACTGGTTGCGATCATGATCGAGGAAGACATGAAGTTGGCGGAGCGGGAAAAGGCCCTTGCCGAGGCGGATCTTTCCTGATGGCGAAAATCTTCGTCAGCGGACATCGGGGTATGGTTGGCTCCGCTATCCTGCGGGCCCTTGAATCCTCGGGAGAGGGCTGGGACGTCCTGACCAGATCAAGACGGGAGCTTGATCTATGCGATCAGTCGGGGGTGGATGATTTCCTGGCCACGGAGAAGCCCGAAGTGATCATCAACTCTGCAGGGAAAGTGGGCGGGATACACGCCAATGACACTTACCCGGCTGAATTCATCCGGGAGAATCTTATGATCAATGCGAACTTGATCCATTCGGCCTGGAGGCACGGAATCAATCGTTTTCTTAACCTCGGCAGTTCCTGCATCTACCCCAGGGAAGCGGATCAACCCCTGCGGGAGGATGCCCTTCTGACCGGACCGCTTGAGCCGACCAACTCAGCCTATGCCTTGGCCAAGATAGCCGGGCTTGAAATGTGCCGTCACTATAGAGCTCAATATGGGGTCGATTTTCATTCCGCCATGCCAACCAACCTGTACGGACCGGGAGATAATTATCATGCCGAGAATTCCCATGTTCTACCGGCCTTGATTTCTCGTTTTCACGAGGCTAGGGAAGCCCGCTTGCCCGAAGTTTGCATTTGGGGAACGGGCAAGCCAAGGAGGGAATTGCTGCATGCAGACGACCTGGCCGACGGATTGCTTCATCTTCTTCGTATCGAAAACCCTCCCGACTGGGTGAATATTGGGACGGGCAAGGATCATACCATCTTGGAATTGGCAAGTATGGTCAAGGATGTGGTGGGCTTTGAAGGCGAGATCACCCATGACTTGGGCAAGCCCGACGGCACTCCGATCAAGAGAATGGACGTCGCGCTTATGGATTCACTGGGATGGCGGGCATCGACCCCTCTTTCGGACGGCGTCGAAAAGACTTACGAGGACTTCAAGGAACGACTCGCAAGCGGAACCTTGAGGCAATAGCCCGAGCTACTCGAACTCCTTGCGGAAGTCCTTGAACTGATCGGAGATCTCCCGCAGTTGATAGCGCAGAGCCTCGACCTCTTCCTTCAATTCCTTGAATTCTTCAGCCATTTGCTCCACTTGCTCCATCCTGTGGTCAGGAGCCGGTACGTAGACGCTTGAGCCATCCTGCAGTTCTTCCACTTTTGGGGGGGGCGCGAGGCGGTGGAACCATCTTCTTTCCTTTTGTCCTGGGAAGGGATCCATTTGGCCTACGAGAGAAGGACGCCGATCCTCCATTTCCCGAAGGGTCTCCTCAACGTCGGAAAGGCCCTCGAATTCAAACATCCGGTTGGCCCTGCTGTTTAACTCGCCTGAAGTCTGTGGTCCGCGATTAAGCAGTTCGGCCAAGAGGGCCCTTTCGGCCTTGATCAAATCCAGTTCCTTTTCCGCGTTGTGCTGAAACTTTGGTACGCGCGAGCCGACTAGGTCCACGCGATGAGCAAGTCGCTTGATACGCAGATCCTCGATGGCCCGGGAGACTTCCTCTTCATCCAGATCGGATCGAGGCAGACGGTTGTTCTTCTGGTTGCAGGCATTGGCCAACCCGTTAAGGGTCATCGGGTAGTATTCCGGTGTGGTAAGCTCCTTCTCGATCAGCGAGCCCAAGACGCGAGTCTCCTCAAAGGCGAGAACGGGCAGAGTCTCCTCTTCCACCTCCTGAAAACCTTCCTCTTCCATGGCTGTTCTAGGGAAAGAGAAAAAGGGATGGAGGAGTGCGGGAAGGGGGGGGTTCCGGCAAAACGTTGTCTCGAAGCTTAGTCGGCGACGACGTTTACGAGACGGTGCTGCTTGTCGAATTGAACCTTGCCGGGCGAAAGGGCGAAGAGGGTAAAATCCTTACCCAAACCGACGTTTTGCCCTGGGTGGTATTTGGTTCCGCGTTGGCGCAGAATGATGTTTCCCGCCAAGACGGATTCCCCGCCGAATTTCTTGACCCCGAGCCTCTGGCTGTTGCTGTCCCGGCCATTTTTGGAAGTACCTTGTCCTTTTTTGTGTGCCATGATCGGATCTCCTGCTGGATTACTTCAAGTCTATGGACTCGATTTCTATAACTGAAATATGCTGACGATGTCCCTTGCGGCGCTTGTATCCCTGCCTCCTCTTCTTCTTGAAGACGATGATTTTCTTGTCCTTCTTGTTCTCAAGAATCTTGGCGGTTACGGAAGCGCCTTCCACGGTGGGGGTGCCGAAGGTTGGCTTTCCGTCCTCGACGACCATGAGTACCTGGTCTATCTTGACTTGATCGCCTTCGTTTTTCTCCGGAAAACGGTTCACGAACAACTTATCGCCCTGTTCGACGGTAAATTGGCTACCTTGGGTTTGAATTGTGGCCTTCATGATAGGAAAATCGTTAAAAAAACCATTTTCCGGCCCATTTGGCAAGCGTCATCTTGGCTTTTGGCTTGTTACTCGTCGCTAGGCCTTAGTAGTCGTTGAGCATGCAAAGAGAGTTTAAGGAGGTTTGTCGGCGAGACGTCCTTGGGTATTATGCCCGCCAACCAGTGCTCGAACACTACGAGGAGGCTGCCAGAAGGGTAGGGATGTGGGCATCCGAGGAATTGGTCTTTCGCCACTCTTTCCCGGATCTTGAGGCCCCCCTTCTTGAGCTTGGTTGCGGAACCGGGAGAATCTGTCTTTCGTTGTGGATGCTGGGTTATCAGGATATTACCGCGACCGACTTTTCCAGGGAGATGATCGACTTGGCCCGGCAGGCTCAGTGCAGAAGGAGTACGGGAATCCATTTTGCCGTCGAGGACGCAACCAGCCTATCCTTCCCCGAGGGCAGTTTCAACGGAGTGATTTTCGGATTCAACGGCCTCATGCAGATTCCGGGGAGGGAAAACAGGCTTCGGGCGATGCGCGAGGCGTATCGAGTCCTGAAGCCAGGTTCTCGTTTCGTTTTCACTTCCCATGACCGCGCCTTCCCAAAGTGGAAGAAATTCTGGTCGGTCGAGCGCAGAAAGTGGCGCCAGGGGCAACAGGACGAAAGCCTCATTGATTTCGGAGATCGCTTCGAGGAAACCCCACGAGGAAAGCTCTTCATTCACGTCCCGGAAGTCTCGGAAGTCCGTCGAGACCTTAAGGAAGCGGGGTTTCTGGTCGAGAGGGACCTTCTGCGTTCTCGTCTGGCGGAAGAGTCACCTTTGGTTAGGGAGTTCTCCGACGAATGCCGTTTCTGGGTGGCTCGCAAGCCGGCTGCTTAAAAAGGTTCGAGGCATTCCCCGTCAAGGGACATGGTGGCTACCCTGGTCGCGGGCCCAGTCATGCTCACATTGTATTCGTCGTCGATGACCAAGCCGATTTCGCCCCCAGGCATCTCGACCGTAATCTCGCTGTCGCAGGCACCCATTTTTCGAGCTACGGCTCCAGCGGCCGAGCTACTGCTGCCCGATGCCAAGGTGTACCCGGCCCCGCGTTCCCAGATTTCTATCCTGATGCGGTTACGATCCAGGATCTTGAGGAACTGGACGTTGGTGCGGTTGGGAAAAAGGGCGTGGTTCTCCAGTAAGGGCCCCAGTTCCCGAGCCGATTGTTCGCTAAGCTCGTCGGTGGGAATTACACAGTGCGGATTGCCGATGGTCGCCGCGTAGTAGCGCAGGGAATTGCCTGCGATCTCAATCGGTTCGTCGAGTACCTCGCGGGCCTCGCCGGAGACGTCCACGGGCACGGTATCGCTGTGGAAACTGACTTGTCCCATCTCTACGGAAATGACGGACGCGTCTGCCGAGACCTCGCAGGTTACGACGCCTCCCAGAGTATCAACGGTAAAAGGTTCCGTTTGCACCTTGCCTTGGTCGCGCAGGAACCGGGCGAAGATTCGAAGCCCGTTCCCACTCTTCTCGGCTTCGCTCCCGTCGGGGTTAAGGATTTTTAGACCGAAATCCGCCTTTTCCGAGGGAAGGGGACCTACGAGGATCCCGTCCGATCCCAAGCCAAAGTTGCGGTGGCAGATCCGGATCGTCTCATCTTCCGAAAAGCATTCCTGCCTTCCGTTTGGATCAAAGACGAGATAATCGTTCCCCAAGGCATGATATTTCTCAAAAGTATTCATGGTTGCGTCAGTTGGATGGTACGGATTTGCCTTGGGTACGGTCAACGACCCACTTGACGATCTCCGCGTCATTTTCTCCGGCCCGTTTGACGATCCGCAGGAATTCCGCGGGATGAATGTCGTTTTCACGAAAGAAGCCTCGGTCTCCTCCGCAACAATACATGGTGTCCGGGGGAAGCTCGCCCCGCAACTTGGCGCGTGCCTTGGGAATGATGCGCGGAAGCCAACGAATTCCATGGATCTCCTCACTTTTGGCAGGCAGGTCGGAGGAATCCATCGTCTTGCCCGAAGCCTTCCCTTTCTGGGTCTCGATGAAATAATCCCTTCTTTGTTCGTGAATGAGCAGGAAGGCAGCCAAGTCAGGGGCTCCTTCGCGGACCCAGTCCTCGGCAAAATCGAAGACGTCCATTCGGTTTAGGCCAACGGAGCATAGAAAGGGCAAGTCCTCCTCAATGGGGAAGCCGTCTGCGTCGTTATGTCCCTGGTTGTAGAGCTCAACGGCTTTTCCCCAGATTCTTACCAGTTCAATATGAAAATCCACGTTCATGGCAAAGAGCAAAATGCTGGGGATCGGGAAGGATGCAAGTTTCTTTAGCCCAAGCGGAAGTCCAGTTGCTTGTCGGAGACGAATACCTTGTCTATCACGACCGGGATTTCCTGTCCGAGCTTGAGCTTGTTCTTCGGGTTTCTGCCTACGAGGGCCGCTCCGTTGGCGGCGATCCGGTAACCTAGTTCGCGGGGCAGGGTTCGCATGGGCACGAAACCGCGGGCTAGGGTATCGGTGAGCTCGATGAAGAAGCCTCTGCGGCCGATTTCCGTGATGACTGCCTTGTGCCTGACCGGTGGTCTTTTGTTGAGGTCCCTCCGGTAGTAGAGCAGGAGCTTGTCCTTGATCGACTCTCTTTCGGCATCGACGCTGTTTCTTTCCGTCACCGACAAGTGTTTGGCCAAGCCTTCCATCTTTTCACGGTCGGCCTTTCCGATTTTTTGGCGCCGCAGGATCTTCTCCACGATCCTGTGGACGACTAAGTCGGCATAGCGCCGAATGGGGGAGGTAAAATGGAGGTAGTCGCGCTTGGCCAGGCCATAATGTCCATCCGGCGAGTTCCGATAACAAGCCTGCTTCAAGCTGCGCAGAAACTTGATCCTCAGGACTTGGGCGAGAGCATGCTTGTTGATGAGAGTAAGCATTTTGTTGACCTCCTTGCGGCTGGACAGTTCGCCGCATGATACCCCGAAGATCGATACGAAGGAACGGAGTTCCTCCAGATCTTCGGGATCCGGGTCCGGGTGAACGCGAAACATGCCGGGAAGTTTCTTTTTTCTCAACTCCCTGGCCACCGTCTCGTTGGCCAAAAGCATGAATTCCTCGATCAAATGATGACTCTCGTCGCTTTCACTTTGCCTAATTTCCTCGGGCTCGCCCTTATCGTCGACCAAGATCTTGACTTCCGAGGATTCCAAGTCGAGCGAACCTGCCTTCATCCTCGACTTGCGGATCCCGGATGCGATTTTCCATAAGGTGCCGATGGCGCCTCTAAGTTCGTTCAGTTCCTTGTCGGAGAGGTCGCGCAGAGGGCGTCCCGGGTTGCCGGAGTACCGGCTTGGCGGTGGCTTGGCATCCCTGATTCTGCCCAAGTTGGATTCCTTGAGGAAAAGCATGGCCTGCTCGTAGGTCAGGCGCTTGTCGCTCTTAATCACGCACTCGGCAAGTTTTGAACCCATTAAGCTTCCGTTTTTTGAGAAGCGGAAGAGGACCGACTTGACCAGTCTTTCCTCCGCCTCGACCAGGCTGCAAATTCCGCTCGACAAACGGTGGGGAAGCATAGGGACGACCTCTCCCACGAGATAGGTGGAATTTCCCCGCCGCTTGGCCTCGCGGTCCAGTTGCGAACCTGCCCCGACATAGTGGGAGACGTCGGCAATATGAACTCCAATCTCCAACTCGTCTTTTGCAAGTTCACGAAAGGAGATGGCATCGTCGAAGTCTCGGGCGTCCAGGGGGTCGATAGTGAGGGTGAAGACTTTGCGCAGATCCGTTCGGCCCTGCCGATCCGATGCGGATACCATGTCCGGGCAGAGCTTCGACTCCTGAACGACCTTTTCGGGAAAATTCCCGCTTAGACCGAACTTTGCCAAAATTCCCTTGTGGTCGGTTAACGGATCGTCGCCCGGCCCGAGTACGCGGATAATTTTGCACATCGGAATGCGGGCCGGGGGATCCCAACGGACGAACTGGGCTACGACTTTGTCTCCCTCTCGTCCCTTTCGGGTATCGCCGAGAATCTTGAAGGGAACGAAAAGGCGCGAGTTCTCCGCCTGTACGAGGGAACGCCCAAGGTCCTTCTTGAGGTAACCGAGGAAATTCACGGTCTCCCTCTTGACCACCTTGCGGACCTCATACCTTGGTTTCGGGTTCTTGCCCCGGTTTTTGCGCCGGTCACCCTTTTTTTTCTTCGGGGGCAAGACCTGCAGTTCAACCAGATCCCCATGCAGGGCGGTTCCCGATGCGCCCTTGGCGAGGGAAACGGCATCGTCCCAGCCTTCTACTCGGACTTTAGCTCTCCCTTGCCGGCCAAAGAAAAGGGTTCCGCGGACTCTATTCTTGCCCACGGGTCAAGTGATGGAGGCTTGGTCCAATAAGAGGGATAATCAGCCTTCGGGCTTGAGAATTGACCATCCCTCGGGAATTGCCTGACCTATGTCCGATACGAAGGAATCGTCTTGATCGTCACCGCGCTTGCGCCACTTCTTGAAGACTCCGGGCAATTCCCCTTCATCATCTTGGGTGGTCTCGTACCATTTTACCTTGCCGTCGCTGAAAAGAACGTGTCCTCCCTCACCTTCCCAAGGCGAAGAATCGCCCCATTCGGTCTCTCCGGTATCAAGGCCCCTCGTCCACATAATGGGAAAAGGGCCGGAAGGAGGCTGCTGCTTGATCGTGAAGTAGGGAGTAGGGGGAACCGCGATGTTATAGCCAAAGGCTTTCTTAACCTGATCGAGGGATCCTTCCGTATTAAGAACTTTCTGGGGTATCTCGACGCCTTCGTCATCCAATTCCTCAAGCGAGGGGTCATTGGGAAGGAACCAGATGCCGGCATCGTCCATGGACGTCCTTTTGGTGAACCAGGTGGCAAACCCCTGGGCGGACTTGATGGTTTCTTGGCCCGGCCACTTGACCTGGGTGTTCTTGCTCTCGGTCTGGAGCTTGTTGAACATATTCCTGAGACTGGTTCCTGATGCGTCCTTGGATGCGCCGAAGATGAGGTCGCCCATGGGGCCGATGGCCACGGTGGCAAGGATGCCAATGATGGTGATGACGACGAGAAGCTCGATGAGGGTAAAGCCCTTCTTTCTTTCTTTGCTAAGTTTCATATTCACGAATTTTAGGTTTTGAGGAAGTAAGATAATCCGCTGATTAGCTAAACTTTAGTAAGGTAAGCCGAATTTGTCGCAAAGCGCAAGCGTCATATCCTTGGCTCCCTTAAGGGAGCCTTCGTCCTCGGGAGAGGAAATGACCTGGTTGATGATGGCCCCGACCTTAAGCATCTCGGGTTCCCTCATGCCGCGGGTCGTGACGGCTGGCGTTCCGATTCTCAGCCCACTAGTCTGGAAAGGACTTCGCGTTTCCCCGGGCACGGTGTTGCGGTTGAGGGTGACGTTGGCCGCCTCGAGGGAGATCTGGGCCTGCTTGCCGGTCAGGTCGGGGTGTGATGGCCTTAGGTCGACCAGCATGAGGTGGTTGTCGCTTCCTCCGCTCACGAGGTGGAAACCGAAGCCGCTTAGCGATTCGGCTAGGGCGGATGCATTGGCGATTACCTGGGCCTGGTATTCCCGGAAGGAATCCTTGGCGGCTTCAGCGAAGCAAATGGCCTTGGCGGCGATGACGTGCATGAGGGGCCCGCCCTGATTACCGGGGAATACGGCCGAATCAATGGCCTTGGCGTGTTCCTCGCGGCACATGATCAGTCCACCCCGGGGCCCGCGCAGGGTCTTGTGGGTGGTAGTGGTCACGAAATCGGCGTGAGGGACGGGGGAGGGATGAAGTCCCGTGGCCACGAGGCCCGCAATGTGAGCGATGTCGGCAAGCAGAAGGGAACCGCATGAGCGCGCGATCGCTCCCATCCTCTCAAAATCGATGGACCGCGGATAGGCCGATGCTCCCACCGTTATGAGTTTGGGCTTTTCCCGGCTCGCGATTTCCTCGATCGAGTCGTAGTCGATGTGGCCGGTCTCCGGGTTGACGCCGTAGTTGATGACCTCATAGAGCATGCCGCTGCAGTTCTTGGGGTGACCATGGGTAAGGTGGCCGCCGTCCTGTAGGCTCATGGTGAGAATCTTATCGCCCGGCTCCAGCATGGCGAAGTAAACCGCCGTGTTTGCTTGGCTGCCGGAATGGGGTTGGACGTTGGCGTGCTCGGCCCCGAAGAGCTGCTTGGCCCGCTCGATGGCAAGACTCTCTGCCACGTCGACGTGCTCGCATCCCCCGTAGTAACGCTTGGCCGGGTAGCCTTCGGCGTACTTGTTGGTCAGGACGCTGCCCGTTGCCTCGATAATGGCGGGAAGGGTGAAGTTTTCCGAGGCGATGAGTTCGAGGTGGGTTCTTTGCCGGACCTTTTCCTCCTCGATGACCGCGTGGATGGCCGGGTCGAGCTCGGAAAGAGGGCGTGAATCAAGCGTTAGGTCGGTTTCCGTATGGGTGGGATCGGGATTGAGCATGGTCAATGTTTGATGATAGTGCGGTTATAAGTTCTTTTCAATCCAGGCGAGCAAGGAGGGCAGGGCGCCCTTCATGTCTTCCCTGCAGGTCCGGTAGACCTCGATGTCCTGGCCGAAGGGATCCGGCAGTTCCCGAGAGCCTTCCTCCACGAACTCGCGCATAAGGAAGATGGGAGAGTTTTCGGGAACCTCGAAATACATGTGCAACAGGGCGCGATGGGACTCGGTCATGCAGAAAATAGCCGATGCATTCTCGATGGTAGCCCTCGTGAGGGCGGCGCTTCGGTGGTCGGACAAGTCCAGGCCCTCTTCCTCGCAGGCGATGACGGAGTTTTCCGAGGCCTGGTCGCCGTCCATCGCCGATATGCCCGCGGAGAAGGTTCGTATTTTTTTCTTGGATCCGGAGTTGGCCCAAGCCTCTTCAAAAAGCTTTTCCGCCATCGGGCTTCTGCAGACGTTGGCCGTACAGACGAATACGACCATTTTCTCCTCTTTCCTCTCCTTTTTGGCTCTGCTCTTTTTCCCCATTCTTGCGTTTTTTTCGTTTCCTGTTTGCAAAAAGGCAAGAGAGAACCGATTCAGGGCCTTGAAAATTCGCGATGTCCGATGTCCCTGCGGAAAAACTTGGAGTCGAAATGGACGGATTCGCAAAGCTCGTTGGCTTTCTCCCTTGCCTCACGCAGGGTGGCTCCGAGACCGACGGCCCCAAGTACGCGCCCGCCCGCCGTAACCACCTCTCCGCTTTCGTTCAGCTTGGTTCCGGCATGAATGAGCTGGGAACCTTCGGGCAGGACTTCGGGCACGGAAATGGGCTCGTCCTTGGGGTAGCTTTCCGGATACCCGGCGCTGGCGAGCACCACCACCATGGCGTAAGCATCCTTGAAATTGACCTTATCGGGAAGTTCGTCGCCCCTGGCCGAGGCAAGCAGCAGGGGCACCAAATCGTCTGCCAGAAGGGGCAGGATGACTTGGGTCTCGGGGTCCCCGAAGCGGACGTTGAACTCCAGGACCTTGGGGCCATCCGCGGTCAGCATCAACCCTACGTAGAGGGTGCCTCTGAACTCGATTCCCTCTGCCCTGAGACCGGAAAGGGTGGGGCGAACGATCGTTTCCTCGTAGTCGCGCAACATCTCCGGGCTGACCAGACGAGTCGGGGCATAGGCTCCCATTCCTCCGGTATTGAGGCCCTGGTCTCCCTCTCCAACCTTCTTGTGGTCCTGGCTTATGGGCAGGGCGAGGTAGCTTTCACCCGAGCAAATGAGGTGGAGGGAGGCCTCCTCTCCGTCGAGGAATTCCTCGATGACAACCTCCTTGCCGCTTTCCCCGAAGCTCGAGCCCGCGAGCATGTCTCGGGTCGCCGTCTCTGCCTCCTCACGGGTTTGGCAGATCAATACCCCTTTCCCTGCCGCCAACCCGCTTGCCTTGACCACGATGGGGAAGCTACAGGTCCCAAGATATTCCAAGGCCGCCTCGACCTCGCTGAAATTCCCATACTTTGCGGTGGGGATTGCGTGGCGGGCGAAAAAATCCTTCGAGAAAGCCTTGCTCCCCTCCAGTCTGGCGGCTGATTCATTGGGGCCGTAAGCGAGTATCCCGACCGCGTTGAGGGCATCCACGGCTCCATTGCACAGAGGAACCTCGGGGCCTACGACCACTAGGTCGAAGCCTTCCTCCCTCGCCAGCCCGATGATGGCCTCGTTATCCTCCACTCCGATCGGGAAAGTCTCGAATTCGGCGGCCATCCCACCGTTGCCCGGGGCCACCGCCACCTTGTCCACAAGCGGGCTCTGGGAGCAGATCCTTGCCAAGGTGTGTTCGCGACCTCCGCTTCCCAGCACGAGTATCCTTAGGTTTTCATCCGTCATTCATTTCGATTTTCGGAAAAGCGGGCTCAAGTCGAGACAAAAGCAATATTTTCTAACTTTAGGTGGGTTTTTGGCTTTAGGAATGTTTCCTTTTCTGATTATTTTCCATCAATGCGGGTATTCTTCATTGGGGTGTGCGGGTCGGCGATGGGAAATGCGGCCGTTCTGCTCAAGAAACTCGGCCACGACGTGGCCGGTTCCGATGCCGGAGTCTATCCGCCGATGTCCGACGTTCTCTGCGCTGCGGGGATTGACTTGTTCGAGGGCTTCGAGGCCGATCCCATGTTCGACTGGAAGCCCGACCGGGTGGTTGTCGGGAATGCCGTCTCGAGAGGGAATCCCCAGGTCGAACGTCTTCTCAGCTCAAGGGAAATCCCCTTTCTTTCCCTTCCCCAGTTGATCGGAGAGGATCTGATCGGGAACCGACCATCCTTGGTGGTTGCAGGTACCCACGGAAAAACTACCACCACCACCTTGGCCGCCTACGCTCTGGAGCAGGTCGGAGCCTCCCCCGGGTATCTCATCGGAGGCGTGCCCCTTGATCTTGCCTCGGGCAATGAACTGGGGGGAGATGGTTCTCCCTTCGTGATCGAGGGTGACGAATACGATTCCGCCTTCTTTGACAAGCGCAGCAAGTTCATCCACTATCGTCCCCATATTCTCGTTCTTAACAACCTCGAGTTCGACCATGGGGACATCTTCCGCGACCTGGAGGACGTTTCCCGCAGTTTTTCGCATTTGCTCCGCATAGTACCCTCCGACGGGTTCGTCCTGCTCAATGGGGACGACCCGAACCTGCTCGCTCTTCCGCCTGCTCCATGGACCACTCTTTTCTCCGTTGGCGAAGGCAAGGCCAACGATCTTCGTATCGCGGATTTCGAGGAAGACAAGGACGGAAGTCGTTTCCGCTTGCTCTGGCGCGGAGAAGAGATTCAGGTCGTTCAATGGGCAATGCCCGGGCTCTTTAACGCCCGCAACTTGGCTATGGCCTTTTTTGCCACGGTTCTCGCTCAGTCGGAGAATCTCGACCCCGAGGATCCCTTCTCCGCCGCCGCCCTTCCCGATTTTTCCGCCTGCCAAGGCGTTAAGCGACGGCAGGAAATCCTCGTCGAGAAAGATTCCCGGGTAATCCTTTCCGACTTCGGTCATCATCCCACGGCAATCGAGGGAACCTTGCAATCCTTGCGGGCGCGATGGCCCGATTATCGGGTCGTCGCCTGTTTTGAACCGCGTAGCAACACCGCCGTGACGAACGTCTTCCAGGACCGTTTTGCGGATGCCCTTTCTTTTGCCGACGTGGTCCTGCTCGGGGCCGTTCACCGGGCCGAGAAGATTCCCGCCGAAAAGCGCATAGACACCGGGGCCATGATCAAGCGTATTGGGGATGCCGGTCGGGAGGGGCATGCCTTTGCCCAAAACGACGAGCTTGCAGATCACTTGGAGTCCAAACTCGACGACCGCCGGACACTGGTAATTTTCTTTTCCAACGGCTCTTTCGACGGGGTAATGGACCGTTTCGCAGAATTCAGCCGTACCGTTCGGTAAATCTTTAATGACATGAAATTGAAGAACATATTCGAGTTTCTTGGTTTTAGAAGGAAACCCAGGCACTATTTCTACGAGATCGCGGACTTTGACCTCGATCCATTCGGGTCCGTCAAGTATGCCCAATGGAAACACCCGGCGGAATCGAAGAAGATCATTACTTCCGAGCTGGTAAAAGGCTATCAGGCCTATGTTAGGGAGGGAGATTTCTGCATCGATATTGGGGCCCACAGTGGAGATACCACCCTGCCCATCGCTTTGGCCGCCGGAAAGTCGGGATGCGTTCTGGCCATGGAACCCAATCCCTATGTCTTTCACGTCCTTCAGAAAACGGCTCGAGCAAACCTCGGCTTGACCAACATTCTCCCGCTCATGGCGGCGGCTGGTAAGCGTGAGGCCTTCATGGAGTTCGAGTATTCGGACGCGGGTTTTTGCAATGGGGGCAGGCACGAAAATATCTCATTTCTGGAACATGGTCATGCTTACCGGTTGAACGTGTTTTCAGTCGACCTAGAGAAGGAGCTTAGGACCGACTTCGCATCGTTTCTACCGCGTTTTTCCTTCCTCAAGGTGGATGCGGAGGGATACGACCTGTATGTCTTGAAGTCCTTGAAAGACCTCATCACTGAATTCAGGCCGGTTATAAAGGCCGAGGTTTTTAAGAAAACGTCCGAGGAGTATCGTAAGGATATGTTGGCCTTTTTCGAAAAGGCCGACTACTCCCTGTTCAGAATCGAAGAAGAGCCTCTGGGCAAGGGAGAAGAGCTGACCATTGAAAACCTATCGTCACAAACACACTACGATATTTTGGCCTTGCCCGACTGAGAGGGGAGTTGCTCAAGGTTGGGTAAACTCGAGCCTTGAGACATACCGATCTCCTCGATCCATTTGCGGTGGGGGCCGGAAAGTGTGATTTCACCAAGTTCGGGCCGTGCGACCCAACGGTATTGCCGGGGGAGGGGATGTTTATCCATGGACCGTGCCGATGCGCCGAAGATTTGCTCTTCATAATCGACTTGTCCGATGGTCCGCTTCCTAGTGACGAGATGTTCGGCTTTACGGGCAATCTCCTCCATGTTTTCGGGGAGCCTTTCCGGTAGCTCGTAGATGCCCGCCAAGCGGGCGGAATCCATGTCCGCGGAGTGGAGGAGCAAGCCGTCCTCGGACTCGACCCAGTACCTCCGAAGCTTTTGTCTGGATTTCTTCCTTTGGGCCAAGTTGGGAAAGTTTTCCGCTCCTCCGGCTTTTGCTCCCCGGCAATGGTCGACCACCGGGCAGGCAAGGCAGAGGGGGGACTTGCGATGACATACGGTAGCACCCAGTTCCATCATGGCCTGGTTGTAATCCCCTGGACGCCGGGTATCGAGAAGGTCCGAGGCAAGGGGACGTAGTTTCCTCTGGGCGGAGGCTCCGTCCTTGAAAAGTTCGCCGTGGGCAAAAAGCCGGGTCAGCACGCGGACCACGTTGCCGTCGCAGACGGCCTCGGGGCTACCGAAGGATATGCTCGTAACGGCCGCTGCCACGTAGGGCCCGATACCAGGAAGGGATTGCCAGGATTGGGCATCTTCGGGAATGCCTTCCCAAGAGTCGACTTCTTTGGCCAATTTGAGCAGGTTGCGGGCTCGGGAATAGTAGCCCAGGCCCTCCCATGCCTTGAGGACTTGTTCCTCAGGAGCCTCAGCCAAGGCTGAAAAGTCGGGGAACTGTTTCATCCATCTTTCGAAGTAGGGCAAAACGGTCGAAACCCGTGTCTGCTGGAGCATGAATTCGGATACAACGGTCTTGTACAGGCTGGGTTCCGAGCGCCAAGGGAGTTTCCGCTTATGCTCATCGTACCAGGCGAGCAGAGAGTCGCGAAAGGACTCGAGCGTGTCCTTTCGCTCAAGGGGATGCCCTAAAATGACGGTACTCATGCTTGGCGGTTGCTTTTTCTCCGAGTCTTTTCCAATGATATCGCGCTAATGGCAAGCAAAGGTTCAAGTACCGGAGGAGACGAAAGGAAGAAGAAGTCGATGTACACCCTGAAGTTGACGGACGAGCAACTCGATAAACTCGGCCAGGCTCTTTCTTCGCGCGGTTGGCCCGCCAAGGAGGTCCAGTATGCCCGTCATGCCTTTGAAGGGGATCAAGTCAAAGTCGTGGCCTACGAGAGCGGGAAACTCGTCGTGCAGGGAAAGGGTACCGAGGATTTCGTGACCAACGTTCTCGAGCCCGAAGTGACGGGCGAGTTCCTCCTTGGCTACGAGGAGGTCAACAACCCGGAATGGTTCGAACCTCACGCCGGACTCGACGAGAGCGGCAAGGGAGATCTCTTTGGGCCAGTGGTAACGGCCTGCGTGATAGCCGACGGTGACATGGTTCGCTCCTGGACGGAGGCTGGCATACGGGACAGCAAGACCATTACGGACGGGGCCATCCTGAAGATGGCCAGGCAGATTGCGTCGACCCGGGGCGTGGTCGTGAAGACCGCCTTCACCGGCATGCTCAAGTACAACGAACTCTACGGCAAGTTCGGGAACAACTTGAACAAGCTGCTCGCTTGGCTGCATGGCCGGGCCCTCAATGATGCCCTTGAGCTCAGGAAGCCCGAGTGGGGACTGCTCGACCAGTTCACCAAGCAGCCCCTTGTCCAGAAATACGTCGAGGGTACGGGGTTCGACCTGCAAATGAGAACCAAGGCGGAGGAGGACCCGGTGGTGGCAGCGGCCTCGGTCATAGCCCGCGCAACCTGGCTCGACCAGATGAAGAAACTCGAAAAAGAGGCCGGGTGCATCCTCCCCAAGGGTTCGGGTTCCCAAGCCAAGGAAGCGGCCGTCGGGCTTTTCGGGAAGTTCGGGGAGGGAAGAATGGGGGAGTTTTGCAAATTGCATTTCAAGACCGCCTACGAGGCTATGGGAAAAACCCCGCCGGCCAAGAAGTCCTGGAACCCTAAGTGGCGAAAGTAGGCGGGAGAGACGCCATGCCAAACCCGCGCTGGACGTACGATCGCAAGGAAGCCAAGCGTTCTCTCGGAATCGTCGGGGTTGATGAGGCCGGGCGTGGTTGTCTGGCTGGCCCTGTGGTGGCCGGTGCGGTCATCTTGCCCGCCGAATTCTTTCTCAAGGCGGGCAACCGCAAGTCTTGTGCGGAAATGAACGATTCCAAGCAATTCAACGAGACCAAGCGGGAGGAACTCCATGCCGTCGTGCTTGGTATGGCCGAGCGGGGGGAATTGTTCTGCGCTAGGGGAGAGGCTTCCGTGGATGAGATCGAGTCGGAGAATATCGTGGGAGCGACCTGCCTGGCTATGAAGCGCGCCATGGAGCTCGTTTCCTCAGGGAGTGGCCGGGTTTGGTCGCCCAAGCCCAAGGCGGAAGGTGAGCTTTTCTCGGGATCCGGTTCTTCGGTTGACGAACCCGGTTGGGTCGTGCGGGTGGATGGTCGGCCCATGAAGAGGCTGCCCTACGAGCACGAAGGCTTGGTCAAGGGCGATACCATCTCCCTAGCCGTGGCTATGGCCTCGCTCGTGGCAAAGGTCGAGCGGGACCGTATCATGAGGAAACTCTCCGATAAATTTCCCGTCTACGATTTCGCCTCCAACAAGGGATACGGTTCCCCAAAACACCTTAGGGCTCTCCGGGAAGTGGGGCCTACTGGCCACCACCGCCCACGTTTTCTGGGCAAGTTGCTCGGCCCGGAGGAGGAGGCTCCCGACGGCCAAGGCTCGCAAAGTCGGTTGAGTTTCGGGTGAAAAGTCCCTAGTGTGGTCGCCTTCACATGATTTTGCTAGGAGTAAACGTCGATCACGTCGCCACCCTTCGGCAGGCCCGTTACCGGGACGAAACCAATACCCATGGCGGTTTCGTCGAACCGGATCCCGCCGCCATGGCCTGGTTGGCCGAGGAGGCGGGAGCCGACGGCATAACCATGCATGTCCGCGAGGACCGCAGGCACGTTCAGGTGGAGGACGTTCAACGCTACCTCGAGCGCAAGAAGACGAGGCTGAACCTTGAGGTTTCCCTTTCCCCGGAGATGGTCGAGTTGGCCCTTTCTCTGAAACCGGAGAGCGTCTGCCTGGTCCCCGAGAACCGCAAGGAAGTAACGACCGAAGGAGGGCTGGACGTAGCGGGCAACCTCGAACGTTCGCGTGAGGTCGTCCGGGCTTTTCTGGATGCCGGCATCCCTACCAGTATGTTCATCGACCCGGATCCTTCCCAACTGGAGGCCTCCGCTCAGATCGAATCTCCTTGGGTCGAATTGCATACCGGGAGCTTTGCCCGGGCTTGGTTTGAGCCCGAACGCAGGAAAAAGGAACTGGCAACCCTTCGCGAAGCCATGGAATTCGGAGTTTCCATGGGTTTGCGGGTCAATGCCGGGCATGGGATCAACTACGAGAACGTCGAGGGAGCCAAAACTCTCGATCGGGTATACGAGTACAACATCGGCCACAGCATCGTTTGCCGAGCCCTTTCCAACGGTTTTGCTGAGGCGGTTCAAACCATGCGCCGTATGCTCAACGAGTGAGCGAATTGCCCTCCATTCCTCCGGGATCCAACGTCTTGGGCGTGGGGATCGACCAGATCGAGGTTTCCCGCATCCGCGATTCCCTCGATAAACACGGGGCTCATTTCCTGGACAAGATCTTCACCTCTGGCGAGCAGGCGTACTGCCGGGACAAGGCTGATCCAGTTCCTCATCTGGCCGCCCGATTCGCGGCCAAGGAAGCTGCGTCGAAGGCATTTGGTACCGGGTTCGGGGAGGAATTCGGCTGGCTGGACAGCGAGGTACACAACGATGAGCAGGGTCAACCGATCCTTCGGTTCAGTGAAAAAGGGGCGGCTCTGCTGACTGAAAAGGGAGCAAGCGGCGCCCTCGTAAGCCTGACTCACCTGGAGTCGATCGCTTCTTCGATCGTGGTTCTAGTTTCTTCCTGATGAGCTCGTTGGCCCTCGATCCCGTTCTCAGTTGCTCGGAAGCTCTCGCATTCGAGAAATCTTTTTTCGAAAGCGACGAAGAGGGCGAGTGGAAGGCTATGAACCGAGCCGGTGAGGCGGTCGCGGAAGCCCTTCGGATGGATATGAGGTCAACAATTCCCCAAAACGACCGTCTCCTCGCACTGGTGGGCAAGGGGCACAATGGAGGGGACGCCCTGGTAGCCACCAAACACCTGCTCGAAAGCTTACCCACCAACGTTAGCGCGGTTCTTTGGCCGCTTGTCCCTTGGGATGAGTGCCGTCCCAATTTGATCCGGGCCTTGAAGGAACTCAGGAAAGCGGCGGGGGATAGAGTCGAGGAACTTCCCTGCGTATCCGAATCCGATGGCTTGGATGACTTGGAAAGGATTCTTGACCTAAAGACAAGGGAGGTTGGCTTCTCCGCAACTTTGGACGGTTTGCTCGGCATGCAGGCCAAGCTGCCCCTGCGTTCACCGCTGAAGAACTGGATATCCCTCCTCAACCGCAGGGAAAATTTGGGCGTGCGCATCGCCGTAGACCTGCCTACCGGTTTGGCAGGTGACGAGCCGGTCGAACAAGAGGATCAAATCCTGCGGGCGGACTTCACCTACTGCACGGGGATCGTGAAGTCTCCCGTTCTGCGCTCTGCGGTGGCCGATAGAGTGGGGCGCCTGCGCTACCTTGATCTGGGCTTTTTCGAATCTCCGGATGCAGCTTCCTTCGACTCCGAGAATTTTGTCCTGAGAAACTCTGCTCTCGAGGCCATTCGGGCCTTGCGTCCCGCCGTCTGCGACAAGCGTTCCTTCGGCCACCTCTTCCTCCTCGCAGGCTCGAGAAATTATGCCGGGGCTGCCATGATGGCTGCCCAAGCCGCCCTCAAGGCCGGCGTGGGGTTGCTCACCGTGGGCATCCCCGAGTCCCTGCACCCCGCCTTCGCCGCCCAAAGGCCTGAGGCGATGTGGATTCCCCTACCCGAAACCCCGGACGGAGGCTTGGCTCTCGAGGGCTTGGGCAAAGTCAGGCAATTTTTATCCAAGGCCACGGCCTTAGCCACCGGTCCGGGCCTTGGGACGGAAGGAGAAACCCATTCCCTGGTTCGCGAAACCCTCTCCATTTTCGAGGGTCCGGCCGTGCTCGACGCCGATGCCCTGAACCCGAAAATTCTAAACCGTGTTTCATCCCCCGAACGGCTTGTTCTTACACCGCACGCCGGTGAATTCCAGCGTATCTCGGAGGGTTTGAACCCGAGAGAATACGCTCGGGAAAGGGGAAGCGTCCTTGTCCTCAAGGGTCCTCATACCCAAGTGCACGCGAAGAATAAGAGCATTCATTGTTTGGGAGGCAGTTCGTCTCTCGCCCGGGGAGGTTCGGGCGACCTGCTGACCGGTATTATCGGGAGCCTTCTCGCCAAGGGCCGTTTCGATACCCTGGATGGCGCTTTACTCGGTGTGCGCTGGCATGCCCGGGCAGCCGAAATCCTGACCCTTCTCCAAGGCCAGGAGGCGGTCTTTGCCACCGAACTTCTCGATTACCTTTCCCATTCTTTTGAAAATGACTTCTGACGTACCATCACTTCTCGTCCTTGCCGCCGGCATGGGCTCTCGCTACGGCGGTCTCAAGCAACTCGATCCCGTGGGCCCGAATCGTGAAACTTTGATGGATTATTCAATCTACGACGCCAAGCGGGCTGGCTTCTCCCGGGTTGTCTTCCTGATCCGCCGGGAAATGAGTGACGTCTTCGAGGAACAAGTCGGCCGGAAATACCAAGGTATCCTCGAGGTGGACTATGCCTACCAAGACAAGAACGACCTGCCCGGTGACTTTGCTTGCCCCCCGGAACGCGATAAGCCGTGGGGCACAGGACATGCCGTCTGGGCGGCACGGGATGCGTTGCAAGGGGTCCCCTTTGCCGTGATCAATGCGGATGACTTTTACGGAGCCGATACCTTCACCGAGCTGATGAAGGCCTTTTCCGACCAATCATCGCCCGAGGGAATGCTGGAGTGCGCCATGGTCGGCTTTCGCTTGTCCGAGACCCTCTCCGAGCACGGCACGGTTTCCCGGGGGATTTGCCAAACCGAGAACGGCTATTTGCAATCGGTTGAGGAATGGACGGAAATTTCTCAAGAAGCCGAGATCAAGGGTCGAAACCCCGCCGGGAAAGTCCTTTCCCTAACCGGGGAAAAAACTACTTCCATGAACGTCTGGGCCTTCCCTCCTCATGTCTTTCATCCTCTTCGGTTGGGTTTCTCGAGATTTCTCGAATCCATGCCCGACCCGCTCAAGTCCGAATTCTACCTGCCCGCCGCGGTGGACGAATGGATCAAGGAAGGGTCGGGTCGGGTCTCGGTCCGCCCAGCCAGTTGCTCCTGGATGGGGGTCACCTATAAGGAAGATAGACCTCGAGTGGAGAAATTGATATCGACCTTGGTTTCGGAGGGCGTTTATCCCTCGCCCTTGCTCTAGCTGAAATCAGGGGTGATCTCGATTTGTTCACCTGACTTGACCTCGATCTTCCCCCCTTTGTCCGGCTCCTCGTCGTTGCGGAATACCTGTACGGTAAGGGCGGCGTTCTTGCGGGGTGGGGTCCAGGCCCATTTTCCGATCTCGATGAAGTTCATGGGCACGCCCTCATCCCAGTCAAGTCCAGCTCCTTCCCCCCGCAGGTAAGGCTTGTTGCCGATGCCTATCATGACGTTGGCTATCACGGACGTGGTCCCGCCCGAGGGAGGCTTGGGCTTAGCCTCCTCGGTAGGTTCGACGGCGGGCGCTTTCTCTGCCCCATCGGACAAGAGGGCATCGACTTTACGGAGTGTCTCCTCGGGAGCGGGCAGGTCCAAGGCGAGTTCCTCCTCGCCTTCTTCGCCTACGCTTTCGGTAACCGGATCTTCCGGTGGTTCCGAATCGTCTTCCTGAGGCTCTCCGTCCTCGTTAACTCGCTCTTCGTCATCAGGTTCATCGGGTACTTCGTCCTCAAAGTCCTCGCCTGCCTCTTCCTCTAGGATTTCCTCGTCTGGAATCTGAATCTCCGCTTCCTCATCTTCGTCAGCTTCCGGGTCCTCTTCTTCCGGTGTCCCGGTTTCTTCCTGAGCCTCGGGTTCCGGTTCATCTTCCTCCGGCGTTTCTTCCTCGGGCTCGGGAATAGCCGGATCCTCTTCTTCCTGTTCAGCGGGGTCCTCCTCCGTTATCTCATCGGGCAAAGCTTGGACCGCTTGAGGGATCTCGGTAGGGATTTGGTCGACGGTGGCCTGCAGGCTCTCGACTTGCTCGGCCAATCCCTTTAGGGAGACCCCGAGCTTCTTGATGGACTCGTTGGCCTGGGCGATCGCCGGATCGGGCTCAGGCAGTAGGGGAGACTGCTCGGTGATTTCCTGCAGGGCCCGAAATTTCTCCAGAAGCTCCTCTTTGGTTTCCTCCAGTTCACTCGATAGCCTTCCCAAGATGGATTCCTTGTCGCTGTCCGGGGAAAAGGAGTCGGATAAGATCTTGTCGACGACCGATGGAACCTTGTCGACCTTGACGGCAAGGGTCTCGAGGTCGCTCCTCATCTCCTTGATGTCGAAGTAAGTCTTTCTGTGTAACTCCTCGTCCTTGCGGTTGGCGGGATCGAAAACCAGGTAGAGGAACCGGTCAAGCAGGTGGGGAATGAAGACGAGGATGGAAGCAAGGGCCGATGCCAGAATACAGGTGGTAATCTGCCACTGGTCGAGGACGCCGTCTTTTTCGAGGTGGAGATAGGCGAAACCCAAAACCAAGCCGACGATGAAGAAGGCGGAAAGGTAAAAGGGCCACTTCGCCACCCCATCCTGGGCTTCGTCGTTTTCTCCGTATTCCATCACCATCTCGCCAATGGGTAGTACTTATTGATTTTTTTCACGAAAGAACCAAGCGAAAAACATTCCCAGGGAGGCTTTTGCTAGCCCTTGTTCCGGTCGGGGAGGCCGATCTTGCGACAGACCTTCGACAAGACCTTGTAGGCTCGTTTCTGGGCGGCCTCCGCCCCTTGGGCAAGGACGGACCGTAGGTAGGTCTTGTCCTGAATGAGTTCCTGATATTTCTCCCTGACCGGTCTGAGGGACTCGGTGATGACTTCGGTTAACTCCTCCTTCAGGACCCCGTATCCCTTGCCCGCAAAGTGCTCTTCCAGTTGGTCAATGGTTTGCCCGGAAAGGGCGGAGTGAATGGCAAGAAGGTTGGATACTCCCGGTTTTTCCGGCGAGGCCCGGATAACCGGTTCGGAGTCGGTAACCGCGGAGGCGATCTTTTTTCCGATTTGCCCGGGCTCGTCGAGGATGTAGAGGGTGGCCCGCTCGTTTTCGTCGGACTTGGACATTTTCCTGGTGGGGTCGGCCAGGGACATGATTCGGGATCCGGTCTCTCCAACGTAGGCGTCGGGCACCACGAAGGTTTCGGAGAACTGGTGGTTGAAGCGCTGGGCTAGGTCGCGGCAGAGCTCCATGTGCTGGCGCTGGTCCTCGCCCACCGGAACGAGATCGGCGTTATAGAGAAGAATGTCGGCGGCCATAAGGACGGGGTAACAGAGCAGCCCGGCGTTAATCGATGCCTGGGCTCTTGCTCCATCGTGAGTAAATTTGATCTCCTCTCCCTCCTGCTCTGCGGCCTTGAAGCCGAGCTTGGCCACCTTGTCCTTGAACTGGGTCATGCGTTGTAGCTCGCCGATGGGGGTCAGGCAGGTGAGAATCCAAGCGAGTTCGGTATGCCCGACGACGTGGGACTGGACGAACTGGTGACATTTTTCAGGATCCAGTCCGCAGGCGACGTACTGGGCCACGCAATCGAATACGTTTTGCCTGAGGGTGGACGGTTTGGTGGGGGTGGTGATGGCGTGCAGATCGACGATGCCGAAGTAGCACTCGTGGTTCTCCAGCATGGTCGACCAGTTGCGGACGGCACCGAGATAATTACCCAGTGTCAACTTACCGGTCGGCTGGGCGCAGGTGAGGATGACCTTCCTCTTTTCCTCTTCGGAGATAGTCATAAAGTCGTTAGGAATTAATTGGTTGTACAATTGTCATCATGGCAATTTAATGAAAGGACAAACATAATTCTCAATTTCCCCAAATTATGGAAACAAAATCCCAAGATTCCATCCAGGATGACCTAAAGGATCTTCTGAAGCGCTGTCCAGCGGGTACTTATGAGGCAGCCTTGGCTTTCCGTCAAGACAAGGACGTCAGCCAGATCGAGACCATCGTCATGGGGGTTATCGACCGTCATCTCGAGCCCGAGCAGCGCGAGATTCTCTCCAACAGCGACGATGACATGCGCATGTACGAGGACCTGGGGATGGACTCCCTTACCATGCTTGAAATCGTCATGCTGGTTGAGCAGACTCTGCAGGTCAGCATCGACAACGAGGAACTGCGGGACCTGCGGACTATTGGGGACGTAAAGGCCTATCTTTCCGCTAAGGCGAGGGGCGAGAAACCGCCAACTAGGTCCAAGACCTACCGGATCGAGGAAATCGCATCCTTGATGCCCCATCGCGAGCCCTTCCTTTTTCTCGAATCCGTCAAGATTGACGGCGACGAGGCTGCCGGAACCTATCGGATCTCGGGCAACGAGTATTTCCTCGAGGGGCATTTCAAGGAGAACCCCGTCTTTCCGGCCTCCATCATGATCGAGGCCCTGGGGCAACTTTGCGTTTTCTTCCTGCTTAAGGGTGAATCCTCCTCCCTCACCTCCAAGGTTGATCCTTCCACTATTTTCTTTACCTCCTGCGATGGCGTCAAATGCCGCAGAATCTGCAAGCCTGGGGACGAATTGTCCCTCAAGGTCAGAGTATCCCGAATCCGCCATCCCCTGGCATGCTTCAAGGGCGAGATTACCGTCGGGGACGAGCGCACTTCCCATGCCGAGGAAATCAAGCTTGCCTTCGACTACTACCCCGTAATCGATGCCCAGGAATCGTCCCCTTCGGTTGAGGCGGGAAATCATGAGGACGCCCGGCATTCGTCCACCTCCAGCAATGGCTCCAGACAGAAGGAAGCGGAGGCGGAAACGACCCCACGGTTCGTCAAGTACGTTCCCGAAAATTGAACGGCTGGAGGTAACCTCCTTTGCCGCTAGCATGCAGTGTCGGGTAAGGTAGCCTTCCTATACGCCACCTTTCCTCGCCCGACCGAGACCTTCGTTCGGCGCGAGCTTAAGGCATTGGGTGATCAGGGTTTCCACCCGGTCGTTCATTCGATCTGGAAAGGAAAGTCTCGATGGGAAGGCATTCGAATCCACCGCTTCCGCCTCTTCAGGCTGTGGTCGCTCTGTTTCTGGATTCCTTTCTGGGCGTTTCGGAGGCCCCGGGCTTTCGTAGGGATATTGAGCGTTCTTTGGTCCAAGACTTGCCCGAACCTGCAGAACTGGAACGAGACTTTTCTCGGTCTTGGTTTTGCGCTTGTCGAGGCCAGTGCGTTCAAGAGGGAGGGATACTCTCTTCTTCACGCCGTTTGGGCGACCATGCCCGCCACTGCAGCCCTCGGCATAAGCAAGCTCACGGACATTCCCTTTTCCATGGGGGCCCATGCCTATGACGTTTTCAGGCATGGAGGGGACTGGTTGCTTTCCCTGAAGTTTGAGGAAGCTTCTCTGGTGAGAACTACCTCGCTCTCCTCGGCTCGCAGGATCAGCCAAATGGGAGTTGATTCGGGTCGGGTTAAACTGATTCGCAGGGGGCTTGGCCACTGGCCGCAGAGAGATTCCTTCGAGCGGGTGTCCGCCTCTCGCCTTGAGCTGCTTAGCGTAGGTAGACTGGTTGAAAAGAAAGGTTACCTCCAACAGCTCGAATTAGCCTGTCTTCTTGAGGCCGAAGGCCTGCCCTTTCGTCTGCGCATCATTGGTTCGGGTCCCCTCGGAAGACTTCTGGAAAAGGAGAGCCATAGGATGGGCTTGGAGGAAAAGGTGTTTTTTCTGGGAGCCAGAAACGAGGAACGGACCAGAGCCGCCTTTCTCGAGTGCGACGTCTTTCTGTTCACGGGGGTCGTGGCAAAAAACGGAGATCGGGACGGCATACCCAACGTCATTCCGGAAGCCCTTTCGGCTGGTTGCCTGGTTCTGACCTCGAACAAGGCGGGGGCATCGGAGGCGATCGAGGACGGGGTTTCAGGCTATTCTCTGGATCCTGGAAACCTCGGCCCATGGGTATCCCTATTAGGTGAATTCCACTCGTCACCGGAAAAGTTCAGGCCGCTTCGTGAGGCCGCCTGCGCAAGGGCGCGCGAAGCGTTCGACGTACAACGGACCGCCCGGGAGATGCGGGCTGAATTCGATAAACTTGCCAATTGATCATGGGTAACCCGAAGGTAAGCATTATCATTTCCGTCTTCGGTCAATTGCAATACACCAAGCGATGCTTGGCTCAATTGGAAGAAACTTTGGCCGGCAAACTCGATTACGAGGTCTTGATCATTGACGATGCCAGCAAGGACGGGACCGTTGATTTTCTCAAAGATCTTGGCGAAGGTTACCGAATTTTCTTCAACGAAGAGAACCAAGGATTTGCCAAGAACAACAACTTGGGAGCCAATGAGGCCAGGGGGGAATATTTGTGTTTCCTCAATAACGACGTTTTCGTTCAAGGGGATTGGCTTCGACCCATGCTTCGGGTGTTCGAGCAAAAGGAGAAGGTTGGCATGGTGGGCAACATTCAGAAACTAGCCGGTTCCAGACGTTATGATCACATGGGGGTGGTTTTTTCACCGCAGGGGAAGCCTTGTCATTATGGAAAAGATTTGTTTCATAGGCCATATAAGGAGAAGGTTGTAAATTGGAATGCCGTCACCGCAGCCTGTTGCGTGGTCAAACAGCAAGATTTTTTGGAAGTCGACGGTTTTGACGAAGTTTTCGTCAACGGTTACGAAGATATCGATCTTTGCCTGCGCTTAAAAGATCGCGGCTCAACTCATTATGTCGATCAACGCAGCGTGGTTGAGCATGTAGGTAGCGCGAGCCAAAACCGATCTAAGCACAATCGGGAAAACGAGAAGATTTTCGAAAACCGTTGGAAGAATTTAATTCTTCAAGAATATGCCCCCGCAGATCGCAAAAGATATGCAAGTTGGTATCTCAAGAGATGTTTTTTCAGGCCATCCAAAATCAATCCATTGAGAATGGTCGAATCGATTGGTATCATATTGAGCCCTTTTCCTTAGTTGGGAATGACCTTGATTTATTCCAATAAAAAGGAAAGCACTCTCGATGCGTATTCTTTGCTTGAGGTGAACTTTCTTTGCCTTGCCTCCAAGATTAGTTTTTGGTTTAGCTTTTGATTGATCAACAAAAGTTTTATATTTTCAGCCAAGAGGCGTGCATTTTTTTGGTCTTTTACAGGAAGGCAGCCTCCTCCCTTGGAAACCTCGCCTAACGCACCGTTTCTCCCGCAAATACAGGGTTTTCCCCGAACCAAACTTTCCAAGATGGGCAAACCGAAGCCCTCATACAGGGAGGGGTAAACGGTAAATGAACAGCAGGCGTACTTTTTTTCCAACATGTTCTGATCAACATGGAGAAGCCAATTTACGGGCCTCTTCTTTTTGTTTAGTTCTTTGATGGCTTTGACTACTTTGGGAGTCCAAGTCGGATCGGCCTTACCAATCAATTCCAACTCGAATGCCAATCCTTGTTCCCAGAGGATTTCTACCGCTTCGAGCAAAGTCAGGTGGTTCTTGTTGTAACCAAGGGTCGAAACACAAAGAATGAGAGGTGGTTTGCGCAAGGTTACGGATGGAGTCGAAACTGGTTTCTCGACAGGCAGGTGATGGACTGAGATTTTTCTTGAACCAACTGGTTTCAAGGAATGTTTTTCGAAGGCTTCCCGGGATTCCTCGGAAATGCAGGAAATGGCCTTGAATCCGGATAGAAAATTCAGGTAGGCCTGAAAATTTTGAACCCGGCCCGAAGGAGTGTCAGTCGGGTTGCGCAGGACGTTCGCATCGTAGAAAATCCCCGTCTTCTCGAATTTTGGATGGAGCAAACTTGGCAAGCAAAAGACCCGGTTATCGCGGAAAACTTCGGGAAAGAGAATGAAATCTTTATGCTGTGGTTTTTCAGTCAAGCATATGAGTTTCCTTAATCTGAAGAGGGTGGAAAGCAATTCCTTGTAAAATGGATTTTCTTGCTTGTTTGGTCGAGCTTTCGGTTTGTATCCTTTGGAAAATGGATTCAGTAGGTTCTTCTTTTCGACCGAACTTAGCTGAGCGTATCTGCGCAAGCGTGTATCCCATATCATTGGAACCGCATTGTGAGGAGAATCGATTTCCCGAAACAGGTTACGCGTTACAACTTGAATCCCCGAGTTGTTCGAGGATCGACAGGATTGGGTGACGTCGATGAAAATTCTTCCCACTGTCGGGGCCCTAGATTTTGCTTTTAGCGTAGATCAAGGCTTCCTCGATCAGATCCAGATCCTCGTCGGTGTGTCCGGCGGATATGGCGGTGCGGATCAAGTCCTTGCCGGGTGGAACCCCAGGGGCAATGGAGATGATCGAGTAAACTCCTTTTTCAAGGAGAGCCTTCCAGAAATAGTAGGCCTTTTCCTTTTCCCCCAGGACGATCGGAATGGCGGGGGTTTCGCTCTCCCAGGTATCAAGATCCAGTCTCTCGAGGATGGAACGATAGCGTCCGAGGTTGCGCTGTAGTCGCTCTAGGTGCTGGGGTTCGTCCTGCATGACCTCCAGCGCGGCCTGGGCGCAGGCGCAGGATGCGGGGGATAGGGCGGCCGAGAAAATCGTCTGCTTGGAGGTGCTTCTCATGTAGTCGATGGCTTCCCTGCTCGAGGCCACGAATCCTCCCGCCCCGGCAAGCGACTTGGAGAAGCTTCCGCAGATGACGTCGACCTGCTCGATCATCCCGAAATGATCGGCGGTTCCCCGGCCCTCTCTTCCGAGAACTCCGAATCCATGGGCATCGTCCATCACGACGAAGGCCTTGAATTCCTCCGCAAGTTTTGCGAAATCGGGGAGCTTGGCAATGTGTCCTTCCATGGAGTAAACCCCTTCCAAGACGAAAATCTTCTGCACGGAGTCTTCCTCGCTTTCGAGGATTTCAAGAAGGTGGCCTGGGTCATTGTGGGCAAAGCGCTCGCATTTGGCTCCACTGAGCTTGATTCCGCTCCAGAGGGAGGAGTGAAGGTTTTTGTCGGCGAAAACCATGTCTTTGCGATCCGCGAAACCGGTTACCGCGGAGGCACAGGCCAAGTAGCCGGCGGAGAAGACGTGGCAAGCCTCCTTTCCCAGGAAATCAGCTAGCTTGTCTTCCAGTTCCCGGTGAAAGATACGGCCTCCGTTGGCAAGGCGGGCTCCGGTGGTGCTGCTGCCCCATTTTTCGATCGCCCGCTTGCCCGCCTCCTTGATTTTGGGGTGGTGGGCCAAGCCGAGATAGTCATTGCTCGAAAGCATGACGAATTCCTTCCCATCCTTAAAGACGCGGGTTCCTTTCTGCTGCTCGAACACATGGTAGTAGGTGTCGTATTTCAGACGCAGACGGGTTGAGTCATCGGAATGAATTCTGTCCCAGAGCGGGCTTTTCCTCCTCTTTAGAAAGGGCAAAGGCATAATCATTCACCATACCCATATGGCTTGGGCCTTGAAAGGTAAAAAGCCGGGCGGGAAAGGTTCCATGGCTGGTGAGGGAACCAACCTGAGCAAGCTTCCTATTCGGTCCTCTTGATGACGTGATAGCCGAAGCCCGTTTCCACGACTTCGGAGACCGCATCGACCTCAAGGGCGAAGGCAGCCTCGGAAAAGGGCTTGGCCATGACCTCGAACTTGAACTTGCCGAGGTCGCCCCCCTTGGTCTTGCTCGGGCCGTTTGAATGCTCGCGGGCCATCTCGGCAAAATCCTCGCCCTCGCTCACGACAAGGCTACGAATTCTCTCGGCCTCGGCCTTGGCCTCCTCCTTGCTTCGGGTGACGTCGGCGTCAGCTCGGTCGGCTCCCTTATAGGAAATGAGTATGTGGGAGGCCTTTACCTCCTCAGGTCGGGCACCTTCTGCCTTCTCCTTGGGCTTGACGAAATCGCTTCGGTCGAGGCGGATTTTCTCGTAGACTTCGTTGGGGATGACGTAATACCAACCGGCTAGGTTCTGGTTGAGCTCCTGTACCCGCTCTTTCGCCTTGGCCACCTTTTGATCGAACTCGCTCTGCTTGCTTGCGTTCGATGATTTGATCCGGGAAATCTCAGCTTCCCTTTGGGCCTTCCTAACCGCGAAATCGTCCACCGGCTTGCTTGCGTTCTCTTCACTTGCGGCCGCGGCTTGACCGACTGGAAGAGAAGGGGGAGTGGTCGGAGGGGCGGAAGGTGGGGTGAAATTGGGCGGAGGACCGGGCGGCTTGAGGGAAGGTGGTTTTCCCTTGTCCCCCTGGTCTCCCTTTTCGCCTTGGGTTGAGTTGGAATCCGTGGGTCCGGTCCCATTGACGTCGGGTGCAGTCAAGGGTGTGGGCACCGCTTCGAGGGCGGGTGGATCGAGAAGGCTCTCGTTGACCCGGGCAAAGGCATAGATATAGCGACTGTCTCCGGTTGCGTTTTCCTCGTCCTCGGGACCCCGGTAGGTTTGTCCGAAGCGCAGAACGTATTCCACGCCGTCCTTCATTCCGACCCGGACCTCTCCCTTTTCGGAGACAACCTTCAGCATGGGCTTGCCGTTGGGGTATGCCTTGGGTTTGCCGGTTGCATCGAGCTCGTTCACCGGTTGGAACCCTTTCTGCATAAGGGAGGATGCCGATTGTACAAGCGCCTCGCGGTTGTTGGCGTCGACGAATTCGTTGCCCTTGAGCAGGCTGGAAGCAAGGACTTCGGGTTTTCTTTCCACGTCGATGATCTCCAGGTCGTCGAAGGCGTCCTTCATTTCGTCGAGCCTGTCCTTGTTGAGTTCCTCTTGTTCCCCCAGAGCGGAACCGGAGAGTTTCCAAGCCGAGTCCTCGTAGTCGAGGGTATGCACGGTTGCGGGAACGAGTTTGCCTTCCTTGATCTCGAAGTTATCGAAGGTGACGCGCTTGACGTTCCATTTGTCGAGATCTAGGAAGTCCCTCTCGACCCAGTCAACGAACTTGGTCGAGACGTCGTTTACGTTTTGTACCTCGGCAATGAAGACGGCGTTCTCCTGGGGTTTGCGGACGTAGTGCGTGCCGGGCAGGTTCTCGACTTCATTTCCTATGATGAGCCTGGCCAAGGGTGACCCCTTGTCGTTTTTGAGGGCGATCATCTTCCCAATCCCGCGATCTCCGGGTACTGCCTGACTTGGATCCAGAACGCCGAAATCGGCATGCTGGCCCGCCCCGTCTCCCGCGGTATCCAAAATTCGAAGGTCAAAAAGAATCGTCGAGACGTCCTTGACCTGGTTGTCGGCATTGGCTGGGTAGTCGGGCCGACCGGGCCGCCTGATGACCCACCCGGCGACGTCCTTGACGATCTCGAGCGATTTGGCGTCGGACGAATCTTCATCGAACTCGGCGATCTCAATCCCCGTTGCGGTCATGGGGTCGAAGGTCTCGAAGAGGGCTTGGCCCATCTTGCTCTCCTCGCCGGCGGAATCGTCCGGCTTCTGGGAAGTAAGGTAGGAAAGAATCAGCGCTACAACTGCGATTGCGCCGAAGGCGATTGTTTTGATTGTTTCGTTCATGAGTCTCAGGAGTCTGATGAATGCTGAAAAGTGGGGCGTGGAATCAGGACCGGATACGGGATGCAACGCTTCCTTGAACTTCGGCGAAGCGCTTCCTGATGAATACGAAGATGGCGATCAGGAGAAGAGGGATGGGAGGCAGGAGAATCGACAAGAACTTGATGGAATTCTGTTTTGTTCCGATTTGCAGATCCCTGGCTCGTTCGGCGTCCTTGATCTTGGTGTTGGTTTCCCTTTGCAGCTCGCGTTGCCTTCTCTCGAGGTTTTTCTGCAGCTTGGCGCCCTCGGTCTGGAGAACCTGCATGAACTGGCCCTGGGTCATCGACCCTTGGCTTTTCTGGACCTCGGCCAGCGATTCGTTCAGCTTGCGTTGTTCTTCCTGAAGAATCTTTTGGATGGATTCCTGGGCCGTCTTGATGGTTGTGGAGGCAACCTCCCGGGCCGCCTCGATGCTCTGCTCGAATTCCTCCAAGGTGCGGTGGAGACGGCGCCTGTTCCTGATCTCGAGCAAACGTTCCTCCTTGGCGAGCTGGTCGATCAGGTTGAGGGAGAAGGTGACGTTGTCGACGTCGAGGGGGAACTCGGAGTCCGGCCCCCGGCTTCGGATGTTGAAGAAGGGATCGGCCAAGCCATCGGCATCGGCGACGAGGATGACGTTGATTTGGCCTGTTTGGTTCCCATCCTCCACAGTTCCGGTAATGGCGGCGGCGAGGACTTCCGGAATCCCGCTGCCGGGGAAGAGGGTACGTTCGGGGTTGAACCTGCGGGGCGAGCCGAAGACGCCCCCCGTCCAGAAGTCGTCGATACTGGTTGAGCCGGCAAGGTTCCCACCTCTTGTTCGGAGGAGAGGCTTGAAGGTGAGGTTCGCCTTGCCCCGGTCGTAGAGGCTCCCCGGGCAGGTAAAGAGGCAGTACTGCAACTCCGAGGTCACCGGCCCATCGTCGAATGAATTCTCGGTGCCGCCCACATAGACGAATTCGTCGGGAAAGTTGTCGGAGGAACGTGCGATCTTGGGGAAGGGGTTGTAGGGGTCGCGCAGGATGCGCTTGCCAAGGCCGTTCAGCCGAGTTTCGGCGGGGGAAATGATCTGTTGCTCGATGCTTGTCCTGATGGGGTTGCTGTAGTCGAGTTTCTCGATCGAGGTTCTCAGGCTGGTCAGCTTGAGGCTGTCCCAGTCGCTTGAGGAAAGAGTCGAATTGGCCTTCAGGCGGGCGTCGAATTCAACGCCCTTTTGCACCAGGTTTCCAATTGCGGTGAGGAAGGATCCGATTTCCGGAACTTGTTGCCGGAGTGGGGCGAGGTTGTAGTTGGCGATCCTGGAAATCTCGTTGAGTTCCTTGCGGATGGCGGCCAAGCGCTCCTTCGGTTCGACGTTGAAATGAACGCCCAAGAGATCCCAGAGCCTGTTCAGGTCACCTTTCTCGGGAGGGGTGGGAGGGGGCTGTCCCGGACCGCCCTGCTGGTTGTTTCTACGAGCATCGTAGGTTCCCGTCATGCCACCCTGTATGAGGGGAAGGGGGTCCTCGAAGATGGCCGTGGGCACTCCCGCCTTGATTGCGTTGAGAAGCTCACCCAGTTTGGCGTTGTCGAGGGTGGAGGGTTGAACGACCATAAGGGCATCGTAATCCCCCTTCTTGATATCGCCGCCCGTTACCTCCTGGACGTCGTACTGCTTGCGGAGTTCGGTGATCACTTCCCACGGGGGGGTTCCTCCGCCCATACTGATCCCCATCATTCCCATTCCTGGGGATCCCATGAGCGGGGCATCGGTCGTGAAAATGCCAAGTTTCTTCTTCTTCTTGGGGCCACTGACGGCGGTCACGCTTCTCATGATTTCATATTCCACGGGCAAGCCCTTGTAGAGGAAGGGAATGTTTTGCTGTCCTCCCTTGCCCTTCATGAAGAGTCCCAGGTAAAGATCCTTCTGCCAGGGGATCGGCCTTCCTCCTTCAACCACGAAAAGGGGAGGGTTGGCTCCATTCTGATTCTCGATACCGTATTTTTCGGCGGTCGCCGAGGCATTGTCCTCGGGTGTGATGATGTGGACGTCCACCGAAACGTTACCGCTCTCCCGCTCGATTTCCCGAAGGGCGGTGAGAAGATTGATGCGAGTCTGTACGTATTGCTCGGGCATGGCGTCCGCGGGAGAGACGAAGGCGTCGATCTCTACCGGGCTGTCGATTTCATCGAGGAGGTCCAGGGATCCGTCGGACAAACTGCTGAGTTGCTCGGAGGTGGCGTCTATCCTGATAAAGTCGAAGTTGTTGGCTAGCTTGGTAAGGCAAAGCGCGATAACGACGGCGGAGGATACCCGAACCAAATAATGGCAAGTCCTGATCCTGGAATCAGGTCCTCCCGACCAATGTCTGCGTCCAATGAGAATGGAGGAGAGATAAAGCATGGCCACGGTAAGGGTCAGGAAGTAGGCGATTCCCGAGAAGCTAATGATCCCGCGGCTGAAATCGAGCAGGTTGGTCGATACGGCCCACTCCCAGTTGGGAAGTAGAGCGATGGGGGCGTTGAAGGCCACCCCGAGCACAAAGGCAACGGTCAGATTCCCCGTCAAAAAGGAAGCGACCATTCCAATGGAAAGCATGGCTAACCCGACGAACCAGTAGCCGAC
>Ga0310343_10000124_pt1 | contig 32715 bp, 29 predicted proteins | sample HC15DNA2025_MG_FD_203519 | JGI IMG/M metagenome (GOLD analysis project Ga0310343, IMG submission 203519) | Marine microbial communities from station ALOHA, North Pacific Subtropical Gyre - HC15-DNA-20-25_MG | ecosystem: Environmental > Aquatic > Marine > Oceanic | place: Pacific Ocean: North...
TGTAGCCTTGCTTATCGAGTTGTTCGATTATAAAGTCCTGCAATCCTGTACGGACGGTATTACCTTTGGGCTTCCATAGGATGAGTCCTTGACCGACAGATTCGTCGATGAGAAAGAGTCCCATTTCCTTGCCCACGCGTCGGTGGTCGCGCTTACGAGCTTCCTCGATTTGTTCAAGGTGTTGAGCGAGCTCGTCTTTGGTGGCGAAGGCTGTCCCGTAGATGCGTTGGAGCTGCTTATTGTTCTCGTCGCCCCGGTGATATGCACCGGCCACGGAGAGAAGCTTGAACGCCTTGATTTTCTTGGTATAGCCAACATGCGTCCCAGCGCAGAGATCGAGGAATTCACCATTCTTGTAGAGCGAAATGGTATCTCCCTCCGGAATATCGTCGAGACGGCCCAGCTTGTAGGTTTCCTGCCCCATTTGCTTGATCATCTGGATGGCTTCCTCGCGTGGCACCTCAAATCGCTCGAATCGCTGGTTTTCCTTGATCACCTTTTTCATCTCTGCCTCGATTTCCTCCAAGTCTTCGGGGGTGAATTTGTGATTCAGATCGAAGTCGTAGTAGAAACCGCTGTCGGTGGGAGGGCCGATATCGAGTTGCGCGTCGGGGAACAGACGCAGTACGGCAGTCGCGAGCACGTGGGCTGCCGAGTGTCTCAATTCCTCTAGCGGTGTCATATCCTCTTTCATATTGCGTTATGATGATGCCTCTTATCGGCAGGTCTTTTCATGAATTTCCGAAAATGTGAACAATGAAAACCTGTTTTTAGAAATTAGAGCTAGATTGCTTCCAGATCGAATCCATCTTTGCGGTCGAGTATCTTCCAGCCTTTAGCTTGAACTCGATCGCGCAAATCGTCGGCGGCCGCCCAATCTTTCGATTGCTTAGCTTCCCATCGGGCTTGGGCGAGTTCTTTTATTTCTTCTGGGGCTTCTATTTTCGGTTTCTCGATCACTACTTCTGATAGATCGTAACCGAGGGCGAAGATCAGTTTATGGAAGGCAATAGCGGTCTCTGATGGGCTGCTATCGCCGTACTCTTCTTTAATTGCCGAGAAAACTCCTCCCAGTGCACCCGCTGTATTTAGGTCGGTTCTCAGTGTGTCCCAAGCTTTCTGAAAGGGTCCCCAAGGGGCATTAACGTATTTGCCCTTTTGTATTGCTTTCATGAGGGAGTCCCATTGAAGCGCGGCGGCTGCCAGGCTATCATTCGAGAAGTGTCGCAGGCGAACAAGAGCACTTTGGGCTGCATGTAGCGAATCCATGGTGAAGTTGATGGTCTGCCTATAGGCACCAGAGGTAAGGGCGTATCGCAAGACGACTGGAGCGAATCCCTTTTCTACAATATCATCAATGGTGTAGAAATTATTAAGGCTCTTTGACATTTTACCGCCTTCTACTAGCAAGTGAGCGCAATGTATCCAGTAGCGAAAGAATTGAGTGTCGCAGCTGCATTCGCTTTGAGCGATTTCATTTTCATGATGTGGGAATATGAGGTCCTCGCCACCGGAATGGATATCGAGATGGTTCCCTAGGTATTTCATGGCCATTGCTGAACACTCTAAGTGCCAACCTGGCCGTCCTTCGCCCCAGGGGCTTTGCCAGTAGACATCTCCATCGTCTGACTTACGGCTCTTCCACATGGCGAAATCGGCTAGAGACTCCCGATCGTATTCATCCGCGTCGTTGGGAGATTCATCGGTCACACTGGTCGTTAACTCTCGCTCTTTTAGACGAGATAGCCTACCGTATTCATCGAACGATGACACTTTGAAATAGACACTGCCATCTTCGGTTTGGTAGGCATGTCTTTTTTCTAGGAGAGCGGATATCATTTCGATCTGCTCTTGTATGTGATCGGTTGCCTTGGGCTCGATTTTGGGTGGCAGCATATTGAATCGTTGGCAGTCACGATGGAAGATCTCCGTCCAATATTCAGTCACTTCCGGAAGCGATTTTCCCTCCTCGCGTGATCGTTTGATTGTCTTGTCGTCGACGTCGGTGAGATTGCGAACATGGAGGACGTCGTAACCGGCCATTTGTAATGTTCGCCTCATGACATCTTGGGAAATAAATGTCCGGAAGTTCCCGATATGGGCTTGGGCATACACGGTTGGACCACAGCAGTACATGCCAATACGTTTACCCTTAGAAGGGACTATCGGCTCAGGGCTTCTTGAAAGCGTATTGTGTAGAATAACTTCTGGCATAGGATAGTTGTGACGAATAGCGGTGATCGATTTTAGGGATCAGGTGGGTAGTTTGAGCGCCCATGCAAGGCGAATCCTATTACTCGTGCAGTCAACAGATAGGGCTGGCGAGACAGGTTCGGCAAACGCTTGCCATTGAAAGCGCTTCCCCTTTGCGTGTTGTTGCCAGTAAGCCCATATTGCCACGATTCTCAAAATGAACGATCCTGATAGCACGGAAGATTTCAAGCTCGATTTAACCCGCCGTCCACGCCGGCTTCGTCGTCATGCGGCGACGCTGGCTATGACGCAGGAAACTTGGCTTCGAAAGGAGGATCTCATAGCTCCTTTGTTTGTAATTGATGGGGATGTTCCCATTGAGCCGGTGGATAGCATGCCAGGAGTGTCTCGAAGAAGCATTACCGACTTGGTTAGAGAGTGTCGGGAGCTCGAATCGCTTGGTATTCATGCAATAGCCCTGTTCCCCAGTATCGATCCGTCATTGAAGGACGAGTTGGGTTCCGAGGCTGGGAACCCGGACAACTTAGCGTTGCGAGCGGTCAGAGCCATCAAGGAAAGCGTTCCGGAACTTATGCTTGTGGCGGATGTAGCACTGGATCCATTTACCTCTCATGGCCATGACGGCGTGCTCAATCAGGCTGGGGACTACGTTCTCAATGACGAAACCGTTGAGCGGCTTTGCCAAATGGCGGTTTTGCAAGCGGAGGCTGGTGTGGATATTGTGGCCCCGTCGGACATGATGGATGGCCGCGTTGGGGCAATTCGTCGATCGCTTGATGGATCGGGGTATGTTGATACCTCGATCATGGCTTATTCCGCGAAATTCGCCTCCGCCTATTATGGACCTTTTCGGGAAGCGGTAGGAAGCGCAAGCGCCGCAGGGACGAAACTTTTGGACAAGAAGACCTATCAGCTCAACTCGGCTAACCGTCGCGAAGCCTTGGCTGATGCACTTCTCGACGAGGAAGAGGGAGCGGATTACTTGATGGTCAAGCCCGCGGGTCCTTACTTGGACATTATTCGAGAGACGCGCGATGCTACTGCGCTCCCCGTGGCCGCCTATCAAGTGTCAGGCGAATATGCTCAGATCCACGCGGCGGCCAAAATGGGATGGCTCGACTATGAGAAGAGCCGAGACGAATCGCTGATGTCGATTAAACGAGCGGGAGCGGATTTGATTCTGACTTATTTTGCGAGAGAAGTGGCCGAGCAATTATAGCTCCGGACTGGCAGCCGGAACGGTTTCAGCTTTAGAAGAAAGTTAAGGATTCGAGTAGCGTCTAATCCTTCTCCTCGGCTTCTTCTTCGTCGGGAGGGCCGCCTTGGTAGGCTTCGTCCTTAGTTTCTTCTTCCTCGTCCTCGTCCCACCTTAGATTCTCGCTTTCGCTGATCTTCTTGGCTTCTTCGTCGTCGATATCTGGATAGTCATCGATAACCTCGTCTTTCTCGTCTTCGTCTGTCTCATCGCCTTCGAGTTCCCAACCCGTTGGGACGTAATCCAGGATACGAGTGATTTCGTCGAACATGTGAACGGCTCGTCCTTCGATAAAGCTGTTGTTCTCCTCCTCACGCAATTCATCCTCGAGTTCATCGACGGTGAACGGCTGTTCGAAGTCGATGATATCGTTGAGCATCCGCACTCGGATTTTCGAAATGTGATTCAAGAAATCCGCGTAAGGCCCATTCTCGTCGTCAATCACATCCGGCAATCCGAATAGGGATTCTTCCGTGTCCAGCAGGCTTTCGTTTGTGCGCTGCAGCCGGACTAGTCCCTCGCCGAGATCCTTCTGGATCTTGAAGGGGATGAATGCACGGTCCATGGTGTCTTGGTCAAAACTGTATCCGCGTAGTGGTTCTACAAGATCGATCATGTGCGAAATCTGCCGAGGATCAATAATGCTCAGCCCATCAACGTCCCAATGGACGTCGTCGCTTACTTCTGTTACCCACCAGTTTAGATCTTCGCCGATCCTAACGGTGCACCATTCAATCAGATTTGTACTTTTTGGCATGTTCTACGCGTACTTTCTTCAAAAAACGGGTGTGCTTACTAAGTCAACCAATGAAAAGGCAAAAAATATGAGAAAATTCTACTTACTCTGAAATTGTTTGAAAAACGGGGATCGCACTTGGTTTATCGTCTTCACTATCTGGATATGAGTACCTCCTTATCGGCGAAGAATTTTTCGAGTTTAAATCTCGATTCGATCGGGAGAGTCATGAGCTCGCAAATGGGCACCTCCGACGGTGGGAATAATTTTCTTTTCAAGCCGAAGTCACTCTGATGGCCTCTCGTCAGATTATGAGCGCTGTCTACAAGAGCTTGGTAAAACCGCTACTTTTCCGCCTAGAGCCGGAGTGGGCTCATGAGCTTGCAATCGACGCCCTATCAATCCTTGCTAAAACGCCCGGATTGCCTGGCTTGATGAAAGCGTGGAACCAATTGCCTGGATCATCGAGCTCGCCGATTGAGGCATTCGGATTGTCTTTCCCCAATCGGGTGGGTTTGGCGGCTGGATTCGACAAGAATGCCGTTTGCTGGCCGGCTTTCGAGGCTTTGGGTTTTGGGCATGTAGAGATCGGGACAGTGACTGCCAAGCCGCAGCCCGGTAATCCTAAACCTCGAATGTTTCGCTTTCCAGAGCAGGGCGCACTCCTTAATCGAATGGGTTTCAACAATGTTGGAGCGGACGCGGTCGCCGAGCGATTGCGCGAGCTTCCGGGGCCAGGCGAGCGCGGGATACCTTTAGGGATCAATATCGGCAAGTCAAAGTTAGTACCCTTGGATGAGGCAGTGGCGGACTACCGACACTCTTTTCTCACCCTAGCGGACTATGCTGACTACCTTGTCGTGAATGTTAGCAGTCCTAACACCCCGGATTTACGCAAACTGCAGGAAGAGTCTCGCTTGCTGGATCTGCTGGGCGAATTGCGGCGATTGAATCATGAACGCGCTGAGCAAGCTGATAAGCAGCCGATTCCAATACTCCTCAAAATCGCGCCGGATCTGAGCGATCCGCAATTGGATGCCATTCTGGGAATTCTCATGGACCTAGAGCTGGCAGGAATCATAGCTACTAATACGACCATGGTTCGAGAGGGAATCTTTGAGACTGTTGATGAAGTAGGTGGCATCAGCGGCAATCCGGTGGAATCCATTTCAACGGAAATTATTGCCCGAATCTACGACAGAACGGAAGGTCGGCTGCCGATCATCGGAGTGGGAGGTATTTCTAGTCCTGATACGGCCAAACGAAAGATCGATGCGGGAGCGACGCTCGTACAAATTTACACGGGTATGGTCTATGGGGGCCCTTTCCTGGCTAAACGGATCGCCCGAGCGCTGGCTGAATAGGTTGATTGAAAGCGCTCAGATCGCGGCGTAAAGCCGCTCCTACGAAAGTGGAGATCTCTCAATGTTGGAGCAGCTATACGCCGAGATTAACCGCCTTAAACTTTGACGTTGCCGGTGAAGACGACTTTGGCAGGACCGGTTAGGGTGATGTCGCTGATTTCATCGCCTTCCCGGGAAAAATCGACTTTTAAGGTTTCCCCGCCTCGCACGTGTAAGGAAATCGGAGTGGGCAGATCTTTAGTCAGGTTGGCAGTTATGGCAACAGCCACTACTCCTGTTCCGCAAGCGAGCGTCTCGTTTTCCACGCCTCGTTCGTAAGTGCGGACTACAATGAGTCCATCGTCTTCGATTTGGGCGAAATTGGAATTGGTTCCGGCGGGGAATCGCTCATGATAGCGGATGGCGCGGCCTTCAGGCACGATATCGATGGCTTCCACATCATTTGTGAACACGACTACATGTTCCACCCCGGTATTCATAAAAGCGAAGTCGTAGGACCCGTGAACTGTGGAAAGGTTTTGGTCGAGTTCGATCGAATGTACAGGCGTCATGCGGATCGTGTACTGACCCTCATCTGCTTCTGCACGCATTGGGCCCGCATCGGTCGTGAAATTAACCTCTTTCCCGTTTCCAACTCCATTGAGGATAGCGAAAAAAGTGAAGCAACGGGCCCCGTTGCCGCACATGTCGACGCGTCCACCATCGGCGTTGTAGTAGATCATGGTAGCATCGGCTCCCTCTGCAGTTGGAGGATTCAGGAGGATGAGGCCATCCGCGCCGATTCCGAAGCGGCGATCGCAAAGGTTGGCGACTTGGTCGGAAGTTAGCTCGATAGCTCCGTCTAGATTTTCGATCATGACGAAGTCGTTCCCGGCCCCGTGCATTTTTGTAAATTCGATTTGCATGCTAGAAGTCGTATCTAGGAAACGAATAGCCATTGCTTGGCAATGCGTAAATCGTCTGGAAACATATAGTATTCAATTGAGGGCTGTGATTTCCTCGACATTTATTGGCAAGGGCATTTCCGTTGATTTGTAAACTGCAGAAGCAGATTCTCGTTACTATGACGTCAAAACTACCCCGAAGAAGCCTCGCTCAAGGCGTTTTAGCCGCTGGAGCAGCGGGTGCCCTTTCGCGAGCCAAATCGTTCGCCGCTGTCCTTCCAAAGAATGTTGGCCGCCTAGACGGAGTGCAACTGGCGATCGTCGCCATTGGCGGAGATGGATTTGGAATGCATCGGCAAGAGCCTGCCTTTCTTGATATCCCTGATCTGGGCTTTACCAATGTGAAATCCAAATTGTGGTATTCGGGGCTGATTACGCCTCGCTACATTGAGAGCATTCAGGCTCGTTGCTACCAAGCCGCCTTGACGTGCGTGAGTGGGAGGTCGCCCGCCACCTAAAACAGTTTTACGCTGTGATAACCGATTCGGTGGGACTTAAAGTTTTAATCATATGAAAATCGTCATACTTGATGGATACACCTTAAATCCAGGCGACCTCAGTTGGGAGGCCTTCGAAGCATTGGGCGAAGTCGTTGTTTATGATCGCTCAACACCGGAAGAGGTTGAGGAACGGGCTAAAGGGTGCGATGTTCTGATCACCAATAAGGCTATCGTATCAGCAGAAACGATAAGAAATTCTGAATCTTTAAAGTATATTGGAGTTACGGCAACTGGCGTGAATATCGTTGATGTAGAAGCGGCTACAGAACGCGGTATTACGGTAAGCAATGTTTCCGGGTATGGACCGGACTCTGTGGCTCAAATGGTATTCGCCCATATATTGAATTTCACAAATCGAATAGCGGAGCAAATAGACGATGTTCGTGATGGTGGTTGGACGAGTAGCGAAGATTTTTGCTATTGGCTTAACCCCTTGACTGAGTTGCGGGGTTTGACGATTGGCATTGTTGGTCTAGGCGAAATTGGAGGTGCTGTGGCTAGGATTGCCCACGGGTTTGGAATGAAAGTTATTGCCTACACGCGAGATCCTAATCGTGAATCTCCGGATCACGTTGAATGGGTAGGCTTGGACGAACTGTTTGTAGGTAGCGATTTCGTTACCCTTCATTGCCCGTTGACTTCAGAGACTGAAGAAATCGTTGACGAGCGCCGCCTCCGCCTAATGAAGTCTAGTGCTTATATTTTGAATACAGGTAGGGGTCAGTTAGTGGATGAGCAAGCGCTGTCCAATGCTCTGAACGACAATGAGATAGCAGGCGCGGGCCTGGATGTGCTATCGTCCGAGCCACCGCGTCGTGGTAATCCTCTGCTCAGCGCTAAGAATTGCTCGATAACGCCACATATAGCTTGGGCAACAATGGCAGCTAGGGAACGTCTAATGAAAATGTCCGCAGATAATTTGAAAGCCTTTGTTCAAGGAGAGGCGATCAACAGGGTGAATTAGGCCCAGGCAAGAAACGAGAATAGCACAGGTGGATTGGCTGTTCTACATTGCTCCTACAGTCCCAGTTTCTTGTTCAGCGGCTGACTAATAAGGTGCTTGGCTACATCGAGAAGCTCGCTATTGCACCTGCTTTCGTTAAAATCTATGGCTCCTAGTTCGCGGGCTAAACTGATCCAGAACTTTATTGCGTTTTCCAATTCCCATCAACGCCGAACTCATGGCCATGCGTGTCCAAGTGTCTTCATTTTCGAAATGCGAGCGGACGCGACCAATCTTTTTAGCAAGCTTGCGAAGTTGAGTAAGCCCAAATCCGTAGTTTTTGAGTACTTTTGTCTTCGGTCCCAACTTTTGACGCCTCGCTCATTGCGATTAGCATCTAGCAGGTCAATGACTTCATGGTTAGTCATTATAGATTCTAGGTAAGGTTGGGGGTTTTTTGGCTATAACCTTATTCCTCCTTCGACGAAAATATTGGCTCCAGTTATGTATTCACCAGCCCCAGAACAAAGAAGCAAAGCGGCGCCGCTGCAGTCTTGGGGCTGGCCGATACGACCGACTGGAATGCGAGAAAGAATCTCCTCCTTGGCCTCGGAATCCGCTAGAAAGTCTTTGTTGCGAACCGTATCAGTTAGGCCGGGAGCGATGTTGTTAAAAGTTATGCCCTCGCCGCTAAAGGACTTGGCCAAGCTCTTAACCAAATGCGTTTGGGCTGCTTTCAAAGCTCCGTAAGGTGCAAACTTGTCGTTAAAGGTCTCTTCTTGTACGCTTCCAATGGTGAGGATTCGGCCCCATTGGCGCTCCCTCATGCCTGTAAGGGCTCTTTGGATAAGGACGAAGGCCGCTTTAAAATTAGCGGAATACTGATAGTCGATATCCTCCTCGATTACTTCAAGGAACGGCATGAATCGTTGCACTGAGGCGTTGGATACAAGTATATCTATTTGTCCGGTGAACGCCACAGCCTCATCGAATAGTGTATTCGCGGCTCCAGGCTTAGTGATATCCGATTGGCAGTACCAGGCATCTCCTCCCCTGGCCGCTTCCTGGAGTTCGGTCACTGCGCTTTGAGCCGATTCTGGATCCGCTGTTCCGTTTATAATAACGTTGGCGCCGGCTTGAGCCAAGGTTCGCGCGATAGCGAAACCGATCCCTTTTCTGGATCCCGTAATTAGGGCGGTTTTGCCACTGAGATCGTATGCGTTTCCAAGATTTTCCATGATTTTCTCCAGTGGGTAAAACCAGTTTGAAGTGATGTTTGCAAGTCAAGGAAGTTGGAGAGCTTATTGGGCGATCGCACGATTGACGAGACGTAACCTTACTCTACTTATTGGTTATGCCCCCCGGCATTATCTTTGCCCGACGTTTTCATACGTATCTGGGTCTATTTATCACGCCCTGGGTGCTGATGTATGCCTTGAGCTCGCTAGCATCTAATGATTTCGTGACTGTTCGTTCGTGGTATTGCGGAAATGTGAATCAATTCGAGCGAGTTGAGGAAATTGAGTATTTAGATGCGTTTGACGATGGAGTGACTCTTCCGGAAGCGGCTAGACAAATCCTTCTGGATTTAGGCATGGATGGTCTTCATTTTTTGTGCCGGAACGTGCGAGGCGATCATCTGACCGTGATGACGCAGAAAGGGGTGGGGTTGCTCGGCTTTCCTACTACCTAGGAGACGGCTAAATCGTGTTTGAAGAGCAAGTGGTCAACGCGGCCGAGACACTTGTGCGAATGCAGAATCTACATGGATTCGAGCAGAGCTATTTGTCGGCAAAGATTTGGGGCCTGGGATTCGTTTACTTCGCCGCTCTAGTTGCGGCTATTTAGTAAGCACTCTCTGTTGCTTGAGCTGCACGTTCTCCACAAAGGACGGGAGTGCTGGAGAAGCCGACGCCGAGGCGATGGCATCCCAAGTCTATGAATCTCTGAGCGTCGGCGTAGGTTCGGATGCCGCCAGAGGCCTTGACCTTGGTTGTGCCGTTGGCCGCATCGAGAATCGTTTGGACGGCCTCAATAGAGGCGCCTCCCGGTCCAAAACCTGTAGAGCTTTTTACAAAGGCTACTCCGATAGCAGCACAGCGTCGAGTGGCCTCGGCAATTTCATCGATCTCTAGAGCCGCTGTTTCAAGTATTACTTTTAGAGGTATCCCTTTTGCTGACAGGGCATCGAATGCAGCTTTAATGTCTTTTTCGAAAGCTGGCCAATCTTTGGTTTTGATGAAACTGTAGTTGGCCACCATGTCGACTTCGGCAATGCCGAGTCGGACGAAAGCTTCGGCCTCTGCTTTTTTAGTTTCCGTTTGAGAAACGCCGTGGGGAAATGCCAAGACTGTAGAAACCTCGGTCGAAGTTCCTTGGCACAGGCTTTGGGCGAGCTCGATGTCGCAGGGACGAACGCAAACCGTGCGGGTTTCGTGTTTGACTCCAAGTTTGATGGCCGCGGCAGAATCGTTGCGAGTCATTTCCGGCTTGAGGACAGCGTGGTCAATGTAGCGGTTGATCGGTTTCATATTATTTCTGAAATTTCGGAGAGCGGATTGCTAGCAAAGCTTCGGTCTCATCGAGAGTGGGCATGGCGGATTGAGCGCCAGTTCCAGTAATGGATAGGGCGGCTGCGGCGTTGGCGAAACGTACCGCGTCGTCGATCGTCTCACTTCGAGCGAGGGCCACTGCGAGACCCGCGTTGAAGGCATCACCTGCACCGGTCGTATCCAAGACTTCGACATGGAAAGCTGCCCTATTGCGAGTGGAGTCAGCCTCCGTAATGTAGGCTCCGCCCGGACCTGCTTTGGTGATCACTTTCTTGGCCCCTCGTTCGATTAATTGAGCGGCGGCAAGATTGATCTTTTCTTCGTCAACGACGGGAAGGTTCGCGAGCGATTCGAGCTCGAGAAGATTTGGCGTTAGGTAGTCAACTGCACTGATGAGGCTATCGGGTAGCAACTGAGCCGGAGCGGGATCGAGAATGATCGTTTTCCCCGCTTCGCGGAGACGCTTTACGGTGTATATTACCGTTTCGATGGGAATTTCCAATTGCAGAAGAAATATGTCGTGGGCCACGATTTTTTCCCATTCGTGATCAATATAATGGGTATCCAGTTTCTGGTTGGCTCCCGGATAGACAAGAATGCTGTTTTCGCCATTCTTATCGACTCCTATCGTAGCTATGCCTGGGTAGCCGGGTACAATGTCGATGAGTTGACAATCGACGTTGGCATCTTTAAGTCGTTCGAAATAATCGGGACCGTGGAACTTATCACCGATTTTGCCAACTAAAGAAACATTTTCTCCGAGCCTGGCTAAGGCGACAGCTTGATTGGCTCCCTTTCCTCCCGCCGTATTGATCTGGAAATCCTTGGCAATGACCGTTTCGCTGGGTCGTGGCAATCGATCGGCCGTGACGATGAGATCGACGTTGAGGCTACCGATTACACAAAAGCGTTTCATATGGGAGATTGGTATCCAACTAAACATATGTGGCAAAAGAAAATAGCCATTGAATTGTTCCCTCCGGTTGAATGCCGCTAAGAATGCTTCATTGCTGACTTTGGTAGGGAGGAATGTCCCGGTCCTCCTTCCCTTTTTAAATGCCCTGGGACTTGCCCGGTTTTGATCCGGATGTGGGCTTGCTAAAGGCCCCTGATACCTTTCAAATTTAGAAAGTTATGGCTGAAAAGCGATTCGAAGGAAAACTGGCAGTTGTTACCGGAGGTGGTGCTGGAATTGGGCGAGCAATAAGCAAGCGCCTTGCTTTGGAAGGAGCAAGAGTAGCGATTTTCGAAAGAGATATTATCTCTGCTGCCGCAGTAATAGAAGAGATTGAGGCAGCTTCGAGTCAAGCAAGCTGGATTGAGGTCGACGTATCATCGGAAGCTTCCGTTCAGTCAGCCTTCGATTCGCTGGATCGTGTAGACGTTCTTATAAACAATGCTGGCATCGCCTCCGTGGGGAATGTGGAAACGACGACTGGCGAGGAAATGGATCGCGTTTACAACGTCAACGTTAAGGGTGTGTTTCATTGTACTAAGGCTGCCATTCCAAGGCTGAAAAAATCGGGAAAAGGAGCCATTCTGAACATGGCCTCTATCGCCAGTTACTTGGGGATCAGCGATCGTTTTGCCTATTCCATGACCAAGGGGGCGGTCTATGCCATGACGCTGTCGGTGGCTAAAGACTACATTGAATACGGAATTCGCTGCAATTGCATATGCCCGGCTAGGGTTCATACGCCTTTCATCGATTCGTATTTGGAAAAACACTATTCTAATAGAAAAGAGGAAATGTTTAAGGAGCTCGAATCCCATCAGCCGATCGGTCGAATGGGAAATCCTGAAGAGATTGCGGGGCTAGCAGCATTTTTATGCAGCGAAGAAGCTGCCTTTGTAACGGGGTCCGCTTATCACATCGATGGCGGAGTGACGAATCTGAGATAAATGTTTTTCATTCTTAACCACGAAATTAACGAAACGAAGGAAAGGTGTAGGGATAAGATTTTCGATTTGATGGCTATCGCTCTTCCGCATTTGGAGGTTCGCTTCCGCCTCCGTTGACTGCGGCGAGACGTGGGATCGTCCCTACGGGGCACCAGCATCCTCGACGAGTCGAGGGCAGGTCTTTTAAAATAAATTAGATTCGCGATTACTAGTGAAATCGTGGTGTGTAGAAATCGAGAGAATTATATAACGAAAAGTCATTATGAAATTGATACGTTTTGGAGAGCCGGGTGAAGAGAAGCCTGGGATTCAGTTAGAGAATGAAACACGGGTAGAAATTCCTCCTGGGTTCGGCGATTATGATGAAGCATTTTTTGGTGGTACTGGAATCGATGAGCTACGAGATTGGGCGAACCGTAGTGCTTTTAGGGCTTCGAAGATCGATCCGGAAGCCCGCTTAGGTCCACCGATGTGTCGCCCCAGTAAGATCATCTGCGTGGGTCTCAACTACTCGGATCATGCCAAAGAGTCGGGCATGGAGCCTCCCAGCGAACCGGTATTGTTCTTTAAATCCACGACTGCCTTTCAGGGCCCCAACGATGATCTCGTGATTCCGGCAGGATCTGAGAAAACCGACTGGGAAGTGGAGCTAGGATTGGTTATCGGCAAGCGGGCGAAACGCGTGTCCAAAGAAACGGCCCTAGATCATATCGCCGGATATGTTCTTCACAATGACTATTCCGAAAGAGCCTGGCAGCTGGAACATCAGGGGCAATGGGTAAAGGGCAAGTCGGCTGATACCTACGCACCCTGCGGTCCTTGGCTAGCGACAAAGCACGCCATTCCCAATCCGCACAAGCTGCGACTCTGGCTATCAGTCAACGGCGAGATGAAGCAAGATGGTCACACCAGCAACTTCCTCTTTGATGTCCCGACTGTGGTATCTTACATCAGCCAATTCATGACTTTGTTGCCGGGTGATTTGATATCGACCGGTACACCAGCTGGAGTCGGCTTAGGCTTTAAGCCACCACAATACTTGAAGCCGGGCGACACCGTCGAACTCGGCATCGATGGTTTAGGCGAGCAACGACAGGTCGCGGTCGAGGAAGCGTAGAAGTGCAATGTGACTAATCTTATTCTGAAGCGTTTAGCTGTGCCTGTACTTCAAAGGTTTTCAGAAACCAGGGAGTGAAAGGTCCATCCCAGTAGACGGCGTATAGCTCCCCTTCGATTACTAGTTCCTCTTTTTCAATCCACTCTAGCAGTGCCTCTTTGGCTTTCTTGTAGTTTGCTAGGGTATAGGAGCCGCGGGCTCCGATTGAGACGACCCGGCGCGAGGGTGCGTCGATGACTTTTACATCGGCGGAGTCACTCGTCGCTTTACCGATTTGGTCCTCGGCCACCCAGAAATACATTTTTCCTGGATTGATTTGGGCTTCGACAGGAGTGGTCATGGAAATGCCGTTTTGCTGGATGTATCGAAAAAGTAGGCTAAAAAGACGGCCAGAATTCCTGAAGTAGTCACCGTCCCCAGAGCTTTCGAGCAATCTACCTGCCGGAATTGTTTTGATCTCAATTTCTCCGGGCTCGGTTGGTGGAAAAGCTTCTTCGGCTGCTATCATTTTAGAAGGTATAGTCGCTGCGAGCACAATTGCCCATAAGGTTCCTGTTAGGAGTTTTAACACTTCAACTTTGACAGGCAATTTAGTAGTAAGTTCGCATAGATCCATTAGGTTATGGCGGTAAGTTAAGGGTTGAGCTAAAAATGGATAGTTTAATGATGCCTTCCGTATGAGAGCTCTCTTATTTAATCTGATCGTGATAAGCTTATTGGCACTATCCGGATATACCGCTGAAAAACCCAATATCTTGTTCATCGTCGCCGACGATCTATCGGCCGAGGCCCTTGGAGTCTACGGCAACTCTTTGGTCAAGACGCCTTATATTGATCGTCTAGCTCGCGAAGGCGTCACTTTCGAGCGAGCGTACTGCCAGTATCCGGTTTGCGGAGCATCTAGAGCTTCCTTTATGAGCGGGCTCTATCCGGAAACGACAGGATTTTTGGGGAACAACTATACGTTGGGCAGCTACCGAGCGATGAGCCCAGTTCACTCTGATCATCCGAGCATTGGCGGATTCTTGCGGCGGAATGGCTATGTTTCCGCACGCGTATCCAAGATTTACCACATGGGCGTGCCGGGGGGTATCGAAGCGGGCGAGTCCGGCGGTGACGATCCCGACTCTTGGGACCTGGCATTTAACGTTTGGGCCCCGGAGACGGGGAGCGTCGGGGAATTCAGGAATTTATCTCCAGCTAGATCGCACTGGGGAAGCGCGTTCGTGAAAATTACGGTTCCAGATGACCTATCTGTGACGCAGGCGGATGAGATAACGGCCACCCAAGCGATCAGCATTCTTGAGACGCGAACGCTTCATCGCAATGAGACGAACCGCATGAAGCCAGGCGCTCCGATATTTCTGGGTATAGGGCTCGTGCGGCCTCACGTTCCTTTGGTGGCTCCTAAACGGTATATGGATATGTACGATCCGGCCGATATCGAATTGCCCTGGTATCCAGAGAACGACTTCGATGATGTGCCCAAGCTCAATCAAAACAAGGGCAACTCAACTCAGTACAAAATGAATGAGGCTCAGGCGAAAGAGTCATTAGCTGCCTACTATGCGAGCGTAACCTACATGGATGCTCAAGTAGGTCGCATTCTTGATGCAGTCGATCGCTTGGGCATAGCCGAAAACACCCATATCGTTTTTATATCCGACCACGGCTGGCTCTTGGGCGAACATGGTAGTTGGCAAAAGCCTAGCTTGTTCGAACCCGCTTGCCGGGTACCATTGATCATTCGGTCTCCGGGTTATAAAAAGAATGCGGGAAAGAAAATCACGGCTCTCACGGAGTTTGTTGATCTCTATCCGACCTTCGCGGAGTTTGCAGGATTGGAGGATACAGTGCCGGAAGCCGTTCAAGGACGATCATTAGTGCCTCTCTTGCACGATCCAAGTGGACGAGATTGGGAGTCGAAGCCGGCTTATTCGGTGATGGGAAACAAGAGAGCCGTCCAAAGATCGATTCGGACAGAACGGTACCGATACAGTCGTTACACGACAGGCGAAGAGGAATTGTACGACCACGACAATGATCCTGAGGAGTTCACGAACCAGGCTGGCAATCCTGAGTATGCATCAACCTTGAGAACGCTGCGAAATCAGATGGAAGAAATCCAAGCGAAGGCGAATCGGTAGGGGCGAATATTGGCTATGGGTACAATACCTCGAAGCTATTGAAGCGTATAGCCCATCAATTGCGCATAGGCGTCAACATAAATTGTAATCGTTGGTAGGAGCGAGTTGATGGTGTGACATTCTTGTAAGCCTAGGTAGTTTGTAGTCACGCATAGTGTGGGACGCTCCTCCCTGCCTTTCGATATGTGGCATTTGTCCCGGCGGGTAGGTTATGAACTACTAGAATTAGGTCTTGGCCCTAATCAACGCTTGTGAGCGTCGGAGATGATGAGACGCTGATATGGTGAAAAGTTTTGGCTCGGTCTTTGATTGCTTAGTCGTCGGTGCGGGCATTGCGGGATTGGCGGCCTCGAGGCGTCTAGTTGACGCTGGTTTATCTGTATTGGTGTGCGAGAAGAGCCGGGGGGTTGGTGGGCGTGTGGCCTCTCGAAGAATCGAAGGGGCTCCATTTGATCATGGAGCTCAATTCGTTACTAACCGGGGTGCCGAGTTTTCGAAGATAGTTGAAAATTTGCTGATTGCGAAAGTCGTATTTCCTTGGTTTGGGGAAGCGGGGAAAGAGCGCTTTGTCGGTCTTCCTAGCATGAATCAGATCGCGAAGATTTTAGCGGAAGGCCTCGACGTTAAGCAAGGTATGCGAATCGAGAGTGTACGTTTCTGTAGCGATTATTGGGAGGTGTCGTCTGGAGCAGAATTGGTTAGAAGTCGAAGTTTGTTGATGACCTGCCCAGCTCCGCAAGCTCTCGATCTTCTGAAATGCGAAGCAAACGAAAATAGTAGTTATATATTAAATACTTTATCTAAAATTAAGTATGATAAGTGCGTCGCGCTAATGGCCCTGCTGGAGGAACCGTTTCCGGTTTCAGATTCGGGCTTTTTGCAATACGACTATCCTGAACCGATTGCTACGGTAGCTGACACTTTGAAAAAACGCGGCCCGGAAAGTCCTGGCATTATCATCCAGTCGGGACCGGAGTTTGCAGAACGGCATTTCGATTCCGACCCCGTCAAAATTTCAGAGGGTCTACTCAATGCTTACCCGAGGTCAAAGGAATTGAGAATAGTGTCTACTTCGCTACAAAAATGGCGTTTCGCCAAACGTCGCGAACACTGTATATCCGATTCATACATAAGTGATCCGAGTGCAATGCTTTGGCATGCAGGAGATGGTTACGTGACGCCAAAAATTGAAGGGGCTTATCTGTCTGGCCTACGAGCGGCTGAAAGCGTTGCCGCGGAATTAGAGTTGAAACTCAGATGAAAAGGGTGGTTCGGAGTCCGAAGATTGGTGGTTCGTCTAACATTCGCAATTTGGTCGTTGTTTTAGGCGATCAGCTCAGTTGTGAACTGGATTCGTTCCGGTCTTTTGACGTAGAGCATGATGCTGTCTGGATGGCTGAATCTGCAGTTGAAGCGGAGTATGTATGGTCGCATAAACAGCGCATCGCTTTGTTCTTTTCCGCAATGCGTCACTTCCGAGAAGAATTGGAATTGAAAGGCATCCGCGTGTTCTATAAAAAATTGGAGGAGAATCAAGATTACATGGGTCTCGACAAATTGCTCGAGCAGTTTTTAGAGAGCGGGAAAATAACGGGTTCAATCTTGATGACGGAGCCCGGTGAATGGCGCCTCAAAAAAGCGTTCCAGGACTTAGCAACGAAGGTTACTATCCCCTTGAAAATATTTGAAGATACGAGTTTCCTTTGTTCGAGGGACGACTTCGAAAATTGGTCGGAGGGCAGGAAACAGCTTCGAATGGAGTACTTTTACCGGGAGATGCGAAAGCGTAGTGGGATTTTGATGGATGGCAAAAGTCCAGCTGGTGGAAAGTGGAACTTCGATTCCAGCAATCGAGCGTCCTTTGGAAAACGCGGCCCCGAAGGAGTTCCGTCCCTTATCAGGTTCGAACCGGACACGATAACGCGAGAAGTGATCGAGTTAGTAGAAAAGAGGTTCGGTAGTCATCCTGGTAGTTTGGATACGTTCGGTTGGCCAGTCACTTCGCAGGATGCGCAACGTGCCTTGGAAGGTTTTCTGAAGAAAGGTTTGGCCGGTTTCGGTAAGTATCAGGACGCCATGTGGGCGGGAGAACCGTTTCTTAATCATTCTCTCCTCTCCCCATCTTTGAATTTGAAACTCCTGTCGCCTCGCAAGGTTGTAGAGGCAATCGAAAACGAGTATGCAAAAGGTCGAGCGCCTATCGAATCAGTTGAAGGTTTTATCCGGCAGGTAGTCGGCTGGCGAGAATATGCCAGAGGTGTGTATTGGGGCTACATGCCCGAATATTTGGATCGGAATGTAATGGGAGCTTCAGAGCCTCTCCCAAGCTTTTATTGGACCGGTAAGACTTCACTGAATTGTTTAAAGCAGACTCTTGATCAGACTTTGGATTACGGCTACGCCCACCACATTCAGAGATTAATGGTTACTGGATTGTTCGCTTTGCTTTGGGGAGTGGATCCGAAAGAGGTCCATCGATGGTATCTTTCTATTTATGTTGATGCAGTGGAATGGGTGGAGTTACCCAATACGCTGGGGATGTCGCAGTATGCAGATGGAGGAGTGATGGCTTCAAAGCCATATGTATCCACAGGGAAATATATCAATAGGATGAGCAACTATTGTAAAAGTTGTAAGTATCGTCCCGACGTGAGGAACGGCGAAGATGCTTGCCCGATTACGGTGCTCTATTGGGACTACCTGGATCGGCACGAAGAGGTGCTTGCCGGCAATCAGCGAATGGGATTGCAGCTGCGCAATCTGAAACGGATGGGGGCCGAAGAAAGGATTGGAATATCGGAGCAGGCAAATAAAACGCGACAATGGATTTTGGAAGAATCGAATAGTTAACCTAGGACTGAATGATGCAAAAAGCGTACGTGATAGTGGGCGGAGCGGGAGATATTGGAAGAGCGACTTGCGAGCAGCTAATTGCGGATGGCAAGGGAGTGATCGCGGGTGTTCGGAACCCGCTGATACTCGAGAACGATGATCGAGTGGAGGACGTCGACTACCGAGTAGTCGATGCGGAAGACTGGGATAGTATGGATGAACTCTTTGCGAGCATCAGAAGCGACGATATAGAGGTGTTGGGTGCGGCACTTTGTGTAGGCTCCATTTTGCTCAAGCCAGCTCACTTAACCCGTGTTGAAGAGTTCGACAGTGTACTCTCGAAGAATTTGTATTCGGCTTTTGGACTGGTTCGTTCCGCTGTCAAACGATTTTCCAAAACGGGGGGATCGATTGTCCTAGTATCGTCGGGAGCTGCCCAGCAAGGGCTAGCCAATCACGAAGCGATCTCAGCCGCAAAGGCCGGCGTTGAAGGACTGGTCCGCTCAGCTGCAGCGACCTATGCTAGTAAGGGCGTGCGGATCAATTGCGTAGCACCGGGTCTGGTGCGTACAAATTTGTCAGAGAGGATTACATCAAATCCGAGTGCTCTGAAAATGTCAGAGAGGATGCACGCGCTTGGCAAAATTGGCGATCCCGATGATGTGGCTCGAGCGGTCGCTTGGCTGCTGGACGATGGGCAAAGCTGGATCACTGGTCAAGTGATCGGAGTCGATGGAGGATTGGCGAAAGTTACGCCCGTCAATTGAATGTAGAAATTGAATCGGCCCTTTATTGGATTAGGAATATATCTGATTGGGGAATGCTTTTCCTCATTTGGGTGGTGCAGTTGTACATCTATCCGAGTTTTCGAAAAGAAAGGCCGGTAAGTTTCGTGGGCTGGCACAGACGTTATATGTGTCGGGTCTCATGGCTCGTTGGCCCACTCATGTTGGGGCAGGTGGTGACCGGATTAGGGTTTCTGTTTTTGGAAATTTCGCTAACAAGTGTTTTGTACATGTCAATGGTCGCTGCTACGTGGATACTTACTGGTTTGGTGGCCGCTCCTTTGCACGAGAAATTGCAAGAATCAGGGAGGGCATTGGGGCTGATAGCCAGACTAATTGCTTGGAATTGGGCCAGGACGATTATCTGGACAGCTATCGTTTTTGTGTGAGATTTGGCTCGGCTTTGTAGGGCAATTATTTAAGAAGAACAGTCATTCTGCCAGTATCTAATATTCAAGATAACAGGTTGGAATCCTGTGCTTCTTTATATGGGAGCTCGGATATCGCCCGATAGCTAGCTCAATAAAGCAAGGTGTTATCTGGCCTTGGGCAATAGGATATGGAGGATCGAGACGATCCTCCCTGATTTATATTTGTAATAAAATGGCCCGAGTTTGAGCTAGGGGCCTCAGCTGTCTTTCGGCTATTTCTGTCAATGGCAGTGGATTGCCTGGGACAGTTTTTCCACAGGTTCTTCAAGGCATCGCAGAAGGCTCTCTCTGCGGAATCAGCGAAGTGAAACTTAACATCCCTCCTAATTAGGACGCCGATTCCATTTCGGTATCCTCCCAAGGCTCCAAGTTTAATTTCATCTCCATCCGGGATGTAGTAGGTGGCAGCGGCGGTGAATTCGTACATATATCCGTTGATGCGTCTCCATGAAATGGCTCGAAAGTCTAGGTAGCTGCTAGCATTCTTGGGAACGATACCATTGTACATGATCTCGAAATCGTCCAATTTCGTCCTTTTTGTGGCATCGTAAAATGCTTGTCCCAACAAGTTCTCCCTGTAATAATATAACTAGTGAAAGGTTTGGGTTATATATTAATACTGTTATCACCACACTCCGAATGCGTTAACGAACATGGGAAATTCTGAAATCGCTTCAACATACGATAAGTAAAAAGTCCATTTGAGCTCACTGTCTAAGCGAATTTGAATAAACGTGTTTGATATAGAAACGATTCTTAGCTTTTCGGTAGCCTCAATCGCTCTTTGCCTGGCTCCGGGTCCGGACAATTTATTTGTGCTTTCTCAATCTGTGACACATGGGTGGGAAGCGGGGCTTGAGGTGACATTTGGCCTTTGCACGGGATTGCTGTTTCATACGGTAGCTGTGGTTTTAGGTCTAGCTGCTGTGCTCCAGGCATCGACTGTCGCTTTCACAATTGTTAAAGTCATTGGAGTTGGCTATCTGCTCTTTCTCGCTTGGAAGGCATTCACTGCTAAGACCCAAGAGCTTGGAATCGCCGATAGATTATCCAAGGGAGGATTCTATCGGCGGGGCGTTATCATGAATCTAATCAACCCAAAAATTTCGATCTTTTTTTTAGCTTTTCTGCCGCAATTCGTGAGTCCCGAGAACGGATTCGTGACTATGCAGGTCATCACCCTAGGATCGATGTTTATCATGGCCACTATAGTGGTATTTGGAGCAGTAGCATTCATGGGCGGGGCGTTGCGGGACTTTCTGGTCCGATCGCCGAAGGCCCAAACGATCATGAACAAAACTAGCGGCGTGGTGTTGGCTAGTTTGGCAATTCGGTTAGCACTTACGGGTATTGGGTAAACGTGCATTGTGCCCTAAAGCCGCTCCCACATTGCGTGTGATTTGGGCTAACAAAACATAGCTAGCTCTGATAATCGCTAGCTTCTAATTATGCATTTTCGCCAGGGCCTTTTTTAGGCGGGCGTGGGCGGCACGGGTTTCAGCGTCAGCATTATTAAGATCGATGGGGTACAAAAGTTCAGGATCGGTAGTGAAGTTGTAGAAGTTGTTGTCACCTGTTTCGTCGAATAGTTGAAATCGTTTATCCTGTATCCAGCGAGAAATACTGCGTCCCTTTTTGTTATGGCCTGGTAGTGGATCGTGATGGATAAATACCCAATCTCTAGGGTTTCCTTTTTCGCCGCGGATTTGGGGGAGGAAGGAGCGGCCATCAAAAATCTCATTTTTGGGCAGTTGGATGCCGGCAGCTTCGAACATAGTGGGAATGAAGTCGGTCGTATCCACGAGATTCGACAACACTCGTCCTCCTGCTTGGCCAGCAGGCCAGTTGACGATTAGCGGGACGTGAGTGCCACGACGATTATTTTCCCCTTTGCCTCCGCGAATCGCTCGTCCGTCACGCATTTTGGATACAACTTCTTTGGGTGTTCCGTTATCGGAGTAGAATATGAGCATAGTATTATGGCGAATGCTTAGTTCGTGAAGCTTTGAGTCTATACGGCCGATCAGCTTATCCATGTATTCTACCATATCGCCGAAGTATTTATCTGGATTCGACTCGAATCGATCCCCGTGTCGCCAAGCTTCGGAATCCGGAGTCGGGTTGAAGGGGCCGTGGGTAAGAGCCATCGGATAGTAGATGAAAAAGGAATCATTCTGGTTTCGCTCAACGAAATCATTGATATAGTCGACGTAGAGATCTGGACCATATTTGCCCTCGGTTCCGGTTAGATATTTGCCATTTGCTTGGATACGCGGATCCGAGAACCGGGATGCTTTGTCTTCAGTATTTTCCGTATGCCACAGAAAATACTCGTGAAAGCCCGAATCATCGGCTCTCATTCCAAGATTGCGCCACTCGGGTTGAAAATCCGGGGGATTGTAGCTACGAAGCTGCCACTTGCCAGAAATACAGGTTTTGTAGCCAGCTTCCGAAAACCAGTAGCCAAAGGTCTTGGCCTCTGGATCTAGTATGCCAAAGGCGAGCCAATTGCGGAAATTGTACTTGCCCGTCATGAGAGCGACGCGAGTTGGCGTGCATAATGGAATGGAATGGGCATCGTCGAAGCGGATGCCTTCAGCGGCCAGGCGATCTAGGTTTGGCGTATCGTAAGAAGCACCGCCGTAGCAACCGAGCGTTTCAATACCTAGATCATCGGCCATGATGAGAATGATATTTGGTCGGTCGGATACGGCCTGAACAAAGGTGGTGAACAGAAGGAGGATAAAAGGGCTGTACTTCGGCATTTTAGGGAATGTAAATCGTTGCTAGTACTTATTCCAAGGTGAATCGGGTTGGCGCATTCGGGTGGTGCTCCAGGTGGCTTTGGATGCTTTTCACTACATCAGGTAGATTTTTGGATACGTCTTTGGATTCCGCTAGCATTCCTACCTTTGGCCCGAAAAGCATCATAGGCGAACCATTGGAGGAGACGACCGCTTTGTAGTCACCATAGCGTATAAAGTGTTTGTAGTTAGGATCTGCTGGTAGCTTGTTGGAAAGCCACTGGGAAATATTCGTATACTCAGGATCATGTATGAGGTTGTTCCACTCGCGTGGGTCTTGTTTATGGTCGTAAAGTTCCTGGGATCCATCGAAGTATTGAGTGAAGCGCCATCGAGCATAGCGAATTGTCTGTGTACCTCGCCCAACGTGCGTAATCGCCGAATAAGGCCATTGGGACTCCGGATTTGCTATTAATGGGACGAGGGAATTTCCGTCGAGGTCATCCCTGATTTTGAGATCCAATGCGTCCATGACTGTTGGATACACATCAAGAAGAGAAACAGGTTGATTACATTCCCTTCCTGGTTCAAAACCAGAAGGTTGCTTGGTTCGGGGAGGGACCGCGATTAGCGGCACCTTTGTGGACCGGTCCCAAGTTGTGAACTTCCCCCAATGCTCTTTTTCGCCGAGCTGCCAACCGTGATCCGACCAAAGGACGATGAGGGTGTTGTCAGCATGTTCAGATGCATCTAGGGCATCGATAATCTTACCTAGTTCAAAATCGATATAGGTGATAGATGCCAGATAGGCACTAACGGCGTCTCGCCACTGTCCATTTTTCACGACAGTCTCATGGGCGCCGCTGGTAAGAGCGTAGCGACCGAATCCTTGAGCCAGTGTGGAGACGTCGTCGAGATCTTCTTTGAGAGCATGTGGCAGGACTACGGACTCTGGAGGATACATGTCATGAAATCGCTTGGGCACCCAAAGCGGTTGATGCGGCCTATAGAAGCCTATCCCCAGGAAAAAGGGCTGCTTGTAGGATTGCCCCAGCTTCTCAACTGCCCATATGGCGCTTTGGGTATCCGTCCATTCTTCGTCGGGTCGATCTATAACGCCCCAATCAAATGACTCGATTGTATCGGAACCGCGATTACGATCCCTCGGCATGCGGTTCAATGGCATGGTAATGCCGAGGCGAGGGATTTCGTGGCGAACATAGGGAACATTGTCGGCTAAGGATTTTTTGCTAATGGTTCGTTCGCTTGGGAGAATAGGCATCCACTTGTCGTAGTCGGGCCCATATTCATCGAAGTAGTTCTCGTTTCTTCCATGGAAGAGCTTGCCTGTTCCCATAGTGTAGTAACCTTGGGACTCTAGATCATGCGTTAGCATAGTTGCGTTTGGTATCGTTTTCTCGATACGCTGACCGTTACCGTAGACTCCGTTGTTGATGGGGTTAAGGCCCGTCCAGTTTGCGGCCCGCGAACCACTGCAGGCAGGGACGACGCAGTGGGCGTTGGTAAACAATAGCCCGCGTTCGGCGAGGCGATCGATGTTGGGCGTTTTCACCTGAGGGTGGCTTTGCAGACAGCCGACCCAGTCGTTCAGATCATCGATAGTGATGTAGAGGATGTTGAATTTGGAACCCTGATGTTCGGCGAAGCTCTCAAGGCCCAATAAAAGAGTGATGACAGTGCTGAAAAATATTTGGCTCTGTCTTTTAAAGGCGCTAGAGCACGTCGCTAGTCGGTTTGGGGATGGCATTGGCGGGATTATCGCCAGATAAGCAAAATCGCTTCAAGGCAAATGCGATGCTAGAGGTCGCTCCTCATTAGGGAGACAAATTCTTTCGAATGATGAAACCATATTGAATTGCTGCGATCGTACCGATTGTAGCAGCCGCGCTGCACAGAGGCCAAAGGGGTTCGTTATAGTCCAGTAAGATTGCTAGCAGTGCTCCATATTGAAGAACGGTGGTCAGTTTGCTTAGGAATTGGGTTTTGATCAACCTAAACTCGCGGATTCGCCCAGCAAAGACCAATCCCACTGTTATAAGTAAAACGCCGAGATCTCGAGACCCAAGAAGAATCGATTGAACGAGGGTAAGTTTCCCAATCCATATCCAAGTCACGGCGACCGAGAAAAAGAAGAATTTGTCGGCTATCGGGTCTAAGACCTTACCCAAGTAGCTAGTCCAGCCAAAGAGGCGGGCGATAAATCCGTCGAGAAACTCGGAAGCCAGGGCCATTACGATTACCGTAAAGTGCCAGCCCACGGGCAAGAAAGGAAAGGCGATGGCCAAGATCAACCGAACAATGGTGATGCCATTGGGGATATTCGAACAGATGCGGGATTGAGTTTCAGCCATCGCGATGGGCTGCTGTGGTGGCTAGGCATCTAGTCAGCGTAGTCTACCCAATGCTTTTCGATCCAATCGGCATCGGGTTTCGACGAGGTGACTAAATAGCGGTAGCGGGACTGATAAGAATCGCCTGGTTCAATGGTAAATTCTCCATTGAACATGGGAGCATAGGTGAAGTAGGGCATTCTTGGATGCAGGCGGACGGATTGGGGAAATCGAAAATTCGAGGGGTGGCAAAGGACGGTTATGGATGCCGGTTTTCCGTCTACGACCCCTCGCATGGATACCCAACGTACGCGTGTGTGGTTACCTCCGATCCGTTCGTGGCCATTACTGGTCAGGAATTCACAGGTACCATCTGGGTTTGATTTGAGGGGCGTCCAAAGGTTGCTGCCGCGAAGTGCCATGCCTCCGTAATGATATTCGTTGAAAAGCAAGGGTGAATCGGTCGCTGGTGTTTGCTTGCTTTCGATATCGAAAACGAAGTGCTTTGTGCTACCTCGTCGACCGGTGACCGTCCAGTTTTCATGGAGAACGACGGTTTCGCTCCCTTTGTCAGTAGCGACATGATTGATCTGAACGGTGAACGAGGCTGAATCGCTAGACGAGCCAATGGAAAGAGTCTTGGCATGTTCGGTTCGTCCGAGCTTATTGTGGAGATTCCAGAAATCCACCTTTTTACCTCGAAACTTTGTGTTAGTGCCGGCCATGAAGACGCCTCGTTGATGAGCGTGGTCTTCGGAGAAATCCCCTGTAGCGACTTGTCCCGAAGGTGTGAATACAGGATGAATATAGCCACTGCGGTTGTGAATCGGATCGATTCCATCTGGGGCAACCTGGGTCGCTTTGTTGTACTGCAAAATCGGTTTGCCGTCTTGGAGAATAGTGAGCGCGTCTTCTGTTTCTTTAACGGATAGCGAAGGGCCCGCTAGTATTTCCCAAGTCGGCAGCGTTGAGGTAATCAGCGTGATCAGCAGAATAAAAATTCGAGAAGGTGCTAACGTTTGAGAAGCCATGGATTTTAATGGGCTCTTAGAAGCGGCGATACGAGTACTCTTTTCGCTTAACTGCCATTTTGAATGATTGACCGAGATTGAAACGAGACTAATGTCGTGATTGGACCACCGAGGAGCAAGCCCATAATCATTATGACCCAACTATCCCGTCGACGATTTGTACAAAACGCAACCTTGGCCAGCCAATCCATGATCCTAGCTGACACTCAAGCCTCCGGAAAAGCTACGGTGGCTAACGACCGTATGAGAATCGTGGCAACCGGTTTGAATGGACGAGGCAAGAGTCACATTAGTGGCTGGCTAGAGGAGCCAAATGTCGAGAATTACATCTTGGGCGCCTGGCTGCGATTCGATGTTGAGAAGGAAGTATACTTCGGGAATTCAGCCAGCAAAGCGAATTTATTAATGAAAGAAGAGAATCGAAAGAGATACCAGTTGCCCGAACTCACTCACGTCTAAACAATTTATACATGTCACAAAAATTAAACTACGGTTGGAGAATTGGGTTAGGCACAATTATCGTCTGTTTGGGAATAGATTTGGCCGATGCTCGCAAAGTTCCGATTGCTGGATTAAAAGGGGCCATCGTTGCTCAAGCCTCCTCGAATGACAAGACCAGCAAGGTAGAGGATGCCAAACATGTTTCCACGGGAAAGAAAGAGCCCGAGAAGGATCCTTCATTCGCTGAATATGCTATATTCGAAGATGCGTCTTCTCGAGCCGAGTTGACTACGCCACGAGCGACTTCGATGCCGCTGAAACTCAGCCGCGGTGATCGGATCGCCTTCGTGGGAAATACGCTCTTTGATCGCGATCGGCTCTTTGGGCACTTTGAAACGCTGATCCATCAGAATCACGCACACTTGGAATTGACCGTGCGCAATTTGGCTTGGTCGGCAGATGAAGTGGACTTGCAACCTAGGCCAGACAATTTCGGAGATCTCGATCAGCATCTTGCGGCCGTGGAAGCGGACGTCATTTTCGCCGCGTTCGGATTCAACGAGTCCTTCGCGGGGATTGAGGCGATACCTGAATTCAAGGAACGACTACGTGGCTTTATCAAGCACACCGTGTCTCGGGCCTACAATGGCTCGACTGGGCCTCAATTGATTCTGGTTTCTCCCGTAGCCAACGAAAACGTGGAGGGTGTCGCAGCCGCAGATCTCAATAACGGGCGTTTAGCTGCTTACACGCGGGCGATAAAGGAAATAGCCCGCAAGGAAGAAGTAGGGTTTATCGACGTCTTTTCCGCGACTCGCTATGCTATGGATGATCGATCCACGGATCTGACATTCAACGGCGCTCACATGCTAGAGGAAGGTTATCGCGTTTTTGCCAAAGCAGCCTACGAAAAGACTTTTGGAGAAGAATTGGCGCCGGAAGTGAACGAGCGGATACGAGAAGTAGTTATAGATAAGAATGAGCATTTCTTCTATCGCTACCGGCCTCTGAACACCTTCTACTATACCGGTGGACGGAACAAGTCTTATGGCTATCTCGATTTCCTACCAGCCATGCGCAATTTCGAAATTATGGTTTCCAATCGAGACCGCCGTATCTGGGGTCTGGCTCAAGGCAAACACGTCTCGGAGGAAATCGATGACTCAAACGTTCCTGAGATGCCGGTCACCCATCAGTCGCGCGGCGCCAACGAATTTTTGAGCCCGAAAGACGAGTTGGCTGCCTTCGATGTGGATCCGAGATTCGAAGTCAACCTGTTCGCTTCGGAAGAGGAGTTTCCTCATATCGCTTGTCCGATTCAGATGCGTTGGGATTCCAGGGGGCGCTTGTGGGTGAGTTGCTCGACGACCTATCCGCATGTGTATCCAGGACAGGCGCCGGCCGATAAGCTGGTGATTCTCGAAGATACGGATGGGGACGGTAAAGCCGACGAAAGCACGGTTTTCGCTGATGATCTGCATATTCCTTTGAGCTTTGTTCTTGGCAACGGGGGCGTATACGTTTCGGAGGAACCTGATCTGACCTTTCTCAAAGATACCGATGGAGATGGGAAAGCGGACTTTCGTCGTCGTGTTTTTACAGGCTTTGGGACGGAGGATTCCCATCATGCCTTACACGATTTCGTTTGGACGCCGGATGGAGATCTGCTTTTCCGGGAATCGATTTTCCACAACTCCCAGGTAGAGACCGTCTATGGACCGATTCGGGCTAAGAATAGTTCTTGGTTTAGCTATCGGCCGTCCACACATCGACTAACGGCATTTGGAGCGTATCCAAACACAAATCCATGGGGTGTGACTTTCGACGATTGGGGCAACCATGTGGCCAGCCACCCCATATTCGCGACTGCGTTTCAAGCGACTAATCCCCCCTATCCAGAGCAACACCCGAAAGCGTCGGGAATACCCGCTTATTCAGGGACTTGCGGGCACGAATTCGTCGACTTCGAATTTTGGCCCGAGGAACTCAAGGGAGGCTTCATCAAAGTGCGCTACAAGCCGAACAATCGAGTGGAGATCCATAAATGGATCGAGAAGGAGGACAGTTTTGTGGAGGAGTATCAGAGCGATCTCATTTTCTCCCGAAACCTGAGTTTCATACCTGTCGATATTCGATTTGGTCCAAGAGGAGCGTTGTATGTTTGCGATTGGTATAACCCAATCAAGGGTCACGCTCAATATTCGCTGCGCGATGAACGCCGGGATCGCAAGTCGGGTCGTATCTGGCGGATCGTTCCCAAAGGGGCGACGCTTCAAGATCCTCCGAAAATTCACGGAGCTTCGATTGCCGAGCTACTGGATCTACTGAAGCGACCCGAATACCGTTATCGTTATTGGGCCAAACGGGAATTGAGAGATCGCGATCGGACGCAAGTTAAACGAGCGCTAGACAATTGGGTAGAACGGATAGATCGATATAATGATAGGTTTCGGCACCAGCAAATAGAAGCTTTGTGGCTGTATCGAGGAATCGATGCTGTGAATACGGATTTGCTAGCGGAGTTGCTTTCTTGCGACAATCACTTGGCTCGAGCAGCAGCTACTCGTCAGCTAAGGTATTGGTCAGAGGAACTGCCCAATAGCGAGAATGCTCTCAAAACGAGCGCTTCGGACCATAGTGCCCTGGTTCGGTTGGAGGCGGTGATCGCAGCGAGTTATGTGGGCACAGCCGACGCTTTGGAAGCGGCCCGAAAAGTTGTCGAAAGGCCCTCCGGCACTCATTTGGACTACGCAATCGCTACTTCGCTAGGATCGGAAAACTTGTCTCGACTTTGGAAAGGGAAGGCGGGTCGCTATCCAGATATTGAAACTTTCCTCAATGAATTCGAACTGAAATCCAAGCGGAACGATGGAAAGTCCAAGAGAGGGGCTTCGGAAGCTTCTTTCGATTCGCAAAAGGGGCTCGTCAAGGTCGATATTTCCTGTGTGCCCGAACGTATGATGTATACGGTGACGGAATTCAAAGTGAAGGTTGGGGCCCCCGTTCGGCTGACTTTAGAAAACCCAACTGCGATGCCGCACAATCTGGTCATCGTGAAGCCTGGTGCGGCTGAGGAAATTGGTATGGCGGGAAATGCCATGGCTGCCGACCCTCAAAGAGCATCCAAACACTTCGTTCCCGATTCGGATAAAGTACTTTTTGCTACGGAGCTTTTGCAGCCCGATACGAGCGAAACTCTTCGTTTTATCGCTCCGAAAGAGCCCGGCGAATACCCCTATGTATGTACATTTCCGGGGCACTGGGTGATCATGCGTGGCGTGATGATCGTCAATTAGCTAGGCCTTCGAGAAGTCGGAGACCGCTGCAAGGCTGACACAGAGGAATGCGTACCGCTCCGCGTCCACGCTGGATCATCTTCTTATTGGCCCGGTACCCCAGGGACCTCAGTTTCGCGGTAACCTTCATGTATCCAAGCGTCGGATGCTCCCGCGATATGCGGACAATCTCCGCCTCCACCAGGCACTTACTGCTAGCAATGGGCTTTGACCAGGAGCTTCTTCAGCTCCGTATTCTCCCTCTAGGGCTCGCGCTTCCTCTGCCCCTCCTTGATGCCCATGCCGCCGCACTTGCTTCTCCAGCGGCAGAAGCCATGGGAGCTAATTTTGCCTTTCTAGCGTTTGCCCTCCACCCGAATGCCCGTGTCGGCCTCGCCGAGGATGCGGATTGTCTGCTCGGCGGCGCGTCTTATCTTCTTCATCGATGATCTTCCTTTCTTTGATCGTCTATAATCGCTCGATCAAAAGTGGGATAGCCGTCATAGTTTTATAAGATCCCCACAATTGGCTACCCTTTTCAGTATGCTCTTCTCTAACGGTTTTAGATAGCCCTGGTTTGACACTTCCGATGGGATTGATTCAGTATTAATTCTTCGAACTTATGTCTGAAAAGCCCAACGTTCTCCTCATCTCTACGGATCATTGGCCCGCTACCCTGTTAGGGTGCGCGGGCCATCCCGCTGTTCAAACACCGACTTTGGATCAATTGGCAGCCAATGGTACGCGATTTATCAATACATATGCGGAGTGCCCGGTTTGCATTCCCGCTAGGCGGACGCTGATGACAGGGACCACGCCTCGTACCCATGGCGACCGGATTTTCCAAGAGACCTTGCCCATGCCGGATCTGCCAACCATGGCGGACACTTTTCGGAACGCTGGATATCAGGCTTATGCGGTAGGAAAGTTGCATGTTTACCCGCAGCGAGATCGGATTGGGTTCGACGATGTGATACTCGATGAAGAAGGGCGCCAGATTTACGGTGTAGTGGACGACTACGAGCTGTTTCTAGGTGACCGAGGCTATGCGGGGCGTTTTTTCGAACACTCGATGAGCAATAACGAATATAGCTATCGCCCCTGGTTTTTTCCGGAAGAACTGCACGCGACGAATTGGGCTGCCAATCAAATGTGTCGGGTGATCAAGCGGCGCGATCCGAATCGGCCCTCCTTCTGGTACCTCTCTTTCCGCCATCCCCATCCACCCTTGTTGCCCCTTCAGGATTATATCGATCTGTATCGAGATATGGGTGTGGAGATAGATATGCCCTTCAAGGGCAGCTGGACGGATGCCCAAGATCCCTGTTTTAGTCTTCAAGTCGATTTTGATAGGGGAAGCAAAATGTCTCCCGAGCAAATCCGTGGAGCTCGACTAGCTTTCTATGCCTTGTGTACACAGATTGATCATCAGCTTAGACTGATTATCGGTACGCTACGAGAGGAGAATTTGCTAGATAATACGATCATCTGTTTTACCTCGGATCATGGAGACATGCTGGGAAATCATGGTATGTGGGCCAAGCGGCTATTTTTCGAAAACTCGGCCCACATCCCCATGCTGCTCATGGGCGTAAAAGGGGATGAACGCGTTGGGCATCATCGGATCGACGATCGTCTCGTTGGCTGGCAGGATGTAATGCCGACGTTGCTGGATCTATCCGGTATCGATATACCCGATACGGTCGACGGAATTTCTATGGTAGGGGATAAGAAGCGGGAGTTTTTTTACGGCGAAATCGATGAAGGCCCGCGAGCGACCCGTATGATCCACGATGGTCGGTTCAAGTTGATCTACTACGGAACAGGAAATCGGAAATTCCTCTTTGATCTGGAAAACGATCCAAATGAGCTGAAAGATCTTTCCGCTTCGCCTGAACATGCGGAAACTCTGGAGCGATTGGAAACGTTGCTAATCGGCGAACTATACGGAAGCGATGAAAAGTGGGTGCAAGATGGAAAACTGGTGGGGGCGACAGACAAGTCGTTCAAGCCTGGGCCGAATCGGTCCCTGACGAGCCAGAGGGGAGCCCATTGGCCGCCGCCGCCGACCAGCAATATGCCCCAGATTGAGTGGTATTCGATGGAGGATGACAAAGGCTCAATTCAGTAAGCGATCGATCTTAATAAAGTAGAACATGCATCTCCGCTGTTTCCACTGCTTAAATAAACAGGCTGGAAACCTCAGTTATCTTCGGTGGCCGCTCCGAGATCGGTCGTTACCCAACACAGAAACTGAAGCAGATTTCCCACCACCTCATATAACTTTGGCGAACCGACTACTTCAAGTACTTGTCGTTAAGTTTCTTCACGGACCAGAGAAGTCCGCGGGTGACAAGATCAAGATAGCGATCATCGGCGACGGTTTCGTCATAATGGCCAATCGTGGTGCTGAACACTCGGCTATCGTAGTAATTGTTGGTCCAAGCCACAACGGCTTCAGCATCTTGAGCAGGAATGAGTTTTCCTTGGCGGATGCGTTCCTTCTGGTGTTGAAAACCGGTTGCCAGAGCCTTCGCCCCTGGAAGGATCTGTATATTGTTGTAGAGTTCTTCGTTTCCGGTTGCCCAGTCTTTGAGAACTTTCGTCACAGGGTGTTTCGTATTGGTAAAACTGATAGCGATAGGCTCCTTAGGGCCGTGTCCGCTAGATTGGATACCCAAATAATCGAACCAAAGACTGGAGTTTGTTCCAGTCTTAGTTGGTGTTCGGTGGTCGCCTACGCGATAGCTATGCATGGCGCAGTGTAGATTGACGCCAGGGGTGCCGTTGCGGTGGGGGGCAAGAATCTCTTTAAGAACTGCGACATCGTCCATCTTAGCCGCGCATTCATCGTGGATTACCACGTCGTAACCGTGGGCGTAATTTGGGTTTCGGTAGAAGGCTAAAGGCGGATTATTAGTGGTATCATCGCTATGTAATTGGTCGACGATGACGTAGGCACGGGCCTCGATGCCGTTCTTTAGGATATTCTTTTGCGTTGCGTAGGAATGGCAGCAGCCCCCAGTAACCAGGAGGGCTCGAATCGGCTTTACGTCATTCTGAGCTTGGAGGGGTAGAGTGGAGAGAATTGCGGCGGCCATAAAAGAGATGGTCGCAGTATGAAGAAAAAACTTGTTTTTCATATGTGAGC
>Ga0310343_10000125_pt1 | contig 32420 bp, 44 predicted proteins | sample HC15DNA2025_MG_FD_203519 | JGI IMG/M metagenome (GOLD analysis project Ga0310343, IMG submission 203519) | Marine microbial communities from station ALOHA, North Pacific Subtropical Gyre - HC15-DNA-20-25_MG | ecosystem: Environmental > Aquatic > Marine > Oceanic | place: Pacific Ocean: North...
TCACCAGGATATGGTGAAAGCGAGTGCTGCCGCAAACGCAGAGGATGGGGGGAGGCGTTATAAGGACCAGTTGGATAGAATTCACAGTGTGATCATCAATTAGGATGTGCAAGCGAGCTTAAAGGTTGCGTGCTTCGAAATGAAGACTCATGCGTACGCGCAACGATCGGTTTCGCGTAGAAGAAATCATTCATCTGCTACTAGCACGGAATTTCAATACTGACGAGGTGCACTGCGTGACCACATTGATCAGCTTAAGTTCTTCGTCGAATTGACAGTAAGATATTTATCCTTGCACCGAAAAGTTTGAAGACAGCTCTGCGAAAGGATTGAATCGAATGGGTCTGACCAAAAGAATGCTTTTTGATCAACAGGCACCAAGAGGGTGGATGTCTTCACACGACTACAAGGTTGCGTGTGGAGATAGATCAGCAAGTTCAGAAAGAGATTCACCTAGTCCGAAACGTGGATTATCACGTCTTCAGACGTCCTTGGACTGGTTTAAAGAGAAGGAAACGAAGCAACACAACACAGCCATGATGTCGCAGCAGATTGTCGAATGGCCGGGCGCAACTGAAAATATCCTGCATTCGCTTCGGTACAGCCAGGCACGGCTGAACTCGAGCGGAAAGGGCAAGACCGTGTCCGTGGCGTACCAGATGTCTGACGGAAGCAATGCCAAGCCGGTGTTTCAAACGCCGAAGATGTTTGCGCCGTTTGGGTTCAACCACTACGCTGCGGAAACCGAGAATGGTTATGACAAGTACTCCATTGCTCTGACATTCAAGGGCGATAGTCCTCGTATGCAAGAGTTCCTTGGTCTCATGCGTGCGATTGATGCGGCGAACGTCGAGATGGCTTTCCAGAATCAGGAGGATCTGTTTGGTGAGAAGGGGAAGTCTCGTGACATCATCGAGGATCGCTACAACAAGATCGTGAACCACAAGAACGATAAGTACGAACCGCGCATGACCGGCAAACTGCAGTTCAGAAACGGAAACTACACCGGGCTGATTTTCAACGACTCTGCTCCACCTCAGGAAGTGGGCCTCTCCTACATCGGTCAAGAGAAATCCTCCATAGTGGCTCTTGTTGAGCTGGGACCCATTTGGATCGCAGACAAGAAGTTTGGTCAGACCATCAACGCCATTCAAATGAAGGTCTTCAAACAACAGAACATCATGCACAACGCTATCAAGGATGACCCCATGGACACTGGCACTGTTGATCAGGATGAGGCAGAGGTTGATACCTACCCAAACACGCCTTAGAGTTTGCGACCGATGATCTGTGATGCTATCGCCATCTTAGCTAAATCGTTTGTTGGATTCAAAGTAGACGCTTTGGTTATGGAATCACCGATGTCTATGGAAACACCTGATAACAAGTTTAGTTTTTTAGGTGCTCTTTTCTCAAACACTGTCACAATGTTTATCAGCTCCTTTAACGTAGATGTTTTACGTGAATCAGAGTGTTTTTTATAAAAGAAAAGTAATGCTTGAGCATGGTGAATGTGCTTGAGATAACCCTTGGCGAAGGAGGAATCCGAAGACATAGATTGTTTGAGTGCAATATTCTGAACGGCTGCAACGTTGATTTTTTTCTTTGAAAAAAGTCGTCTGGTTTGCAAAAAGAACAATGATTTTTCAAACTTTTCTATGCTACTAAACAAAAGTAAAAATTCAACTGGGAGTTTTCCGGACTTGTCTGAAGCAAAATCATAATAAACTTGATCATATATACTTATAACCGATTCTAATATAGCTCTAACTATAGGTACTATAGTTTCAAGCTTAGCTACCGGGGTTGTTGAAGTTATTGCCAAAACCTGCTTTAACAGTGCTTTATTGGTGAATTCTCCGTCTGAGGTAAGTCCCTCCTTTACACGAGTGACTATATCCTTAATTTCCGTCTCTCCAAATATGTTAGATTGGAATGCATCAGTTCGTATGCAGCCACTTATGAATCCAAGACGCGAAAGTTTTGGATCGTTGTTGAGGAAGCCCATTCGAAGCAAAACACACGAAGTTTTCAAAATGAAGTCTTGTAATTGTTTGTCAGACTCTATAATTTTATTAGAGAGTGAATCGTTTATACTGTTAATCAAGCTTGATGAAAGCGTTGCTGTCGATAAGTCTCGATGTGACTCATCTTTGTTCAAGCAGATGCTTAAAATATCGTGCCACATGCCAATGGCAGTCTGCGGTAGTGAAAGTTCTCTGGTTAATTGGTAAATGTGTCGAATGTTGTTACCCCATCCCCCTGGATCTGTCAAAAAAGCGTGCACACACAAACGTAAAATGTATGGCTCCTCTTTCATTGCTTGATGATAAGATATATTTTTAATGTTTTAATTCGCAAACTTGTGGCAACAGTAAGAGTCCTGCAATAGTGGTCATGTTGGCTAGTGTAGGTTTGTATTTGAAGGGTTTGACATAAAATAGTATGGTTGCAGCTACTGTGAATGCAACTAACACATTGCTTCCATGGTGTACTCTCTTCAAAGACAAATTATTGTCCTGCCACACACCTCGTAATATCATGAAAGCTCCATATAGTTCGATGACACCTGCTAAAAACACGACATGAGGTGCGTATTTTGTGATACCGGTCTTATTGGCAAATCTTTCGGCTTCTGATGCTCCTAATGTGACGACCTTGGTCATTCCTGAGATCACAAACATTGCCACCAACGCCGATGCTGCTACCTCGATGCTGATTTTCATATATTTGTATGATTTATAATTTTTTTACTTAAAATGATCTTCGAAAATGTGATAAAATGTCTTTTGCAGAAGCACCGATTGTTCACGGCAACATAAGTGTAGGGAATTTGGTAGTGGCGGGTACGAATATTGTGCCCCGACCATCCCCTGTGTATTTCAGTGTGCAAATGACCTCGAATGCCAATAGCGGTGGCTCTGGCGGCTTTTTTACATACAACTATTTGAACGAAATCCAGGCGGACATGCCGAAAAATAACCAAAACATTGATATAGCTCGCGGACTGGCGGATTCGGCGTGGGATACCACTTCTATTCTGTCGTCCGGTGGCACAGACCAGAATAACTTCCCCACTAATGGGTTTGTGGTTCCGCGGACTGGGATATACAAGATAGACTGTTATCAGACAATTCGGGGTTCGACTCAGAATTGTGCCGATGCCAGTCTGGCTGCATACCGCAACCCAGACAGCAACATCACAGCGGTAGAATACAATGCGAACACTTGTCTAGCCCGTGCAGTTGAAAGTGAATCAAACGACAATACCCAAAACGACACACGCAGTGAATCCATCACCTGGTTGGGTCAATTGACGCAGAATGACGTAATCAAGTTCCAAATAAAATGTGACAATGGGTTTCAGCTGACCTCTGAGCACAAGGGGTGTTTTACTATTATAAGTGTCGACTAGTCACATTATTATTTAAAGATGGCAAGTTGCTTCTGAATTCAGAATGCATCCATTGCATCAGTGTATGCCCGACGTAAAAAGCAAGCTTATCGGGCCGGCGAATGGGGTTGCACTTGATTTGTTTTCAGACACTGGAGATTTGGAGACTTACGCGTCAACGAATTTAGATGCTGTATTTTCTGTGATATCCAATCCAAAGGACTTGAAGACTATGAGAGAAAGAACGCCATCGAGGCCCGTTACAAAGGTTTCGTGCTTTCCACTCAATACGAATTCTGGCCTCTCATTCGTAAGAGCTTATTTGACTTCACTTGATGTTTGCACAGTGTGGATCTATATGAACAGGTTTCAATTCGACATCGTTTCGTTCGAAAATTTGATGTGTACCTTGTATCCTTTGCTACAGGACGATGCAAATGTGTTTCTACTCTGTATAGACAAAGGGCTTGCTCTTCAGTACGCGAAATCACATCTTTTGTATGTAGACAGAGATCAGAACATATTGATGCATTATCATCGGCAACCTCTGAGCAACATTCTGGAAATAAGTGAAATAAAACAGTGTTGTGAGAGGAATGGTTATATACACGAAACGGCGATACGAGGAGATGAAATACTGCACATGATGAAGCTTAATGCTTTACCATATGACATCTGGTCTTCTCAGATCTTCTTTCTGCTTCAATTCAAGCTGCGTCCTCATTTCACTAAACTAGTGTATTAGTGATCAAACACTATTACTGTATCGTCGCTGCTGTCCTTTGTGTCGGTTTGGTTCGACTCAGCTAATTGGTTGACCATTACAGTCAATCTGTGTAAAGAATCGCACATGGTATCTAATTTTACTCCCAGTGTTGCGATTGTATTTTCCATGCGAACAACTTTTGAATTGGTTTCACCGGTGTATTTCTTTATTATTGAAGTGATAACATGGAGTGGTGAATCAAACAACATTAAACAGCATGACTTTCCCATTATTGTTGTGGTAACTTAAAAAACTAAGGTTTGCTGACGAATTTAAAGATATATGAATCATTGTAAAGAAGAGAATGGATGATCCTGTTGACATTTCAGGACCAGTTGACGAGTTGATTGATGCACTGGAGCAACAGTGGGGACTGAAGGAAGGGGATATTAGAGTCCTTGATGGGTCGGTTGTTGACCATGAATATGCTGTGAATGTTGTCAAAAATCTATTGCCACTTGTCACGACGTCTGAGTCCAAGAATTCGGCATGTGAAGACGAAAGGTCCGTTGATCCTCAACAATCTATTGAATCAAGTGCTGCGGATGTCCAAGATCAGTTACAGTTGCATGACAACAGCTGGCAAACTACAATAACACATCAGGACTTGTTCGAGAGTCGCAAGAGGAGGCTCGGTGAGTTTGGTAACTTGTGGAGGCAGATTAATGTACTCGCCGAAGACCATGACGGTGAGAACGACCGAATGACTCTAAACGTTCATGTATGCAATGAGACAAAGATGCGACTTAGCCGACTTCTCGAAATCCTGTACACAAGTGAACAAGTTCAACTTGGTGTTCGTCAGTTGCAACATTTGCTATCTACTGGAATCGAATCGGTCCGCAACATCCCTTGTGCAAATGTATCTTCTGAAATATTCTGTAAGCGATTCAAACGAGAGCAAACTCCTGCAAAGAAGACTCCGTACTCAGAATTATGCACGTCAATGTTACACAGGCTCTGTCTCAGTGGATACAGAAGATACAGAAACAACGTGATGAGTGCAGTCACGTACGACGGGCATTATACATACGCGTGGCAGAAAGTTTGTACTATAGAGGAATTTGTTTGGAGGCATATCGACAAAGATCTCTATGCAGAAGACTTTGAGAATGCGATGGCCAATAAGGGAAACATACCTAGTTGTATCGAGTTCCTCAAAAACTGTCCTGGATTCCAGTTTCGTGACCTCATGAAGGACCGCCGCATCCACGCATTTCGAAACGCCATATACATTACATCTATCAGAGACTCGTCCGGGCAACATTTGAAAAGATCACATGTGCACTACTTCAAGGATCCAGTGTCCACACTACTGACTTCTATGACTCAAGATGGGCAGGTTGCGTGTACTTTTCACGATTGCTTTTTCCCAGAGGATCTGGAAAACGTTCAATGTCCCTCACTGGATAAGATTATGTATCATCAAAAATGGGACGAAGACGTCATTAGTTGGGCGAGAGCCTTTGTTGGACGTATGCTCCATCCCATAAGCAGCATACCATCGAAAACGTCACTCGATAGTTGGCAGGTCATCGCGATGTGGCTGGGTCTGGGAAATTGTGGAAAGTCCACGATTGTAGACAACGTTGTATTCTTATTTTTCGATCCTGACGACATTGTCTACATTCAGAACAATTTAGAAAAACAATATGGATGGGCGAAATGCAAAGGACGATACATGTGGCTAGCTCCCGAAGTCAAGGCTGATTTCGCTAATCACACAGATCAAGCACAGTGGCAGGTCATTGTAGAGGGTGGTAGGCTGGCGACCGGGAAGAAGTATGCGGTGGAATCTGAACAGTTCAATCCATTCGATCTAAGTGGTATGATGGCAGGAAATGAAAATATCGAATTTCACGACAATGGTGATTCCGTATCAAGAAGGCGCGTGGATTTCTATTTTGGAATTCCGGTTACAGAAGTTGATCCGAATTTGCCTTCGAGACTCGCGTCTGAACTGGGAAGCATAATGTACATTTGCAACGAAGGGTACCTGAAGAAAACACAGGAAGTCACATCGCGAATTTGGAATTTCCTGCCCGCGTACTTCATGAACATGAGGAAAGAGAATGCGGCACAAACCAATGCATTGGAACACTTCCTCATGCACGGAAAGCTTGAATTTGGTTCAGTCGATGACGGCTTCTATGTCCCACATGCTGACTTCTGTAGACATTTCATTGCGCATTGCAGAGAGCATGAGATTCCAAACAGGAAGTCGTTGAAGAAAGACTACTATGCGGGGCCATTCAGCAAGCGCAACATGACTATGACTCGTTGTGTAAAAGTAGACCTGACAACCCAGGAGGAACGAAGTGGAAACTGGATCGAAGGTGTGAAAATCAGCACTTGAGAATCGATTTCAATATTTTAGTTTCAGAAACCCTGCAGTGTCGTTTAGAAATCACATAAATCGATCTGTTTTTCTTTGAACAATTTGGATCACGTTCAGGAAAAGCATGCATGCTTCCGTTCAATATGTAATGTTTGAACAATGTAGCATATAAATCCATTTCTTGGACGTTTATTTCGATGTGATTGCACGCGTCAGATAGTTGTTTAGTTCTGTTACATATCTGCGCATTTCTAGCGATATATGTTTGTTTTTCACCTACGTCGAAATGATGAATACAAAAATCAGACGTCGTTTCTGCAAACCATTCACGTGTCGGTTTGAACTCACATAAATCCATATCACAGAGAAGATCGAGCATTGTACTGACGTCATTCAAACTACCTTTCATAGATTCGTGTGCGTATAAGCACGTTAAGTAAGGTTCCACACGACATTTGTCTCTATCGAAAATATGAGGTCCCTCTAATGCATTAATGCACGTTCGCACATCTTGAAAATTTGAAATATATGCCATACGATCATCGCTTATGTCTAAGTTCTCCTCACAAGCAATCCAATGAAGATGTTTGACTATTTCATCGTTAGATGGTCTACTGAAGTGAACACATGTCATCGTAGAAATACTAAAGGGTGAAATGACGATCGCAATAGCGTGTTTGACCTCCACCAACAATTTGACCAGTGAGGCTTTGTCAGATCTGTTTAGTGAATCAAAGTCCTTTATGATGTAAACGATGTTTGTTTTTATTTGCTGAAGAGCAAAGAGCACATTCTTCATGTTGGCCTTCAGAACCTTGCTTACTTCAGTGAACCCTGATGAACAGGAAATGTGTTTGGAAGTCATCCCCATATCTTTCACAATGATATCGACTGTAGAGGTGATACCAATGCCTGGAGTTCCAATACAGCCTAGGGGGCTTTGTGAGGATGAGAGAAGCTGTTTGACTTTGCATATGGAATCTGTATGACCAACTATTTCATTTAGGGTATTTGGTTTGTATTTATGATACAGAGGTACGTGTTCATTACTGAAAACAGTGGAAACAGGCTCGGAAGTTACCTGTGGCATCAGCCCATGACGGAATGTCATCTGATGTGAATATTAGAATTTCTTTTAGGTCTATAAACAAATTTTTTTTTCTATAATAAATGTATCTCATGTCAGGAACACATGCACTCGCAGGGTCAATGCAAGATGGACGATTTTTCACGGACTATTCACCTAATTGTGTCATGAATTCAACAATGGCGAAGGCGTTAGATATCCCTACATGGAATTCGTCTCAGTACCGGACCTACCTCCAAGCAAATGGTCTCGAGCAACTCAAAAAAGCTCAAGGAGGACCATGTGGACATGCACAGTGTTCAGACAACGGAAAAGGAATCACCAATGACTCTGCGGAACCATCACCACCGTACGCAGAAGACGAGCAAATGAATCTCGAGAAGCCTACTTCTCTAACCGAATGAAGTTCCAGTTCATTACTATTTTTTGATCGATGAAGTCCCTGATGAACGAAAGTGCGTCATCTCTGTCTTTTGTTTCTGGCATGATGATGATGACCTTTCCACTCTCAAATATCATGATTGACGCTGTTTTTCGTGAGTCTGGGATCGGCACCTTCACACGGGCTCCAGCATAATTGGAAGGGTCGAATATCACCAGTGTCCCATGATTCAGAAGCTGACGAACGAGCTTTGATAAATTCACCCTCCCTGGCAGTACGTACTTGTAGTTCACCATGGTGACGCGAACATCTCCTCGCTGCTTCAGTGCTACGTTGAGAAATTCACCCAATATGTCACACAATTTCTGAACGACGACTTGAATCATTTCGAGACTGTGTGCCCCTGTGATGTGAAGCATCATGTTCTTGAAGATCTTGACGGAAACATTATGAGAACGCCTTGATGCCCGTTTGGAATTCACTGCGACCCATATTATTGAGCAGTTTTTGAATGATTGTTTGACGCCGATACCAGATTCGCTGAGTTTCTCTACCGCTTCATGAAGGTGTGTCGGAGTTACGTACACGCCATCTTCCGAAGGATGCAACCGTACGTGGCTTGTGACCGTTGTGACGTAGGCATTCAGCTCATGATCCTCAGACAGGTGTTGCATATGTCGCTCACGAGGGGTTCTGACGGATGATGTCCGCCTTCTTTAAGCCTTTAAATATAGGCAGAAATCACGTATTCGGAAGTTGGAAATGGACGTAGACGGCAATGCGCTGGCGGATGTACTGTATGGGAAACGTACCCCGCAGCCGCAGTCGAAAGTGATAGTATCCAGTGAGCAAGAAAGGTTCCTGGAGGATGTCCGAATGGTCTTCGGTTTGCTTCCCTCGAACATGCACGGCTTGGACACGGCGCCCAAACTCAACTTCAGGTACAGGTATGAGATATTGGTGAAGGTGTTGTCGAAAAGCTCCGCTTCGTTTGCTACTTCCTCAAAGCACATCCTCAAGTTCCTGTGCGTGAAATGGTTCATCACGAACACAACCGACACAACCTCGTTGTCTATACTACAGTGCATTACGGCGCACAACATCTTCTTTTCAAGCATCGGGAGTGTCGCATTTGCTTCATGTCGATCTCACGTGAGCGTGAGCTGTTACGCTCACGACTCCTCTTTGAAGCTGAAGCGCAAGCACAAAGTGTTGAAGAGATATACCAAGTATGCTGAGAATTGTCTTCTTCTACATCTACGTGTTCAGGAGATAGTGTCTCATTACCTGGGGAACAACGCTCTGAATCCTATCATAGGAAGCGTTGAACATATTACCCAACTAGAATGCACCTCGTCGCATGGCGATTGTTGTCTTCGGTTCAATATTCCACGTGGGGCTGTCGATTTTGATGTCTATCTAATTCTCAACATCGTCAGATTACAGATATTCACATGTGGTCAATACTACTACGTCGACTTGAAGAAGTTCAACGGGAGTGGAGCGTTGCGCATTTCAAAGGACTTTGAACAGATTCACGCCATTTCGCACATAGATTATCACGCATGGTCGTGTCTCACAACATTCGGTGGCGCAAAGGCTGTACACAGAAAGCACATTCAATTCAGCGTTCATTCTTTGCAAACATACGACTGCGCACAAACCATGATCAATATTTGATAATTTATTTGTTGCATGATGTTAAATGAGTGTAACTTACAACACTGAAGAAAAAAACTATTATTTTCAATGTCCCCATTGTGAGATGTTCTGCCAAGTACCAAAAGATATGATAAACTGTAAGATATTTAGACATGCGATCAATTCTAAAACGCTTCAGTTCATGAATCCTCATGCACCAAAGGATGTGTGTGAAAAATGGGTCTTGACTGGAGAGATTTACGGTTGTGGTAAACCATTCATCTTTGATGGAACTACTGTACAAAAATGTGATTATTTGTGATACACAGAGTGGGAAAGAGATCGATTCTGTACGAACGAACCAGGCTAACCAAGCGAATCATGACTGGCCAAGCGCTCGTGGTCCCCTCGAACGAGATCCAGACCTTCGATGAAGCATTCATTGCAGAACTCGTGCCGTATGAGTTCAGCCGGGCAAAGCTTCCCCCAAATTTCAAGGCGGTCGGATTCTGGAACGGAGTCCAAAACGACAGCATCTCCTTCAACGCCACAGTGTACCTAGACATCGGCGCCGGGTCTGGATACCTCTCGTACGGAATCCATGGGATGTTTCTCGGATTCACAGTCAAGCGCGATAGGGTCAATATTCACGCCTTCCTCATGGATCGCAATCGTCAGCAGTGGCGGATGATCGATGAGGGCATCGGCCATCCTCTGTACTCTTATGGAACCAACTTCAACGCACAAGAGTTCATCATCTCGAAGGACACTCTCGACTGCTGCATGGACTCCCTGATCAAGCACCTTGCTCGTGGCGACCAGATCTTCCGTATTGAGTACCTGCATTCCGTCTCGAAGTTCAAGTCCCTCAACTTCGAGAACTTTAAGAAGATGATGAACGATATCAATAAACCAACGTTCATAGCTTACAAGGATCATATTCACCGGGCCATGACAAAGGTCATGAGATCGGTAACATCCCCCCTGGTCGTCTAAGGCCTTCCTTCCTGGTGGTTACGAAGCTCTTGTTCCAATAGGAGAAGGAAGGAACGAGTGTACTCCTGCCCTTCTGGGCTTTTCTTCTTCTGCCAGTTGCTGGGTGTGATACATAGCCTGAAGTAGTAGAAAGAAAACAACAACGATCAATATAACTCTTACAAGGTTTTCACCATTGTTTTTCTTTTCCATCTTGCTACGCATCGCACACATATGTCTGAACGTACGCGGTTCGACAAGCGGTTTCATATGTATTGAAATAGGCATATGTTTTTTTTATATAGTAAAGGTATAATGAAGTCGATGAAAAAAACGAGCGCGGGTAGCATTTTCATGTTCCTGCTTGTTGTACTTATGTTAACGCTGCTTCAGGCCATTATTATTATGTACGCCTGGAACATGCTGTCGGTTCATTTTGGTACCAACACTCTCATTTCACCTTCTGAAGCTCTGTTGATGATGATTCTGAGCAACATGCTCTTTGGCAGCGGGATGAAGGCGTGCGGTTATTAAAATATTCTACCCATGAGTCGAATTAAAGCGCTTCACGGATGCAATTACGTATCCCAAACGAGTAAATCGTTTCGCTACTGCACTATCATATCATGAATCTTGTCCAGCTGGCGCGAAGAATGTGGATATCTTGGCCTGCTTGGTGGGTGCGTCTTGGTTCGCGTCCTCCAGTGAACGTTTGAGGGACATTTGTTCCATTCCTTGCTGCAAGAAGCGTCTCAATGCACCCTTAAGTGGCACGGTCGAGTTCCCTCCTGAATCACGTCTTCGGACCAAGTTGGCCATCACAGTCTCGAGTTCCTTTCCGAATTCCCGTTCCATCTGACGCTTCCATTCCACCCCCGAGGCTCTTCCATTCCGTAAATTGTAGTTGTCGGTATAGACACTTACCTTCCATTACATATTTTGGAATGGAATTGAAAATGTATGTACAGGGGGATGCATTCCGGGGTCGGGTCGTCAGGCGTCTATAAGTAAGTTATATGTAGATGTCGGTACGGACGTCTATATCGAAAAATAAGAATCAGCGTTTCAGTAGATATCAGTGTGCGAACAACTTATAAAAAATATATCGGTATGATAATAATGCAGAGATATTTGTTGACTAACACTGGTGCCAATCATGATAACAAGTCAGCTATGGTGCGCAGAGCCACGAACAAAGGTGGGCGTTACTATGCATTGAATAACAGTGGTGAACCAAATACAAGAAAACAAAATGCAATGCGTGCGATCATACGCAATGGTATTGAACCAACAATAAACAAGAAGTCTACGTTGAACGCCAGTAACACCACCCGGAAGGCAGGGATGAAAAACATCAACGGGTTGCACCCTTACGTGTATCCTTGTCCTATCGCGGACGGTCTTATGCCACATCAGGAGGCCGCAGCGATTTTATCGACACGGCTTGGAAACCCCGACAAAGCTTCGAATCCTACGAAGCGTGAGGACGGTTACATCCCCATGAGCGAACTGTTGTTTCACTCCGCTGGATCCGGAAAGACGTTGACGATGTGGAGAATTTACTTTTGGTGGTGCATTCGATGGTGGGCAGAACGACCGAAGTATACACTTCCCGTCGGTATTAACACACCAATATCTGCCATGGCGAATAGGAATTCTGAGACACCCAAAGCACTTCCATGTATTGTGATTTTCATTTCTCAATCTCAGGAGGTAGATAACATGGGCACTAATGAGCTGGTTCAGTTTGAAAAGATATTGGGGATGCAGGCTACTAGGGCATCAAGTTCGAAGTACAAAGAGCTCGTGATGAACAATTTCATAAACGCCCTTCCGGATCAGAAGGTGGTCGCGTTGTTTAAGAGAAGCAAGGAAGACGATATATCCAAACCACCTAGATGGAGACGCGCAGAACCGAAAGACTCACACATTCAGTACAATTATAACAATTCGACACAGTATTATGCATCTTCGGGGAAAGAAGATCGCCACCCTATGCTTACCGGTGCCTTTCCGATGTTGGCAGCATGCATGGGTTATGCACAACCAAAAATAGATTTGGGTGTGACTGTGACACTCCCTGGCGGATTCAAAGGACAACAGGGGGTTCCTATGTTCAATTTGTACATGCAGATGAAAGCTTATGTTTACATGTGCACTAATTCGTATTCTGAGACTAATGTAGTTAACAACATATCAAGAGGGGCCTACTACGAGTTCCTCCGTCTCTTCATCATACAAAACTATGCAAAGGCCCTTGAATCCAACTTCGGCGCGCCTGGGAAATCGGAGACTACAAAACAAGCGATTGCGCAAGAGGCAGGACGAGAGGTAGAGTACTACACGCTTCCCTGGGATGCCAAGGATGAAGTAAGTCTTAGCGATGTTAAGGTAGGTGACTTTGTGAGGTTTCAGGTCATGCGGAAAGATAAAGGCGTGAAAGATTTGACGACTAGATTTGACAGTGACGAACACAAGCGTGCTGGGTGGGCGGAAGATGAAAAGATGTACGAGACACATTTCACACAATTTTGTGATCGGAACAGAGGTGGTGTCAGTCCTCTGTTCTATGTAAAAAAGATAAAGAAGAAGGACGGAAATTATCAAATCGGATTACAACGTGTGCTTATTCATGATATTACAACCGAGAACCACGTTTGCTACCCTCTACAAGACGGGCGTCTAAAAAGTAATTTTCGGCTCTACGATATTTATAGGTTTAATAGGCCCATAACATCATTCAACGAACTAAGATTAGATAACGCGACGATGAGCGAGACTCAACAAACATGCAGTGCGAACGGACTCATGACAATACTCAAGCATGCAGGAGCTGAACTCAAAGCAGGCATAAAAGATGATTGGGCACCGACGCGTGTGGAGATGGCCAAAGACAAGGAAAACAAAATGTTGATGTGGTGGCTTGCGTGTGGCAAGGGCATACTCCCCTCGCATCCTGCATTCACCCCGGGTGGTAAATTTCAGGGCGGGAGTGTTCTTGCAAATCACTGGGAATGGCTTGGTATGAAAACCGGTAGATCTAAGACCTACTCCGCCACTCCTCGCATGCCCGCCACGCTGATGCTAGGTATGAGCGCTGAGCTTGCGGTGTCCGTATTCAAACGTCTTCCAGCGAAAAGTTTGATCATGGTGGACGAAGTGCAAAAGTACAGTGGCGAGCAGGGAAGTGACGTCACCAAAATTAACAACCCATTCAAGAAAGAGCAGGTTGATGTGAAGAAAGGTATGAAGTGTTTACTTGCAAGTGCCATGTCTTCGTCTGAAAATAATGGACGAAGCGGTAGTCAGTCGTCGAGTTCTAACAACACTGCCTGTGGCGATTTCTCGTCCACGCCTGGTAACTGTGTTGGAGTGTTCGCAAGTGCAACTCCGTTCGTTGTAGATCTTTCAGACAAAAAGAATAAGGTCAACGAATTGGAAGAGCTTGTTCGTATGATCGGGACATCAAAAAAGATCAGCATTCCTCCATTTTTACCGGCCATGGCGAACAAGCCCAAAGAAGCACTGAACAAATACCGAAAATCGGTAGAGACACTACTTGGACAGTCGAACCTGCTGGTTAGCTTCATCGATTTAGACAGAGACCCACTGGTAATACCCACACTCACGAAGAGGGGTATCAGCAAATCGGGACGCGGGAGTCTCGTAGACGTGTGGAACGTTCGGAACATCAAGTCGCGCCTTTCGAAGAGAGACGGTGGCACTGCGCTCACCGCTGAAAAAAGAATAGGTGTCCTTGGCGAAGACCAAGTGCCCGTTCGCGCGGCCAAGCCAACTGGGAAGGCAGCGGTGGCTACAAAGAAAAAGTATGCGAAGGGGAGCAAGTCCAGACCGACACCGATGAACATAAGCGCAAATCCACAGATGAATTTTATTCGTGCTATGGGATATTAAGTACAAACAAGACCAGTTATTTTTTCTCGCGTGAATTCATATGAGTACAATGAATCAGATGAAGAAGAAAAATTATATGAATATGATTCGTGACCGGTTCGTAGTAATGAATATGTTCATATTGGTGATTTTTGCCAGTGTTTATAAGAGTTTAGGGAAGGATCATTTTTCGGAGGAGATGACGTGGACGAATTCATTTTATTTTGCGTTTGTGACCCAAAGTACAACGGGCTATGGTGACATACTACCTAAGACGAGTGTTTGTAAATGGATTGTCTCCTTGCACATATTTGTAGCATTGTACTATAATGTATTGGAGCTGATCGATGCGAGGAACACAAGGTTTCTTCATAGTGTCTTCCAGTTGCGTTGAATAGTCCGAGCACCAGCTCATCATGAAGTTCTCCCCGGAGTAGGACTTTTGACACTTGTTGCTGTAGTTCCCGTGAAGTAAGTAAACTAGTTACGATACTCATAACTAACTGGACTGTGATAAATCCTAACGCCAAGGAAATGTCCTCAACCAATGCCGAGCACCAGCTCATCATGAAGTTCGACGTGAAAAGAGTCACCATTTCGACGTACAGGGAGCAGGTGCCAAGCCTCAACGAGTTATGTAGCACGAATCAGGCCGAGAAGCTCGCGGACGAAGGGAGGCGCCACGCCTTTGAAACTCTGCGCCTCGCCTTGCAAGGCATGAAACGTGTGTTCACCAGTCGAGAAATCGACCTCATGCTCCAGACTTATCAACCATACTTGCACGAATCCCTCGTCTTTGGCGACGGCACCATGCTGAGCGTCCAGGCCGGGCCTCGGCACAACTCTCTGAGTGAGAACGACAACATCAACTGCTACAACATTGTCGAGGTGCTCAAAGAGAACGGCGAGGTGCGCGGAATGACCCCTCATGCCTTGTTCGAGCACGCCAAGCTGCACGGCGGAATCAAGAGCGGAACCATCCCTTCGCTCGACTTTGGCCGGCGCGCCCCGAAGCGCGACCGGGATGATTGACTTTCTGGGGTCTGTGAGGAGATCAACGAACTGACAAAATCAATACACCTCTGCTACGAAAGGAGCATCGTAGCCATGAACTCTGACGAGGTCCCCGCTGTATATTTCATCACATGCAACCTCATCAGTACAGTCCCGGTCTTTGTGATACAATGGTAGATTGACTGCACTCATTGCGTTATGTGTGTCATTGACAGTGTAATAGTTGTATCGGTGTCTTCTGTATGGAGCGGGCTCTCCGAACAATGGCATAATTATCGGGTCTGCCATTTCACGACTGGTAAGAAATCCTATTTTCCGAAAGTTCCATTTACCGTGGGGGTGGTAGTGTCCTTGAGAGCTTTGCATGGACGGTAACGGATGTCTGTGTTGTGGCTGGGATGTCGCGGGGAATCTTGGAGGAAGATGAAGATGGGGCGAATGAGCAAAGGCATGCGGAAGAGTGGAAGTTTGGTACGAAGTTGGTTCTTTGTATAACTTACTAAGCTCGAAACCTAACATGAATGAGAGCGTCAAAAGAGACAAAAACATCAACGTATTTTGCGTGCCACGTGGTTTCATTTACAGAAACCATATGTTTTTATTCACCACTGTATTTAAAAGTAACCCCCGACAGTATGTCAAATGAATAGAGCCGCTCTGCAGGAAATTGTTGGAACTTGCATAAAGCCACAGGATTTGAAGGTATACTACGAAGCATTCATACATAAAAGTGCGTACAAAGAGATGGGATATTCGCAAGAACGACTGGAGCATTTGGGTGATGCTGTACTTCAGTTATGCATCACGCATCTGTTGTTCAAAAAATACCCTAACGAGTCTGAAGGAACATTGACTAAAATGAGAACGAAAATTGTCAATGGAGCTACATTGGCACAGATTGGACGGCGCATGAACATCGAGAGTTTAGTGGTAGTCAGCAAAATTGCTAACAACGCATTGTCCCACGACAGATTGTACGAGGACACCTTCGAGGCACTAGTGGGGGCGGTGTATCTAGATTTGGGTCTTCACGATTGTATGACATTTGTGGCGTACCACGTGGAGAACGAAATGGAATCTGAAACACTGCTTTGCGATACAAATTACAAAGATCTGTTGCGCAAAAGTATTAGCAAAAGGAAAATGCAGAACTTGCGCTACATTACGGAAAGCAACGACGGAATCTTCTTGTGTCGGATTTTCTGTGGCGACCTCAATCTGTCCGAGGCTGAAGGAACCACAAAGAAGAGAGCGGAAATGGAGGCGGCTCACAATGCACTCACTATCCACTTTCCCGACGATGTCACTAAACGATTAGTTTAATCGAACGAGTTTACAAAAGCAGAATTCATGTTGTGCTTCGCCGCAATAAGGTCCAGTTGTTCATACCGACAATTACTGAAAGGGGGGGTTCCACGGGTCGTTTTTCATTGTTTCTTTGTGGTTGGATAACAATGTGACTCCGAAGCCGTGATTTGAAGGAGATTCCGTTCTGGGCGAACGCGTCTCGCCCAAATCCCGTACACACACCACCACCACATGGGTGAGCAGCAGTGCCAGTAGCACCCAGACGAATACGCCCTAACTTGTGAATGTCGCGCATATCGTGTATGGACAGTTGCGCACACCCCGTCTAAGACGATCATGGATCAAGTCAACTCGAAGTTATCTCCGGCGCTCAAGAGAGCATGTGCTGCAAAACAACACAGCGACATCTTGAAACATGGGGTCAAACAGTTTGGTCCACTCAAAGTGATGGCACATTCCTACGACAAAGAAAGTGGCAACAGGGGGAAGTTATACGGCCTCTCGATATCACTCGACAAGAATGTCCGCGCAATGTTCATGGCATGGATATGGATGTACTTCGACGCCGAAAGGAACAGAACCAAACTGCAGGTCGTGAAGGCACGTGAACTTCCTCATATCGATCTCTATGATGTCGAGCCTTCTTTGAAGCATATGATCGAAACCCTACGCACGGTCACGCGTATCGAAGAAGACACTGGCGCATGACCAGGTGCATAATCAAAACAAAACTGGCAAGAGCGATGTCCCTGGTGACGCTGTAGGAAAAGGTGAACGCGAAAATGGTGTTCCATATCACACTTTTCTGCAATCGATTTTTAAGCGTGGTAGGGTACGAGTTTGCCAGCCATGGATGTATCGTAGTAATAAGCGTGACATTGACTGAGTACGCAAATATCAACAAAATATCTTTCAACTGTAACTCGTTGTCGTCAAGAATACCCATTTAAAAAGAACATATAGTTTTTTTACCAAATGATATGAAATCACATTTGACGCTACAACACATTTCAGACGATGTCCTCGTGTACATTCTGAACAAACTTCCACTTTGTGAACTTGTACGGTGTTTGAGGATTTGTCGTGCATTTTCAGACCTAGTCGGTCGCGCTTTGAAAAATATTCACACTATCGAAGACTCGATTCATTCGGACGCGATCGATTATGTATGCGACAGATGCACTAATGTTTCACGTCCGAATGTTTACGGCACCATCTCCTGTCGACAGCTGAAGAAGATGCGGTATCGATGGCCTGAAACGGTCACCCTGGATTGGGAATGGTCAACACCAAGAACAATATCATCGTTCATGTTTTCTCTTTCCATTTCGTCTATGCAGAACATCAAATTTTTGACGTTGAAAATTAAAGATGCTCAAACCCTGTGTGATACCAGAGTGAGTTGGAATTACATGAACTTAATTTCGCTCAATTTGGAATGTGAAGGCACTTCAGTGGAGCGGGTTCTTACAAGACTGAACGTACGGCCTTGGGATGTGGAACATCTCTTCATTCGCGGAGACGTTTGGAACTTCACAGAATGCGTCTTTTATTTACCTATAATTCATGGAAGCCTCAGTATGATTTCAACGACAGATGCGTTCGACCATAACCATCAAGATGTCTGCACTGCAATTCGCTTCATCACCAACATGAATTTGAAAACAGTACGCCTATGCAACGTATTCAGCATTTGCTGTCCTGACTGTAGTGTGGCCGACTCATTCGCTACCGGCGTTAGACAATCAATCATGTCCAATAGCATACGCAAAACCTGGTGGATTGACGTGGCGACTTGGAACATGATTGACGCGCTCGTCAGCAATCACATAGACGTGTCATGTTCAGTATACAGAGAAGATCTGCCTACCATTCATCATGATTTCGACCCAGTTCACGTAAACATTCGTTGTGTGCTGTAGAGCGAAATGACTTAAAGACAAGCAATTCGAAGCAGGCAACAAACAAAAATGGCAACAACCGTCCCTCCGCAGTTTCAGACACCTCGCAACAACCGCAATGCGCAAGCTCGTAACGGTCAGACCGGGGGGGAACGTGCACAGAGAGAACAAAAGTTTCCGCCATCAACTCATCTGTACTACCAGGGTCGCCTGTGTAACTTCTACGTGTCCTGGCAGGGACGCACGAATCTCATAGTCGTTCCTCATCAACGTGTGTACAAGATGACCGAGTTCTACCCACTCGACCTCTCCTATATCTTTCAGGAGATTCAGACTGTGGTCGAACAAAAGAATGTTCGTAACTACACTACGCACATTTACAAGCGAGACTGGGAAGTGTCTCCGCATCTGTTCTTCAAAATTGGCATGCCCCAACAGGCCTACGAAAACTTTGCAGGGGGTCCTCTTTCAACGCAGGGGATGGCACAGATGACGCCCCCCATGCCTCCCATGCCGCTGAGTGCACCCCCGCCCCCTTCGGCCCCACCCGTCTCCACTCCTTCCGCGCCAGTCAACGATGTCCCACCTACCCCCCTGACTGGAGATTTTGATGACGACGAGGACTGATCTACCGTCCATAGTAGTACCCCACTCCGCTGGACTTGTTTTTCATGAGAGTGTCATGTGAGTTCTTAGCATCGATGATGTATCCGCGAACGGAACCGAACAGTGCGTAGCAGAATGCCAAAACAACTCCTGTTCTAAGAGTTGATGGTTTTTCAAGAATGTAGTTTGGAAGGTAATATCTCACCGCTGTAAAACCAAAAATAGCAACTAAAAAATCTAGTTGAAAAAGCGTCAAATTCGATAAAATGTATTTTGTAATACCACCTTCGTCACTATGTTGCATCAATAATTTACACACAGAAAAAAATGCCACCGTTCAATGTGTAATAATAATAAGTGAACATTCACCGTTACATATTCACCAGTCGGAGGGAAAGTATCTTCATGGCGTCTAGGAGGGAATGCAAGCTCTACTCATCCTCACACTCAGTTGTCGAATAGTTTGAGAGCTTGTCAAGGAAGAGGATGAGAGACGCCACGTTATGAAACCGCTTCACATCGGATACAAGCGGGTGATTGTAGCTCAGTTCACCGGCGCCGTTGCAAAGAGCAATCTCAATTGTAGAAGGCAGATTGTGTACAGACACGCCATCACTGATCCGATTTCCGATGACGTCAAAGGGTACAGACACGGAAACGTTCGCAATGCCATGCAAAGTGTACAGTGGTGTGTCATATTTGACGCCGATTCTGAAGCAGCATTGTTGGAGTAACGCGTTGTCCTTGCTTTGCAGCAGGGGAAGGTCCTCGTATCCACGAAGATGCTCCTTCGTAGTATGGGTAACATTCACTATCAGATGAACTATCTTGCATTTTGCATGGCAGAGAATATTGCCGAATGCGATCTCTTGCATCCCGTCAAGGACACTCGTCATGTTTGCGTCTGAATTCGTGATAACGCATTCTTATATTAAAAGAAAACATTTAAGCCACTTGCGACATGGAAGGATGTGAGGAACCACATCTACCGTGCGCGCACACCCATACCGAAAGAGACGAGAGGGAAGGCTGCTGCATATGCCTTTCTTGTGGTGCTGTTCTACCAATCCTCAGCAGTCAGAATGTCGAGTGGAGATATGGAATCGACGACTCGAGAGTGCGCGCCGATGTGTATGAACATGACAGCGACGAAGATGATCCTGCTTCATTCATACCGGGCTCTGGTATGATGGCAAAGCTTCACATGGGATTGAGCACTTCAAATCGCTCGCGCGTCTATCGGGAGGGTAAGGATTTCATTACTTCAGTTGGAGTGAGCCTGTCGTTGCATCAGGGGGTGATCGACGAGGCAATATTTCTGCTGAAGCTATTGAAGGATTACCACACCGCTTGGAGGGGGTCGCGAAGGGTCGGGCTGATGATTTCGTGCATATCACTGGCATGCCAGAAGCACAACATTGGAATATCGGATGGTGAAATTCTTCAATGCCCTCTTGTGAGACAGCCAACAAGGGTGATGAATCGACAGAAGAAACTCGTCCTACAAGCGCTGCATGAGAAGAACATCACGATCTCTGTCCAGCCTGACGCGTCTGAATTCAGCTTTCGGATATGCTCACTGTTAGGTTACGATCGCCAATTCTCGTGTCGAATAAGCAGAACAACGTCAAAGATTCAAAACTACACACACATGCAATCGAAGCCATGCTCGATGATCGTGGCGACAAGCATCCTCCTCTTATCGGAGAAGAAGGGGATGGGAGTGGACATCAAGCTTCTCTGCTCGGTGTGTGGGGTGACGCGACCAACGCTTTGCAAATGGTACTCAGAATGTACTCAGAGAGACGTAGCAGATTGTCGTAGTATCGTGTCGGATATGGACGTTGTGTGAATGTACTCTAACTTACTTCAAACCTGTGTGTTTCTTAATTTCATCCATGAAATAAAGCATTAGTGCAAATACTCCCAAACTGAACGCTGGTATTACAATGATTCCCGGAAATACTTTGAATGTTTTGAACACAGCACCTGTGTTCATTGTTTGTGCCTCCACGCCTAAATATTTGCCCCAATATGGCAGCCGCACCACAAGGGTTCGTATAATACTTATTTGCAATACCAGCGTTATGAATCCAAAAATCATCACATCAGCCCACTCAAACATGTATATCATGAATGCATATATTTTTTTTCAAATTATATTGTAAATGAAGTTAAGACTATTGGAACTTGATTCGTGTACTAAAAGAGTTGGAAAAGAAAAGTTTGTCACATTACACACCGATAGATGTTACAAACGCCTAAAGGAACTGGGGGTGGACGCATCTTGTTTCGATGTGAATGGCAGATTCATATCCTCCTCTGCATGTTTGGCCAAGGTGGATGTGTCCGATTTCAATGCATCTGAAAATTGGCAGGAAAAATACTCAAAAGAGCGAGAGTCTCTGGATAAGCATGTGCGATTTGACGAGTCCCAAGACAAAAACAACGATGGATTTGTAGGTCAGTATTATCTAGATATACTCAACGTCGAAAATAACGAGCAATGTAAGAAGGCATGTTCCAACAACAAGGATTGCAGTAACCATCGTTTCAGCAAGTTCGAAACTTGCCACATGTTCGAAACTGCACAATTATGCAGACGAAGAGTAAAGCACAATGCATGCCGTTGTCGAACTGTTGACATCGAACCATGTTTGAATTCGACGGACCCCGAATGTGAGCGCAAATTGTACAAGAGGTGTTCAGATAAGCTGAATGTCCCCAAACTAGATCCTTGTCGCAAAGAAGAGACGTATATGGATGATTTGCCAGAGGGTGATGCATGGGTCGCTACTAAGACATGCACAACAGTCGATCACAGAAATTGCGAACGAGCCAAATCTAACTACTTGGAACTCCTCAAGAAAGTGATTTCAATGGATATCGAAGCTGATGAGGTGTTTTTTCAGAATGGTAACTGTGTTCTTTTTACCAATGAAATGGCAGTACCCCAGAAGGGGTTTTTTGAGGAAGCCACTGATGCAGTTATGGGGCGAAGACGAAATGACAGACAGGCATTTGGAGGCAAGACACCAAGAAGAAATGGGACGAGAGGGGGGGGAATAAATCGTGCTACAGTATCAAATCGATCTACAGACAGTTCTTCAGATTATGTGAACGAAGGACCGTATATACCTCGTACTGTCGATGCTACGGAAATTGACGATCAGTCTTCATCGTCTCCTTTTTTAATATCGCTGTTCATTCTGTTGTTGTTCATTGCACTTGCTGGAATTTTGATATTGATAATGATGCCAAAAAAGAAGTCATTCATTTAAACAAAATGTGATATGTCAATGCAACAACGATTCCTGAATTTGCGTCTGACAAAAACGAGTACCATGTGGGAACAGTATCATAGTAATGTAATGTCAGGTATGGAAACAAACCTGAGTATTTCATAAGTATTCCAACAACACCACTGACGAATGCTACCCATAAAAGAGAAGCAAAGCGATGCCTGAACGGATCAGTCATTGTTATTGCAGGCAATGTTACTGCACCCACGAATCCTGCAATCAAAGCAGCTGACAGTACAGTGTGGTGTTCGAAGTAAGGTCTTAAATTCACTACCCATGCCATTTTTTCTACACCCATGAAGCTTATATACTCCAGAGATAGCATGCGTAGAACCACATCCCACACTGCAGTTATTACAAATACATAGACCAATGTTTCGTATTTCGGGTACATTACATTTACCAGAGAATTTTATCCGCATAATAACCTGCGGTTCCTTTCTTATGCCTATCTCGTTCGTGTCTTATCTTGTACAACCTTCTCCGCTTTGGGTCTCCATGTTGCAGAAAATCACTATACCGCTTGTCTCCAATCGATGCTATCTTTGTACAGACCTGAGGCCGCGTGCATTTGAAAACATCTAGTTTTTTGTGCTTTCTTGTTGATGGCAACACACGGACACCATACTTTTTGGCACGTGCTTGTGCACGCTCGACATCTGTTTGTGGCATTTATATTAATGTGGATAAAAATCCTGTAATATTATTTAATTTTATCATATAAATGTACGTTGTCCGTACGTTCCTATTATCCGAGTTCGGTTTTTATGTATACCACCGCTTTCTTGGACACATGATACCCAATGGACTACATAGCAAACATCACGATAAGCTACAGGAATATGAACAATCTTTCCGATGGGACGAGCTTCGAGGAAGTACAGCAATGATACTAGCTCATGCCATAAGCCCTCTCAAAATAAACGCATTCGTTTATTACTCCTATATGGCGGTGTTACTCGGAATACACAGGGCTTGCCATATTGAAAATTTCTATTTTTTGAGCTTTCATAGAGGCTATCACATGGAACACCATAAAAATCCAAATGTGAATTTTTCAATTGTAACGCCATTGATGGATCTTCTTTTTGGCACGTGTAAATTATCGGTCTTCTAATATGTGGAACATTCTACCTGACAATCGCAATTCTTCTTCTCTTTCTCGTACCTTTATTATTATTATTATTATTATACATCGCATCAGAGTTTGAGTTCAACTCCGGTGTTTTGTAGGTATGTACGATCGTTCCCGCCCTGTCGGGTTTTTTGTTGGCTTGCCTAGGTGATCGGGGACTCCTATATGCACTGGGACTCCTAGATCGGCCGTTCGATGCACTGCTAGACCTACTAGAACTAGAACGACTCCCGCCCCTCCTCCTGGTTCTGTTCGGATATCGGCCAGATGCGTCTGGGAAGAATGGGTAACCGGGCTCTTGTCTGTTTTCTAAATATGCAGTGACTATGGGTGAAAATGTGACGTTCGGCTTGAAAAAAAGTGGCAACAGCTCAGGATATTTGTGAAGTACTTTATTTATACTCGTCTTTCCTGCTTTCCTCCCCTGGTAACGAGGACGTGACGGCTTGTGCAACTCGGGCTTCTTTGGTATTTCAGCACCTACTTTTTCAAGGAATTTCATAACTTTTTTTTGTGTACTCATGGCTTTGGCCAGGCTGTAGTATTTATTAAAAGCCGCTTGTGGACCGTATTGTTCAAGAATCAAACGAGCGTACGCGTCGTGTGCCAATTTCTGTTCAGGGGATGGGGACCCTCGCAGTCTGGTAACGAGGTTACGTCCATTGGCATGAGGGTGATGATTGTATGCCCCTGCCAGGGGGATACCTAATACAGACGCGGGAACGCGGAAATCACTCATAATACTATCACTAAATATTAAAATTTAAAGAAACACTGATAATTATTAAATAATGAAAATTGTAGATTTGTTTTGTGGGATCGGTGGATTCAGCGAGGGAGCTCGTCTAAGCGGCCATGACGTTTGCATCGCAATCGACAATAATCCTGACCTTCTGAAAACACACTCCAAAAATCATAAACACTGTGAGCATCTGTGTGTGACTTTGCCCGAAGGGATGCCTGATATTTCGTTACACAACGTGCATCTTCACGCTTCTCCACCGTGCCAATCATTGTCACAAGCAAACCGATTGACAACAGCTGATAAGGTTCATAAATCATTGGAATTGGTCGACTGGTATCTATCGTACGTTCTCCAAAATGAGCCGGCCTCATGGTCGTTCGAACAGGTATCTACACCCGCCGTTCTGAATCTAATAACTGAGTTTTCCAAATCGCACAACCATATCTGTAAATATACGGTGATAAATTGTTCTGACTTTTGTGTGCCTCAAGATAGGAAACGGCTCATAGCAGGTTCTCCATGGGTAATAGACTGCCTCCTTTCGAACAAGAAAGAACATAAAACATCTGTGATTGATGTTTTCAAACAGACCCCGACTGAGTTTGTGCAAAATACGACGACCAATACACCTTTACGCAAGAATAATGTCACCACTGGGTTCAGGAAACTCTTACCGTTAGAACATACTAGACCAGTCACAAACCCATCGTTCACTGTGCTCGCAACCCAGCCGCTTCGTTGGGCTCATCCAGACGGGTCTGTGTTGCGCAACATGACTGTTGAGGAGTCAGCCAAACTTCAAACCTTTCCATGCAACTACGACCTTGGCGAGAGACTTCGTCAAAGGGGGGTCGGTAATGCGATTCCACCTACGATTGGGAGGATGATGATGCAAGACTCATCATCCTTGCGACGATGACACTTGAATTGCACTTATCGCAACATCTTCCATGTTTGATCGGTTCGGCATTGTTTCCACTCCCCTGGTATGGCCCGGAGCAAATGGCACAGACGTTTTCATAGGGCGGTTCCCAATCCTGATGATCGCACAGGAACTGAAGTACGGCGCCGCTCGCCGACTTCTTGTTGGATGTCAAAGTGCCTGCTACCTTTGCCGACTCGTGAATCTGTGTGAGGGCCTGCATGTCATGGTCGACATTTTCGGTCAGAAGCGCTACGTATCGAAGATACGATTGCCCGGAGACTTGCACGATGGTCCACATCTTGTCGACAGGAAGGCCTCGTTTCGGCATAGTCTTTCTGAGGTGATTCTATATGAACGAAGTTGTACTGTCAGCTTCGCCCGACCGCAACCCCGACACCCCGCTCGGGTTTCATGGAGTCCTTGCGTGATCCATCCATATTCCCCGTGGTGCGGGACGACAAGATATTCTGGAATCGTATCGAAAACTACGCAATTCAATTGCAAGAAAAGGAACGAGCGAGACTCGAGAGGCTTTCAGCGCCGCCACCGCCGCCGCCACCGTCGCCACTGTCGACGCCACTCCCTCAGTACTGTCCCATCTGCCTCAAGTACAAATATGCTAAGAATGTCGACAAGGAACTTTTACTTCACCTTGCCCAAGAGCCGACCCACCTTGTGAAGATGATGCTCTACGACCAGCACTACCATACGACGTACTTTGCAACTGTGCTCAACTTTCACAAAAAATAATGTGTTGTCAAAGTAATGAGCGCACAGGTACCGAACAACCCAACTGTGCCTAACAATGTGGTTTCGGAATATCTTCCGCCAACTACACAACCTATTGAGCCATTTCATGACAGATATTCATATGTCAACGTGAATCATGATTATAAACTGGTGCAGTGGAGGCATTTGCCGGCCGGTGTCAAACACAGATTTTACGAGGAAACGGTTTTTCGTCATCAGCCAGCTGCACAGTATAACTCCATTACACGAACACGAAAGTATGGACTAGATAAAACGAATCTTGCGAGTAAGTATCGTTCGAATCACTTATCTGGTAATTTTGCACCCGACAATTTAGAAAGACTTAAAGGTAAGCAGATACAACACGACATACAAAAATGACAGAAGTCGAAATCGCCACGCCAATGGAGGAAGTCAATGCCAAGACCGAGGTCACTATGGACACGGTTCTAGCCAAGATCGAGGAGATAAACCAGCTTAGTAAGTGGCTCCAGAAGTACGGCAAGCAGTACATCCGCAAGCATACTCGTGGTCAAAAGCGCCGCAACGTGGGTGACACCGAGAAGTCAAAGAGTGGATTCGCTGTTCCTGTCACTGTATCGCAACCACTTGCTTTGTTCCTCGGGATGAATATTACGGACGAAATTCCCCGCACTGAAGTCACCAAGCGACTTACTGCGTACATCAAACAGAATGACCTTCAAGTCGAAGGTAATCGTAAGAACTTTACCGTTGATGAGGCACTTTCTCAGGTTTTCAACGTCCCCCAGGGGACAACAACCAATTGGTTCGAAATGCAGAAGTTTCTCAGCACCCTCCTGGTAACAGTCAAGAAGAAGAACACTGGCGACAACACCACGACAAAGGGTAATGGCGTAAACACCACGAACACCACGAACACCACGAACACCACAACTGATGCAAACCAGGGCAATTCGAACCCTGCAGAAAACACCCCAGAAAACGTTGCAACGGAGTTTCCCACCACCAAGAAGAAAAAGATCAAGAAGTAGAAGAACGCGTAATAGTGTACATAACTTAAAGATATGTGTATTGTAGTGTACGAGTATGAACAAAAGACAAAAATGTGAATCCGTTTTTTCGGTGTTGAAAATAGAGGACATTAACAATTCTTCTTTCCAATTGCTTGGTTCGGGAAAGTTCAAAACACCCCGCTGTCACGACATGACCATTCCCATTTTGATTGTATCTAAGGCAAGAGTTATGAGCATTCAACTCCTGTCAGATGCGAATGTCAGTGCATCGTTATCCTGTGCTATATGCAAAAAAGATGCTTGGAGTTTCTATGAGTGGCTTCTTTCTGTTGACACTGAAAGAAATTTGATGGTACACGAGGAAGACGATGCTGTAATTTTGAAGATACGGATCACATCTTTTGATGATGTGACATTTCGTGACAACAACGTTTCTTCAATGAGTACACAGGATGCGATACGCTTATTGAATTTAAACGGTACATTCATTAAGTGTGCATTGGAATTGCCCTGTATGTGGTTCATGGACGCATCATATGGGCTTACCTTGAATCTCATCGAAGCAAATATTTTGACGGACAACAGCATGCCAGTTTGTCTAATATCTGACGAAGATAACGTAGATCATCCAGTATCGTTGAATATTGAGCCGAGTTATGTTCCTTTTCAAGGAAACTAATCTATGTATCATTATATGGACGTTGACAAAGTTCTTGTAGACCTAGGGGTCATAGGTCAGCTTAAGGGTGCAGACAAATTAGGTGTTTACAAAACACTCGGTGAACAGCAGCTCATCATAGATTCTGGTCAAAATTACATGCAAGGATTATATAGATGGTATAACCGCTGTAATCGCACAGAAGTGTTATTATACTTGTGGAATATAGTTGCTGCATGTGAAAAGATCTCAACATTATTTCACGACCCTGGTACAGATAAAACTGCGAGCCTTCGCATGTCATTCAAACAGAACCTTGAAAATGCAATGGGGGGATTAGTGAATTTGAAGACAACTTACTCGAATGACAGTAACACTGTTTCACAGTTGAATCTTATACATTCACGACTCGAAGAGGCATGCTCGAAAATAGTAGTCAAGCCCTCAGAGTGATTTGATGTACCGGTTTTCCATTTATCCACCATATTTTCCGTTTGTTGCCCGAAACATTGATTGAAATACTATCGTATTCAGACCATGGACACGTCAACGAATTTTTCAGTAATACCGCTTCGTGAACTTGAATATTTATAGCAGTTGCGTTCTGGACGAGAGATCTTATGCTATCTAGATTGAAGCATCTATCAATGCATGCGATGAAGTAATTGTTATCGGTTCCATCCGTGCATTTTATTTTATTTTCTTCATCAGCCATCAATATGATTACGGATTTTGGCCAATCGAATGTACAAGTTATATTGTCGCATACTGATTTGATTCGATGACACCATGATTTCAACTTATTTTTGATATGTTTGATGAACCATAATGAAACGTCCTTGCCAAGAACGTGGCACCAAACGTGCAAATTTGAAATCAGTTCGAAATCATCGTTTTTAGAAAGGTGATTTCCGATCTTGAACCTCAATTCGAATGGAAGTGCCGATATGTGAGCACGTCTCTCTATTTGAACCTTTCTTAAGACGTCTTGAAACGATTGTTTCACAGCGTCTATACTTTGTATCCTCGAAAGTGACCGTACGAGATCTTCCATCGAAATTGGGGATCCATCAGAGGGTACTGCCCTATCTTTTAAGTTTTACCGCTACGCAATTTAGATTCAAGTATCAGCGATTCATTTATTCCATTATTACGTTTCATACCTCTGTTCGATACTTTCACTTGTTTTTGCTCAAAATAGCGCATCCTCACCTCTCGGAGCGCGCGTGGGGAAAGAGGTTTTTCTGTTTCACTTTCGAATTCGGTTTGCTCGGATAATGAAGCTTTGATTGCTTGTTGTAACTCATCTTCTTCGCGCATACTTTGTTCCTTCAATCTCTGTTGACGTATTTCTTCCTGTTCACGAAGAATATCTTGTCTCAATGATTCCTCGTATTCTTCATTCTGTTGTCTCAGCAACTCAGAAGCACTCATATGTAACGTGCTTTCATTTTTGTTTTAATACTGCGATCGCAAGTAACTAGAAATCAACGTGATCTCGATCGCGAACGCGACCGTGAGGCTGGTTGCTTAGCTTTCATTCATTTTCTGTTTATCTTTTGCAGCTTTGATGAAGTCTTGTCTGTGCCATTTTCAGGGCGTCCTTTTTCTTTTTTTCGCGTTGATGAAGGCCTGTCTGAATGCGATCCAGGGGGTGAGAGGCTTGTCTTAGAAGAGCCACTGCGTGTCTTTGAGGTGGCTTTCGTTTTCATTCCTTGAATCACGCTCATGATCTTTGGTGTCATATTAGTTTGATATGCAACTTGTCGGCGCACTTGACCAACCTTTCTTTCCGGGGGTGGTCTATGTAGTGTGGTGTTTAGAAACAAGATCCCTTCTCCGTGATCTAATTGGCTCTTAATAATTTGGGCGCGCCTATTGACATTTGGGTCTGAGTTCTCGAAATATTCAATGAAACGTGTCCCTTCATCTGTTGTTCGTGTGAGTTCCACTGGCCCCCTCATGACAAAGTAGCCAGTTTTGGGGTCCACAATTGTGTTTAGTATATTAGGTCCTTGTATGACGTCATTTGACGGATTTATAATCATTCGCCACCGCGCTCGCGCATTGGTGCGCTTGGGTCTGCTCGAGGGGATCGTTTGTGCTATGATACCTCGATCACCAACCCGTCTCACGACTTCCGAAGTATTACGATGCCAAGTAGGATGATTAAAGGCGTGTGGATCAGTATTGAATCCTTCTTTGACACGTAGTAAACGATCGACGAATGGGGTTATGCTGTTCGTTTTCAAACGATTCATGAACCCAACTGCATCAGGTATAAAGTATGCATGATGCATGTACTCTGGTTTATCTACGAGCGTCTTGATATCTTTCATTTAGTCTTACTTCATAAATTTTTTAACATTGAAAATATCTCTTTATTTCTGTTTCGTGAATTGTTCGCCTGCTTCGAAGAAGCTTCTTGCTTGTTCGATAGTGTATTAGACTGTTCGAGCTGTTTGGGTTTATTCGCTATCTGTATTCGTGTTGACGTATTCATTATATCTTGTTCGCCCCTAACCTGCGGCGAGAATCGCTTAGGTTCGTACGAGGGCATGGAGTCGAAAATGTTGTTTTGAGTCACAAATCTTGACTCGGGCATCCTCATCAGACGAACTGGAATCGGATTGAATCCGAAGAGTGGGTTGAACGGTACTTGCATTATTAGAAACCCAGCCACCGTTTTCTTGCTGATCATTTCTTCACCCAGTATTTTGTTTATTGAAATGAGTAAGAAGCTAATTATACAAAACGCGGCATACATAGGTTGAAACACCCCCAACCTCGAAGTAAGAATAGTGTACTTGGAAGATCTACTGAATATATGTTTTTTGTATGATGCGGCTGTTAGTACACGAGGAGAGGTACTTGAACTGTTTGCTTTTACAGCAACCTCTACATAAGGAAATGCTGCAACCAGAGTTAATAATAAGAGTGGAACAAATGCAACATCTTCTAATGTCAGGGTTCCGAATGCTACGATGAACATTGAGCTTATCGTTGCAAAAACCAAACAAACACCAAATATATCTGTTAAGCTTCGCTGCTTATAATCAACATTCGAATACCAGTAATTCAGCGTTGACATTTTATTTAATCAGAGAATATAATTGAGCTATGTTTTAAGTACCAACCTCGCGTTTGATGTGCTCCACATATGCTTCTGAAGGTCGTACAGGTGTTGATGAAAACAGTGTTCCAGGGCCATGGTATCGGGCTACTTGATTTGCAAAGGATCAGTGTTATGCAATCGGCGGGTAAATCTAAAATGTGCATGTAATTACCTTTCTTCTCCAATCTTTAATTCATGCTGCGCGTGCGTCCGGGGGTGTGACTTTCACCCGTTTCCCATGGCCATCACATAGAGTGGGCACTCCGTCAACATCTAATTCAATCACACCGTGTCGCCCCAACGCGTGTTTGAATTCAATATTTTGCTTGTGCAGCCATATCAAAGCTTCGAGACGTGGCACATTGTTGTTGCCGAAATCCATGTCCTTACCCCTTTCCCTTTCCTTAGTCAGTTCCGCTTCAAGTAGTAAGATTTCCGCACTGCGATCGTGTAGCATTTCGCGATTGTTTAGCATCTTGCGATCGTTTAGCTGTTCAAAGTTTGGTAAATCTTTAACTAGTACTCCAGTTATCGCGCATTCGGACATGATCGGACTCATTTCCACTTTGCTCGCACTCAGCTACCCAGTCACTAACATGCATTGCAACTTCCGTTCAGAGGTTTACCATTTCGAGTCATTAATTGGTACTTGGTCGTTCAGCATCATGGCAGATAACCATATGAATATGAGCTTCACCTCAAGCGCCGGGGATCATTTTGAATGTCCAGCGCAAGAATTCACATGTAACGATAAGGACGTTCGGGTTGAAACCAAGTGTGTGACGGATATTTTCTCCAGGTTCGGGATTGAATTGGACACAGTAAGATACGATGCCTATACGGACTCATTATGGATGTCATGCCATGAGGAATGTGTCACTTCTGTAGCAGCGCCTTGAGTTTCGCCGTGTCTTGATATCCGGAGTACAGCTGGCCATCAATTTTCCATGTCGGGAAAGCTTCTATCCCATCTTGTTCACATCTTTGTGGTTCGTCCTCACACTCAACGTAGTTCAACCCTTTGAGATCTGTTGCGGTCACACCCAGTTCATCGAACTGTTTTTGTGTAAACCCACACCAACTAGCGCCATAAAATGTAGCTCTCTGAGAAAGCTCAGTCAGCATACCATCTGATGTCGATGTCGCGTTCTGATCGTCAAACAGGTCCAATTGTGGTAAAACTAATGGCTTTGAAGGTTCTGTGCGTGACGCTATGAAAAAGAAAAGCAACATTAATGCAACTGCAACGCCAAAGAAAAACACCGTAACTTCATCGAATGAAAAATCAACTTCTTCACACTGCATTATAATTACTGCATATATTTCAATTTGTGAAAGGAGAACGCAGCTTTTTTTCCTCGCATATATTAATGTCGTTCGTACTTCCAGCTGTAGCTTTGGCATGTGGGTTGATATTGATCACATACGAGTCGACAGATTTGAAACCTGATTTCATGGCTTCATCGAGGGAAATCGCAATGAAGCTCAT
>Ga0310343_10000126_pt1 | contig 32395 bp, 35 predicted proteins | sample HC15DNA2025_MG_FD_203519 | JGI IMG/M metagenome (GOLD analysis project Ga0310343, IMG submission 203519) | Marine microbial communities from station ALOHA, North Pacific Subtropical Gyre - HC15-DNA-20-25_MG | ecosystem: Environmental > Aquatic > Marine > Oceanic | place: Pacific Ocean: North...
ACTAGCGTGGCATACGCCCGCAAAAGAATGATTGTTCTCGCATATTTATTCCCAGTCCAAAGCAGATAGGCACAAATGCCTTCAACGACGGCAGTTACTATTGAGGACAATAATAGACTGAAAATCGAGAACCCCAACAAGTAGAAAACTACTATCTGATAGTCTGAATACTTAGGGGGTTCTTCCTCTCTAACGGTCTCCGTCATCGCTTAACATCTTGATGAGGAGAACCTACACCGAATGGCAAGGAGGAAAGTCTGTTACCTAATTCCCAATCAATTTGGAGGCTTTTGAAAAAATCTCGCGGGTTGATATTGTTTTGACCGCGAACACCGGATCCCCGAGAACGCCGTTATGCACCTCCCATCGGCCCTCCTGGACGCGGCGAACCGGCTTTCCAATACCGTTTCTCGTCTGAGTTTCTCGGAGCCCGTGTCCTACGTGTACAATCCCTTGGAATATGCCTGGGAAGGACACCGGCAGTATCTTGAGAGATTCGCTGATAGACAGAAAAGGGTGGTTTTTATGGGAATGAATCCAGGCCCGTGGGGCATGTCACAGACAGGCGTTCCTTTCGGCGAGGTTAATCTGGTTCGTGACTGGATGGGGATTCAAGCAGCAATTGGGCAACCTAAAAAAGAGCATCCCAAGCGACCGATACTCGGCTTCGAATGCGACAAATCGGAGGTATCGGGCCGTCGACTTTGGGGATTGTTTTCAAGCCGCTTTCCCAAATCCCAAGATTTCTTTCAAGACCATTTAGTCATAAACTACTGCCCGCTTGTTTTCATGGAGGAGAGCTCTCGTAATCGAACTCCCGACAAGTTGCCTGGACAAGAAACCAACACTTTATTCGAGGCCTGCGACCAGCACCTGAGAACGTGTATTGAGGCCTTGAATCCAGAGTGGATTGTCGGTGTAGGAGGATTCGCCCAGTCCAAGGCCCGCGATTGCCTATCCGACTTCGATATTAGGCACGGAAAGATGCTCCATCCCTCCCCAGCCAGTCCAGCGGCAAACCGTGGTTGGGCTGAAGCAGCAAGCAAACAGCTGCTAGCTCAGGGGATATGGAAGGAATAGGGCCTTTCGGGCTATTGCCTAACGCCCCCAATCGATTGAGTCGTAATTGCTTCGAAACTCTTCCGAGAAGATACTCCGAGGGCCATCACCCTTGCCGTTCCGGCCAGAGGAATCCGATTCAGCCTTCGGGGCAGAGGAATCCGATTCAGCCTTCGGGGCAGAGGAATTCGATTCAGCCTTCGGGGCAGGAGCAGCATCGGCTGAGCCCTTTTTCTTCTCAGGTTTAGAGGTCGACTTTGCAGCACTCTTCTTTTCTTCCGCCATATTGAATTTCCCTAAGTTCGAGCGAATTAAGAAAATTCGCAAGCAACCGCTGTCAACGCCTATTTTCCCCGCCGATCGAGTAGCTTCAGCGAACCCGGTTAAACTGGACTGAATGGACACTCTAATCGTATTCGTATTCTCGCGACTATTTGAGTGTGGATTTCAATAGTCACCACTATTCCTCTATCTCGTCTCGATGTGGAATCTATTGGCAATTATTCCGAGAATGCTCATTTCTGGGTACAAATGAATCACGAATCAGAATCTGATACCCCTGATAAATCTGCTTGCGGGCTGCGATCCGAAGCATCTTTGCAAGACAAGGGCGAAATCAGCCTCTCAGATGAGGAATGGAGACAACGACTAAGCCCCAAACAGTTTCGAGTTCTACGCCAGCAGGGGACCGAATCGCCATTCAAGAACCAATACTGGAATAGCGAGGCAAACGGGGACTACGTTTGTGCAGGATGCGACAAGACCCTTTTTTCAAGCAACGACAAGTACGATTCGGGTACGGGTTGGCCCAGCTTCTCCGCGCCCGTCAATAAAGGCATAATTGAGGAGGAGCGGGATGAGAGCCATGGAATGGTTCGCATCGAAGTTCATTGTTCCCATTGTGGTGGCCACCTCGGGCATGTCTTTCCAGATGGGCCGGAACCGAGTGGTTTACGGTATTGCATCAACTCCGCATCTCTAGTTTTGAAACCGCGCGACTGACAACCCTTTATCATGCCCTGTCTTGAACAGCGTCTTTCCGAACAATCCCCTACGCCCGCCGGTGTTCACGAAGCAATGGCTCGACACGCTGAAGACATCTTCGATCAGTTTCAAGGCATTCTGCCCGTATTTCTAGGTAAGCGAAACCAAGGGCCTTTTCTCACTCTGGCTATCCCTAAGCAAATTAGCCAATCGAGGGAGACCTTGCTTTCCTGTCTAACGGATTTAATCGCAGCATACGATCTGTCCTTGGTATCATTTGTATCCGCTATACAGTCCCGCAGCGAATCTGATGAGAACACAAAACTCGGGGCGATTCTCATTACCGCAGACAACGCAAGCTCCCTTTACCAATTGCCTTGGCAGCTCGAATTCGATTCCGAGGCTAATCTAGTCTCCCACACTCGCTCGGAAACTGATACGGATATCATTCCGCTCGACACCTGGCGCTCTTTTTTCGAGCAATCTCCAGGGCCAGCCGAAAAACAGACCGCCTACAACAACCTATTGCTGACCTTCGGAGATCCGAACGCTATTCCCGAATTCTCAGTATAAATATGCGGGCATGCCGATACCGCGACTATCCAGCAGCCTATCTTTCCCCGACCCTCGAGGCGCCACCATCGACGGCCTACTCGCCATCGGCGGAGACCTCCGAGTCGAACGGCTTTTGGAAGCATATGAGCGAGGCATCTTCCCCTGGTACTCCGAAGGGCAGCCAATTCTATGGTTCTCGCCCGATCCGCGTATGGTCCTCTACCCGAATCGCTATCGATGTCCGAACAGTCTGCAACGCTTGCTTAAATCAAAAAAGTTCGACGTCCGCGTTGATAGCGATTTTGCCGGCGTTATCCGGTCTTGTGCCGCAACTCCACGACACGGGCAAACGGGAACTTGGATCACAGAAGGCATGATCGAATCTTACATTGAACTGCATCGACGAGGCTTCGGGCATTCGTTTGAAGCCTATCTCAACAACCAGCTTGTGGGCGGCCTCTACGGACTATCCATAGGAAAAGCCTTTTTTGGCGAATCCATGTTCCACACGGCTCCCAACGCATCAAAAGTGGCTTTCAATCAACTAGTGCAATTCTGCCTGCGACAAAACTTTCTATTTATCGACGCTCAAACTCCGTCAGAGCACTTGTGTAATCTCGGGGCAGAAGAGATTGATCGCGACCAATACCTGTCCCAATTGCAAGTCGCTTTGGAAAGCGAATCGATCATTGGGCAATGGGATATGGACGGGGGATAAGCGACCTTCAATCAACCATACATTCTAATCGAAGAGTCTTCCAGGAGACGTCAAATCGCCCGTTTCCCGTTTCCAGACGTTTCAAATGCTGCCTTAAGCGCCCAGGACTCATATTCCGATAAAAGGTAGCCCCCAAATCATGCAACCGCCGGAACGCTTGCATCGGCGAATCATAGTACTCATTGTCCAGCCGAGTATCATACCTTTTGATACTGAACTTAGCCTCTTCAAAATATGATCTCCATTGTCGCTCGCTGCGCCATTCAAAACCTCCCAACGGCTTTTCTTCACTACTTAACTCCTCTAACGACCCTGCAACAAACAGGCACCCGAGAAACTTTCCGTTTGGCCCCAACATAGCCCTCCACTTTTCCAGTGTATCTAAAGGCTGTTTAGACCATTGTAAAAGGCTACATGCATACAGCCTATCGACCTTGATCGAATCCTCGCATTTCCAGGCATCAAGCGACTCCCAATTCACGTGCGGAATCCGCGATTCGCCCTCCGCTATCATGGATCCCGAAACATCCGTCGCCCGAAAACTCTTGAACGTCCTCAAGGCAAGATGCCGCGTAAAAAGACCTGTACCTGCTCCTAACTCCAAAGCTGAGAGGCCCGAGCAATCCTCTTCGATCCAATCCGCACACCAATCGGCTACGACTTTTTGGATACGGGCTTTCTTATGATACAGTCCGGCCTTTTTTTCAAAGTTCATTCCGCTAGTTTCGCGGCCTTAGCCAGTGGCAATAAATCGTGACCCGCTCCAGCGACCACATTGAGATATCTCGAGCGATTTTTCAAATCCCCTGCATCAAGCAACCTATCCTGATCGCCTACGTAGCTCTTAAGTCGGAGCACGGGCCATCCACAAGCAGAGCTCTTGAGAAGACGCTGAATCCCCCATTCAAGATCACACGTCGTTAACTCCTTCGGGTACGCTGGATCCTTCAATTCCGCCCGAGACCAAAAATCGCCAAGAGCTTCCACTCGATTTCGACCTAGCCAGCGGAGCAGATACGCCAGCTGGGCTTTGCGAATACGGCCACCTCGACCAGCCTCCGCCCTAAAATCTTCGAAAGGGGCCAATAGAATTGTTTGACTAAATCGAGTCGCTAGATCTGGACGGCTTAACAGTAGAAATGCCCCCAGAGAGTAGCCGACAAGAATACTATCGAAATTCTGCTTCGCCAGTAGCTCTATCCAATTTGGGGCGGGCAGTATAACTGTATGGTGTAAATTTGGATACAGACTGACCGCTATTCGCTCCACATAACGCGAACTCAATCCCCAACCATTTAGCCAAATTATATTCATGCTATTTCTTTTGCTACTTGCCCGAAAGCCGCTAGTATTCGCTCAACATCCTTCGATGTTAGCGTTGCCTTTAATGAAACCCTCAACCGACTCGTTTCTCTAGGCACAGTTGGCGGACGAATGGAGCCTACCAGAATGCCTTGGCTATTGAGCAGCCGACTAGCTCGCATCGTCTTGTCGGCATCCCCGACAACAACCGATATAATATTTGAATCGCCCTCAGCCACGGAGAGCCCCAAAGCATTTAACGAGCGTCGAATAGCCTTTGATATTTTCCGCCCTTGCCTCCTCAAGAGTGTCGAAGCCCTGACAATCTCCACCGCTTCAATAACGATCGCCGCGTTGGCGGGGTTTAAATACGTCGAATAAATAAACTCGTCAGAGTAATTGACTAGGAAATCTCCAATGCTTTCGTCCCTAAAAAGGGTGTATGCTCCCAGCGAACCCAAAGCCTTTCCCATAGTTCCTACCAAAAGGTCTACTCGATCTTCCACTCCTAGCTCGCTAGCCAAACCTTGACCTTGATCGCCATACCATCCCAAGGCATGAGCTTCGTCTAGTATCCAGAAGAACTCCAAACTCTCCTTCAATTTTGCCAACCGTTCTAAATCGGGCCAGTCGCCGTCCATACTAAATACGGATTCAGTAACGACAAATACATTACGCTCTGCCTCGCCGTGATCCACAAGTAAAGCTTCCAAATGATCCAGGTCCGTGTGGCGATACCGTATTAGCCGAGCCCCACTCTTGAGTATGCCAGAAAGAATGCTATTGTGGATCAGCCTGTCAGCGAAAACGAGGTCACCTTTTTGCGGCAACAAACTCAACACCGCTTGATTGGCTGCGTACCCAGAATTCCATATCAAACCATGCGAAAAACCATGCCATCGACAAAGCGTTTGCTTCAGTTCTTCATGTACTAGCCCGTAACCGGTAATCAAGGGAGACGCAGAAGACGAACAGCCATATCGCTCCAAGGCATCTATTCCAGCCGACTGCATCTTCTTGTCTTTAGCTAAATCAAGGTAATCATTATTCGCCAGATTGAGAATACCCGGGTCCACATTAGCGGCCCTCAATGAACGGAAAAGCCCATTCCGTTTCCGCTCGTCCAGCTTTGCCTTTAATCTAGATTTTAGATCGCCAGTCACAACCAACTCAATGACCCCTCAGCAAACCGCTCTTCATTGAAGCTAAGCAAGCACAGCAAAGGAATACCGCTTTCTCGTATGCCTTTCTCGGTTGCCGACTTATGTTCTGGGTCTTGTTTACGGCTCTCATTAAGAATGACACCCCCCTCTAGGCCTTTGCTTGCCGCAAAGGAATGGACTAGCCGGCTTTGGCCAATCCCTCCCACTCGATTGTCCACCACCAGAACGATACGACGCAGGCCAAGGACCTTCGCGAAATCCGCCCAATCCTTTCCGTCTTCTGCAATCGGAGTCGCCAAGGAGCCAGCTCCTTCAATGATTCTCCAGTCCTTGTCTTCAGGCAATCCTCTCAATCGGTTAAGGAGAGGAGCCAGCTCCAGAGATTTACCTTCGCTCCTGGCTGCAGCCACGGGACCGATTGGCAACGCGTAGCTAAAGAGCGTATGCGCTTCCAAATCATGATAAGAGATCTGTCTTTTGATTATCGATACATCCGTTTCGACATCATTACCTGCACCCGTTTGTACGGGCTTTATGACCTGGACGCTTTCACCGCGTTCAAGCAACTCTCGGGCGATGGCCGCTACCACCCAAGTTTTTCCTACGTCGGTATCGCTTCCGCTAACGAATAACGTCTTCATTGAACACTAGGCAGGCACCGCATGCTGCCCTTTCTGCCGAGCATGAATCTCCCTAGCCTCATCTGGATCTAGCGAACTTAAGCCAAGTTTCTCAAGCAGTTGGAAGTCATCATTCCGATCAGGATTAGCCGTAGTCAGAAGCTTATCCCCCAAGAAAATACTATTGGCTCCCGCCACGAAGCAAAGGGCTTGCAGTTCCTCATTCATTTCCGTCCGGCCAGCTGACAAACGGACCATTGCCTTAGGCATCAGAATCCGAGCAGTCGCGATGATGCGTACGAATTCGAAACTATCGACGAATTTCTGGGATTCCAATGGCGTACCTTTACAAGCAATCAAGGCGTTTATCGGCACTGAATCCGGGTAAGGATCCATGTTCGCCAATTCGCGGAGCATTTTAAGGCGGTCATCTATCGATTCGCCCATACCAATGATTCCGCCACTGCACACCTCCATCCCTGCATTTCGGACTTTCTCGATATTACCGAGTCTTTCGTCATATGTTCGAGTGGTGATAATCTCGCTATAGAACTCTCGTGACGTATCCAAGTTATGATTATAAACGCGGCAGCCCGCTTCTTTGAGAGCATGAGCTTGGTCCTGCTCAAGCGAACCGAGCGTGCAACAGACTTCCAATCCCATTTCGCTTACCGACTGAACGGTGCTAAGCAATGAATCGAATTGCTCTCCATAAGGAACTTTCTTCCAAGCCGCTCCCATGCAAAAGCGTGTTGCTCCACCGCTTTTTGCCGCCCGAGCATCGATCAAAATTGTCTCGGTGTCCAGCAACTGCTCTTTTTCTATAGCCGCCTCGCTGTGGGCTGATTGCGGGCAATACTTGCAGTCCTCCGGACAGGCTCCGGTCTTTATCGACTTTAGAGTGCAAAGCTGGACTCCCGATGGATCCTGAAACTCATGATGAGCTTTTTGGGCCCTAAAAACAAGCGTCGTCAAGGGTAGATTGTATATTTGCTGAATGTCCTCTAGTTCGTATTTCATTCTTAAATACTCTTTTTTTTCATTACCGTATTTATCGCTTCCTTTAGATTAGCGAATAGAAAATCTACTTCCTCATTCTCGATCACCAAGGGCGGCACTACGAGGATGGAATCCATTAGGGGCCGCAGCAAAAGGCCTCGCTCCCTAGCCGCCAAACAGACTTCCAAGCCGACTCGATCATTCACTTTCCAAGGTTTCACGCCATTGCCCGGGATCAAATCAATGACTGCCGACAACCCTCTTTGCCGAGCTCCAGAGACATTCTTAAGTCCCGAGATTGCCCGCTCGAATGCATTGCCAAAGTAGTGGATCGTCCGCTTCAAACGGCCCGACTCGATGAGTCCCTGGATCTTTTCCAGGCTTTCCAGTGCAACTCGAGCCGCAAGCGGATTCCCTGTAAACGTGTGCCCATGATAAAACCCTTTGCCTGAGTCGAAATCGCCTAGAAAGGCTTCATAGATGGTTTCGGAGGTGAGTGTCGCCGCGATCGGCAAATAGCCTGCGGAGAGCCCTTTCGCCAGACACAGGAAATCGGGCTCGATGCTCTCAGCCTGGCACACGAACAGATCGCCGGTTCTGCCGCAGCCCACGAAGACCTCGTCGAGAATCAAGTGAACATCGAAACGCCGGCACAATCTCGCCAACTCTTCGAGGAAACCCGGAGGCTGCAGCATCATACCAGCCGGACCTTGAATCGAAGGTTCGATAACGACCGCCGCTGCCCGTTTAGATTCCTGGCTCAAGATCGACTCGAGAGCTTCAAGGCTTCGATCCACTTCTTGGGCAGTAATCCTTCCATTGATTTCGGCGCAATTCGGGCGCGGGAAGGATCTGGACTCAAACTGCCAAGCCCTGAACCGCCCATGAAAACTCTCGCTATTACCAGCCGACATCGCTCCGAACGTGTCACCATGATATCCGCCTTCCATCCCCACAACGAGCCGCTTTTCCGGTTTTTCAACCAGCTGCCAATACTGAAAAGATAGCTTGAGAGCGATTTCGATGGCATTCGACCCGTTATCACTGAATAACGCTCGAGTCAGGTTGCCAGGACTGAGCTCGACTAAGCGGCGCCCTAACTCAGCCCCTGCCGGATGACTCAAGCCCAAATAGGTCGTGTGGGAGACCTTGCCCACCTGATCTATTAATACCCGGTTGAGATCGGGGTCATTGTGGCCCAAGGCGTTTGTCCAAATTGACGCGTTTCCATCGAGATAGCGGTTCCCCACCGTATCCCAAAGCCAACAGCCCTCTCCGCGCTCGATATGCAAAGAGGGAATGGAACAATACTCCTTCATTTGCGTGAAGGGATGCCATGAATGAACCCTATCCCAATCGTCAATACTTTGGGGACTCTCTTGGCCTTGCTCTGTGGCGATTGCAGTCAAACAAAGCTATGTTAATGCATAAACAAAATTGCTTAACAAGCCTGATTCCGAACTAGACTACCAGGATTAGCAAGCTAGTTGCCAGGGTCCAGAGCCCTAAGAATCAAGTGCCTTCAGCAAACTCTCGACCTGCTCTCCATGGCGCCTGGGATCCACCTTTTCGCAGATACTGAGCAACAAGCCCCTCTCATCTATCAGGTAGGCAGCTCTTTGCGGCCCCCAATACGTTCGGCCATACATCTTTTTCTCAATCAGCGAGTCGATAGCTTTGGCAAAGCGATGTTCAGGATCGGAAACTAGAGGAAACTGAATTCCGTGACGATCGGCGTATTTCAAGTGCGAACCAGCCGTATCCTTGCTCACGCCCAATAAGTTTACCCCACGTTTCTTCAATGCTGGATAAGCTTCGTTGAGGCTAAGCATCTGCTTGTCGCAGCTCCCGGTGTTATTACGCATATAGACGGACAAAACCGTCGGCCCATCCAGCGATTCCGACAGGATGGTCTTTGTCTTCGACCCGTCCCGGACAAGGCCGACTTCAAAATCTAAGTCCAATGTATCGCCCATAGCCTTCATTACGTTTCCGTATCCCGAGTTAAGCGTTCAAACACTAACCCGAATGCCAAGCCCACGAGCATTAGGGCATCCCTAGCGATCGGCCAAGCATAGCCAGACTCCGCCCCCGACCTTTCTCCAAAACAGCCGCAGTCCGCATCCAAGCCACGTATCGCCGCCTGGGCCAATAGCAGAACAAAGACAACCAGCATCCCGAAGGCCACGAGTCGCGAACCCGATTTCAAGACGCCGAGTATAAGGCAGACACCCGTCAAGATCTCCAAATAGGGCACAACCAATGCGCATATGACTGCTACTTGATAGCTGAAAACCTCGTACGTCAGAATCGACGAAGCGAAGGCTTGAGGATCGAGCAGCTTCAGGAAACCCGCCCAAAAAAAGACGGCTCCGACCAAGCCTTCCGCAATTCTGCCAATCCACTTCATCGTCATCCTTCTGAAACTCTTCCAGCCTCTAAAAGACGCTCCCAGCCACCCTTGAGGACATAGATCTCTTCAACACCAAGCTCATCTTGCAGTCGCTCAGCCACCTCATGCGAACGAAGACATGCTTGGCTAGAGCAATAGATGACAACCGTCATATCCGGTGGCCAACTATCGAGAAATCCCAACAGCAGCTCTTCCCAGCGCTCCACGTTGAGGGATATGGCTCCATCAAGGTGACCACGCTCGAAATACTCGTCCGATCTTGCATCTACCCAAAAAACCGGCCCCAAATCGTCTATTTGCTCCAGCTCCAGCTCAAGATCGCCAGCACTGAACGACGGAGCCTTCGGATGAACGAAAAACGCGACTGCTCCGGAAACGACGGATATAGCCAGAATGATCAATCCCTCTTTAACGGTTTTCATATTCAGAGTTTGGTCACTCTAACTCTACACCCGTGGATTCCAAGAAGCAAAAGCCGCGATCTTCAAGAGATCGCGGCATGGAAAGCGTTAATAACCGCCACCAGAACCTTCTGCCGAGACTAGCTTAGGCAAACCGGTTTAATTCTGAAGAGCCGAGGACAACGAGATCTGCGACCGCACGCGGTAGATGATCGGGCTACATTTCGGCTACAAATAGAAAACGGGCTGGCAACAAATCCTACGGCTGCTTTTCCTTCAAATCTTCATCGTAGACCGTTACAGGCCACGCTTCTTTGAGGGTGTTTCCGATCTCGGACCACTTCCCCACCAAAGCGACAACACTGTTTTCGGGTCGGATATATTTGCTTGCCAGCTCTTCCGCTAGCTCCGGCGTAACCGACATCATCTGCGTCACATAGCTACGATAATGATCCGGGTCTAGGTCATAGACATCAATTTCCTGGACAAGCCGGGCAATCGTCAAAGGGCGCTCCAAGCTGAGCATGTAGTTGCCCGAAAGATACTTCTTATGCATCTCGAGCTCCGATTCCGGAATCGGCTCATCTCCAATTCGCTGCAGCTCATAGAAAATCTCTTTGACCGCATCAGCAGTCACATCGTTTCGCACATCCGCGTAGGAAACGATGGCACCAAACTTGGCCGCGTTGGCAGAGTAAGAACCGGCGCCATACGTGTACCCTTTGTCTTCTCTCAAATTCTGAAACATCCGACCGGAAAAACCTCCACCCAAAACGGACATCACGACACGCAACTCAGGTGTGTCTGGATTCGATTTGGGGATAGATTGCTGGGCCACCCGCACCGTCGACTGAACCGAATTCTCCCGGTCGATCAGATGGACGGTTTTTCCATCGACCGCTGGAAAAGATAATTCCGCCATTACTGGAAGTTCACCTCGTTTCCAATCACTGAACAATCTGGAAACTCTATCTATCTCTTCATTCCCGTTGAAGTCCCCCACAATCGCCAAAGAGGCATTGTTCGGGATGAAGTGTTCGCGATGGAAAGCGATGAGGTCGTCTCTCTGAATTGAAGCGACGCTTTCTTCCGTCTTATAAGCCCCGTAAGCTCCGTCGCCGTAGACGAGTTTTCGTCTCAGTTTGTCGACTAAGGCATCCGGCTCACTTTTCTCAGAAATCAGGTTAGAGATCGTTCGCTGCCTCAGTTTTTCCAGTTCTTCCTGAGGAAAAACGGGATTCGATACGACGCTCTTCAAAATATCTAGCAATTCGATCTTGTATCGAGACAATCCCGACACTGAAATCGCGATGTAATCCGAAGTCGCCGAAGCTGAAAAGCTAGCTCCGATAAAGTCGATTTCGCTCGCTAACTCGTAAGCCGACTTTCCCTCGGCTCCCTTGTCGAGCATGCTGGCGACAAACTCTGCGAGTCCCGGCTTATCACCATCAAAAAGCCCGCCTGTCCGGAATAGTAGACGGTAAGTAATGACCGGCTGCCTTTCAGATTCGATTGAGTAAATTGTCAATCCTTGCTCGGTCTGCGTCGTATCGTATTCAGGAAATGAAGACTCCGGAGCTGGGCCCTGAGCTGGCCGCTTGGATCGATCGAATTCCGCAAGATTTCCACTTTGAGCAGAAGGATCCCCGCCGCCACAGCCGGAAATCAAAAATGCCAACAACATAAGAAATAAGGCGTGTTTCAAATTCATATCCAAAAATGCCAATCGTTTATTCGCTTCCTGGAACTGGATAATGCAGGGTGTTTCTTCGATCCCGGACTAGGATCTCCGTGGCCACTCGCTGCAAGTCTTCCCTAGTCACACTTCGGTACGACTCCAATTCCTTGTTTATCCTGCCGGTATCGCCATACCACTGGTGATAGTAAGCCATCGATTGGGCTCGGCTGCTCATGGTCCCGATCGAAGAGGCGATCTCGGCTTCTTTCTGATTGAGGGCCTTTTGGAATTCCCGATCCGTAATCCCCTCGTCGATCAGTTTTTGTACTTCCTCTTCAATCAAGCGGTCCAACTGCTCAATGGTTACACCTCGGTTTCCTATAGCGTACGCAGCCACAAGCCCCGCTTTCTCCTGCAGCCAGGTGAAAGCGGCGGAATTAACCGCTGCCCGCTCCACATCCACCAACCTACGGTACATGCGCGAACTTTTGCCGTTAGCCAAGATGCTTATCAGCAGATCAATAGCTTCCGCATCGCCGTGTGTTAGCAATGGGGCCCGCCAAATGTGCACGGTAGCGGGAAGTGGAGTCATTGGCTCCTCAAGTTTTTTCTTGATACCATCTACATCAAGCTGCCAATCGATATCAACCCGATCGGGCTCCTGACCTTTCGGAATATCTCCAAAGTATCGAGCAACGAGATTTTTGGTCTTTTCGATGTCTATATCACCTGCAATCGACAAAATCGCGTTATTCGGGACGTACCACTTTTTGTAGAAATCGCGGAATTCATCGATCGTCGCTTCGTCAATGTACTGGGTCGAACCAATCGGCGTCCAAGCATAAGAGGTGTCAGCGAACACCGCCGCCGCCATGTTCTCCATCAGAGACCCATAGGGCTGATTATCATATCGCGACCGCCTCTCCTCTTTGACGACTTCCCGCTGCGTTTCCACTCCCGTTTCGTCAATCACGGCATGCAGCAAACGCTCGGACTCAATCCACAAGGCTAGCTCCAACTCGTTGGACGGAAGATTGATATAGTAGTCAGTACGATCAAAGGAAGTCGACGCATTCAGGTTGCCCCCGGCTCCAGAGATGAGCTTGTCAATCTGTCCCCTATCTATGTTTTCGCTCCCTTCAAACATCAGGTGCTCGAAAAAATGAGCGAATCCTGTGCGGTCAGGACGCTCGTCCTTGCTGCCAACATGGTACAGCATGTAAGTCGACACGACCGGCGCATCGGTATTCCGATGTAAAATGACGTGTAATCCGTTCGGCAAGTCGTACTCCTCGAACTCTATGTTGAGCGATGCCCAAACTCCACTGGGACCCAGAATGGCTAATCCCAAACCCGCCACGGCTCTTAAAATCTTTCTTCCCTGCATAGTTAACTCCCTTTCAGGCAGTTCCTCTGGCTGATAAAGAGTGCGAGTTCCGAGCGGCAGGGCAATCGCATTCATACCAATACTGCCAAACGAACGCCACAAATTTCCCCGAGTTCAGTACATCAAATTTTTCTCAGTCCCGTGAAACTCATAGGAGTTGAGCTAGATTGATTGAGCGGAGACCGTTCCCCGAGCGACCAATTCGACAAATCTCAATGCCAGACAAGATTTCCAAATTGCATCGCACCTGGGTGATGAGCCGCGTTAAGGGGCGGGATACGAAACCGGAGCTCATTGCTCGTGGCCTCCTGCACAATCTGGGATACCGGTTTATGGTCAACGGGCCCCGTAACAGGGAGCTCCCCGGTAAACCGGACATAGTCTTGCCAAAATATCGGACTGTCGTCTTCGTTCATGGTTGCTTTTGGCACCGCCACCCACACTGCAAAATCGCCACCACTCCCAAATCGAATCAGAACTATTGGCTTCCCAAATTTCGCGAGAATGCCGTACGGGACTGCAGAAACCAAAAGGCGATCCGAGAAGCCGGATGGAACGTCATTGTAATTTGGGAATGCGAACTAAAGGACCTCGAGGCCGTAGCCGCTCGCCTAATCAACCAGCTTCCAAGAGAAGTGAAATACGAGCTTCCCGAAGAAATGGAAAGTCATCGGCTCGTAGCCGAGTAAACTAGCCATTATGGACAATAGCCTACCAGCCGCCATTGCAATGCCCTAATCTAGGGACGCCTAACGCCGGGATTCTTTAGCGACGAGACTCCATTCTTCTCATCGACCAATACTAGCTTAGGAGAAAACGCATCGATGCTCTTCTCATCGACCTCGATATAGCTAGCGATAATCACGCGATCTCCCGGCTGGGCCAGTCTAGCCGCGGCTCCATTTATGCAAATCTCTCCCCCTTCTCCCCAAATCACGTAGGTGTGGAAGCGATTGCCATTGTCGCAATTGTATACATCGACCTTTTCAAATTCTACGAGATCGGCCGCCCCGCAAAGGGCTGGGTCAATACTGATGGACCCTTCGTATTCAAGATCGGCATCGGTTACAGTAGCCCGATGTATCTTCGATTTGAGCATTGAACGTTTCATGACTTATCCGCAACTACCGTCTCCGGCTGCATTTCGATTGGATTTAATTTTAGAACTGTGTTCACTCCCTGGAGAACGAGATCCGGAATGATCTCATCAAATAGATCTTCGTCTCGATAGAGTTGGGAATAGCCGCCAGTGGCTATCGTCTTGTGGGCATCACGTCCGAATGCCTCGCCACCGATCTGGCAAACGAGCTCCCGAACGAGACCAAGATACCCGAAGTACAAGCCGTTTTGGATACTTTCAATTGAGGATCTTCCTAAGGCCTTTTTTGAGCGGACGATCTCAACATGCGGCAACTTAGCCGTTTTCGTTCCCAAGGCTTCCATAGCCAAACCCAAACCCGCACAAATCGCCCCTCCTAGATACTCCCGCTCAAAGCTAACCGCATCGACTGTTATGGCAGTTCCAAAGTCGACGACGACGACATTCCCGTTTGGATAGCGTTCGGAAGCAGCGATCGCGTTTGCGATACGATCTGCACCCACTTCGAGAGGGTTTCTTGTCTTAATCTTAAGCTTAGTTTTAACCCCGGCCTCCAAAAAAAGAGGCTCTGTATTGAAATAATCTCGACAAGCTACACGAAGGGTGTGCGTCTCCTCCGGTACAACGCAACTGATACCGATACGGCCAATCGAACCCGAATCGAACCCCTTTTCTCTTAGAGCGGAAACCAGGAACAGCCCCATCTCGTCGCTGGAAACCCGGTGGGAAGACTCCTTACGCAGCTGCATTAGCAACTTTCCCGAATCTCCGTAGACAGCTCCATGCAATTGGGAATTCCCAACGTCGATACACAAATTCATCGATTCATCCCCCAACTTTTCTCAGGCTCCGCAAAGTGAAATTATCGATTAGGCGAACTCCTTCTAATCGAATCGCCCCGTATCGTCGACCATCCTTGTCCTCTACATATTCAACATCGAATCCCGCTTTTTCCAGCTCGCGTATCACTTCCTCGGGGTCTGCGGCCGTATTCAGTATTTGAGGAAACTTAGACGATAAAGCCCGAGCGTGATGCGATAGTCTACGGTTTCGGGAACTCAACGCTAAACCATCATTAGCTCGAACAGTTTCGCAGGCGACGATTTCCACGGAGAGAAAAAACGCCCGAACCATTCCTTTCACTAATCTAAGTTGCTGATAGTCTTTTTCTCCGAAGTAGGCTCGATCCGGACCCAAGATATTCAATAGCTTAAATACCACCGTGAGGACTCCATCAAAGTGGCCAGGCCGCTCAGCCCCCTCCATTGGTTTGGATTCAGACGTTTCTTTGACGACGTACGTAAAATTATCTGGATACATCGTCTCGTAGTGCGGAGCGAAGACGGCATCGATACCCAAGTCTTGAAGGAGGGCCAGGTCCTGTTCGAAATTCGCAGGATAGGATTCGAAATCCTCCGCGCTGTTGAACTGGTTGCGGTTAAGAAAGATGCTAGCAACCGTAACATCATTCTCCGCAAGCGATCGCCGAATCAACGAGCAATGCCCTTCATGCAAGCCGCCCATTGTCGGCACGAATCCGACCGTTTTACCGTTAAACGCGCCATCCCGAAGGGACGACCATTCTTGGATTTCACGAAATACTGGGATCATGGACGAAACTCTCCTTCCCTCGGGTATTCACCTTCTCGCACATCCTCGCAATAGCCCTCTACTGCCCGGGCGATCATCTGATCTCCATCCATGTACCGACGGGCAAAAGGTGGCTGAAACTTCGAGTCCAGTCCCAATATATCGTTGATCACGAGCACCTGGCCCGAAGTAGAAGGACCGCTTCCAATACCGATGGTCGGGATTTCAAGGGCATCAGTAACTCGTTCCGCCACGGATGCTGGAATACATTCTAAAACTATAGAGAAACAACCGACTTCCTCCAGCTCTAGAGCTTCTTCAAGCAAGGTCTGGGCGGCTCGCCCATCTTTGGCCTGCATTTTGAATCCGCCAAATTCATTCACCGACTGAGGTGTCATTCCCAGATGACCCATGACCGGAACTCCTGTCTCAACGAGTCGAGTAATCAACTCCGTGTTGCCCTTGCAGCGTTCGACTTTCAATCCGTTCGCTCCCGCCCGCACTAGGGTTAAGACTGCTTGAATTGAGGCGTCTTCGCTTCCTCGGTAAGAAAGAAACGGCAAATCCGCTATAATGACCTTGTCAGTTGAACCTCTGCGAACCGCGGCCGTATGACCTGCCATCATTTCCACCGTCGCATGGATAGTGCTGTCAAATCCATGGACTACCATGGCGCAGGAATCGCCAACCAAAAGGGCGTCCACGCTCGTGTCGTTCAATATCTTGGCGGTAGCCGCATCATAACAGGTCGCCATGGTGATTGGCGCCCCTGCCGCTTTCCGACGTAGGAATTCTGGTATCGTTTTCATTGCGGGTGCCCGTCCTAGGGATCGGGATCCTCGTGAATATTTGGTTTTAATGTAATGGAGGAGTTTTAGCCCGATCACCTGGCAAGACCTTAATGTCGGGAGAGCTCGTTCATGATAATAAACAGTCAAATATCAACCTTTATTGGTCCCTTCCGCTCTAGGGCGGGCAAGCCCACCAGAATATTGGCGTTGAAAATCTGCTAGAGGGAACCGAATCTCTGCCCTGATTTTACTATGGCAGATCTAATCGTACATGGCGGAAAGCCCCTTAGCGGAAGAATAGCTCCTTCTGGAAACAAGAATGCAGCGCTGCCTATCCTCTGCTCGAGCCTGCTCACCTCTGAACCCATCGAACTGAGCAACGTCCCGGCAATTACCGATATTGAAAAGCTCGTCGCCTTTTTTCGGCAAATCGGTTCGCAAATCGACTGGAATCGCGAGGCCAAGACCATTCGGTTGGATCACTCCAACCTTACCGATTCCTTCGACTCGAACGACCTTCCTCAAGGGATGCGCTCCTCCGTACTGCTTTTCGCACCTCTTCTCTACCGCTTTAATCGCATAAATCTCGATTCCAACCCCAAGGGTTGCGCCCTGGGAATTCGGGAACTCGACCCGCACCTCGAAATTCTAGAGCATCTAGGGGCGGATATCACCCACAATGGCGAATTGCAGATTTCAACCAATGAAGGTTTCTCTGGAGCCGAGCATTGGGCTGACTATATGTCCGTCACTACCACGGAGACGTTCGTCATGGCCGCATCGATAGCTAAGGGTCAATCGACGCTGACCAATGCGGCTAGCGAACCCCATGTCCAGGACCTCTGCCACTTTCTGGAATCCATGGGAGCCAAAATCGAAGGAATCGGCACAAGCGTGTTAAGGGTTTCGGGCGTAGGCGCCTTGGGTGCCGCCAACGCCCGCATCTCATCAGACCATCATGAAATTGCCACCTTTCTCGCTCTTGGTGCCATCACTGGTGGTAATGTGAAAGTGAGCGATTCCACGCCCCAGCACTTCGATTTGATCGAGAGGAGCTTCGCCAAGCTCGGCATCAAGATCCATCATGAAGGGGATACTGCAGTCTGTCCGGCCAATCAATCCTTTCGTATTCAACAGCCTTATACGACAAATCTGCTTCCGAAAATCGAAGCGGCGCCCTGGCCTTCCTTTCCGGTAGACCTGCTTCCGCTGATGATAGCTCTGGCGACCAAAGCCGATGGCGTCATGCACTTCTGGAATAAAGTTTATGAAGGCGGCTTTTCCTGGCTTCCAGAACTAACCAAGTTCGGAGCCCACGCGGTCATGAGCGACCCTCACCGGATTATCATTTTCGGCAATCGCCCTTTGCGACCGGCATCCGTTGAACCGCCTTATATCATTCGAGCCGCTGTAGCTTTATACATGATGGCCGCCAGCATTGAAGGTAAAAGCATCGTCCGCAAAGCCGATCCGATTCGCCGAGCCCATCCCTACTTTGCGGAAAACCTCCGCAAAATCGGTGCCGATATCGAATGGGCCGAGTAGAGCCTATGATCTTGGAAGGAGCATAATACGAAGCTTCATAGGTTTTGACATAGGCGCCAAACAGACCTGAAATGCGACCCGCATGTCAAAACCTAGACTCAATCTCTGCGCCGCAGAATGGTCTCTCTTGCGGCACCCGTCGGAATCGGACGAGTGGCCGATGGACCGCAAAACGCAGGAAGCCAAAGACGCCGGATTTGTTGGATTCAGCGCAGGAGCAAATTCAACAACCATTGAGGCTTGCCATAAGAGCGGCCTAACGCTCATCGGAATGGTTGATATTGGGAGTGCCGAGGAGGTCGAACCCAAGCTTGACCGGTTCCACAATTCCGGCTGTGTCCATGTCAATATCCAGCTCTGCGACCACGACACCCCTATTCCAAAAGCCGTCGAGATAGCTCGAGCAGCCCTTCAATACGGAGAATCCTTAGGGCTCAAGCCAGCGATAGAATGGCATCGCGATACGGCCACCGAAACGCCCGAGAAAGGTCTAGCATTGATCGATGAATACAAACGCCGCTACGATAAGACTCTACGCGTTAATTTCGACTATTCCCATCCGGCCATCGTCAAACAACTTAGACCGGACGATTTTTGGAGCCGCCTCTCGGGATACCGAGTCGATCTCTTCCAGTCCAGCGAACTTGTCCACTTTCGCACATTTACGGGATCGCATTGTCAAACTCCTGTCACAAACGGGAGCGGAGACCTAGACCTAGACTTTATAGCCTGGCGAGATTACTTTCTACGCCCAGCCCTAGATACATGGTTAGCAGGGCCCCAACCTGGACAAAACCTCTGGGCTGTCGTGGAACTCGGCCCAAAGGGATCGGGCTACGCTCTCAACTGTTTTCCCAACATTTGGCACGACGCTGTCGTAGCCAGAAAAGAGATACAAGCAGTTTGGGATGAGCTCGTTGGTGAATAAAATGCCTCGCTACCAACCTTCTACCTGGGCAATGCGAGCAAAAATACTGATACCGTAACGGCCCTCGCGACTACCTCCATTGTCTAAATATTTTTTCACTAGTGGAAAGGCAGGTTCCCCGATCCAGTCGATGACATTGTGCAGCATCGGTTCGTTTTGAGTGCCTTCAAATACCAACTCGTCCAAAGTCGCCAACGCTTGATCGTGCTGTCCCAAGTCAATCAATATCCAGGCCGCCATCATGCGGACTTCGTGAGACTTATCCATAAGGGCTCGCTTTAGGATCCCATTCGTTCGACGGGCCCCTTCATCGAGCAAACGCAGGCCGACGATCGCCCACCAACGCATGCCTTCGTCGTCGCTCGACATCCACTTTATAAAAGTCTTCAGATTCGATTGGTCACGCTCTAGAGCCAGATCAGCAGCGTCAATGTAAGATTCTAGTGGATACAGATTATCGTCTCGAACCACTTCGTAAATGGTGAGATTGTTTTTTACTGCCCGTCGCTCTCGCATTTTTTCCGGCAATAGACCAGAGTCCCGGAGTTCGAGCTGTTTCGCACGCAGAGCCGCTCTAAGCTCGGCAATCCGCTCCTGATGAAGAGGGACGTCAATCAAATTGTGTACATTGTCGAAGTCGCTTTGGTTGTCATAAAACTCTTCAGAAACGCGAGGCTCGAAAAAGCGGCCTGTAATCGCGTTTGTCTTGCCATCCCGATGGTGCTGCTCCCAGGCGGGTGTCAATTCGGCCTTCCAAAGATAGGCTAGGTGATGCCCTGCCGGGGCAAATGGGTAGTAGTTTTTGTGATACGAATATCGGCTTGTTCGCATAAGTCGGACATTGTCGAGCCGCTCGTCTGCTCGCTCGCGAAAGCCCAGATGATATTCGGGCTCAGGTTCTGTATCATCTCCCAGAAAAACGTCGCCCTGGAAAGTGTTGGGAATCTCCGCTCCAGCCAGGCTTAGCCACGTTTTCGGCATATCAACAAAACTGACCAATCGGTCTACAGTCGTCCCCGGCCGACTCCCCGGATAGAGGTGTTTCATCTTCTCAGGAATGCGAATCACTAGCGGGCAGTGCACACCGCTGGAGTAAAGGAAACGCTTGCTGCGGGCCATCACGCCCCCATGGTCAGAGTTGTAGATTATAATTGTGTCCTCGTAAAGGCCATCGGCCTTAAGGGCGTCGATGGTTTGCTGGACTTTTGCGTCCATACGTTCAACTGCCTCCGCGTACTTGGCATAGTTTTCCCGTATCACCGGAAGGTCAGGGTGATAGGCATGGAGCTTCATCTTCGCCGGGTCTTTTTTAACCTCCTCGAGGCTTCCATGAGCCCGGCTTTCGTGGCTATCGCCGATATTGACGACCGCAAAGAAGGGCTGCCCCGACTTGCGCAGACGCCAGCCATAAGGCTCCTCGCCCCCGTTGTAATCCCAGCAATCCTTATCCTCCCGACCGCCAATATTGTAGTCGGTCTTGCCTGGATTCGAAGTATGGTAGCCCGCCTCTCTGAGGAGATCCGGATAGTACTTGATCCGATCGTGGGGAATCAGATTGCGGCTCCGCATTGGCTGGGTACCGTTGGAAATCCCATACATCCCAGTTATCCAGACCGATCGAGTCGGAGCACAAACAGCGGCATTATCGAAACAGTTGGTGTAGCGAAATCCCTCCTCCGCCAACTGATCAATCGCCGGCGTGTAGGCGTTGGTTCCGCCATAGCAACTCACCCATGATATTCCATTGTCCTCGCTGGTGATCCAGAGAATATTCGGGCGCTTCTTTTGAGCGAAACCGCCCAGTTGGAAGAAGAATATAACCAAAGCCAAAGCGATAGCTGCCAGGCGAGAAGAAGGGTCAAGCTGCATGTGAGATCCGTTGTTAACGTCATCCCAAAAAGAAAATGAGAACGGTATAATCTGGGATGAAAACAGCTTCTATAATTCACACAGAAATCCGCATGGCAAGGCTGCTAACAAAGCGGGTACGTCCTTCCTCCTGATCCATCCCTTGTTAGCACTGCACTGCCAATTACCCAAAGCTTGAGGCTGGGGCGGCCATTCTTTGGTTAGGCTCCGATATAGAGGGCCAAGCCCGTCCTCTCTGCCACTTACAAGTATCTTGCAACACGCCTTTTTTCGGCCCGCCAAATGCTTGCGATCGCCGAAAAATCTTCGGCTTTCGACTTGGAACGCAGAAGGTAATCGAAGGATCGCCATTGCTCGATTTCCTTTTCGGCGGACTCGATTCGGCAAGAGATCTCCAATTCGTCATCCTTACCTCTTCCCCGGAGGCGCTCCTTTAACTCGTCAAAACTCGCGGGCATGATAAATACGGTGACCAGCCGCTGCCCAATCATCGGCTGATTTCGAGCGGCCTCTTGCACAGACGCAACTCCCTGCACATCGATATTCATGACCAGATCAACATCGTCTTCGAGTTTGGCTTCGATTGTCGATTTCAACGTCCCGTATCGATAGGTGTGCACGTGAGCCCATTCGAGGAATTCTCCATCTTCGACTTTGGCATCAAACTGGTCGTCCGAAAAGAAGTAGTAGTCCACCCCGTCTATTTCTCCTTCTCGAGGTGCCCGGGTCGTGCAGGTGACAACACGCTCGAGGTGGCCATTTTCATCCACCAGACGATCGCAAAGCGTTGTTTTGCCACTACCGGCTGGTCCTGCCAGTATCAGCAAAAGGGCAACTTCATTTTCCGGTATAGTCTCCATTTAGCTGGTACTGGTTATCGGTGATTTAGCTCTATCTCAGTAAGCGAAAGCAAGAGCGCTGACAAACCCTCCGTAAATAAGAAACGCTAGTCCAAGCTTCCGCGGACGACCATCGGTAGCGAATATCCAGGACAGGAAATCCCGCATGCGAAATGGAGAATAACCCAGATAGAGCGATACAGCGATACCTACATAAATCGGAGCCACCATGAACAAACGCAAAGGTTCTTCATAACGGCCGAAGGCACCGCCCAATATCAGATTGGCCAAAAGCAGGTAGAGAATACATCCACCTCGAACTGACAAGAAATCGGGGGCGTACTTAAAAGCCAACAACCCGATAATCGCGAAAGCTACGAAGATATATTGCCGATACTCCCCATAGTTAGCCTCTCCCAAATTGGCTACCTCCCACAAAGTCCATGCTCCGCCTAATCCCATAGTCACATAAGCTGCCAGTCGCGATCTAGGAAACGACTTCACAAGTATGGTGACAGGCTTGCTAGTCGAGACGAATAGAGCCCCCAATGCTATGAAAAGCAAGCCCGCCAGCAAGGTTGATTGAAATAAGGTCAATTCCATGGTTCTAAATCTTAATCCGCATCGACTCCTGCTAAGACAAGGTCTCCGTATATTGAGCTCGCAGTCGCTCGGTTGATTTTCAATTGGACCAGTTGCCCGATAAGGCGCTCATCGCCATCGAAAAGCGCATTGCGATACCCTCGCGTTTTCCCGGTGAATCGCCCACCCTTTTTCGCGGGTCCCTCGACGAGCACCTCTTCCGTTTTGCCTACTAACTGCTCGTTCCTCCAGAGCGAGCGGTTGGAAAGAATTTTCAAGAGAGCCTGATTACGCCGCTCTTTTTCCTCGGTCGGCACCTGGTCCTCCATTTCCGCCGCTACCGTGTCTGAGCGAACACTGTATTTGAAAATATAGGACATATCAAACCCGATTTCTTCGAAAAACTCGGCCGACTCCTGAAAATCCGCTTCCGACTCTCCGGGAAAACCGACGATGATGTCCGTGGAGAAGCACATGTCCGGAGCCACTGCCCTCAACGCTTCCACAATCTCCCGATAGCGTTCCTTGGTGTAAGGCCGGTTCATTGCTCGCAATGTCTTGTTACATCCCGCCTGAAGAGGTAGGTGCACGTACTCGCACAGCTTCGGAACGTCCCGGTATGCCTCGACCAAATCCTGCTTGAATCCTCGGGGATGGGGGGAGGTGAATCGGATCCGCTCGATACCTGCCAAGTCGTTTACCTTTTCTATCAGCTGCACGAATGGAGACTTCCCGCCAACGACCGGAAACTCGCGTCTCCCGTAGCTGGTAACGATCTGCCCAAGAAGGGTCACTTCCTTCACACCCCTATCCGCTAGCTCTTCGATTTCCTCGACGATATGCTCCATTGGTCGAGATCGCTCGCTTCCCCGAGTCTTCGGGACAATGCAAAACGCGCAATTCATATTGCATCCTTGCATGATGGATACAAATGCTCGCACTTGATTATCTTTCGGCAAGTGGTCCCTTATTGTATTCTGGGAGTCCGCCTCCTCGTCCAAATCCACGATAGAATAGGGTCGCGGACCCTGAGCCGCGTAGCTTCGAACCAAATTGTCTAAATGGTCAGGAACTGCATGGAACCGTTGAGTTCCCACGACCAAGTCCAAATCTGGAAGCCGCTCCAGAAGCTCGCTTCCCCGATTCTGAGCCATACATCCCATGATCCCTATCATGAACTTGGGGTCCGTCTTCTTTCGCTTGGCCAAATAGCCCGCTTTGCCAATGGCTTTTTGCTCTGCCTGGTCCCTGACGCTGCAGGTATTCAATAGTACAACATCCGCATCGAACTCGTTATCCACTACCGAGTAGCCACGATCACGCAGCGAAGAAGCGACTTGCTCGCTGTCCCGCTCGTTCATTTGGCACCCGTAAGTCTTGATAAAAACTCGATTCATGTCTTTTCGAGAACCCAAACGGGATAGAGGATGGTTGGCCTAGGTCAAACAAGAAGGAGCGGCTCTCCTGATTCGCCCGCTTCCGAAGACAAAACTCGCTACTGTGATTCAGTCGCTTGCTCCACGGATTCAGGAGAGCGGTCCATCATATCCTTTTTCAGTCGCGTAGAGATGAAGGCCAAGATAGCTACGGCCAGGCATATAATTCCAACAACCCACTTTCCATTCTTTTTTGCCATGAAGCCATTAACCGCAAAATTATCCCTATCCGACAAGCCGTAAAACCGCTTGCAGCGTGGGATTCCTAAAGATTGTTTGAACGCATGTACCCACCGGAAGGCTCCAAAGACCACCTCTACGCCAAGCCAATCGAACGGATCGGGAACTTCGTCTTCGATGATTCCGTCGCCCAAGTTTTCGACGACATGATACGCCGATCCGTGCCCGGGTATGGGATGACGCTTTCGTTAATGCCTTTGGTCGCCAAACGCTTCGGGCAGCCACAAACCAGAGCCTATGACCTTGGTTGTTCTCTTGGTGCCGGATTGGCCTCCATCGCTAATGGCCTGCCGGATTCCGTGCAACTCATCGGCATCGACAATGCTCAACACATGCTGGATCGCTGTGCCGAAAATCTCTCGGCTACGAATCTTCGACAGACATGGGAACTAGTTTGTAGTGATATTTTGGAAACTGAGTATTCGAATGCTTCTGTCGCTCTTTTAAATTTCACTCTACAATTCGTGCCTGTCGACAAACGCCTTTCTCTACTAACCAGCATCGCCCGCGGGATCAGTCCTGGCGGGGCCCTAATGCTTTCCGAGAAGGTCCATTTTGAAGAACCCCACATCCAAGAATCGCTCTTCGAGCTTCATCACGACTTCAAGCGATCGAATGGCTATAGCGATATGGAGGTTAGTCAAAAACGGGCTTCTCTCGAGAATGTGCTGATTACAGAAACAATCTATCAACATAAATCGAGATTGCGGACCGCGGGCTTTAGCCACTGTGAAGTATGGCTTCAGTGCTTCAATTTCGTTTCTCTCCTAGCGATCAAGTAGTCATTGAATAATTGATACGCATAAGTTTTCCAGCATTCGATGGGCATGTTCGAACAGATTTACCAATCCTTATACGATCAGATCAGAAATACCGACCTTCACCCATGGATTGAAGAAATCGCTCAAGGCATTCGGGCCAATCTTTGCTACTCGAGCAATGGCCACCTGCCAGGGTGGATCCAATCGCTGGAGGCTCTACCCCAAGTTACTCCCAGTTGTCTCCGACTCGATCAAGACGCCGTCACCATTGGTAGCCCAGGAGATCTTCAGGGAGATCAACCGCAAGCCTTAGCGAATGCCCTTATGTCCCTTCATCCATGGCGAAAAGGTCCGTGGAATTTCTTTGGCTTGGAGTTAGACGCAGAGTGGCGATCCAATCTAAAATGGGATCGGCTAAAGCAGGCCACGTCTCCACTGCGGGACCGCCTAGTACTGGATATCGGATCTGGCAATGGCTACTACAGCTATCGCATGGCGGGCGAGCAGGCGCAACTTACCCTCGGAATCGATCCCTACCTTCTCTATGTAGTCCAATCGCTGGTCGCCCGGCGCTACCTGCCAGATACCCTTCCCGCTTGGGTTGTCCCCTTTTCAATCGAGCAGCTTCCCAGTGCGATTCCCGTTTTCAACACGGTGTTTTCCATGGGTGTTCTCTATCACCAACGGTCTCCACTAGATCACCTACTGGAAATCCAGAGTCTATTGGCTCCGGAAGGGGAACTCGTTCTCGAGACCCTCGTGGTCGACGGGCCCGAGGGATATACCCTTCTACCGAAGGGACGATACGCCAAAATGAGAAACACCTGGTTTATACCTAGCTGCCTGACCTTAAAAAGGTGGTTGGAGCGCTGCGGTTATCGCGGAATCAATCTAGTAGACGTGTCACTAACTATGTCCGACGAGCAACGTAGCACTGATTGGATGTGCTTCGACTCCCTAAAAACCTTCCTCGATCCACAGGACCCTACAAAGACGATTGAAGGTTACCCTGGACCCAAGCGAGCGATTTTCGTGGCTTCTAGGTAGGGAACTCAAAATAGGCAGCGGTCGCTCGGAGATCACGTGAAACAGTGGGTCAAAGCTATCCAGCTCGAACAATCCAGAAACCAAGCCGCCTTCTCTAATTTGCACCCCTAGGCTCTGATGATCGTTACACAGGACGGAAGCCAATGAAACTGATCTTCTTCTGCAATGCTGACACCGGCATTTTCAATGCCATGAGAGACACCATCCATAAAGTGCTCTCCCCTTCGACCTACCAATGCCGCCTTTGCTATATCAGCTATGGCTTTGACTAGTATGCAGAGCGAGTGGCGGGACTTTGTTGACGATCTGGAATTCGAAAAGATATTCCTGCATCGCAACTAGTTCGCCGAGCAATATCCAAATGTGAAAGCCGAGCTCCCTGAAGCGTTTGTGACACAGGGAGACTCGATTGAACTGATTATAACCGCTACCGAGATTATCCAATGCAATGACCTACAAGCACTTATCGAAGCCATGGAGCAAAATCTATCAACGGATTCGCTTCCCAAGGCGAGCGAACGGAGCGTAGCTTGGAGCACAATTACCCGATTACCCAATCCAAGTTGATTGCGGTTTGGCAGCAAAAAGGAGTTGCCGTTACCGTAGGAGCTGCTGAGCATCATACCGAACAGTGTAAGCGTATTCCCCATTGATTGTGTCGCTTCGAGTCCCTCTTGCATCATTCGAATTTCCATACTCCTCATGCCTAAAATAACCCCCATATTTACCTCTTTCATCCTCGCGACGCTTCTCGCAGGTTGCGGTGGATCCCATTCTTCAAGCGAATCAGCTGTCGCTTCTCAGGATCGCAAAGTCCGCATAGAATTAGCATCGTTCATACCCTTATCGGTCAACGTGATCGGCGAACAACTCACTCACATCTCCAATGAACTCGATCGTATCAGCGGAGGCAATGTAACCTTCGAAATATTCGAGCCCAACGCCCTGGTTGGGCCTTTGGAGATTCTCGATGCCGTCTCTGATGGGAAGGTGGACGCCGGATATGGGGCCGCTGCATTCTGGGCAGGGAAAATTCCATCGGCCCCGCTCTTCTGCGCAATTCCATTCGGCCCAAACTCGTCCGAATTCCTTTCCTGGCTGTATGAAGGCAATGGAATGAAGCTGTATCAAGAAATGTATGATACTAATGGCTTTGACGTAAAAGTCTTAGTCTGCGCCATCATCCCGCCTGAAACAAGTGGCTGGTTCGCCAACGAAATTACCTCTGTCGATGACTTAAAGGATCTGAAGATGCGCTTCTTTGGCCTTGGTGGAGTGATTATGGGCAAACTAGGCGTGTCTGTATCTGTACTGCCAGGTGGCGAGATCTTTCCCGCGTTGGAAAAAGGCGTGATCGACGCTACCGAGTACTCCTTGCCTTCGGTAGACGAAAGCCAAGGCTTCCACAAGCTCGTCAACTACAACTATTTTCCTGGATGGCATCAACAATCCACTACTCACGAGCTGATCATCAACAAAAGCGTCTGGGAACGGCTTTCCAAAACCCAACAAGCCCAAATCGAAACTGCCTGTAAATCAAGTATTCTCCATTCCATCGCATACTGTACAGCCATCCAAGCGCCCGCCATGAAGCGAAATGAAGAACGGGGAGTGCAGTCAAAACAATGGGCACCTGAAATGATAGATACTTTTCGAGAGACCTGGGAAGAGGTCGCCGCTGAAGAATCGGCAAAGGACCCATTTTTCAAGAAAGTGTGGGACGATTTACAGGCTTTCCGAGCGGAATACGCTACCTGGGCAGATAGAGCTTTTCTGAGATAACTTTCCTCATTCCCTTGGCCGGCTGGTAGCAAGCTTCCTACCAACGCTAATCGCGATAAAGATGAAAACTCTCGCCGATTGTATTGAAAATACGATTACTTTGATCGGAAAATTCTCTTCCTGGTCAATGGCAGTGCTACTAGGGGCGATAGTCATTCAAGTGCTTCTGCGTTACGCCTTCGGGATAACCAACACGCGCCTGGAAGATTCTCTCTGGTACCTTTTTTCAGCGACTCTCGTATTGGGATTATCATACACGATGACTCATGATGGTCATGTAAGGGTTGATTTCGTTTATCAGCGATACACAGCAAAAACGAGACGCATCGTGGATTTCGTGGGTATCGCTCTCTTCCTTATACCCATGTATACCTTTCTTATGTGGCACGGATGGGACTATGCGGTTAAATCCTTTTCGATTAACGAAAGCTCTCCAAACCCGGGCGGCATGCCATGGCTGTGGATTGTGAAGGGATTGCTACCCGTAAGTAGCCTACTACTCATCATAGAATCATTGGCGCGACTCGTTTTGATATTGCTCGATAAGGACGATATCCACCCATCGGAGGTCCATGGATCCTAGCACCGTACTCATTTTCGTCCTTATGGGACTCTTTATTGGGCTTCTTTTTCTTGGAGTTCCAGTGGGCTTCTCGCTTGGCGGATCAGCAATGACTGTAACCACGATAGCCGTCGTGCTCGACCAGGTATTTGGGGTATACACAGGTCTCAGCTATCTTAGGTTCTCGATCACCGTGGATCGGGTTTTTGGCATCATGAAAAGCGAAGTGCTCGTTGCATTGCCCATGTTTATTCTCATGGGGAACATTTTGGACCGCTCCGGAGTGGCCGAGAAGATGATGCTGGCTCAGCAGAAGATTCTAGGCCGAGTATCGGGCGGGCTGGCTCTTGCCGTCACCCTCATGGGCATTTTACTCGCCGCCTCAACCGGAATCATAGGGGCTTCCGTGGTCCTGCTCGGCACCCTAACGCTGCCCGCTATGATGCGAGTAAACTACGCACCGGCCTTCGCCGCCGGAACTGTATGTAGTGCCGGGACACTAGGGATCCTGATTCCTCCGAGCATCATGCTCATATTGATGTCTACTCAGCTAGACGTATCTACGGGCGATCTATTCATGGGAGCCGTGTTCCCTGGACTCGTCCTATCTGGCTTATACCTGCTTTATATCCTAGTCTACGCCCAACTGAATCCTTCCGCCGCCCCAAAACCTCAGGAAGTCGTTAAGCTTAGGCCGAGAGATTGGATCGATTCCGCACTGGCAATCCTACCCGCTCTTTTCCTAATCATGCTGGTCCTGGGCTCGATTTTCTTCGGGATCGCAACTCCCACGGAATCCAGCGGAATGGGAGCTCTCGGAGCAATGATATTGGCCTTATCAAATCAGAGACTCAACCTCAAGAGCTTCCGCAAATCGCTTCACGATACCATGAGTACGATGGGATTCTTGGCCGCGATCCTCATTGGCGCCACCTGCTTCTCGCTAGTACTCAGGCGACTAGGTGGAGATGAAATGATCGCCAATGCGATCCTCGGGGTAGGATCTGGCGAATACGGCACTATATTCGTTATCCTGGCTATCATCTTTCTGCTCGGCTTCTTTTTAGAATGGATCGAAATCACTATGATCATGCTGCCGATCGTTGCTCCCATCATAGCGGGGATGGACCTGACGTGGCTGGCGGACAGCGGAATGGAAGCCTCCTCGAAGCCCGCATTGATTTGGTTCGCCATCTTGTGCGCAGTAGCGTTGCAGACCTCCTTTTTGACGCCTCCAGTTGGTTTTGCCCTTTTCTATATAAAAGGCGTTTGCCCCCCAGAGATTAAGCTGAAACACCTCTATCGAGGAGTGGTGCCCTTTATCGTAATACAGCTTATAGCTCTGGGCCTCGTAGTCGTATTTCCAAAACTAGTCACTTGGCTGCCAGGCGTTAGCTATTGAAGACCAAATCGAGTTAAGTAACGCAACCTAGGCTTCCAGCCCAGGATTTCATAATCCGTTTTCTTGATATTCGATATTCAAAAACAGGCAGGATGCTTGTCCTGCTTTTCCTCCCCTGAGAATGAGCATGTCTTAAAAACAAGTACGACCAGCCCAATGACAAACAGTACCGGGGCGATCGCCATTCCAACGCGTTGGCTATCATAAGTAGCGGTCAAGGCCCCACATAAAAGCGGCCCTACGAACGAAGTCGCCTTACCGGAAAACGCGAAGAAGCCGAAGAACTCGTTCACCTTATCAGATGGAGCGATCCGGCTCAGGAATGCCCGGCTCGCTGATTGGTTCGGGCCAATAAAGATTCCCAAGACTATAGCGCAGGCCCAAAATCCTGCTGAGGTTTCAACGAAAACCGCCGCCGTGCTACTCGCAGAGAGGCAAATCAATGAGATAATTATCGTCCTACGACTACCAATACGATCTTCCAAAAACGAGAACCCAAGCGCACCAAATCCAGCAAACACGTTTAGCACTACGCCAAATACCAAAATCTGCTCTGGCGAAAATTGAAATGTTCCGGCTGCGTAAATAGCCCCGAAAGTGAAAGCGGTAATAAGGGCATCGTTATAAAATATTCGAGATACGAAGAGCCAAAATATATTCTGGAAGGAACGTATATTCCTAAAAGTCTCCGCCAGCCTGCTTATCGCGCTGCTAACGACTTCATCCACCCCGCGAGAGGGTCTTGGAATCTGCTTTTCCTTTACGAGGAGTAGCATGGGCAAGGCAAACACAAATACCCAAGCGCCCACCAATAGACTAGTTGCTCGAACGTTCTGCACCGCATCCTCGGAAAAACCGAACCAAGGCGAATCCGTATCGACGAATCCAATCAGCGATAGCCCTAAACAAAGTAGGCCGCCCAAGTAGCCCGCAGCGAACGCCTGCCCTGAAACTTTGCCATGTGACTTCTTGGTGGCGATTTCCGGAAGAAAAGCATTGTTAAATACTATCGCAAGTTCGATGGCGATAGTTCCTATGCTGAAAATAATAGCGGCTAGAATAGCCTGTCCCGGCATGGGAAAGAACAATGCGAACGAAGCGATCGAACACAGGGCCACGCAAGATCCCATCATTCGGCGCTTCCAACTGTAAGCGTCCGCAATGGCTCCTAGTATCGGCGAAAGCAACCCAATCGTAACGGATGAGATTGCTACCGCAACCCCCCAAATAAAAGTGCCACTCACCTCGTCAGCCGCTATCTTCGTCGTGAATAAAGTGGCATAGACAAAAGTCCCGACGATTGTCCCGTAAGCCGAATTCGCGAAATCGAAACAAATCCATGAGTATAAGCGCCGCTTGCCTTCGGACATCACCGGCCTCATGAGAACGCTAATTGGATTCGGAAGGCAAGTTTTCCGGTCTTAGTATCAGCAGGGCTCGAGAGAGCGAGCTCTTTAGAAAAAAGCCTTCAGGCAGAAACCGGATTCTAAAACCCCGACGGGAGACTGACTCTAATCCATCTCCCTTTTGAGCTCCCGGCGCATGAGATCATCCAAGGCCGCTGTGGGTGGTTTGTCCTCGTAGAGAACCCGATAGACTTGATCGAGTATAGGGGCCTCGATTCCTTTCTGGCTCAGCATCTCGTGGAAGGATCGAGAAGTTCGGTATCCTTCTACGGCTGTACGTTGGGACGATATGATTTCCCGGGCGGACTTTCCTTGGGCAATCGCTTCCCCAAATGTGCGATTCCGGCTCCATTCACCGTGACAAGTCGCCACTAAATCACCAAATCCACTGAGTCCGTAAAACGTTTCCATCCTCGCCCCTAATGCGACTCCAACCCGCACCATTTCCGCCAAGGCTCTGGTCAATAGTGCTGCCAAGGCATTATCCCCAAGGGCCAGTCCTTGACAACATCCTGCCGCAATCGCGTATACGTTTTTTAAACAACCGCCCAGTTCAACTCCCTTTAAGTCGTGACTCAAATAGATACGCATACTGGGCCCGCTCAAGGCTAACTGGATCTCGCCGACGATGGGATCGTCTGACTCGCAACCCAATGTCATGACGGCCGGTTTGCCTTCAGCCACCTCCCCTGCGAAGGTGGGGCCAGATAAGCTAGCAACTAAAGAGCCTGGCAGTGCCTCGGCAATCATCTGGCACGGCGTTTCAAGTGTATTCAGCGCTAACCCCTTGGCCAAACTAATGAAGAGTCGACTTCCACCGCCTAGCCCCAACGCCCGAATCCGCTCCAGCCAATCTTTTAGTGCAAAAGACGGCGATGCCAGAAACACAGCCGAAACATCGTCCAAAAACATCTGCTCCAATTCGGCTATTTGAATTTCATCAGGCAAGGTGAATCCCGGCAAATAGGACCCATTCTCGCGGGATGCGCAGATTGCCCTGGATTGCTCTCCCCGACGTGGCAACAGAGCAACCTGATATCCCTGACGAGCCAAGTGTAAAGCCATTGCCGTTCCCCATGCTCCCGCTCCGCATATTGCTACTCGTCTACTATTCGACATTCTCGGATTTCTAAACTCAGCTAGGCAGGTGTGGCAACAATCCTTGACTCAAGTTCGAGGAATTTCACTTCAAACGGAAATAAATTCACTCTTTTTCTGAATTCGCCACCACCAGCAC
>Ga0310343_10000127_pt1 | contig 32247 bp, 21 predicted proteins | sample HC15DNA2025_MG_FD_203519 | JGI IMG/M metagenome (GOLD analysis project Ga0310343, IMG submission 203519) | Marine microbial communities from station ALOHA, North Pacific Subtropical Gyre - HC15-DNA-20-25_MG | ecosystem: Environmental > Aquatic > Marine > Oceanic | place: Pacific Ocean: North...
CTCCCATGTGCCACGACCATCTAAGTAAGCCATCAAGTCTACAGCGTTTCCCTCCAAATGCTTTGACTTCATAGTTTGAGACGCACCTTTTGCAACAAGTGCTTCTTGCTCTTCTTGTGTTCGTAGTCCACATATCACACCAAAATCTACTTTGGTTAGTGTGATAGCCTCCTTGACAACAAGCACAAGGTTTTGATTTACACCTTCTAATTTAGATAAACTTCTTTCAGATAATTCAAACATTACTTACCTCCGTTTCTGTTCATTATAGCCGACGCACCCATGTATACAGAAACGACACCACCGCCAGTAAGGTAAAAAAGATTGGATATATCAGCGAGGGCTTCGACTCTATCAATAGGAACCACAAACATAGCGGCAGTAAAAGCACCCATAGCAATGAGACACGCAGTAGCCATTCGTCGCTGTGCCCTCTGCTTGCGTAAGTCGTGTTCAAGACTTTTGATTTCTGCGGCATGTGCTAACTCCTCATCAGAAACAATGCCGTCGCCGTCTTCGTCGTACTCAGCGTATATGGATTTTTTCTGTAATTTTTTTTGTGGCATATCAGTGTACTCTTACATTCTTCGTGTTTACCTCTGGTATCATTTTGCACCAGCAGTAATAGTTCTTCGTCTCTTCTCCCATTCTAAAAGTCTGGTTGCTCAGACCATCTCTAAAATAATTACAAGTGTCCATGTTTCTAAAATACATTTGACCTTGTGGTGTTCCTGAAAGAAAACACATCAGCATAAAAGCTGGTACTAAGTCGCTCATTTTTTCCTCAACATCTTGGCGGCTTGGTTAACGCCCTTGATGCCGAACGACGCAGAGATTGCGATAAACAATAAGTATTGATACCAGTCAGGGAGAGTAGCTAGTACCTCAAACCCATCTCTCACATACTCTTTCATACCAGGAATGAAGACCAGGATTGCTGGGGTTAGTAGAACGACGAGGGCAAATTCGTCTTTCCAGGAGCCGTCTGTTGATTCAGCCATCTTGCCTTCCCACTCGACTTCTCCAGCGGCGACTTTCTCTGCAACTGTTGCACGAGCTTTGGCTTCAGCAACCTTTGCTTGTCCGTCTGCCTTTGTCTTTTCGACCTTATTCTCTAGCCATGTCCCAGCTAGATTCGCTATTGGTCCTAAAAATTGTAACATTAAAATCCTCCTTTACCGAAGCCTCCGCCTCCAAAGCCACCTTGATTACCACCAAAGCCTGAAGATGTTGATTTCCTACCTCCAGTTCCAGCTTCTCCAGCAACTAAGTCAACGACTTCTTCTTTAAATCCTCTTATGCCACCAGCAACTGGGATTCTGCCCATGATAGAACGAACGGCTTCTCTTCTTCTAGCGTTCTTTCCTTCTGGGTCGAGAAGACTTTGGGGTCCAGCTATTCCAACATCAAAGATATCTTCTCCCAGTCCAACTGCTGGACCGAATATAGCTGAAGCAACTCTCATCTTTCCGTATGCTCCGTTGTCTGCTTGTGCGGCTGTGTTATGCAATAGTTCTCCGAAGAGACCTAATCCACCTATTGCTAATAATCCCTCGAAATAATTTCCAAGAATTATATCTCTATCACTACCTTCAGGAACCCCTAACATCTCAGCTACAGTGCCAAGACCAAGTGGGTTACTATCGACAATGCTTCTTTCTCTTCTTGCAAAGGACTCGTTGTCCTCTCCACCTCTTGATTGTGCGAAGTCTTTTGTTGTGTTTGCAAGGTATCCCATGCCAACTCCAGCGGTTGCCATGTAAACTGCTGGCTTTACGTTGCCCTTTCCAGCCTCTGAGATTATGTACCTAGCCATTCTAGCCATCATCAACTGGAACGACTTAAGCTGAAACATCATAGAACCCCAAGGAGTCTGACCTAGTAGTGGTATCTCATTTGGATTTGGAGTGAATATGGTTTCGTTAGTAAATCGTAACAGTGCGTAACGTAATGCTTTGTTAGATAAGATGTCTGTGTCACGAATGTCAGTAAGTTGTGGTGCACCATCAGCGACGAAGTCTGTCAACGCATTCTCACCTGTCATTCCATATCTTTCCAAGAATCTTATGGAAGTCCTGTAAGCCGTTGTGTTTGTTTGTCCATTCTGTTGTAAACGTCTAGCCCTTGCTATCTCTGCTTTGAACGCTTCAAAGCCGTGGATACCAGCTATCTCTCTTTGCATATTTGTCCAAGGTGTCAGCAATGTGAAATTGAAGAAGCTGTTTTGTAGCTTTTGTGAACCTTCTCCAGCCATCTGAACCATTCTGTCGTGAATCAGATTCTCTATGCTTACACCGATATTCTTTGCGGCGGCTCTGTAACTTGGGTCAGTCATGTATTTAAACTGCGACTTAAGAAACGCACCCATGTTTCCAGAACGTATTAGCGGTAACACAAAGTCACCCATTGAAGTCAACGTCGTAAATCCTAACAAGCTAACTGCATTGAATGCTTTCACGTTTCGTGAAATTTTGTAGGACAACTCGTTACCAGAAAACTTTGTTAGCGGTCTCTTGTTAACAATGTCTACCATGTTCTCTGCTACTCTTAAGAACTCAGCAGATGGTTTTTGCAGTTTGAAGTCTGCAAGAGCATTTGCCATTGCATCTATTCTCTTTTGAGTCTGAAGCTCAACTGCATCTCTAGGCTCATACAAACCAGACAAGACATTTTTTATTGCATGTTTGTTTCCTCTAGCATCTTCGGCAACTAGTATGGCTATCTTCTCCATAGCTTCATCTATCCTGGATTCATCAGCAGAAGCTTTGGCAACGACTAGTTGTTCTATGTCTATTTCTGATTGATACTGCCTCATCTTGTAACGTCGTTTCGCAGAGTTCATTAGTGCATCTTTGACTGCTTCTAACCCTCTCTCAGCAACAGTTACATAAGTTGCATAGGCGTGACCTCCAGTTCCAAGCTTATCAGCTATGGCTAGTTTTCTAGTTGTTCTATCAAAGTATTGAGTCATCAATCCTTCTAAGTCGTTGACCAAGAAGTCTGTCATGTAGTCGTACTGGTCAGGGTCTAGCTTGATAAGCCTTTGAAAGAATGGGTCTCCAACTGCTCTTCGTATTACGTCGTCACCATAAACCTCACCACTTGTATCCATCATTGCATTTACCAAGTCTTCTGCAACTTGTCGTGGAGCCTTTTGATTTCCAGTGGACTCAAAGTCTGGTCGCCTTCTTTCTTCAACAAAGAACCTTGTGAATGCTTCTATTGCACCTTTAGGATTTTGCCTAATTCCTTCTGTGTCCCATTGTTGTGGAACATAGAACTCATCTGCACCCCTTCTCGTATCACCAACTGGCATACCAGCGTTTATTAAGTTCTTTCTCTCTTGTTCAAATGTGGCAATAATTAGACGTGCGGCTTGCTCTTCTCTTGCGTCGAGCTTTTGTACTGCACTCTCTCCACGACGAATGGCATTTAGTATTCTCCTGTGAGATGCGGGCTGTGCGGCGGCATCTCTGAGAGTTCCTAGTTTTCCTATGTCTGGAATAAGATAAGCATTTTTTCTAGCCCATCTTTTTGCCCAAGTGTCGTTGTCAGGCAACGTTTTTAGTATGTTCATAACAGGCATAATTTTGTCTGCTAAATCTACGTCGTGCCTTTCATACAAGCCAACTCCTTTTTCTGGTTTAATAAAATCAGCTAACCAGTGACCACCCATCATTCTTAGTCGTTGACTGTTTTCTTTGAAGAATCTGAAAACAGAAGAACTTTGCTTTACAGCTTGTTGGTCTTCAGAAGTAAGAGGCTCATTGCGTATAATCTTTTTGATAGGCTTTACCATCTCTGGTGAGCCAGCTTCTTGCAGACCTTTTGATATCTTGACTACGTCGTCTATGCTTACAGTTTTGTTCTTGAGAACCATGTGCTGTAACGTTGCTCCAGCTATGCCCTCAGTATCCTGTGCACCAAATACACTATAGTATATTCCTCTTCTGTCAGAGTCATACACCTCTGCATCAATATGTTTGATATGGTTTGGACTGAACATAGTAAATTGTTCGTCGCCATCTACCCCTGGAGTTCCAGCATGTATTCCTTCGTAACCTTCGTCTTGAAGAAACTTAGCAATCTTTTCTTTTGCTATGGTTTCATTTGATGGGTCTACAGCTTCTATCAAAGATGAGTAAAGCATTTCGCCATCAAAGTCTTCGTCGCTACCCAAGTTTCTAATAAGTCTTTCTCTAGCGTCTGGCATTATTAAGTTGTTAACTTGAGCACTATTTATGAGATTGACGATATCATTTGGTTCGCCAGTGTTTACTGTGTAAATTTTGTTTGTTGAAAGGTCGAGTACGTTTTTAGTTCTTACAAATACTGGCAGTACACCAGAGTGAGTTCTGTACCCTGTTACTTGAGCAAAAGCTTTTTCTGCGGCTCTCTTTGAGGCTTTGATAGTTTCAATCTCTCTGAATATCTCGCCACCTGTTACTTCCATTAAGAAGTCGTCCATGCCGTATAGGTCGTAATCTTTCTCCATTAGAAGCTCTTCATATCTTTCCATAGACTCAGATATGTTTATTGCTTCTTGCTTGTTAGCACCATCTTCCATCTGAGATATGATGTTTTCTCTAGCACCCACCGCACTTCTTTCATCTGGGTCTGCAAACACTTCTGCAAACCTAGCTTCAGGAGTGGTGTAAACGCCTGGTCCCATCATGCCAGTTTGGCTTGGTCGTATATATACGTCTGGGTTTTTGCTTCTGTTAAATACGTCAACCGCTGGTGTGCCATGATACTGGACGTATCGCATCAAATCTTCTTCAGGACCAATCCCTAAAAATTCTCTAACCAGAATTTTCTTTTCTTCAGTCATGTTGTCAACGACTTGTCTTGCGTAAGTGTCTGCTTGAGCAAGGTTTACCAATGGGTAATCAAACTCATCTACACTGTTCTTAACAGCCAGCCTCTGTCGTGAAGGAGCAAACATGTCGCCATGATATGTCATCTGACGGAACATCTGCCTGACAGACTTTCTGCCAATCAATCCGTTTACGACGTAAGCGACGTAGTCGAAAAACTTTTCTGCTAATATTGCTAACTGAGATTTACCTTGAAGTTCGTTGATTACTCCCTTTCCATGCCTAACGTTGAATATATCTCCTTTAGCTACTTTTCCTGATATCCATTGTGCCCAGCTTTCAACAAACCATTCTTCAGCAATGTCTGACTCTTTGTACCCAACCTCTGGTGGAAGCTGTTTGTACTTTGCCGCCACGTCCATAGCCCTTGGGTCTTGCTTGGTTACAGCATCTCTGAAGGAGTTGAGCATCATGTCTCTGTCTGCTTCAGTGTGAATAGCACGGCTCATCATGTGACCAATCTCGTGCATCACGTCCATTGGGTCTGATTTTCCCTTAGTCAAACCTATTGCATATTTTCGAACGTTCTTTCTTAAGTCGTTGAATACCATGCCGTTAGTTGGTGCAACTTCCATGAAAGCACCTTTGGCTTCAGGTAAAGCTTTGACCCCAGCTAAAGAATACAAGTCTTTGACTGTCATAAATGTTGTGTGGTCATTTAAGTGTTCAGTAGCTGTTCTTCCTAAAAGATTCAGCATTCTGTAAAGCATAGTTCTGGAAGTGAACTCAATGTTCTTGTCTCTGTGAGTTATCTTTGAGAGAACTTCCTTAATTGCTGGAGGAGCATCTCCTGGAATACCATTAGCAGATTCGTACTTTTTGTTTTGTGCAATTTCTACGTCAATCGCTTTTCCAACCAAACTAGCTTTTGGCTTTGTAATGTTATTAGTTCTCTGTGATAAGAAACTAGCAACTAAATCTGCTTCGTCGTATCTGCCTTCTTCAATAGCGTTAGCAAGCTTTCGTCGTAAAAGGTTTACGACAGCACCCATCTGCTTTCCTGATTCAACCTGACTTAACTTACTTATCTCTTTTGCGAGAGTGTTGCTAAACTCTTTTTCAGTATCAGACATTTGCTCCCAAGGCTTTACCTCTGGCTTAGCTTTCTTCCTTCTCATGTACTCTCGCTTGAGTGGATTGGTCTCAGCGTTGTCAACACCTAGCTCTTTTATCTTTTCGAGTAGCTCCCTGTCTTTCATGGAATGAGGTGACTTGTGAACCACAGGGTCTACCGCTTGAGCACCATCTCCTATTTCATTTGCGTTGTGTTTGCCTTCTATGAAATCAACCATAGCCTTCGCATCTTGGAAGTCTGCGTTGTACTGTCTTTGAACTATAGCTTTGGCTTTTGCATTTCCAGCACCAAATATCCTTCCAGCTTTATCAATGTTTGGAGCCTTTACATTAGACACACCCCTAGACATATTTCTGTTGAACACATTAACAAACTCATCAATGCCAGTATCTAAGGCTACCAACATTTCATTTGCTTCTTGTACAAGAACGTTGTTTAGCTCTTGACTATAAGGCACAGCCTCATCTTGTCCTTTTAAAACATTTGCTTGTGCTTCAAATGTAGATGCAAGTGCACCACTTGTTTGTTCTACTTCAACAGTGTTTACGCCAAACTCTTGTTCGGTCATTGCTATTTCTTGGTCAATGATGTCTGACTGTCTGTCTAAGTTTTGCTCATCAATAAGTTTTTGAAGCTCAGCATTGTCCATCAATATTCTGCTGTCGTGAACAAGCCTATGTATTCTGTTGCTAGAACGAAGCATTCTGCCACGAGCTATTCGTGCATTTTGAAAATAGAAAGGATACACTTCTTTACCATTGGCAAGTGTGATTGAGCCTTTTTCTTTGTTGTAGTTAGGCTTTCCCTTTTGATAGCTGTCTAAAAGACCAACTCTTTTTGCACCACTCTTATGAGTTCTTGCTCCAGGCTGACCGCCATACTTTCCATAAATCTTTGCTGATACTTCGGCTAAGACGTTTTGCAGTGCTTGGTTGTTTTTAGAGTCACCGACGAGCATGGCATTTTCAGTCAAAGCCTTCTCAATCATAATCTGCATTTCTCTCAAGTCGTGAAGCTCTTGAGCAGAAAGACTTGCGGCACTAGTTTTGCTTTTAGTCATGCCGTTAATTTTTGTTAACAACTCATTGAATTGATTATTCAAAGAGCGTCCATTGGTAACAGTTCCTGATGCTGTTGGTGGGTCAGGCATTATTCTTTCAAACAAAGGTATCAAGTCTGGGTCAACAGCTTCTTGTTTTACGTTAAACATTTTAGCTATCAACTGCTTAAGTTTGTAAGCGACGTTCTCAAACAATGATTGAGTCATGCCAGGGTTTTTCTTCAACGCATACAGTGCAAACTGATTTGCAAAGAACTCTGCTGGACTTTCTAGTTCGTTGCTGTGAAAACCAGGAAGCCTTTTCTTTAGTTGTTGAACATCAACCCCTTGATTTTGAGACATATACTTCTTTGCTATACCCCAAAACTCTACTTTCTCTTGAGGTGAAAGCATGTTTGAGTACGCCCAATGTCCCATTTCATGTGCAAACTCTACTGTATCTGGAAGCTCATCTCCTTCAGCTTTTCCGCCTCTCATCACTACTGAGTTCGCATCAGTGTGTTCATTTAGACTATGATTTCTGTACCCATACTGAGAAAACTTTTCAAACTTCGGCATCACACTATCAGTAGGTGCTAAGCTTCTGTTTTGACTTCCAGCTATCTTATTGAAAAGAGTTAGAATAGCGGCAACGTCTGCTTCTTTTTTGCCAGTGAGCAACTTCTTAAGAGTCTGAAAGCTTGCCACTCTGGTATCGTTGTTCATTTTGATACCATTTGGAGCTAACTTTTCTAGTGTTTCGTAAGCACCTTCTAGGTTTTGAACCAGTGCTTCATACTTAGGTAAAGTCTTTATGTCTTTCCATTTGGTTGCTTCCATATCTCCTATGTATCTGAATAAGTCGCCAGCACTTCTTAGCCTACTAGCTATCTTTGTTTGCTCAAGTTTTGGAGATAGGTTTTCAGGAGTTAGAGCTATTGCATCTAACTGTTTTACATTTGTTGGTCTTTGGTCTCTTGCCCTTGGGCTTTTACCTAGAGGGTTTTCTATGTTTGAAACAACCCCTACATCTTTTGCTAAGACGAACTGCCCCTGAAGATTAACAAACTTCTCTTCAGAATCTAAAGGTCTGAAAGTAGACCTAGTAAGTTTAGTGCTGTTCTTTTGAACTTGACCATCTGCATTAAATCTTTGACTTGTTCCAATGATGTACTGGTCTGGTCGTAACTTACCAGCCACATCTCCTATGCTCTGAACATCTCCATTCCAAAGATTACGAGTTGTTCCAAACTTCTTGCCAAGGTTTGGGTCTACTAGTTGTAGAGTAAGCATTCTGTCTTCAGGTATGTCGAAGTCAGATGGCACAGAGTTTAGTGTTGGGTCATACTCTACAGCTTCATCTACCGCATTATCTACTACGTCGTTAGTATCAGAATCTATTGGAGTGTCTTTTCTGCCTTCATATCTTTGAGTCTTGTGCCAGTCAATAACCTCCATAGGTGCTTGTGAGCGTACACCTTCTGGGTTTATTCCCTTTTTATCTAGCACTAAATCGAGTTCCTTCTGGAACATTTCAGCAATAGATATGTTGAAGTCTTTTTTATTGGTTACGCTTACATTATGTACTCTAGTGCCTATAGTCTTTGTGATTGTTCCGCTAAACTTCCCATTAGACTCACCACGTTGCACAGTTCCCAAAACTTTGCCATCAATGATGATTTGTGCCTTGCCTTCTTTTAGTCGCTTATAGGTTATGTCGTTAGCTATGTCGTAAACACGTTCTCCAATTTGAATGGGAATCGGATTGTTCTTTGTTCCAGAGGGCTTCGTGCTTGTATTTACTGGATTTTTGTCAGACTTGGAAACAACATCTTTTACTGCATCAGAAGCACCTTCCTCATCTATCAAGCCATCTACTTTCATCTGCTTGATTTGAGCAAGCATAGAGTTCATCTGGTCTTCATCAAGACCAGCGTTTAGAATTTGCTGTTCTATTTCTGCCGCACTTTGAGAGTCTGGTCGTGTACCAACGACGTTTTCAATAGCGTCAGAAACTTCGTCTTCGTTTAATTTTTGTGTACCCTCTTTTCCTACATTAGATTTTTTAAATTCTAGTTTAATTCTAGCCAGTTCTTGATTAGCTTGTTTAAACTGAGTGTCATCTAACGCCTTTTTCATACCTGGAGTTAGAATCTTCTTTAGTCTTTCTATCTCTTTTGCAATCTCGTCGTATCGTTGTTGCATAGCAACAAGCTCTGAACTGACCTCACCTTCTGTTAGCCTGTTTTTCAAACGAAAATATTTTGGAGCCATTGCTTTCTTTTCTGCAAGCAATGTATCAATTTGAATTAGTGGGCTGTTTTTTCTTTCTTCAACTACGTTTGCTGTCTGCTCTTGACGAGTGGACTTGACCAAAGGAGAGAGAAGTTCCTTCAATTCTTCTTTCATTTCAACATCATCAAACTCTTCCAGGGGTCTGATGTTTGTGCCTTTGAGTTGTTCAGCAGTTTGGTAAGCTTTTCCTGAACCCCTCAAAATTTGTACTGCTCTTGTTCTTGCTGAGCTTAAGTCATTAGCGGCTTTTTCAGCCAACCTTTCTGCTCTGTCGAAATCCTTGTCCCCAGGTCTTTCCATCATAGTATCCAGTTCTGCTGAATACTTTTTAAGCCTGTTTCTTGAACTAGTAATATTAGCTATAACTTGCTCAAGTAACTCAACATCTCTGTGTTCTGAATACTTAGGAGAACCTTGGTTTTTTAATCTGTTGCTTTTGTCTATGCTTCTTTTTCTTTTAACAGCATCAACAGTCATGGCTTGAGATTGATTGTTTTTGAGCATATCAATCATTTGTATCTGCCTTGCGGCGGCATTACCTGTATAGACTCTCTTGACTCCATCGTTCGTCGTTTTAACTACGTCAAAAGTAGAAGAGCCAAAATAATCTTGACCAGGTCTTAGTTGTTCAATAATTCTTTGAATCCTACCAACTTGCTTATTGGTAGTTTCCCTTCCAGAACCAGGCTTTCCATTTCCTTGAGTATAGTTGCCAAGTCTGTTTATAGAATGCCCCATGTAGTCTGCACCTGGGTTAGCCTCTACATCAGCGTCGCTAACAGATATGTCACGCATAGTCCTCGTCGTTAAACCTTTAACGCTATAGGATTTTCCGTGATTAGATACTCTGGTAAATGTTTCTTTTTCAGCAAACTTGTCCCAAATTGCCGCAATGTTTCTGTTAAACAATGCTCTTGTTTTCGCTTCACTTATCTTTGGGTTAAGCTTCATAAATACTTTCATTTGAGAATTAAGAAACTTGTTCCATCTTTCAGTTATCTCTGGGAACTTTTGTTTCTGTTCTTCTACATAAGCTTTAGAGTCAAACTTATTTGGGTCAGCCTTTTGCATAGATGTGTCAAAGTTTGAGTCTATGTACTTATCTATTGTGCTTGTCAGCTTTGTTTCGCCATAAATGCTCTTAATAAAACCTCGTAGCTCTGAAATAGTCGCAACCTCTCCAAGCTCAAATTGTGCGTCAAGGATTATTCTTTCTAACTGAGAGTCTTGCCACTCTGAGAAGTGTTGGAACGCATGAACTCGTAAGTGTTCTGGAACAGTTTCTGTAATTAAGGTGTTTACAATCTCTTGGTCAAGAAGGTGTGCTGGCACTTGACCCCTTGGAGCATTTCGAGAAGCAATTCTCAAAAAGTTATTAAAAGCTTCTTTTCCTTGAGAAGAATCAATAATGCTCCTAAGAACAGAAACACGCCCAGCCCTTGCTTCAAGGGTGTTGCCCTTGGGCATGTCAGCTAAAACTTCATTCGCTTTTGCTTTGTCGTAACCTAATTGAAGCAGTAGTTCTGTTACGTTACCCTTAGTCGCCTTGAAGTTGCTTAGTTCATTATTTAGCTGTTCATCTACTGATAAAAATCTTTCTTTGAAATCTTGAAGCTCTGCCGCAACCTCTAAAACAAACTCATCTTCTGCTGTAAAACCCTCATCATCTACATTCTTTTTTATATCTGATAATGTTTCTGCGTCACCAGCATCTTTAGACACTGGTTGCTCTGCCTCAATTTGTTGCTTAAGTTCTTTGAACCTAACTCTTGCTTCTTTTTGCTCTACGTTAAGTGCTTCAATTTGCTCATCTAAAGACTTTATTATCTCAGGATTTGTTTCTGCATCTCTTTTCTTTCTTAGTGCGGCTCTTTGTTTTTCAATGCCATCTTTGTTTCTTGAAAGTTTTTTCTTAAGGACTTCAAATTCTGCCGCCCTTGCCACTCTTTCTGATTCTAATTTTTCTAATTCTGCGGCTTCTGTGCCTTCTACTCTAGCGTCTCCCTGGCTAACAACTTGTTCGTCGTCAGGAAGCCCACTTCTGTCAGGAGCCGCTCCATCAGCAACTGTGCCTTCGTCTGTCATGGTGAAACCTTCACCTTGCACTGCACCTTGCTGTTCTGTTGTAAATCCTTCACCACTAACAGTTCTAGTGTTCTGGTTTTCCAGAAGACCCATTATGTTTCGGTCATCTGTTAAGTTTAGAACTTCGTCGTCAACTATCTTTTCTACTTTATCGTCCATATGCTCAAGCAAGAGAGGGTCTTGCTTCTGAGTTTGGTTACGCATGAACGTCGTAAACTCAGAATGAGTTCTGTCGCCTCTTTCTATCGCATCATCAATCTTTGAAATCCTAGCGTCAGGTGTTCCAGAGCCAGCTTCTTCAGGACTCATCTTAGCTAAGAGTTCTTCCCTTGCTTTTACAAGTGCTGGTCTGCGAGTCTTACGCCACTCTTTTAACCATTTAAGTTTTTGTATAGATTTTTTTGCACGTTGTATTTCTGGGTCTGAATCAAAATTTCTGTTCGTCGTATCTAAAACGCCGCCTTCATCTACTCTTTGACTAGAGTTTCCTTCAGGAAATCTTTGTCCGTTTAGTTCTTCTAATTTGTTAGCAATGTCTTGCTCATTGACTGCTATCAAATCATCAAACAACTGATTGTCGTTTGCATCTTCACCAAAAGGGATTTCGTTCTCTAAACTTCCAGTGCCTCCGTCAACATCTACAGATGCTTGCAACTCTGGTCTTAGCTTTTGTTGTAATGTCTTTGATTTTTGTATTGCCGCATCAATCTCACCACGACCAACGGACGACTTAGTTAGCTCACTAGCCGCATCAACGCTAATGCCCATCTCTTCAGCAATAGCTTCTAAGTTCTCTCCCATCATGTCTTCTCTGGTGGCTTGCATGCCTCCTGGTCTGTTGCCAATAACACCGCCTTTGTCGCCGACTATTCTTGAGTCATCAAATGGTCTAAACCCTTTAACACCAAGGTTTCTAAACTTCCCAACAGCGGCTCCAGCACCAAGTCCTCCACCGATTATTCCGCCAGTTGCTGTGCCTAATCCTACTGCACCAGCAAGTCGTCCATAGCTAAATTCGTCTTGTAACCCTATTTCTATGTTTCGGTTTTGCATTCCGATATCGGCTATGCCTTCAACAACACCACCAGCTACACCTTCACCGATAGCACCAGCTTTCATACCAGCCCTCATGCCAGTTCCCATGAAGCCTCTTGTTAGATTTCCAGATAGTTTGGCGGCTGTAACTGCGGTTCTTGCGGCGGCTCCACCAGCACCGAAACCTATAAGGTTTAGTGGGTCAAATGCTAGAGCACCAGCAATACTAAGAGCGGCTTGCCCTTTGTCGCCGACAAAGTTAGGCATAGCGTCGTAAGCTTTTTGTATTCTTGCTAGTCGTCTGGATTGTGCGTCGCTTTGAGTTTTAGCGTCGTAAACATCTTTACCTATAGAAACTGTATTAAGGTTTCTCCAGCGTCTGTCTGATAAAAAGTATTCAACAGCTTCTTGCTGACCAGAAAAGCTTTTTCCGTCACGTTCGCCATAATACGAATATATATCTTCTAAGAACTCAGGGTTGCTTAGTAGTGCTTCCGCTTCATCTTCTTGTAAGTTTTCAGTATAATCCGCCTGTTGATATTCATTAGTAACAGTAGAATTATTATAAGAACCAGAACCTGGTTTGTAATGAACTGCCATTGGATACTCCAGTTTTCCAAAAGGTTATTTTTTTATAGTATATCAATCCATTATCTTAGTCGTCCCTATGGGTTGAATCTACCATCTATGTTTCTTCTCATCATCAGAATGATACTAGTCGCTCTCGAATTGGGTCTAATTCCGCCAGCAGTTCCCGATGGACCTACATTCGGTTGACCACCTAGGACGAGTATAGCGAAGTCTGCTGGGTTATCAATTTGTTGACCATTGCTGTTGTTAGGAAGATTTCCGTTACTCTTCATGTCTGAATACATTTGATAAAGTATATCAGCTATATGATTTTCAGCAGTGTCTTTGTCGCTTCCACCAACAATGCCAGAAGTGTAACCTCCAAAGCTTCTCATGTTAGGACTTTGCATTAAGTCCGTTCCTACCTTTTTAGGGTCGGTTGCAATCTGAGTTAAAACTGGAGCGTTTCCAGCACTTCCTGGGTCGTACTTCTCAATCGTGCCATCAGCACCAACCCTTATTAAATCACCTTCCAGAACAGGACTGCCATTTTTATCTGTAACAGCCACTTCAGTGTAGCCAGTAGGAGCATTATCTGATGCAATTTTCTTTTTCAAGTCTACTGTCATAAGCTTGTAGCCTTGTCTCCACAAGTTACCTCTTGGTAACACATAAGAGCCTTTAGGCAACATTGAGCCTCTTCTTTCTCCAGACCTTACTTCTGTCATTATGTCTTCTTTTGTTTTAACCATTTCTGCTTTTAAGTTAGCGACTTCTTTTTCTATTGTGCTTCCGCTGTCTGGAAACACATCAAAAGCTCCTAGGCTTTTCATGTAAACATTAACAGTTGCATCTATATAATTGTCGAACTCTGCATCTAAGTTATTGATAAAGGCATCGAACCTGGGGTCGTCTATATCTACATTAACTGTAAATTTTATTAACTGGTCTTTAATGTAATCTTCCATAGTTTTGATATAGTCTTTTTTGTCTTCATCTATTTGAGTCATGAAATCAGTCTGAGGCTTAAAGCCCAAGCCTGACTTAGACATTTGGTCGCTCATAACAGCTTCTCTAAATTCACTTTCAGGCATCATATAATTAGATAGCACTGCCCTAATTGAATTTTCTTCTTCTGCACTGTAGCTACCTTTTGTTTTAGAGTTTGGAAAATCTTTAATAATATTTTGAGTTAGCGTAATTGCGTCTACTGTCGGTCTAAGAACCATTCCACTATTTATCATACTCCTAAATGCTAACTGAGCAGATGTTCCATCTTGAAACATGCTACCTCTGCCTAAGAGTTCTTGCTTATATTGCTTCACTATTGCATCAACTTTAGTTGTTGCTTTCTTTTCTGCCTCTTCATAGTTTGCTTTATAAGAACTGTTATATCTTATGCCTATGCTTGCCATATGGCTCAAGTACTGAGAGTCAGTTGCTTCTACTTCTGGCAAGCCTTTCTCTCTTCTTAAGTCGTTATAAAGGTCTAAGGTTTCTTTTGAGTTGAAGCCTCTGCCATCTTTTCCATGTTTAAAGAACTGCTCTCCGCCTTGCCCACGAACCAAAGCGTTAAACTCTTTTTCCATTTGTGTTGTGTATTCTGTTTTAGAGTGAGATATTTTAGCTTCTAATTGAGCTTTTACAGATGCTTTTAATTTTTTATATTGTTCGTCACCCATCAACGTTTTGTTGACTTTCGCTCTAGCTAGAATGCCGTCAACTTCAACTTCTATTTGTGCGTCACTAAAATGCCTTAAGTTCGAAGTTACAGTTGAAAAATTATCTACAAGCTTTAAAGCTTCTGTAGTGGTGTCTGAAACAAACTTAGATTGTTTTTGTTTCATAATAGAAGTTATGGCATTCTTCTTCCAAGGCTTAACGCCATTGGCATTCATTATGGCTTCTGCTTCTTCCATAGTGTGAACGTTTTGTAGAAACAAATCATGAAACTCTTGTGCCCCTTTTTGCCTTCCATCTAAGATAGCTTCTGCAAACTTACCAGAATTTCTTGCCCATATTTCTTCGCCAAGTTCTTTTGCTTCTGGAAATAAAGCCATGAACTTTTGCTTGTTGCCTATCATGTCGGTTGGGTCTAAGTTCAAGTTGTCCATCACAAATGTGTTGAACAAGTCTTGAGTCTTTTTTCTGTTTTCAGCAAACTTTGCATCTTCAGCTACTCTTGTGTTCAAAGATTGCTGATTAGTTCTCTTTGCCATCTCTGACAACATAGAGCCTGGACCTAGGTCTTGTAAAAGAAAAGCATCTCCACCAGAAAGGCTTTGACGCATTTGCTGAAAGTCAGCAACAGAAACTTCGTCGCCGTTCTCTATACGCATCTTTCTGTAAGCTTCGAAGGCTTCTCTGTTCTCCCTTCGCTTCTTATCAATTCTATCTTCTTCTTTTCTTTTAGCATCAAGAAAACCAGATGATATCCTCATGTCTTTGCCTTTCTAGGTCTGCCTCTTTTCTTACGGACCACCAGCCCCTGTGTATCGGTTGCTGTTGCCGACGAGGAGGTTGTTCCTTTTTTGTAAGTCTGAAATTTGTTTTTTAAGGGCTTCGATTTCAGCTTGACTGCTGTTAGTCGGCTTATCTGTTTTACCGAGCATATAGCCGACATTAGGAGCGACATTTTTCGATATGTCGCCTTCAAGAGTTCCCACAGCACTTCTTGAATCTGCCGCATTAGTCCTAGCATTCCTAACAAAAGCACCTTGATTCCGTGAAGTATTTTCGAAAAGAGTTCCAGCATTGCTTGGAAGAACCCCCTTAAGGATATCTGCTGAATCTTTATACTGCCCACCAATCTCGCCAAGACGTTTTTCACGCCCTGAGTAAATTGTGTCGAGATTTGCTTGAGTTCTATTAATTGCCGCATTGTAAGCCTCCTGGTCAATTTTGCGTAGCTCCTCGGCACTTTGCTGACCAAGTTCTCTTTGCGTGTCTCTGAACCTATCTGACCTATCCATGCCTTTAGCTATTGCGTCAGCGAAACCTTGTGATGAAACTCTATCTAAAGTGTTATAATAATCATCTACCATTGTTTCCCTGATTTGTTGGTAGTTTCTGTTTATATCATCTTGAGAAGCAGTTGGTGCTTGCCCCATAGCTTGTCTTGCATTTGCTAGAGCTTGCTCCAAAAGCTGTGCTCTACTCACAATACCTTGTCGTAAAGCTGTTTCTTCTTGGGCACGTCGTTGTGCCATATTCATTTGTTGTTGCAGTATTCTTCGTTGTGCTTCTATTTCACGACGTTCAATCTCTTCGTCTCGTTCCGCTTGTTTTCTTGCTTGGTAGTAATCAAATATTTTACCGCCAGCTTGAATGCCCATTGCGGCTCTTGATGGGTCTCCGTCCTCACCTGGGTATAACGACGATATCCCTTTTGCTACATAATCTCCAAAGCCCATTGATTACTCCTATGAAAACTTCCTTCCAAATCCAGTCCTTTCACTTATCAAGTTACGAGACAGTGGTCCACGAGCAGTAAACACAGCCCTTGGGTCATTTGGAGAAAAGGCAATAACTTGCTGTTGACCAGCGGTTGGCAATACATAATTTACATCTGGCACTACCGCTTGCTGTGGACTTAAAGGAGGTAAATTAGGGTCAGGCTGAACATCTGGCTGTGCCTGAGAAGCAACTACGTCAGTTTGTTCTGCACCTGGGGGAGCCATGTTTTCAACAACTGTATCTCCGCCGCCTAAAGCTCTTAGCCCAAATCCTTGCTGTCCTACACCCACATCTCCGCCTGGAGTTGCTGTTCCGCCTTGCATATTCACTGTTGCGTCCATGCCAGTTTCCATTCCAGCACCTTGGCTTTTTAGAAATCTACCTCTTTCGCTTGGGGCAAAAGGACTTTTTACGCCTCCAACTCCAGCCATTGCTGAATCTAATTCAGCCCCAAGTGCTGAAGCCTGAACAGAATCTGCGTCTCCCAGAAAACTTCCTGGTCCTTCCGCACCTACTCTTGTGCCTAGTCGGTACTCTGTGGCTTGGCTCTCACTCAAAAAATCTGTAATTTGTTTTTGCTTTGGCTTGTTTTCTGGACGGACTGGTTCATCTAGTATTCCACCTTTAGGAGTGTACTTGCCTTGAGCGTTGCCACCATTCTGTTGATTACTGCTTCCGCCGTCATCATCACCGCCTGGGTCTGACATGCCCATCTTTTCACGACCTGAAGCACTTAACGTCATTCTCTCACCCATTGCTTTTTCTTCTGGCGTGGTCAGATTGAAGTTTACCATTTGGAAATCACTCGGTTCCATTCTTGTGTTTCCATAGCTGTCTTCTGAGCTTGTGCCTGGTGAATTACCCATTATTGCCTCCTATCCAAATAATATTCCAGAGCGTCGATTGTCTCTATCAACTTCTCTTTGAGTTGCTCTTCTAGTTGTAACACTTCCTGTGTCTCTATTTCGTCCTCTTTGAAGATATCTGCCACCAAAACCTCTGTTCATCATGTTCATCATTAACGAAGCATCGTTGTTTTGTAAGGTAAGAGGTGTTGTTTCTGTGCCAAAGTTTTGTAATGTGTTCACATCTAATGGTGTTTTTTTGATGTTTTGTAACGGGTCAACGTAATTTGTATCGTTTCCGCCGTCATCGTTGTTGTTATTATTGTTGCTTCCACCACTCTTCAAGTTAGAGCCAAACCCTGAATCTGTATAATCTATATCACTGTCTTGCCCTGTCTCATCAACAGCTTGTAGGTCAGACTGAATTGATGATGTTACTCCTGACTTAGTATTTACAGTAGCCTTTGTTCCTTTTCCACCACTGCCTGTTGGCAGTTCATCATAGTTTTTGCCAGCAATATTTATTGACCCAGGAAGACCTAACTTTTCACTGCCTTCTGTTACCAAATCTTTTATAACTTTGTTTGAAGCAACTACTCCAGTCATGGCAAGTGGGATATTGCCTGTCTCTTTGTAAATGCCCTTTGCTACTTCCCCACCTACTGGTCCACCTATGTACTTAGCTCCAAGGCTTCCCATAAGATTTGATGGACTTAAAGTAATATTTGGATTCGAGCCTAACTTTGCCTCTCCTCCAGATGCCCAGCTACTTAATGTCTGTTCCCCAAAGTTTACATCTAATGCACCAGTAGCAAGCCTTGCCGCATTTGACATTCCAGAAGTTGCATACATTGTAGCTAAATCAACTCCAGTTCCAAGAAGTTGATTACCTTGACTCGTAGCTGTTATTTGTCCGCTGTCAGTGATTCTGAAGTTTGTGCCGCCTAGACCTTGTGCAATGTTAATATCTGTAAATGGAACGTTTATGTCCACACCAGAGCCAGAGTTTAATCCATCTACAATAGCTTTAGCATACTCTGCACCACTCAGTTGTCCAAACCCTCTGATATTCGCAACGTTATCTGCACCTAATACCTCTAGCACATACGCTCTCATTGAAGGGTCATCTTGCCTTTGACTCTTGCCAAGCTCTCTAGCAAAGTCTTGCAGTGCTTGTGTTTGCATTTGTTTGTTGTTTGACGCTACCCCTTGCATCAGAGACTGTTGAGTATTGTAAGGTAGGTTTGAAAAAGCTGGGTTATCTCTTAAATCATTTAGCTTAGTATTTGTGTCTCTATTATCTTTTACATATGCGTCTGCATCGTTCTGTGTTTTTTCATACTCTTCCCTGTGTTCGCCACTTCTGTAATCTTTGTTTTGAGTTCTTAAACTTTCTGCGGCAAACGCCTCTTCATGATAAGGAGAGTTGGGATTTGTGGCTTGGTTAACAAAAGAAGACCTCTTCGCACTGTTCTCATCAAACTCTTCTTTAGTAACGTTTTTGCCATCTATGCTGTAAATCTGACTGACTTCCCCAGTGGCAAAGTCTGTAACATTTCTAACAACTCCGACGGAAGGAACTTTATCTCCAGGAGACCAGCCCCCTGAAGCACCAGTAGCGTCGTCAGAGAAATATGTTCCAGCAGTGGCTTCAGCGTCATTGCTGAACATGCTTTTTTCTTGTTCTTCTCGTTCTTGTTCATCAAGAAGGTCCATTATTTCTTGGTCTAACGCCTCTCTTTCTTCGTCGGTCATCTTTGTGTTCGTGCCGCCGAATATGTTTTTACCAGTGGTATCGTTTAAGCCATCATTATTTTGGTCGTCTCCAGGAGAATTGCCCATTACAACTCCTTTCTATAAGAAGCACCAGCTACGTCGTAGCCATATCTCTTCATAAACTTTGCCCACTTCTCTGCATACTGAACATGAGACGTAGGATTATAGTGCATGAGCGAGCACCCATTTGCTTTTGCCCATTTTTCCCATTCTTTAAAAAAGCCCATCATAGTCCACACAGTTCCAGACCCTTTTTGCACCCACAAGACATCTTCGTCGCTGACCCTTTCATCTGTAAAAAACATTTCAGACCAGTGAGCAACGAAGAGACCATAGATTCCTTTTTCATTTTCCGACACAAGGAATAGTTTATATGGGTTTGCGATTGTTCTTTTTGCATACTCTGCAACCTTTTCTGGGACATACGCTCTGCTCCCCCAGTAAGAGGTGGCATGGAACGACTTACCCAAATCAACACAACTCCCCACATCTTCTAACCTCGCTCTCCTTATTATAAAATTACTTGTCATCATCTATATACAGAACTTTGCTTCCAAATCCTGGAGACAAGCCCTGTCTTCTTCCTTCAGTGTTTATGTTTCTACTAAAGGAGCTTGTTGGTTTTGCATCTCCGTAGCTTATGCCTCCAGTCTTTCTGTCCTTTACCTTTCTTTTATAATTAACTCCATCTGGTATTTCAGGCATTGTTGTAAAGGCTGGTGCTGGAGGTGTCTTTGATGGTAGACCCAGCGAAACATTTGCTTGTTCGTTTTGGTCGAACCCAGCGACTGGTTGTGTGGCTAGTATACTTGCATAATCAGTTGGTGGTGGATTGTTAGCTTGCAAAGGCTTTTCATCTGGCAATGGCGGTTGATACCCTTCGTAAGCACCATAAGCTCCAGCTAATCCAGCAAAAACTCTATCTGCTGTTGTTATTGGATTTTTATCTGTGCCAGAAGGCAGACCGCCATAAGCTAATGCTCCACCAATAGCGGTTTGTAAAGCTTGGTCGTTGTCGGCTCCAATTAGTTTTGCCGCTCCGCCAGAAGCTATTCCAGCCAATGTTGCCTGTACAACTCTGTTGTCTAGTGGGTCTTGAAGAAACTCGTCGTAATTCTTTTTTAAACTATCGACAGAGCTTTGATAAATTTCTTGTCCAAGCTGTTTCGTGCTGTCGATTAAGTTGTCTATGTCTACATGATACCAGACATGACTAAACTCTTGAGCACCTGTCTCTGGATTATATACACCTTCGTCGCTTCCGACTTTAAACTGCTCTGGGTTCAAGCCTTCGTCTCTTGTAGCTTGCATGATTGCCATAGCCATTGCTGGATACTTCTCCATGACTGGCTTTGGAACGACATACTCGCCTTCCATTGTATAAGAAACGTTTGTATCACCACCCCTCATTTTGCTTTGGTGGTACTGTAAAGTTTCTTTTGAGGGTATTTGGTCAAAATTCATAGTTCCCTCCTTATACGTTAACAGTCGCCGCCGCTATTCCTACCTCAAGTGATGTTGCCGACGAAGCGTTTGTAACTACAAGCTCTAGTCGTCTGCCAACTGATGTTGAATCTATCTCAATGATAGTCGTCAAAGATTGTTGTGAAGCTGTGGTTGATACACTGTATGTCGAACCAACAGCAACTCCATCTACAGATAGCTGTATTGTGCATGTCCCACCAGATAGCTTGAAAGCTAATCCGTCTATTCGTATTGTTTGCTTGAATAGCCTTGTCACAAAATACGTTTTGTTTGTAACTGTTGCAGAGCTTTGTTCCCAAACACTAAAGAAAGGTATAGTGTTTGTTGAGAATGTCTCTGGCAACTGACTGACTGGTAGTTTACCAGAGGTGTCCAATGTAGCTACACCATTAGCCGCACCCATGTAAGTCTTTGGCACGAGTGATGAAAAGTCAATATCGCCATACTCCAACGACGTACCAGTGCCATTTACTCGTACATACTGCCCAGCATTTGTCTGCAAGAAAGTAGGGAGGGAGCTTTCAGGAGACGTATTTAAAAACTGTGTTCCGTCGTAGAACTTCAGAACTGCTGGTACTTGTGATGTGTCAAGCCACAAGTCTCCTGTTACTGGAGCCGTTGGAGCGGTCAGCGAGTTGACGATGTTTGCCTTGCCAGCCAACGACGTAGCAAGGTTTGAGACCTTAATCTGCGGAATCTGGTTATCTGTAACCGATAGCTTTGCGTATTTTATGAATCCGTTTTCGTCAGTATACTCATCTTCGAACATCAAACCAGCAACAGTTTTTACTGATGTATTCTCAACAGTTATAATTGTTACCTTGTCACCAGTGTTTAGCTGGTTGTTTGTGTCTAAGAATGTAATTGTTGAAGCGGCAGAGGACGCTAAGTAGTCAGCATTACCACCTGGCTCTTGCAAAACACCATTTCTAAATACTAAAAGCTTTTCGTCTGTTGTGTGCACAAAAGATACAAGAGTTGTTGCACCTGATATCTCGTTGTCTACTCTTCGGAAGTTTGTAACAGCCTGAGAACGAATAGAGTAAATGGTAATCTTATCTGCATTGGCTAGTGCTGGATTTACGTTACCGATTGTTACAGTATTGTTCGTCGTACTGTATGTGTATTGTGCCGCAGTTCCGCCAGTTGTTGCTTCGTGTAGAAGTATGCCGTTTCTGTACACCACAATATCTTCTGTGCTTGCGTCAAATGTGTAAGGCACAACTGTGTTTGGAGTTCCGATTGTTGCTGTAGCTGTTGCACTGCTTCCGTTACCACCAGTGAGGGTGATGGTCGGAGCGGCAGAATAGCCAGAACCAGCGGTTGTAATAGTGATTGCTGTGACTGCTCCTCCAGATATCGTCGCTGTTGCGGCGGCTTGTACGCCGTTCGTCGTGTCATTTGGAGGACCGATTGTTACTGATGGTGCGGCTGTGTATCCACTGCCTCCAGCACCTACTGTAATTGCAGTAAGGCTTGAGCCAATCTCAAAGTCTTGTCTGTTGAAAAAGAATGGACCTTCTACGTTACCAACAGAAGCACCAGCACTTCCTCTTAGGTCAGCAATGTTTGCTATGGTTATCCAGCCACTTTCGTCGTCAGCGTATTGCCCTACCCTGTACTGAATACCAGTGTTCACGTCCTGTCTCATCTGAATGGGACCACGGAACACCCCCTCTTCGTTAAATAAGATACCAAACAACTCACCGATTGTTTTGTTTCCAAGCTCGGCAGAGTTGATATACCGAATGAGATTCTCAAAGTCGGTATGTATGTTCCCACTATTCACATAGTTTTGTGGGTGTTGTTGTCTTAATCTAGCCATTATCCTGTCCTCACTGCTACTGCGAACCCTATAATCTTCAAGAGTCCTTTACCGCTAGTCGTGAAGCGGAACTGTACTCCACGATAACGATGTTCAAATTTTCTTTCATACTGTCTACTTAACGGCACATCAGGGAATTTGTCGTCCGCTCCGTCATCTTCTATCAAAAATTGCATAGAAGACAGATACCTACCACGCTCATCAAACGCTTCAACTTGAAGCTCACCTTTACCAGTTGCTTGCAAGATAAAGCTGTAACTTTCCTTGATGTCGTTGATAGCACCTTGCCATAGTATGGGTGTAGTCACGACCATTTCTGGACTGTACTGCACTATATCTTCGATTTTGTTATGCTCCCAGATGCCTCCTGGCGTTCCTAAGAGTGTTACTCCCCCTAGTGTTTTTGCACATCTGGTATTTAGAAAGTCTCCAGATGACCATTTACTTTCTCCACCTACCTGTGGGTTCAGTGTTAGGGTTAGCCTTTTGGATATCTGGTCTGATTGAGGAAAGAATATATGATACTGACCTTCGTCTTGGTCAAAGAATGCGTTGATTTCCTCTGTGTCAGGCACAGATTTTAGATAATCTCTGTATATCAAGTCGATTTTATTAGACATTGGAATGGTAAATATAGTCACACCATTAGTTTCTGAGCGTCTTAGCGAATGTACGCCGTCTCTTGAACAGAACAAAAGGTCTGAACCAGCTTGTGCAATGGTGTTGTGGCTTATCAGTCCGACCTTAATATTAGCTTTATCGTCGATTTGCCATAGTGTGTAGTTAGGGTGTAGCTGATACACAAGCACTTGGTCGAATGTAAACACGGCTAGTCGTGAGTTTTCAAACACTCCAAGCCCTCTTATCTCATCAGCAGTACCAATTACGTTTGCCACATCAATGTCTGAAGCCTGTGTTACTTGCACAGCACTCACATCTTCGTCTAGTGTGAATACGTCTTCGGTATCTACACGACTAAAATCAATGATTGTTCGTCGTCCAGGCTGTCCCGCAGTCGCTAATCGTCGTTGAACAGACACGACGTAGGCTGGTCTGGGGTCAGACTTAGCTTCTATTACCTCAAACTTAAATCCATCATATGAATACATTGGAAAGTCTCGTGATGCGAATATAACTTTATTGTTATAAACTGTAGTCGTCACGATAGCTGATGCTGGGTAAACTTCTTCTGTTGCATGTGCACCTGACTGTGGCGACACATCGACTCTACGACCATATATGTAGTAATCTTGCTGAGTTCCGTCCGCCTTTTGCTGTGCGGCAACCCAATCATAGAAGGCTGTAAAATCTGCGGCGGCAGAACCTTGGGACTTTACTGTGATTTTATTAAATATCAGGTCAACAGCGACCTTCAGTGTTCCGCTTTGAGTTAAGTTTACAGGGGTGTGCGTTTTGTCAAATGCAACTTCAATGCTGTAAACTGGTGTACCAGTTGTTGCAAGACCATAAGCAAATGATGTCATGTCTGGATAATTGGCTACTGTTTCGTAAACTATAGTGTAATAAACGAGTGTGCCAGTGGGTCTGTAAGTGCCGCTTGTGTCGTCTTCTAACCCAGTGTTGCCACTGTTAAACTTTAATGGAACAACTCTTTGCGGATTAGCTAAAGCACGTTCTGACTTTAAGGTTGTTCCGCCTCCATCTTTCTGTGCCCACACGGCTAGGTCACGCCCAAAGAATGCGACGTGTTTTATTAGTGCGTCACCTGTTGTTCGTTGCGTTGCACCTGGGTCTCTAACAATAGACCCACGGAAATCTGCATAGCCATTTACGATTGATATAAGATGTTGCTTTTGCCCTGTGTCCAAAGCACCCTTATCTCTTGATGCGTCAATACCTTGAAAGTCCTCGTAAGGGTATATCTTGGTCTTTACGCCTGATGGTGCGTATGTAGTTGACATTAGTAGCTAGTCCTTTTCCCATCTCTCCTTGCATCATAAGGTTGTGAGCCAGTTGGTGTAACAGATTTGTCCCAAGGTGACATTTCTATTGGACCAGAACCATACTTCCTCTGATACAAGATTCTGTTCATCATTTTAAAATACATTGGTCCGTATGCCTCAATCTTGTTTGATTGTTGCTGTACAGAGTAGTGATACAACAAACCTGACACCATTATAGAATCAGGTATAGCTCTTTGTTGTTGGGGGTGCGTATAGTAATCAATCTCTGGATTGTCCCAATACGCATGACCTCGTAAGTCTTCTATCACTAAGTTTGCAAATTCTACAAACATTAGCATGACTTCACCATCTACAGTTCCTGGGTGCATGTCTCCGTAACGACGAAGAGCTTGAAATATCAAAGCCTCTAAATCACTGTATGGTTCGGATATATGAGGATTGTTTACAGAATATCTGTTACGAGCTTCTTCTTTGTCCCAGTCTTTCTGCCAAGTTTCTCTTATTTCTCTTTCTGTATTTGCGTCAATAACGTCACGCAAATCACGAACACCTGGCATATCTGCCCTACCCGTACCTTCGTCGTAGTGAGTTGGGTCTGTGTTTACAGGTCTTGCACCAGTTATATCTGAGTAACTTCTGTTTGCACCAGCGGCGTTAGTTCCTGTAGTTCCGCCTCCAGTGTTACTGGCACTAGCATTTGCGTTTGTGTTCGATACTGGATTGTTTCCGCTACCGCCACTGCTTGAGCTTGAACTTGAGCTAGAGCTACCGCTCCCACTACTGCCACTGCTTCCGCTACTACTGCTACCGCTATGATAACTCATGTATTACTCCTCTTTGAGATATATCTCTTTCACAAAAAACTCGTGCATTTCAAAAGCCTCGACGTGTTCTGGCTTGATTGAGAACATATTATACTCTCTATCTGCGTCCCAATAAGTTCTGTATAGCTCTCCTCTAAGATGAGTTTCTCTGTTGATTACTTGAGGTTCTGCTGAGACATAGATTGTGTTTGCTTCTCTAGCTGGATTTTTAGGTGCTGAGTTCTTTACAGCCTTTTGTGACTTTGATTCTTTAGCGTTTGATGAAGCTTTCTTTTTAGCTTCTTTGCTTGGTGCTATGCCACCTTCCCAAGCTTCGTTTACGTTAGGTGTTGATGGGTCATCTCCCATGAGTTGACCTTTTTCGTTCCTTGCTCTTTCTGCCATTGTTACCTCCAATAAAAATAAGGACGGGTTGTGCCCGTCCTTATTGTAACATCAAGGGGAGTTTTTAATCGTCCTTATGTGACTTTTTGCCAGCCTTTGATTCTATGATGTACTTTTGCTTGAGTCATCTCAAGTCCGCACTCTGTCATATACATGTGCTTGACACCATCAAAATCAGGAGCCTGAATGTCTCTGATAAGCTGAGTATCTCTACCCTGTAGGTATCTGAACTTTAGTTCGCCCATATCCAAGATAATCATCTCTTGGTCCATACCTGTCTGCCTGAACATTGGGTGCATGTATACCAACAAGTCGCCAGCATATGTTGTGTACCTTGTGAGTGACACTCCATAAGCGTTGTCGATTTGTGTTGGTTGCCATCTGTTCTTTCCAATCTCCATGAGGTTAGAAATAACCCTAGCACCACAGAATGCGACCTTCTCTGATGAACCAAACGCAAAGATTGTTTCAATCAAAAGTCTGTCGAACTCTTTTTCAGTGATGGTGTTTGCACTTGCACCGAAAGAAGCTCCGTCGGTTACGTTAGTAATCTGTGTTAACAGACCACCAGTAAACCTTGTCGGATTAGCTGTTGAGCCGTTTGCCTCGTGCCTTTTACCAAAGAACATAGCTCTTTCAATGTCACCCATGTGTAACTTGAGTGCCTTTGTAAGTTGCTCTTGCTCTTTGTCTCCAGTTCTCAAGTATGTGTTCTGGAGAGTTCCACTGACTTGCACCGCAGTTTTGAAAATCTGAGTGAAGTTAAAGTCTGTGGTTGGGTCGAAGCTGATAGCTGTTGGACTAGTGCCACCTTCCTGGTCGGCATGTCCAGCAATAATTAATACAGCGTTGTCAGCAATGGTGTGAGATGTGCCACCAATGTTTCTTTCAACTGCTATTGTATTAGCAGATAAGTTTGCATCTGCTGTTGCTCTCATTATCTCACCAGTTGTCTGGTTTTGTAAGATAGTTCCAGCTACAATAAATGCTTCGTCGTCATCATTATCCAACGTAATTGATGTTGTTGATGTTGATGCGACCGCTCCATTAACAGTAACAGTTCTGTTTGGAAGCTCGTCCCTAAAGTGATTGTACTTAGGGTCGTCTGTGCTTTCGGAGCCAGCCATTGAAAGCAATGCTTGCAAAGGTGCTGTTCCGTTAGGCTCTAAGAGAGTGAATAGCTCTCTATAGTTCGTGGGACGAAATTCTGTACCGAATTGCCCAGTCCCACGCAGTCCTGTAATCGCAGTCATATTGACCTCCTTTTGCGATAAAGTTGCGTTTTTCTAACTGGGTGCTCACAAACAAACTGCTTTCAGCATAATCATTTGATAAACCCGTTCACGATTTTTGAAGCCGTAGCGTCTCGTGTTATCTTCATTAAAGAACAACTTTTATGTTAAGTCGTCCCTATTATGCCATATTTCTTTTTTTCATAGCCTCATCTGCTACTTTGTTTATAAAATCCATGTTTGGGTCTTGGGCTTGTTGACCGCCAGCAGTCGCTGAACCTGGAGTAGCGTTAATATTTCCTGTAAATGCCACTCGTCGTTTAGCCATATCCCTTAGTCTTTCCATTTCTGGTGTGCCTTTTACAGCAACATAATCACCCATGACCTTATCTGTCAGACTAGCATCTATGAAATCTTCTTGTGTAAAACCTCTCTCGTAAGCAAAGGTAAAGAAGTCATCACTCTCCGAATCTGGCAACTGATATTTTTGTTGTGCCTGATTTAGATTGTTTGCCGCAGTCTGCCTATAAGCGTCTTGAGCTTGTGTTTCTGATTGCATTGCAGTTTTAGCCGCATCTTGATTTATCTGACCAGCAGAAGCCAAGAATTGATTTAGAGTCATTCTCATGTTCTGATTGTCTTGTTGCAATGCTTGTATTGTTTTGAAACCCTCTCTAAACATAGGTGGCAGAGACACTGCATTCTCTTCTTCCCATCTTTTGATTTGGTTTTCGAACTCACTGTCAAGATTAGCCATGTTGGTTACTGGCGTACCTTGTCTGTCAGGTGTTGGGTCTTTCTGTGCTCCCATAGTTGGGTTTTTTACAGCGGCTTGTGCCGCAGATTTTAAAAACTGTACTACGTCGTCCGCAGTTACATTCTGCCCATTTCTGCTTGCACCTTCCATAATGCTTTGAACATAATCCAGTGCTGGTTGCATTGGCTTGTTCTGCATTAGTTTATAGTTTGCGTCTTTGTATCTGTTAAAGGTTTCTTTGATTTGGTTAGAAGATAAGTCTCTAACATCTCCGTTTCCAAAATCTACCTTTATCATCGAGACACTCTCGTCCAGAGATTTGTCTGCTTCAGTTGTAGGTGAAACTGCTTCTTGAGCCTTCTCTACTTCAGTAGGGGGTGCGTCTTTTGGCTCTGGCGGTTTACCTTGAGGCGGTTGTCCTTGAGGTGGCATACCTTGAGGTGGGGGCGTTTGGGGTGCTGGAGCCGTAGCATTTGCATCTCCTAACTGTTGACTAGCCATTTGGTTAATCATCGCCTTATCTTGTTCATTTAATTGTTCTGCCATTTTTTACTCCTTTGTCAGCCGTAGCGAACGTTGCGGAAGCCGTAGCGTCCTATTGTTTTTTGTCTACCTCTGAACTTTCCATAAGTATTTCGTTGTCTAGCAACATGTCTAAGTTCTTTGGTAGCTCTACCAAACGACGAGCCGCAAACATTGCACCTCGTCTAAAATTTATCTCGTCTATCGTTAGCATTTTATTTTCTGCCATTTGATAAGCCGCAGATAAAATCTCTTCTTGCATCTTCTGTTGGATTATACCCCAACCATCAGATTTTAGTAAATCTTGTACCTTTCTTTTTTGTTCTACTTTGTTCATTTTTTCCAACTAATTCTAGCTGGTCCCTTCTTTTTTCTAGCCGCCGAGTTGCACTGAGCCTTCGTCGGTCTGCAAGCTGGGTACGGGCGTTTTGAGCCACCCTTTGCCGACTTACGACCACAGGGCTTTCCTGTCTTGCAGTCTATCCAACCTTTGCCATTGTTCCGAGAGAACCATTTGCGTAAGCCGTCACTACCGCTTTTTCTTTTTGCCGTAGCCACCTTTGCCTTCCATGATTAGCTTGCCGCCAGTTTTCTTAGCGTACATCTTTGCCGCCATTATACCAGCTTGTGTGTAAGGAAACTTCTTTTGCGTCGTGCCTGGCTTTTTCATTACCCCTGGCATTTTAGTAACTCTTCTTCTTCATGGTTTTCTTTTTCCTCATCATAGGCTTTTTCTTAGGCATTGCCTTTTTCTTCATTTTATTTTTGGCACTGCTTCTATCAGATTTCCTTTTTGGGACAATTACTATAGGCATTTACTTTCTCCTTTTTTTAGTAGTTTTCTTCTTACGAAGTTTTTTTAGGTCTGCACCAGTGATTTTATTTCGTGGTGGTGCAACTCTCGCTAATTTTTTTTGCTTTGGACTATATTTACTAAATGGCATTATTTTGGATACTTTCTTTTATGACCTGTTAATTTGTCTACACCCCTAATAACTTGATTTAAAATACTAAATCTTCCAAGTGGTGAGCCAGAAGGATTTTTCTTTGATGGTTTGAAGACTCTTGACTTATCGCTCTTATTAGTTTTTCGAGCATAGTTAGACTCTTTTTGCGAACGACTAAGTGTTGTTCTTTTACTTTTGTTTGGCATTATGCTCTACCCTTCTTTTTAGACTTGGTTCCCCAGTTTGCGGCTCCAACTTTTCGGCAAGAAACCAAAGCCCCTGAAGCATAAGCACTTGGAAAAACTCTGTAGCGAGCTTTTACTTTATGATAACAAGCGTCTTTTTTACCTTTTTTCTTTGCCGCCATAACTAATTCCTTATCTGTGTCCAAACTGCAAAAGACACAAAGCCTAAGAAAGCCACAATAACCCACTTCAGAACTGTGTTTGCCACAGTCTTCTTTAGGCTACGATAACCTTCAATAAGTAATCTTAAATCTTTGATGTCGTGTACAGCTTCGTTGTCTTGCAAGCCAATATCTGACAATGCTCTTTGTGCACCTTTGTGAGATGCCCTCTCTAACAGAGCCTCTAGTTGTTCGTCTGTTAAAGATTTTCTAGCCATTATAGAGAGTCTTCGTAAGTCTTTTGGTCAGCCGCTACTTTGTCAGCGTCAACCTTGATGCCCCAATCTTCGTTCTCTTCAGCGGTCCAAGGCTTACATTTTGGTGCAAGTTCTAACGCCATGCTCATAACCCAGTTGTTTGTTTCCTCGGTTAGTGAGTATTTCTTTTTTAAGTCAGCCTTGAATATAGCAGTGTCAACAGACCCCCAGTCATTTCCGTCCTTAGAAAACAAATGAGTGATTCCCATTTCTGACACATTTTCTGAACCCCAGGTTTTTGGCATTTTTCCTATTTTCACAAAAGTTCTTGGTGTAGGAAGGTAACTACCTTCTATAATCCCATCTTTGCCTTTTGTTCCTGAGTAACTTGGTATTTTTGACATGTTTCCTCCTTAGTGTCCAATAGATGGAACATAGTTGCTTCCACCAGTATCGTTAAAGGTCGAGCCATTAGAAGAATATCCCCAAGCCCACAAACGTCCGTCCATATCTATGCAGTATCTGGACATCTCTTGTGTGCTACTTGTGTGATAGCCAGAAGCCCAGGCAAACCTAACTCTTCCACTAGCTCTCGCATCAAGATATATCGGCTTATAAGTCGATTCGTTTGTTGCGACGTTATACCTTCCCATTGCTGGAGAAGAGTAACCAGCAGTCTTTACTGTGCCGTTAATACGCTTCATTCTGTCAGCAAAACTTGTATGACATACAGCCATATAGTTGTTGTAGTAGTATGATGTGCTGGTAGTGCTTCCTGAAGAAGTAAACTGACTGATGAATTTTAGTTCAGGAACAATCTGTGGTGTGTATACGTTAGATGTGTTTCCAACTCCTACAGAACCTCTTGCATTTTGTCCCCAACCATAAACGTCGCCGTTTTCTGTCAGAGCCATTCTTGTGGAATCTAAGTAACTTCCTCCTGGAGCAAATATGTCTACGACATACTTCCCAGTCTCTAAGCCTACAGTAGATACAAGAACTGGGCTGTTTCTTTGAGTTGTAGAGCCGTCTCCAATCGGTCCGTAGCCATTATATCCACAGGCATATAAACGACCATTAGCCATCATAAAGTAAGTGTTGCCGTAAGAGCCTCCGCCAGCACACAGAACTTTTGCTACCTTAACCCCAGCTTGTGGTGATACTTGAGTGGCTGTTGCTGTGTTGTTTGTGTTTCCATGTCCAAGCTGTCCGTATCCGTTGTAACCCCATGTGAAACAGTTACCGCTAGTGTCAAGAGCCGCCCAGTGACCATACTGCCCACCGCCTCCGCCAACTAGCGAGTCAATGTTTGATAATCCAGCATGTTTTACTGGAGTGCTTTGGTTTGTTCCAGCGGAGCTTCCACATTGCCCATGACCATTGTAGCCCCAGAGGTAAACATCTCCTGATTCTGTTAGAGCACCAAATGTTACACTTGAGTTTGGATAAGTGACTGTAGACGCTATGAGCCTTATCGGTCCAGCCGCACTTGGCATGTTTACTTTTGCAAATCCGTAGTTGTCAGCCGCCGCTCCATTTCCGATTTGACCTTCGTCTCCTCTTCCAGTAACCCACACACTTCCGTCTTCAAGCAATAGGGCTGTATTGTTGTAAGCGGAGATGATTTGTTTTGTTCCGTACTTTGAATAATCTTGACTAGGCTGTGTTGCGTCTAAGCCCATAGCTGAACCATAGTTATAAGTCAGAACAACTCCACTGTATGGCTCGTACTTGTCGTACTCCATAGTTTGTCTGCCCTCGCTGGTATGACCCCATGCGGAAGCATTAGCTTTTCCATTTGCCCAATAAAGACATGCTGAACCTCTGTAGCCTTGCTCGTTGCCATGATGACCTGAAGTATAAGTTCCCTTATTTGCGGCATGAGGATAGTCTGTAGCGTTCTCAATATGAGTTCCTAATCTGTACCTTCCTTCTGACCAAAGTCCTGTAACGTCGTTTGGAGGAGCACAAGCCCCAACATTGACACCGCCTCTTGTAAATTCGTTTTGCCACTCAGGTCTGTTTCCATCTTCAGAAACTCTCAAAACTTGTTGAGCAGAACCTATTGGTAACTTTGTCACTCCAATACTAGAAGGTATTGAAACAACTCCGTCGCCACCCATCAGGTTGTGGTTACTACAATAATAGTACAATGTAGCGGCATTTGTCCCTGTTGTTGGTATAACAAGCTGAGTGTATGCACCTGAACTTCCAGGGGTTCCGACATAGGTAATGTCGGCTGTGCCGTCACTGTTTATATCAGTTAGCTCTGCACCACTGTTGTGTGTTCCGTGCTGTGTTGTTGAAAACCTTATTGGGTGTCCAGTATTTGTGCCGTCTTCTTGGTAAAAACGATAGGTAACGCCTGGATACAAAACAAAGTTAGGTGTTCTGTTGTAGTTATAAGTACTACCCATACCTGTGTAGCCACTGTAAGGAGAAAAGTAGTATAGGTTTTGACCACCATAGTTTCTTACATAGACGTTGTAATACTCTGTAGTTCCGCTTGCTTTACCATCTCGGTAAATCATGTCTCCAGGATTCTGAGTGGGGGAGGTTAGTGCACTCGTAATACTTTCGACATCAATTACATGCTCTACAACTGTTCCGTTACAGAAGACCCAACCTTTTTTGCCAGCACCTACCGAAATGATGTTGGTGGTTTGCTCTAGTGTTTTGAATTTGACTGG
>Ga0310343_10000128_pt1 | contig 32110 bp, 23 predicted proteins | sample HC15DNA2025_MG_FD_203519 | JGI IMG/M metagenome (GOLD analysis project Ga0310343, IMG submission 203519) | Marine microbial communities from station ALOHA, North Pacific Subtropical Gyre - HC15-DNA-20-25_MG | ecosystem: Environmental > Aquatic > Marine > Oceanic | place: Pacific Ocean: North...
CAATCGCCACGTCCAGTACCTCAACCATAGCGCAGAAAACGCGGCGACTTTCGTCCTCAATGTGGGCATACTTTTCTACATATTCCTGCGGCGCTTGAAGCGGGGCATGAGGTGCGGTGAAAGCGACATAGGAAAAAAACGGTTTCGAAGGATCGCGATCCCGGATCAGTCGACTGATTTCGTTGCCGAAAAGATCAGTTATGTAGCCATTCTCGAAAACAGTCTTGCCGTCGCGGGCCCAGTCCTTTGAACCCCCGCGGCCATTGTGGGTCCAGTAGTCGGGGAAAGCCTCGAGCGAACCATAGGTATGGTCAAAACCACGATTTATCGGAAAGTCCCGGATGTGGGTGTGGCCCAGATGCCACTTGCCGGCTGTCATGGTCATGTAACCCGCATTCTTAAAAGCCTGGTTCATGAGTTGGTCTACATGAGATAGCGTAAGATCACCAGAATGCGTATCGAACGGCTCAAACACTTTGTGGCGCATCGAGATATGGCCGGTTAGGAGTGAGGTGCGCGTGGTCGAGCATATCGGGTAGGTGTAAAAGCGGTTCAACTCCATTCCCTCCTTGACCAGCTTGTCGATATTCGGCGTGGCCATCTCGCCACCATGGTAGCCCACGTCACCCCAGCCCTGATCGTCGGAAACGAGGAGAACCACGTTAGGTAGGGTGTCGGCTGCCGATACCACGAAAGTCGTTAAGGCAACAAAAAGGGATCCTAAACTGTTTGTAATTAAGCTTCCAATTATATGGTTCTTGCTTTGTAGCGAGATGTCAGGGTTTCGTTTCATATGGGATGGGAGTTTGCGAGTTAAGGTTGGGGTGAGTGTGCTCATTCTCCAATTTCCCGATTTAGATTCGAAAAATTTAAATCTGGATGTTTCCAACCGTTTCGGGGGAGGCGAATCGCAAGTCTTAACGTCTACATTCATCCATAAGTTGCAACCGAAGAGTGTCTAAGACACTATTCGGTGAGGTAAGCGATTCGATCGTGGGATCTGTGCAGATCTTTTTTGTCGAATTACAATGAATCACACTAGGTTTTTACTGTATCTTAGGTGCTGAAGATTCACTAAGCTTAGCAGTCGTTGGTTACGTACACGTTATAATGCTACGTAGTTTCGTTCGAGTGGACTACTTGTGGGCAGCTTAATGTAGACGCGTTATGGGTAATCGGCCATCGCATTTCCACCCCCTCAAGAAAGCCATTGAAATCCTAGTTGCCATCGGTCATCTGCAGGCGGTTCGATTGTTGAACAGTATTGGATTATCAAATATATTTGGAATTATTATTGCTAATTTTTTAGCAGAAATCGATACCGGCTTCGGAAAACGGTACCTGTTTGCTCCCAATCAGTCCTCTAAAGATCCGGAAACGTTTTTAGAAGCGGCTTAATTTTCAGCCCCAGGGTCGTATTTATCCTCGGTCAAATCCTCGCAGTCGTATCTGATAAAAGGACTGGAGGTAAGCTGGGACTTATTGAAGTGAGTGAGTGGCTGGACCAGATAGATCGGGTCCTCAACGGTGTATTCACGCGTCAGCTCCGTACCTTCCTCGTTTACGGAGAACTTTTCAGTGATAATCATCTGGTCGCCATGTCGGATTGCACCTGCGGGTCCGCCTCCTCCAGGAGGTCTCAAGAAGCCGGGAACGAATCCTTTTGTGGTCACAATTAGAGTATCGCCTTTCCATTCGCCAATCGAGTGGCCCGTTAGACTCGACTCGATTGTCTTGGGGAAATCGCTACCGAGATGGATGGTGCGGACGACATCCATGAATCCATAGTTGATAATAATCTTATCGTGGTACTGCTCTATCTTGTTGACCATTTGGTCAAAGTTATAGTCGACAACAATATTAGTGGGCTCGCACATGAGCCGCGGGTTGACGCTTTCCGAATACTTCCCCGACTCTTCTCTGCCGAACTCGGTCATTTCGTACCTGGGTGGCCGAAGTGGTCTGGCTCCGCCAGGCCCGCCATGGGAACCGCCTCCTCTGGGTCTTCCGGTATTGGGTCGCCCCCCTCCACGTATCCCGCCTCGAGCTTCATACCAATTGCCCGAAAGGTTTGGAGAGCCATCCTCCAGTTTTAGCGAGCGCTCCCCGGGCACGATTTGACCCGCTTCATCAAGCGTGTCGCGACGAGCGACCACACGTCCGTTTTCAAAGGTAATTCTCTGGGCAAAGCAGGTTTGGGGATCGCGACGGTCGGGCGAACCTGAAACCGTGATTTTCGAACCAATATCAAACATTTCCTCTGACCAGCCAGCCCGTTTAAGCAGGCTAGCGGAGCGCAACTCGCATCGCCATTGTTCCTCTTCGCCGGCAGCATTAGTAACCTTGAAATATACATAGGCGTGCGGATTCACGAAGCGTACGCGACTTACCGTGCCGGTTACCGTTACGTTTTGTCCTAGATCGAATTGTCCACTGATGCCATGGTGGGCTGCTGCCGGCGAATTCAGCAATGCTAAGCAGGCAAGAATGACGAATGCAGTGGAAGAAAGGGTATTTTTGATATTCATGGGCATAGTGAACAACTGTTGAGCAGGTTAAATGGTTGCCCGCGAATTGTCTAGCGATTCTGATAGCGCCGATCTACTTGAGGCCGGAGTTGTTTTCGGTCTCAAATTGTCATGGGGGGTTGAGCATCGCATTTGTTGACAAGATTGCGACGGATCGTTGGATTAAAAATTTCCCGTCTGGCCTCGACTGATAAACTAGCCCCAATTTCGTCCGATTGTGCGAAGAGTTTTCGATAGGCTAAGTATAAACATTAGTATTATGAAAACGCGTTTAAGTAGCCTTGGTAGAATTGTATTTTGCTTGTTCGTCGCCACTGCGGCATTAGCATTGTCGGAGATACGATTGCGGGCTCAAGGATTGAACCAGGAAGAAGGAGGGCAAGCAGGGGTGCGTATTGAACGACCTCAGCGCGGCGAGCGTGGTGACCGTCCTCCCCCACGGGCTGGCGGCCCTCGCGGGCCTAGGAGAGCCCCACCACCTAGGGCGACCGATGGATCGCGCGAAGCGGGAACCCCTATGTATACGGTGGCCCCGGATGGCATTGGTGTGACGATGCGGGAGGGTGCTTCGCCGCTGCCCTACACCAAAAATACGGTTACTTATATCCCCTGGGAGGAAGGTTCCAAACTGGAGCCTCTCAAGGTGGGAAGTGAACTCCCGAGTGGTTCCGTAGCCTATACTAAAACAGGTGCCAAGGTGGATCTCAACAAGTTGGTCATGAAAAAACCCACAGTATTGATTTATTACCGTGGAGGTTGGTGTCCGTTTTGCAATGTACACTTGCAAGAACTACAGGAAAGCGTCCCGGCATTGGAAGAAATGGGATATCAACTACTCGCCGTAAGTACGGATACAGTGGAAGCGCTAAAAGCTTACGATGACTCGGAGCTCGAATATCAGTTGCTAGCGGATCCTGATCTCACATTGGCAACGAACCTAGGTGTTAAGTACAAAGTGGTACAGCGATACATTCAACACGTAAAAGAGATCCCCCATGGAAGGGCATTCGACTTAGAGGAGCGTAATGGTGGCCATCTGATAACGCCTGGGGCGTTTGTTTTGAATACAAAGGGCACAATACATTTTTCGTACTCAAATGACAACTACACGGTAAGAGCTAGCCGAGAGGCGCTTTTGAAAGCGGCGAAAGCGGCTTTAGAAAAGTAGTCAAACATCGCACAGTTATGGCCGCTATTGCATAGCCTCTCGCCTGTTTTCCCGAGCGTGTGAGAGAGATAGACAGCACGCGTTTACTATTAGCTAGCGTCTTTAAGCTCCTCGCACTCATAGGCGATGAACTTGTCCGTAGTAAACAAGGACGAATTAAAATGCGTGTATGGTTTAGCCAGGTAGAGAGGATCTACAATCGTGTATTCACGCCTTAATTTCGAGCCGTCTTCGCTCATGGAAAAGCGCTCCGTGATTTCCATTTGCTCGCTATGTCGAACGGAATCCGTCGCTCGTCCACCGATCGCTCGAAGAAAGCCGGGCTTAAATCCTTTTGTGTCGACGACTAGGGTATCGCCCTCCCATTTACCAACAGAATAGCCGGTTACGCTGGGTTCGATTTCATCGGGAAAGCCTCCGATCAGATGGATCACGCGAACCATGTCCATAAATCCGTAGGTAATGACGATGGCGGATCCGGTTTGCTCGATCTTGTTCATCATTTGATCGAAGGCGTAGTCGAAGATGATGTTGGTGGGCTCGCAGTTAAATCGAGGATTCTGGTCCTGGGAAAAGTCGTTGGCTTCCTCCAGAGCGAGATTGGTCAGGAAATACGGCGGCGGGCGATTTTGGATCGCCTCCTCAGTCCAGCCGACGGCTTTAGGCGCGGTGATCCTTTGCGTAGCGCCATCCTGGGTGAAGTCAATCCCTGCTGGTGCTCCCTCCGATCTTGGACTGGGCCCCCATGGGTTTGGAGCGTTCTTAATGGGCTCAGTCCAATTGCCAGCCAAATTGGGGGTTCCGTCTTCCCTCACGAGTTCCCGCTCTCCGACCATGACATTGCCTGAGTCGTCCAAGGTATCGTATCGGGCGATAGTAGTCCCGTCTTCAAATGTAATTGTTTCGGTGTAGCAAGTTTTTGGATCTCGACGGTCTGGCGAGCCAAACACGGTAATTTTTGTGCCTGTCTTAAACATTTCCACGGTCCAGCCTTTTCGTTTCAGTAAACTGCCAGACCGCAGTTCGCAACGCCATTGCTCCTCGTCGCCATTATCGTTTTTGACTTTGAAATAAACGTAGGCGTGTGGATTGACGAAGCGAACGCGGTTAACCACGCCTGTAACAGTGAGAACTTGTTCCAAATCGAACTGACCGGTAACCCCGTGGTGGGCAAACACCGTTAGTGGTGAATGGGCAATGGGGCCCGCGGCGGCCAAAAGCAACAAGCCAATAGTTCGTTTCGCAGTCATCGTTGTTAAAAGTAATAATCGTGTTGGAGAGATTTTACCCTCCAAGAATGTCAATCTACATGCAGTTAAAAACTATAAAAGTTCTCGTTCCGAGCGTTTTCCTAATCGCATCCATTCTTGTGGGAGTCCCTAACATCCATGCCAGTGAAGACGCGGATTTCGAAGTCATCATGCTAGGGGTTGGATCGCCGCCGCCGCTCATGAATCGATTCGGTCCCGGAACCATTATCAAGGCTGGAGAAAAGTACCTACTGATAGATGCTGGCCGGGGTATCACTCAGCGTTTGTGGCAATTGAGAATTCCATTGGGGCGTATTGATGGCCTGTTCGTCACGCATTTGCATTCGGACCATGTCATAGGCATTCCAGATGTCTTGTTGACAGGATGGCTCAGCTCTCCGTTTGGCGGGCGGAAAGGCAATTTCAATGTATGGGGTCCAGTAGGTACTAAGTCCGTGATGCATCATATTCGCCTCGCCTATCAAGGGGACGTCGATATCCGCGTAAAGGATCAGGGGTTTTTGGAAGACGATGTGGGGCCCAATGCGGTCGAAATAGATCCTGGTCTCACTTACGATCAAGATGGCGACAAGGTCACTGCCATCGAGGTCAACCACGGCGAATTCATTAAGCCCGCATTTGGCTATCGAATAGACTATGATGGAAGATCTGTCGTCATATCGGGCGACACGAAATACCATCCTCCTCTCGCGGAAGCTGCTAAGGGCACGGACCTATTTATTCATGCTGTAGGTGCGGCTAAACGAGAGCTGCTAGAGTCTAGGCTCGCTTGGAGAACTATTCTAAAACACCACACAGAGCCAGAAGATGTAGGTCGTATCTTTGATCAAGCTCAGCCAAAAATGGCCGCCCTATACCACTTTGTGACGCTGACGAACGGGACTATCAAGCCGCCTTCTTTGGAGGAAATTTCAACTCGTCTCAAGACGACCTATAGCGGTCCAGTAACCATGGGTGCCGATTTAACACGTTTCGTTATTGGGGAAGATCAAGTAACGGTCATACTGCCAGAATAGATGCTTGGCGCTTTCGAAGAAACGACAGAGGCTCTAAAGGCGATCGATAGAATCAGCGTTCGGAATATAGCGGCGGTAGTCGTTCGCCCCGATAAATCGACCAACCCAGTCCGGCGTCTTGCAACCGCAGGTCCCAGACTATTTTGGCAGGCTGTTCGTGGGTTACCTCGATCAGTCGGGCCGAACGTTGCAATCCCGGTCCACGGGGGGCGTTGTTGCCTTCCGCGTCGGTTTCCTGCCCCCCGATGGTGATAAGGATGTTATCGGTTTTAGGTTGCCAGTCGATATCGCCCAGGTAACGGGCATAGAACGATTCGTCCTCAGGACCGTAAACCCATACCTGGGAAACTTCCATCGTCTCTTCGTTTACCGAGTATTCAACGCCTCGCGAGTAGCTATCCGCTAGCTCCATTTTCGCTTCGAAAGGCGAACTTCGGGCGACGCCGTTGTCGAAGAGAAGGTAGGTTCCATTTTCCGTATGGGATATAGCGTGGTGCTTGTAAGACCATTCTAGATCGCCGACAGGTGTCAGCAGCTTATCGCTCCATGGCTCTCGCCAGTTGTCGTGGTTACCGAGAATCCATACAAGTTCGCCACTGTCCCTGCTGACTTTGATTACCGCGTCTTGATAGGGTACGGATACTATGAACGAGTTATCCTTTTCCTCGTATATGATGGCATTGGCGTGTGTCCAGTCATGAGCTGGCCCTTCGAGAATGTCGCCGTAGTGGCCCCTCCAGAAGCCGGTGCCCAGCGAACCGTATCCAATTCGAAAGGGATCGAGAATGTCGTGGAGTTTCCATTCTTCAACTACCTCGCCATCAAGAGTCATCTCGGTAATGACATCGCCAAGTACATTTGCTGTCTTACTTGGGGCATTGGCGTCCGTTTCGCTCGTATACCAGTTTTCGATTACCCGATTCTCATTGCTGAGCAGGAGAATATTTCCGTTTGGAAGGGTGGTGAAGTCGTGATGAAAAGAACCGGTCTCCACAGGGATGCTGCCTTCGGCTACATCCGTTGCCGTGCCGGTGAAGTGCCAGCGACGGAGAATATTCCCGAGAACATCGATCTCGATCAAGCCGCCCGTACCAGGCCAGATTTCGTACATGAAGTTGCCGTTTGGCATTCGGCGAACGTCATGGATCTTATGGCCATCAGGGTGGTAGTACCATACGATCTCTCCGAGATCATCGACGATGATTGCCGGCGCGAAGTTCGCAGGTGTCGAATTGCCTTCGGCGTCCCAACGTCCGTTGACATTGAACAACGTCACTCCGGGCTCCATGGCGTCGGGATTACGCGTGGTCACCTTCGGTACAGGAAAGGTGTCAGGAATCGTGGGTGTTTCGAAAGTCATTGGATCCGATGTGGTAGAGTTTCCACGAGCGTTAGTAAGCGTGGCAGTTATCGAGTGCGAACGCCCCCCCCTCATTCCGATCACGGGAACCTCGAATTGTGTAGAACTTTCAGTGCTTGGAGTAATCGACCATTGGCGTTCGCCATCGTCGATATTGATTGTCAAGGTGACGGGCTGGTCTGTCGAGACACTCAGTATCGCTGCCAGTGGTACACTTGGGTTAGGATTTTCCACGAGGCTTACTTGGCTAATCGTGGGTCCTGTCGGGCTGCAGGCTGCGAATAAAAGTGGCAGTAAAGCTATAAGGAGCAATTGCTCCGCGAATCTAAGGCATTTCATTTTGTCGAATCTCCTTATTGGGATTGAAGGATGTGTGGGTTTAGGAGAGGGAGTATAGAGAAAACAGATCGGGATAGCGGAAAAGTCCAGAGAATAGGCTTCGAGGTTCGGGATCGATACTGACGTCTGAGCAAGCCAGTTGCGAAGTGCTCAATCCCCTATATAATCGCCGCATGCTTGAGTTGACTGGTAGTCTTTAACTACTCCCTTCTGCTTGATTGGAAGAGATCCGATTCCCTATCAGGCTCGGTGGATTGCCTCGACACAGAATAACTCTGATAGGTTATTCATTGGGAGGGATGTCGGCAAAAGGCCAATTTCCATCCTGGATTAGGCGTTTCTCTAGGCCTGCTTTGCGGAACAGCGTAGCTGTTTCTTCGCGAGAATAGCGTCGGTAATCAGATTCCGTGTCGTTGGCAAGATGGTGGATAAGTAGGGCGGAAATCGCGGACGATTTCGCTAATAGGGTCGGCTCTACTTTATCGAAAGTATCTGCTGCGTCATGATAGTAACGCACGTCCTCCGCCGGGATGGGGGCATAGAAGGTAATAGCTGGTATGCCCTCCAGGATAAACGGATGGTGGTCGCCGCCTAGCCAAGTTTTGTTGGCCAGGTTTCTGGAGAATTTAAGGGCTCCCAGGCGAGAAGAAAATGATTTAAGAACGGAAACTAGCTCGTCAAACCCCATAGCGTTTACCCCGGTTATCTCACCAACCATGTCGAGATTGACCATTACTCTGATTGGGCTTTCCCGATGGGCCTCCACGTAGCGGCGTGAGCCCCACAATCCCCACTCCTCGGCGTTGAAAAACACGATAGCCACAGTGTAGGCGTTTTTGGGCGAGTGCTTTTGAAGGAGGCGGGCAACCTCAAATAGCTGGGCTACTCCAAGCCCGTTGTCCATAGCTCCTTGTCCGAGATCCCATGAGTCGAAGTGGGCACCGAGGACGATTCGCTCATCAGATTCTCCTGGCAGAACCGCCACCAGATTTTCACTGCTCATGGGCTTGATTTGGGAAAGCGTTTCGAGTCGGACGACCACGGGGATATCTACTTCCAACTGGGCCCGGAGGCGTAGCCCATCTTCCCGGGTGATTCCGAACAGAGGGAAGGGAGGGGCCTCGCCATCGTGGTTAGCCACTCGGGCGAGTAACTGGCCACCGTTGACGCGATTCATGAGTAAAGCGCCGCATACTCCGAAATCGTTAGCCAGACTTAGGTACTTCGCTTGGTTTAGACGGAGCGACGAGGGAACAAGGATAATCCGGCCATCCAGCGCTTTTGGGTCAAGGGTATCTAGATCGATTGATCTCAAAAGGGCGACTGGGGCTTCGACCGGCTTTTGGCGGTCGACGTAGCCCAAGGTAATGGAGCGAAGGGGACGGTTTTCTGGCTGTATTAGGATGGCTCTGTCATCGCCGCGAACCCAGCCCGGATGCTGGAATGATTCTCGGTGAACCTCCACTCCAAGGTTTTCCAGCTCTTTTTGGAGATAGTCTAGGGAACGATCGTTACCAGGTGTACCTGCCAGGCGGTGCCCGTATCGAGTGATCATGGTAGCCAGGAATGAATAGGCTTCCTGGTTTAGCAATGCATCGCCGACTATGGTTTCGCTAGGATCGGCGTTGGTAGAAGACTTGGTCTTGGGAGATTCTTGTCCGATCCCAACGGGCGCAAGCGAAAGAAGAAGTGATACGACGACGGTGTGGCGAAAAGAATCAAGAACTGGATACATGTGAAGAGATTGTTGATAGGTGAATACAGCGATGCCCGCTAGTTCCTACGAGTTTAAAAGAACTTCGCTTAGGAGCAGAGGGGCTCAGGGGTTCTGAATTAAAGGATTTCTTGTAGCTCTCGTAGCACGTCGTCGAGGGCGTATCGGAGGATCCAGGCTTGGCGAGTGAAAGACTGGGCTTGGCTTGCGTCCTTAAGCGATTGGAAAATCTTAGTTTTGGTAGATTGGCTTAAGTCGTTTCGTTGCAGAAGAGCTAAGCAAGCGATTTCATAGATGGTTGCACACGCCTCTGGGTTACCATTGTTGAAAAGAGGTACGCCCCGGCTTATCGCGAGATTGATGATGGCTTCCGGACTGCGGTCCAACTCGCGTTCTGTTTCAGAATTAGTAGAGAACGAATCGTTGGAATTTCCGGGCACAATCGCTTTCACGTAATCGATTTCGAGACGGAAGGGCCCCGGGTTTTTGTCGGAAAGTGAGAAGCCTAGCGAAGAGATATTCTGAGGTCTGAGGGGAGTATTTGGATACGGTCGACCAAAAGACTGACGAACGAAATCTGAAGCGGGAATGTAGGTTTCGGTCCACTCGCCGTCTTTGGTGGAGAAGCTGGCTCGAAAAGAGCCCGCGGTCATTTGCCGCCTTTCGCGAAGGTCGAGGTAGTAGGCTCGACCATCGCCACGAGCCCTGACGACGAAGCCGGCAACGTTATTGAGATTGAGGTTTCGCTGGCGGTTGCGGAGCGAAACGAAGCCACCGTTGTTTTCGAGTGAAAGCTGCCCTTGGAAAAAGAGGGTGCCGTTTTCGGTTTGCCGGAAGCCGCTGGTTGAGATTCCGCCCATAACGCTGTCGTTTACCACTCCCCAGTCATTCAACGTGTCAGGGTTTTCGAACGAGGCGATGACTTGGTTGGCATCTAGGCTTTGATAGGCGGCTGATGTCATGGTGAGTAAAGCGACGATGAGGGTCTTCTGGCGATTAGAGCTCATGAAAGCATTAACGAAAAAAAGGTATGAATAAGCCCGCAGTTTTCGAGTGAAAGACTTGCGAAATTCTATTCGAAATTTGTTCATCCGGCAGGATTAGGCCTTCGTTACCGGCAGTGCCGTGCATTAGGCGAGACTACTTCGGGAGGGTGATCTTCTTCCCCCGTATCTTCATCTTTCGCACGAGCCTCTGCTGGGCTTCGACCTGTCCGGGAACCGTAGCGTTTCCACCGGAAACGAATTCGCCGTAGGGACGTCCGGTGGTTTGGACCATTTGAGCCAACAGAGATCGCAGCTGCTGCAATGAGCTTCTCGATTCGGGGTCGTTGATTAGGTTTTTCCGCTCTTTTCTATCCCGATCGATACGGAAGAGAGCATCCTCGTGGTAGAAATTCGGATTAGCGGATCCGCGTGTTCCGATACCTGCCCGGTTCAAGGGAGCCAGGACTTTGGGCAAGTTCTCAGACTTCGAATTGCGGATCGCACTCAGATGTTCTTCAGGGTAGCGCACTGCGATGTACTTGTACTCATGGGTACGAATCGCCCGCCCGAATCCGAGTTCCAAGTACACGTGTTTCCTCCAGCTTTCGGGCGTTTGTCCCCGGAAAAGAGGGACAAGGCTTTTCCCATCCAATTTATATTCCGCAGGAATCGATGCATTCCCGAGGTCGAAGGCTGTCGCCACAATATCAATACTTTGAACAAGGTCATGACTTTCGATCCCGGCGGCTATTTTGCCAGGCCATCGCATGATGAAGGGAACGGAAGCGCCGTCGACGTCGAATAGGGAGCCTTTTTGGCGAGAGCCGTGATCGGCCGTGAAAACGAGCAGTGTGTTGTCGTCGATTCCGAGCTTATCGAGCTTTGCCAATACAGCCCCAACGCCTGCATCGATCCACGAGTAGCCGGCGTGCCCTTTATTGGGGTCGAGTCCGCGCTTCGACAGCTCATCTAGAATCGCTTCGCGCGTTAGCATGCCTTCCGGTTTTATCGCTGCTTTCTCCAGGCCAGAACCGGAGACAAGGGGTTGGCCGATCGAACGACTCCAAGAACGGTCCGGTCCGTGGACGAGGGTAGTGCAAAGGTGCAGATAGAATGGTTGACCGCTACCGGACTTGATGTTGTCTTCGATAAACTCTAGCCCAGCGTCGATAGTCCATTCCAAGTTGTGCTCAGAGTAGGGTTTCTCCGTATTGCCCAAGTAGATGTTCTTGGCCCAATGGAATCCTCGTGATGTGAGCAGCTTGCGGTATTGGATCTCGTTGTAGCTGAAGGCTTCACTCAACTCAGGAGAACGCTTGGCGTCGCGGGGGATGTACTTTAAGCCCCATGCTTTGTAATCCGATCTCGTTCTCAAACTTTCGATACCACTGGCGTGGTACTTGCCGGCGAAGCCCGTTCGATAGCCAGCCTTAGACAGAATCCCCGCGACGTTTAGGTTATCTAGCTCGAGTCCCATGTTGAATGCGGGGAAGGCCTGGTGACCATCCGGATTCTCGTGCAGGAATGGCTCGGAGGTAGAGCGGCTCGCGTAGCGTCCTGTGAGAAAGGAATAGCGCGATGGCGTGCAGACCGTACTGGTGACGAATCCGTTGTGGAAGAGCATGCCCTCGCGAGCCATGCGATCCAAGTTGGGCGTCCAGACGTTTCCGCCATACGCACCGATGGACTCCTTGTCCTGGTCGTCCGTGAGAAAGACGATGATGTTTGGTCGCTCGGCGAATAGGTCTTGATAAGCCAGGAGAGCGAAAATCAAGCAGGCGATTATCTTTGTTTGAATGAAGTTCATAACCTCGGATCTTTATCCCTTGCTGTAGTGCCAGCCCCAGCCTTTAGGCACTTGCCCGCCGCCCTTGTAGCTTGCGCTTGGCTTGAGGGCTGGGAGGGTGTTGACGAATGCATTATAGCGTTCGCGCAGGTGTCTGACTACGTCGGGGTGCTTCCGGGCGAGATCATTCATCTCCTTGGGGTCCTTCCTAAGGTCGTATAGCTGCCAGTAATATAGGCCCTTAACCATCCGCCAGTCCTTCCAGCGAACGGCGTACAGATTGCGACGCGGTTCGTCGGTGGGGTCTGCATTGTGCCAGAAAATATAATCATGGGCGTCGCCTTGCTTCTCTCCTTTAAGATAGGGCAGCAGATCAACCCCGTCGCAACGATCCGGTAGCGGTTTTCCAATGGCCGCCGCCATAGTGGCGTAGAAATCGATAGTGGCGGTCTTGCCTTCGTAAGTGACGCCTGCCGGAATGACTCCGGGCCAAGTAATAATGGTGGGCGTGTGAACCCAGCCCTCTTGCTGGGTATCTCTACCCTTGCCTCCGCGATACGGTTCGGACGAACCGCCGTGAGAGCGATTGGCCCCGTTGTCGCCAGTGAAGAAAATGAGAGTGTCGTCTTCGAGGTTGTGCTTCTTGAGCTGGGCCAGCAGTTTGCCCACGGCGTCGTCAACAGCTACCACGGCTCCTTCATAGGCGGTTCCATTGCCGCCGGGTATTCGGTCGCGATAGTGCTGGGGCGTGTTCTTAACGTTCGAGTGAACGGCGAAGGGAGAGAAGTAGAGGAAGAAGGGCTTGGCCTGCCCTGAGCTTGTCGTACGGGTTGCATTTCGGTTGACGAATTCGGCTAGGTAGTCGCCGTCGAGATCGGTCAGGTATACATAGCTGCCATCTTTATTTTCACGATCATATTGATTTCCAGGAGCATTCTTAGCGACTTCTGTGAAACCACGTTGGTGAGGCCCCTGAGTGTTGTCGCCGATATCCCATTTGCCGATTTGTCCTGTTGTGTAGCCGGCATCGCGCATGAACTCGCCCATGGTGGGATGGTCTTCGGGAATGGGCAGTCCGCGAGCCATGCCTGATTTACCAAAGCGCTGGGCATACATGCCGGTCATAAGGCTGCAACGACTGGGACAGCAAGGGGGATTGGTGATGTAGGACATTGTGCACTTGGCCCCGCGAGCGGCGAGCGAGTCGATATGTGGAGTGGGTATGTGCGGGTTACCGAAGCATGCGATATCTCCGTAGCCGAGATCGTCTATGAATAGTATGACGATGTTGGGCCTTTCAAGGCCTGCTTCTTGGGCTAGGCTAAATGACGAGCTCAGTCCGGCGGCGATGGTGCCAGTAGCGGCGGTTTTAAGGAAGTGACGTCTATCAGTTTGATTCATGGAAAAACGGAGTGTCTAATTGGTTTGTTCCAATAAGTTACGAAGCTCAATATGGAATAGGATAGTCTTGGAAACGTTATGGAGAGTTTGAAGGCGACTTACGAAGTAATAGCTTACGCTCCGAGTTAAATACACTTCTGATCAACAATATTCCGCCATTTGCGGGACAAGCTAAGCAGCTATTTATGCAGCTTCAAGCGAATGAGGGCGTGATAGGGCTGGAGGCTTTGTCTATACTCAGCATACAAAGGCGCCCGCCGGCCATTATAAAGTGTATCCATAGTGCTTAGACCGTTGGTGAACATGTCGCCTAGATGAGCAGTGTGGCTGACAAGAAGAACGTCCAAGCCCTAGCGGGCGGCTCGGATGGTGCAGGCGACACCTCCCGGAGTGGCGCCGTAAACGAGCAGGCTCGGGCGATCCTTGGCGGCCGAACTACTGGATTCTAGTTGTGCCGCTTTGCAGTTGCCATCGGACCAGATGAAACTGAGAAACAAAAACAGAGCGAACTTCGTCAGGGTAGGGTAGACGCACGTTTTTCGGGGTATAGTTTTGATTCAAATAGGGAATCGGCAATCGAGTCAATTGGAAGATTTTCCGATCGATACGATTCTGAGTGACGTCTGAATGCTAGTGGTTAGCGAGATTGTACCTATGTGTTGAATACGGAGCGAGTTCGTAGAGATCCGTTTGAGTGAGGCTCTGATTGCGACAAACCGGTTTTGTGTGCGATTCACGTAAAATTTATAAGTTATTGATAATCAATAATAAATGGTGCTCAGGGGGGGACTCGAACCCCCATGCCGTTAAGCACTGCCGCCTGAAGACAGCGTGTCTACCAATTTCACCACCTGAGCATTCAGTAATGAAGTGAGGGGAAGGAACAGGATTTCCCTTGGCCGGGCAAGGAAAATACGATTCTGGAATCAATGGGCCTGCTCGCCTTCTTTTAAACTTGGCGGAGCGACGATTATAAGCAGATTATGTGGGAAATTTATGCAGCTCGAAGTCGAGAATCTCAATGTATCCTTCCATTCCCGCGATGGGATTAATGAGGCGGTCAAAGGGATCTCGTTCAATCTCGAGAAAGGCAAGGTCTTGGCTATTGTTGGCGAGAGTGGCAGCGGCAAAAGCGTGACCTCGATGGCCCTAACGAAATTGTTGCCGCCAAAGCCGCAGTGCCAGGTCTCAGGATTGGCTCGTCTCAATGGGAAAAGCCTGCTGGATTTGCCGGAAAAGGAAATGCGAGGCGTTCGGGGTAAAGAGATCGCTTATATTTTCCAAGAGCCATCGACTTCATTGAATCCTTATTTCACAGTAGGAAGTCAAATCGCGGAGGCCCTCAAGTATCACCGGGACGATGTTGAGGATATGGGCAAAGAAGTAATTCACCTGCTTGATCAAGTGGGGATCCGAGATCCTGAGAATCGAGCCGAGGACTATCCGCACCAAATGAGTGGCGGCATGAAACAGAGGGTGATGATTGCAATTGCTCTGGCGTGTCGGCCAAACATCCTGGTCGCGGACGAACCAACCACGGCTTTGGACGTAACGATCGAGGCCCAGATCATCAATTTGCTTAGGGATCTGCGGCGCCGGCTGGAAATGTCGATTATCCTGATTACCCACAACTTCGGTATCGTCGATGGGTTTGCGGACGATATTGCGGTTATGTTTCGCGGTGAGATTGTCGAGGCCGGTCCTGCGGAAAAAGTATTGGAGCATCCACAACATCCTTACACGCAAGCATTGATCAAATGCATCCCCAAAATAGGATCGAAACGCGAGCGTCTGCCTGTGGTAGATTACTCGGAGTTGTAGATGACAAAGGGTTGAGCGATTGGCTTTTAGCGTTTAGAAAATTTCAATGAGTGAGAAAGCGAATGAGATGAGTGATGAGAGGTTGATAGGGGAGCCGCTTATTGAAGTTCGGGACTTGAGCGTTACCTACGAGGCTAGGCGTGGCGCGTTTATAAAACGGACGGAGTTTATTCGGGCGGTCAAGAGGGTCTCTTTCATGGTACGCAGAGGAACGACCATGGGCTTGGTCGGAGAAAGTGGTAGTGGAAAAAGCACTATCGGCAAGGCTATCCTGCGCTTGGCTCCGATCGAGGCTGGATCGATCAAGTACGACGGGAACGATCTAACGAAGTTGGATGAGAAGGCGTTCATGCCTTACCGGAAGCGCGTACAAACAATTTTCCAGGATCCTTATGCCTCCATGAATCCCCGCCATTCGATTGCGTCGATTGTAGCCGAGCCGCTCAAGGTTCACGCTCCGGAAATGAGCATGCAGGACCGCGAGGATCGTGTAGCCGAGTTGTTGGTGAAAGTCGGGCTTCCGGCGGATTCGATGAATCGCTACCCACATCAATTTAGCGGAGGACAGCGGCAACGGATTTGCGTGGCTCGAGCTTTGAGCTCCAAGCCTGAATTCATCATTTGTGACGAATGCGTTAGTGCGTTGGATGTCAGTGTCCAAGCCCAGATAGTCAATCTCCTCCAGGATTTGCAGGAAGAGCTAGGGATAACGTACTTATTCATAGCCCACGATTTGGCTGTGGTAGAGCATATTTGCAGTGATGCCTTGGTTATGGAATTGGGTGAAATCGTTGAGCAAGGGCCAACGGACCACCTTTATCACGCGCCGAAACATCCTTACACGCAGCGTCTCTTAGAAGCCGTCCCGAAGATGCCGACAATTGTGGGAGTTGGCTGACAGGAAACAAACGCACACCCGCAGAGCAGGTGGCGTCTACCTAAGCTCGATCCGCGCTGTGCACACGCTAGAACATAAGCTCGCCCGGAGGTCGAGTTCCACCTTTTGCCCTGGTTATTGTATGCTAAGTCTGACTGTTCTCGGTCGGCCGAATTGCAACTGTCTTCCTGAGCGGCTGACTGAGGATAGTCAGCTCTACATTGGTTTTTCTGGCTAAAATTGAGCACTCGATCTGGAGCATGTTTTTCATAGAGTGCCTGATTTGCGTTGGAAGCGTCTCGGATAGCGCTAATTTTAAAGATTTTCTCAGCGAATCTGGTTCAGGCTTGAAGGTTGGCGCGAATATCGCGTTATCCTAATCCGCAAGGTCTTACTTATTATTTTTCTTTCATGAATAACGACTGGAACAATTTGAAAACCCGTATCGGTTTCGATATGGAGACTGGAGAGAACTCGTATGACGAGGCGTCACTTATCGAATTCCTGAACATTAAGCTGAGGTCGCGGGGCTACCCAATATTTGGTGACGAAAAGGATTATCCATTCCTACAAATGGGCAGTTCGTTGCTGCAAAGCGTGGCGGAAAAGAATCGTTTGCTCCGAGAATATCTGAGCCCTGTGGATCAGCGAATCCAGGACTACGTCGTTCGTCTTTTTAAGGATTTGGATACCCCTGACCGCATTTGGGTGCCTACCAACATTCTGATATTAGAGCGTCATGGCATGGCTCGAGCCCTTTCACTGCCTCCAGACTCGGATTCCTTCAAGTCCAACATTGTCAGCAGCTTTCGGGTAAAGCAAGGGGTGCTCAATAACCCGGCCAGCGATCGACGCACGACCAAAGGCGTATTTCATATCGCCGAGGGCGGGTTACCGATCCCCGCGGACAAGAAGGCAGTGCCGCTCGCGACTTTCGCTAAACTACTTGAGCGAGCCCTCAATCCACCGGACGAATTGTTAGAGCTTCCATTCACATCGACCCAAGAGGAAAAGGCTCGGCTATTCGTTTCATTGCTGTTGCGCCCTGTTATTCAGCCTGCGGTTGAAGGTGTGACGGAGGAGAAGCGGACGGAAATTCGGTTTTTCGCGCCCGGGAATTTGACGAGTAATCTCGATTTCGTGGAAAGCATTTTTGGGAACGCGGGGGACCCGTATTTGGCGGAAAACGACAGTGGTTTGGATGTGAAGCAATGGTCGGGCCATACGGGGTGCGTTATCCTGGCGCCGCATCTCATTTCCTTTACTAAGAAAGAGCTAGGCCTACCGCACGTTAATGACGCGACCGATCGTCAAAAGCGAGATGGCATGTACTGGGAGTCTGAGGACGAGCTATACAATGATGGAGGCGCCTTCAAAGTAACTTCTCGGGACAGTGACGGAGTTGTCGTTACGATAATCGCGGACAACTACTATGGCTACTGTAAGAAAGAGGTTAAGACGCAGTTGTCTTATGCAGCGAACCTACTGGGCAACGTTGAGGAAGAGCATGCCGGTGGAACATTGGCATTCGCCAGCTACGATCTTGGAGAAGATTTCAGGTTGAGCCGCTATATCAAGGAGGTTGACCATAGCTTCGAAGAGACTGTTGAAATTCTCGATGGAGAAATCGATGTTCAAGAAGATGGATACGCGATAGACAAGACTTTCAAGGATGTTGTCTATATTCCGGCCAAATCCCATATCTCCCTGCATGATCAGGTAATCAAGTGGGAAAAGGGAGGGGAGGCAAAGACCTTGAATTTGCAGCCCGACGTAACTTATGTCCTACCATCGGGTTACAAGGTGCAGATGGTGCGACCGATGCAGGGGAGGCGGTGGCGCCTTGTGGGAACAGGAGCGGTCGGTACCTACTGTCACAAGCCTTGTACGGTGTCAGGAGGGGGTAAGTCGGAGATCTCAAAGTCGCTCGCCGATGCGATCGTGGCGGGCCCGGTTTTTACAGCTGATATCAAAAGCGATTTCGATAGAGTCGAACAGATCGTCAGTAAGAAATACGGAAATCGCTTTAGCGATGAAGGCCGGAACCGCACCGAGGGGCGGCCAATCCTAAGCGACAGACGCTCGCTGGGGTCGGTTATAAAACTTTTATCACCATCTCCTGAATACAGTGATCAGTATAACGACTGGCTAGAGTCGATTCCTGGCTACGTTATTGACATCGTTCTTGTGGTGAAAAGATTCTACAAGCCTGATTGGGGGCAAGGTTGGAGAGATCGATTCAGCGTGGATGTGGTCAATGGTAAGCCGGGAAATGAGCTTAAGTATCGAGATCAAAAGCTGCTTAGCCAGTACTTGCGCGTCGGATTTGCTGAAGATGGCTCCTGGCGGGTATTCAGCCTAAGAAAGGATTTTTATCCAGCGGTGAAGATCCAGACTGAAGACGACATCTCCGCTTCCGTAATCGTACCAGCTTCCCATGTTACCGGGCTTGATTCCGGCGTGGAAACGGACAAGTCGATCAAGTTTATTCTCAATTGCGAGTATCGCCTGTTCCAAAGGCCGGACGAGGCGATTCATCGTGGGTACGACAAAACGACGGAGAGTGATTTTTCGCGTAACGGATTGTTCTTTTCCAACTACGAGCCACTCACACGGGAGCAGACCCAGGTCATCGAAAAAGACGCGATACGTTTCGGCAATTTCACCGAGCCCATGCAGCAAGTTCTGAGAGAATATAATCGCTCGGAAAAGCCGGAGTTCGCGGTATCGTCATCCGAGCCGAGAATATGGGAGGGCAAACCATCCAAGAATCCACGCTATTTACAGAATCGCTTGGATATGGAAGATGGCCGCTCGACCTACATAGCTAAGGTGGGTGCTCGCCTATACCGACGGATGAGCAAAGGGAAGAATCCTCCATTCCCGGTGAATGCCGTATTGCCAGGAAGGCGGAATAACCCTCCTTCAGAAGGGATCCGGGCCCTCGCGGTATACAATCCGATCCACTATCAGGAGTTGCCTGAGTTGTTTATGGATTTCATTTCCAGCCTAACGGGTAAATCGCCCTCGACGACGGGTGCCGGCTCGGAAGGAGCTCTCACAAAAGGCCCTTTCAATATGCTTTTGCCTATCGTGGACCTTAACAATGCGTTTGTTTCTTATTTGGTAAGCGGTCACGAAAGTTTCACGTCTTCGGCAGGTTGCGTGGGCCCGAAGTTCCGATGCGATCATGATATCAGTTTGCTGGTCCCTGAGCTTTGGTGTCGCATGCGTCCTCACGAGAGGAAAGCCGCGTACATGATCGAGCATGGATATTTGGAAGCTTGCCAGGATTTCGAACACGAAGGGGAAAATGTGGAAGCGACTCGATTGGGTTATCGAATTACAGCTGCCTTCATTCAAGAGTTCGGTGGACGGATCTTCAGTAATCCCCAATCCGTCTTTCCCGATTTCATTCTCAAGCCGGAAACGCAGGATCTCGATACCTATGTGGATGGTATCAAGAATATTGTGGAAACTCAGCAGCACGTAGCCTTGAATTATTTTCAAGACGGATCGATCGATGCAGCTTGCCCGCCCTTGAAAGCAATTCTCAACGTAATGGCTCATGGCGAATACGAAGGTATGAGCTATCGCGATCCGGAGTTCCGCAAGATGTTCACCCTGGAGTCGCTCGAATCTAGCGATTGGTATCGTGAACGCCTGGATGCGAAACAGAAAGTAGATATCTCATTGTGGGAACGGCATGAGAAGTACTTGGAGAGTTTCCTGGGCCTTGAAATCAATGCGGGCATGGGCGAGCGGATCGATGAAGACGCGCTCCGCCGCCGGATAGAGCGACGTTTGCAAACCTTTCGGTCTGATGAATATCGCAATAAGCTCGATGGCTGCCTTGGCGTGGATCCGAGTTTGTATGAGTAGTCAGATATAGACTTGTAGGAGCGGGTTTACTCCGCATTTGATAAAGGTTGTGTGGCATTTATAGCGGCATAAAGCCGCTCTTATAGTCATAGAAACGTAGTAGCAAGTGCGGGAGCTTAGACCTTGCCAGCTCCGGAGGTTCCGAGGATAGCTAAAGTCTCACCGGGATTGATGGATAACGCTTAACTGATCGCTTGTTTACGATTCTGAGCTATGTCGGAAAGAAACGCGGTCGAATTCGATCTGACCGAAAATTGGCCTAGATAGACGTGGGGAGGTGTTGGTTTTCTGGTGAAATGGGCCAAAAAAAGACCCGCTTTATAAAAAAGCGGGCCATATAGGGATGGGAGGGAAATTTGTGCGGCCCGCTGCTTTGGCAAAAGCCGGGACGCTTTCTTGCTTAGAATCTTTCAAAGCGCCGCCTCGAACTGGTAAGGCTGTATGCATTTACTCGTGGCATTAAATTCATATGAGAGATAAGTTTGTCGCTTGGCGTTTGATGAAGCTATAGGCAGATTAATGTATCCCATCGAATGTCGCGCAAGGATAAATATTGGATAATGTTTTGAATAGGTAGTTTCGAATCTTGGAAAAAGCTGAGAGTGGATTTTTGATATAGTTATCGAATGATTGAAGGCGATTATAGAGGTCGACTTGCGCCGACGCCTACGGGTTACTTGCACCGGGGGCATGCTCGAACGTTTCTTACGGCCCAGGAACGGGCCCGAAGCCATGGCGGCAAGCTTATATTGAGAGTCGAGGATCTCGATCGAGATCGATGTAAGTCGGAGTTCGTGGATGCCCTGTTGGACGATTTGAGCTGGGCGGGATTAAGCTGGGATGAAGGGCCAGATGTGGGTGGACCTTTTCAAAGTTACTACCAAAGCGAGCGATTGGAACATTACCGCGAGACCTGGGACCGTTTGAGAGGATCAGAGACGGTTTTTCCTTGCGACTGCTCTAGAAAGGATGTCCGGCTAGCGACTCAGGCACCGCATAGTGAAGGGGGCGAGCTCATCTACCCGGGGGTTTGTCGTGATAAACCGTTCGATTTCGAAGATGAAGAAACGGCTCTAGCAGTAAACTGGCGTTTTCGTGTGCCGGCCGGAGAAACGATTTCTTTCGAGGATGGGAACTATGGACACAAGGAATTCTTGGTCGGTAGGGATTTCGGAGATTTCCTTATCTGGAGAAAGGATGGGATTCCATCGTACGAACTTGCCGTCGTAGCCGATGATATTGCCATGAGAGTTACAGAAGTCGTCCGCGGAGAGGATCTGCTCATGTCAACAGCTCGGCAATTACTGTTGTACGAGGCCTTGGGAGTGAAGCCACCAGCTTTTTATCACTGCCCCTTAATTAGAGACAACGACGGTAGGCGTTTAGCCAAGCGCGATAAGGCCGCTAGTTTGAGAGAACTGAGACAAGTTGGATTTGATTCTTCGCTATTGGGTCCAAAGGGTGCAAGCTCTCAGCTTTAATACGGGTTTTAGAATAAAGGCTCGCGTGGGATACTGCTTGAGATATCCGAGCTATAAAATGTGAGATCGGTAGGGTTTCATCCCTAGTCCGCCAAAAGATAGGTAACCTCTACAATTTCGGCTGAATAGGGATAGTCAGCCCTACTATCTGTTAGAGGTCAGCAACTATTGATCAAGAGCCTACTCCGGAACCACGCTGATCAAGTTTAGTTGGTAGTTCCCTACAGAGAAGCTTAGATCGCGCGGTTCTCGACCAAAACGCGAACGCCAAAGCGTAGATTGTCTTATAGACTAGCTTCAATAGTTCCTCTCGTGTATCCGTTTCCCGCTTTGTTACCATTTCGTACCCTCCTTAAGTTGAAAAAATGGGATCGCATCATGGCTTTTTATCAAATTCATGGCTAATTCTTCAGCGGATCTCATTTTGAGTTTTGCCTCATTGGATCGATCATCGAAACCGCAGAGATGGAGGTAACCGTGGATCAAGTAGAGCGAGAGCTCTTCTGGGAAAGGGACTCTGTGTTTGTTTCCGTAGTCCACGGCGACTTCTGGGCAAACGCAGATTTCGCCTGCTAATCCATTTTCTACATCCCCAGGGAAGGTGATGACGTCGGTGGGTGAGTTAACTTGCATGAATTGGTCATGAATACGGGAGATCTCCGATTTAGATACGAATGCGACCGAGAGTTCGCCACCAGGTGCATCAAAGCTTCCGAAGCGATCGAGTGTAGCGAACAAGCGGTCGACGTCCCGTTCCTCGACGATCAGCTTGGGGCAAAGATTACTGACTTGCGCTCGTTTCGACTCGTTCGGGCTTTCGTTCATGCGTCGTCTTTTTACCGGATGACGTCACCTGTTCCTGAGGTCCGGGGTAAGCGATGCGTGAATGGAGCGAATTGATCAAGGTGAATATGAAGCTCTCCTTGATTTTGGCCAGTTCCGACATAGTTATGGCGCACTCGTCCAATTGGCCATCGTCGGTGTTCGATTTGAAGATCCGATCAACAAGCTCTTCGATATTCTGAGGGGTCACTTTTTGCAGTGATCGGCTCGCGGCTTCGAGGGAGTCGGCTAGCAAGATGACGGCACTCTCTTTGAACTGGGGCTTCGGCCCGTCGTAGCGATAGGTAGACTCTTGGATCGTGGAAGCGTCGGAACCATCTTCCTCTGCCTGCTTACTCGCTTTGTGATAAAAATATCGGATTAGATTTGTCCCATGGTGTTGGCGGATCACATCGATGATGGGACGGGGCAATTTGTAGGTGAGGCCCAGATCGACTCCCTCTTTGACATGGCTTTTGATGACTAGGGCGCTGAAAGAGGCGGTTTTCTCGTCATGAGGATTGCGCCCATCGAGCTGGTTTTCCGTAAAGTATTCCGGTTTCACCAGTTTCCCGATGTCGTGGAACATCGAGCTAACACGGGCGAGCAGAGAATTCCCTTTGATCGCGTTGCAGGCGTTCTCAGCCAAGTTGGCAACCATTAGGCTGTGGTGCCAGGTGCCTGGCGCTTCCAGTTGCATCCGCCTTAGGATGGGATGGTTGTAGTCGCTGAGCTCCAAAAGAGTGATGTTGGTGGTACGCTTAAAAAGGGATTCGAGAATCGGGAGGACGCCTACGATCACCACCCCTTGGACGACCCCTGTTAGTGTCGCAGTGGAGGCTTGCTGGAAGATAGTTTCTAGCGGTAAACCATCGGCCCAATTGTATAGCCAAGTGAAAATCGCTATGCTTACGCCACCAGCCGCACCTGCGGTGACGACCCGACCGCGTTTGCGGATGTTGCGGCATATGAAGATCGCCAGACAGGAAGCGAGGAACGTCATTACCATGAGTTCCAGGCGATTGCCGAACATGACCGCGGAGAAGAGACTGACGACGAGGGCTGTCAATAGTCCAGGCCCGCTACCCATTAGTATCGCGATGATAAGGGGAGATAGTGCTGTCGGAGCGATGTAAGGAAGAATCGCGGAGAGGCTACTGTCGTAGAGGAATTGATCCAAATTCCCCATCTCGAAGCACAAGCGAACCAAAGCGAGATTGCAGACGACGACAAGAGCCAGCAGTCCCAGACGCCCATTGCTTTCGAGAGTAGCTCTATCTTCGAGGCGTATGTAGAAAGTAGCGGCGGTAAGCATGGCCATAACCATCAGGGCCCGGCCGACGAGCTGCAGATCGAGCGTGTCCACTTTCTTGCCATCAAGATGGCGGATGTAAGCTAAATGCTGTTCGTATTGCTCATGCGTGACCCGCGTATTTGGTTCGATGATACTTTCCCCTTGCTCGACTTTAACGATGACCGGTTGCAGGGATTCCAGCATCTTTTGCCGCAAGGCGAGCATCTCGGTTTCATCTCGCCTGAAATTGGGGCGAACGCCATCGCGAAATAGGCGGCTGAAAGCACTGGAAACGCGCGGCGGTACATTCTGGGCATTCAATGCCACCCGCAGCATAGTGAGGGCGTCGTCGGTAGATTCGATACGGCTTTGGCTGACTTGGTCGCCTCTTTTGAATAGGGCAATAGATTGATCGCCGAAATCGAAATTCTTATCTTCCTTATCGTAGATCCCGATCTTGTAGCTTTCCCGCAGGCTGGTGAGCCCAGTCTCGATAAGTTCCCTGCGAGTTTCCGGGTCGGAAAATTCCAGAACAGTGGCCAAGTCGGATTCGGAAAGGCGGTATTCATTTTTTTGGTTAAACCGCTCGGTAATCTCGTTAATCATTTCTTGAGCGGCGTTGGCGGAAAGATCCTGCTCAATCGTGGCGAAACGATCCATTTCCTCCACTAGCTCATTAACGTGCTTACTGAAAAGATCAAAGTAGGTCATGTCCGTACGATAGACGGGCGGCACTTCGGTGAGAAGTTGTTCGCGCTCTTTGTCGGTCAGTATAGCACTCTGGTAGGTGAAGTCCTCCGCAGCCACGATGCGTATCGTGGCGAGCTGGTTGGGCAGGAATTGGAAGCCGGAAGGACGGATTCCCACAAAGCTAGTGATGACGATAGCGGCCACCGTAATTCCGAATATGGCGATGGATATGGCTCGGCTCTTCTCAAGAAAATTGAGGATAGACGACGATGCTTCCGTCTTACGCTTCTTCCGCTTTTTCGGGAAAAAGCGTTTTAGAAGCGCTCTAAACTGCTCTGCGAGAGGCATGCTTGTTCGACGTAGGAGTGTCCAAAAGATTCAATTTCAACGTTCGAGGCAACGCTAACTTTAGGCTGCGATGTCAGTCTTGCTCTCGTTCTCGGTGGACCTGGTAGGCGTCCACGATCTTTTGGACGAGATGGTGGCGGACAACATCTTGTGAGCTAAATTCGTGGAAGTCTATGCCCTTCAGGGACTTGATGACCTTCCTGATTTCCAGGAGTCCAGAGGTTTTGTGAGGCGGAATGTCGATTTGGGTAATATCGCCGGTGATAACCATTTTACTTTCATTTCCCAATCGGGTCAAAAACATCATCATTTGTTCGGGCGTGGTATTTTGGGCTTCATCGAGAATGATGAATGAATCGCTCAATGTTCGCCCTCGCATGTAGGCTAAAGGAGCGATTTCGATGACCCCTTTTTCGATCAGCTTGGCGACGTCTTCCCGATCGATCATATCATAAATAGCGTCGTATAAGGGCCTTAGATAGGGGAGAATTTTTTCCTGAAGATCCCCTGGCAGAAACCCCAATGTTTCCCCAGCTTCCACGGCTGGGCGGCTCAGGATAAGTCGTTTAACCGATCCGTCCAACAGCTTAGAGACTGCTGCTGCCATGGCTAGATAGGTCTTGCCAGTTCCCGCAGGACCGATGCCAAAAACGATGTCATTATCGAAAATGGATCGCATGTAGCATTTTTGACCGATCGTTTTGGGGACAATCGTGGAAAGACGCGTCTTTATGACACAGGCTTCATCGAATAGAGAGCGCATTCCCTGCCGTCGCGGATGCCGTCAACGATGCTGTCAAAATCCGCCTTGCGAAGCTTAAGACCCTGATTTCGAGCATCTTGAAGCAGGTTAAAAACCGCCTCTACCTGCTCTACAACCCCATCTTCACCTGCGACTTGCAGCCATCCATCGCGAGATACTATTTGTGCTCCGTACTTCGATTCGATTGATCGCAAGTTGTCTTCGTTTCCGCCGTAGAGCTGTGATAGCTGACCTGGATTATCGAAGTGTAATGTGCGTTTCCCCATAAAATGCGAATAGGCGAAAATAGAATTCGACTTCGCTTAGTCCAGCTTTTCGCGAACTGATTTTAGCCGATCCCACATTGCTTCCAACGACAGTGGGAGCACGCGAGTCGAGCCTACGACGGGCATGAAGTTAGTGTCGCCATTCCATCGGGGAACGACGTGGAGGTGTAGGTGCTTAGGGATTCCAGCACCTCCGGCTTCGCCAAGATTGACGCCTATGTTGAATCCATCTGGTTTTATGGCGGCTGTTAGAAGGCGTTTCGCTTTCATGGTAGATTCCAGGAAGCAGTTTCGCTCGTCTTTGTTAAGATCCTCGATATCAGCGACTTCTCGGTACGGTAGCACTAGCAGGTGGCCAGCGTTGTAAGGGTAGCGGTTTATCAGAATAAAGGTGAAAGGCTCCCGCGAGACGATCAGGTTGGCTTTGTCGTCGTCTGATTTTGGGAGATCCACAAAAGGTCGTCGATCTTTCGGGGCCTTTTCCTGGGCCACGTACTCCATTCTCCAATATGCGTGTAGATGCTCCATAGTATACTTTTATTAGATGGGATTTCATGGCTCGCGTGTCAAAAGCGTTCATTCGGGGAATGAGCGAGTGCTTGCCATCGGCGTTCAAACACGATTCTAAGCGATCGTTGTTTATCTGGTTCTACAGACTGATTTTCGCTCCAGTCGCTCTCATCCTTTCGCCTAAGTACTTGCTGAAGATGAAGCGGCGTGGCGATTACGAGGGCGCGATCGCTATGCGTATGGGGATCGGCGTAGAGGAATGGCCGAGGATCAAGGGTAAGTGGAGGATTTGGATACAAGCTGTAAGCCTAGGGGAGATGCTGGCAATCGAGAAGCTCATTCGGGAGCTCGCTGGTAGGCCGAATACGGAGATTCTTTTAACGACGACAACTAGCACAGGACTAGAGCTCGCCCGTGAGAAGTATTCGGACCTTTGCGACAGGATAACCTACTTCCCAATGGATTTCTGGCCATTTAGCCGAAAATTTTGGAAACGAATGCGCCCGGATCTTGCTATCTGCGCGGAGACCGAACTGTGGCCAGAGCATATGAAGCAAGCCTCCTTGGCAAGGGTTCCAATGGTGTTAATCAACGGGCGCCTTTCAGATAAATCGTTCCGCTATGCTCGACCCCTTTCATTCCTCTTTAGACGCCATCTGAGATGTATCGATCAGGTACTGGCTATATCGGAACACGATGCAGACCGATTCCGGAAAATCGGCCTTCCTCCTGAACGCATTTACGTTGCGGGGAATCTTAAAGTCGATGTAGACATTGGCGAGTGCTTTGATGCTCGCGAAAGGGCCCAGTTGAAGCAGACCTTGGGACTGGGGAATGGGTTTGTGCTTTTGGGATCCTCCACATGGCCAGGTGAAGAAGCGGCCCTTCTGCGAGCGTTAAGCGTGCTACGTGAATCGCTTCCAGATTGCCGTTTGATGATGGTGCCACGGCATTGCGAGCGCCGGGGGGAGGTTCGCGATTTACTGGAAAAGGAAGCTTCAGACTTTCGCTGGCATTTCAAGAGCGAGGGGCCTACCGAAACGGAGGTGGATATTCTGGTGGGCGATACGAGCGGTGAGCTTAGAGCTCTCACGCAATTGGCTGATCTGGCCTTCGTTGGGAAAAGCCTGCCGCCTCATACGGAAGGACAAACGCCTATCGAGTGTGTTTTGCTCGGCGTGCCGTTGCTTTTTGGGCCAGGAATGAGTAATTTTCGAAGCGTACGCGATGGGATGCTTGAATCAGGAGCCGCCGAACTGGTCCAGGATGAGGAAGCCCTCATATCCCGCATCTTGGCTTTAGCGGCAGATGGTCATGCTCTCGAAGCTCAGTCGAAGAGACAACGCGAGTGGGCGGAAAACAATCAGGGATCCCTGGAGCGAACGCTAAAAGCACTAGAGCGTTTGTTGGATGTCAAAACTCGGTCCTAGCTTTAGAAGCGAACCAAATACGGTATAGGCCGAAAGAGAATACCGTAGTTTACCGACCGGCGTAGGTTTTGACCACGCCGTACGATGAAGGCAGACTCGAATTATTAAAGAGCTGCCCGGTGTATCCCATTTGGACCTGATCAATGGGCTGGCTTTCTCGCTCGCAAAATTAGAATGGTTTCGGTTCGCGAGGCTTTTTCCTGCCCCTGAAAACGCTTTGGCTTACCTGTTTAAAGCGGATGGCCGCTCAAATCCGGGCGATGGGGCGGGTTATGAAGGCGAAAAACGGATCGCCAGGTTCACAGAAAGGACTTGAAAAGTGTATATGGATCCCATTGGGAAGTGTGGGAGCGCGAATTTCGGCATATAGTTGTCGCGTTCCGCTTGACAGGGGAAAGGCAAATCGGATTTATACGGCTATTATGGCAGATTTAGACGAAAAGTGGCCAGATAACGCTCCGGGAAAGTTCTATGTGGACGAGCAATGCATCGATTGCGATCTTTGCCGTGAAACAGCTCCAGATTTCTTTACGAGAAACGAAGACGAGGCGTATTCTTTCGTGCACGCCCAGCCAAAAACGCAGGAAGACATCGATCTATGCATGGAAGCCCTTGAGGGCTGTCCAGTCGAAGCCATCGGCGATGATGGCGATTAAGGCTAGGAACTAACTGCCAGAAGACCCAATCAATTATAGAATTTCGAATGTGTCCAGAGCGGACGCGTTCTTTATTCTACTCGGGTAACCAGCTCTGAGCGATTGACTTGGCGTAGTGCGAAAAACGAAGACGGTTGCTCTATTGCTCAATCTGGTCGCCCGCAATCTTTCATGCTCAAGAGCTTGTGCGAGGATGGCTAAAGATCGTTTTCAGGCTGGGCGACTCGAAATGCGCGTTCGGGCTTAGTCCAGTCGCTTCCACATGGATGGAGCGAATAGGGTTAGGATGGCATAGAGTTCGAGCCTGCCAAGGATCATCAGCAGCGAAAGAAACAGTTTGGTGCCTGAATGGAAGGAATCGTAGGTTTCGGTTGGGCCCACTCCCGCGAATCCGGGCCCGATATTAAATAGGCATGCTTGGACGGCGCTTAGATTGGTGCCCATATCCGTTCCAATCTCGAATACGGAAGCAACTTGCACGGACAACAAGAAGATAACGCCGGTCAATATCAGATAGATGCCAATCTCTTGAGTAGCAGCGTTGCTTAAAGTGCGGTTGTTGATTCTGATCTGCCTAACGACTCGCGACCGAAACGACCGCTCGACATTCATGATGCAGAGTCGCAAGGCTACTACGAGGCGATTGATTTTTATGCCTCCTGCGGTAGAGCCGGAACACCCGCCGATAATCATTAGAACGACTAAAACCGCTTGCGGAAGTGAAGGCCAACGGGCGAAATCTTCAGTTGCGAAACCGGTCGTCGTCAAAATGGATACGGTCTGGAAAATGCTGGAACGGACGGTGTTGACGACATCGTCCCCCGGGGCTTCGATAGCGATATCGAAGGAAACAATAGTCGCGGATGCCAAGAGTATTAAAATAAAGGCTTTAAACTCCGTATTGGTGGAAATACGACGAAATCGTCCATTTAACGTGGCGAGGATGATAGGAAAGCTAATGGCTCCCAGAATCATGAATACGATTCCGATCATTTCCACTGAAGCACTACCAAAAGCCGCGATGCTGTCTGTTCGCGTGCTGAATCCACCAGTCGCCACGGTGGTAAACATATGGCAGACTGCATCGAACCAGCTCATGCCGGCGAAGCGGTAGGCTATGGCACAACATGCTGACAGTCCCAGATAAACATATATCAGTCTTAGGATCGCCGATTGTACGCGGCTTTCCTCGAAGTCGAATGTCGATCCTGAAGCTTCGTTTGCGTAGAGCAACTTGGCTCCGGCTCCGAGAAAACCGAGTATTGCCACAAAGAATACTACTACTCCCATTCCGCCAATCCATTGGCTTAAAGATCGCCAGAAGAGTAGGCTGTAAGGCAATTGCTCCAAGTTTGAGAGCACGCTGGCCCCAGTGGTCGTTATTCCTGAAACGCTTTCGAAGATTGCTCCTGAAATTCCAATATGGGGAGTTGTAATCAGGAAGGGAATACTGCCTAGAAGACTAGATAGGATCCAGCCCAGCCCAATCACGCTAAGAGCCTCTCGGCGATAGAAACGTTGAGGTGCTTTTCGCCCGATCCAATATAGAATGCCCGCCGAGAGCAGCGCAGTGGCTAGAGAAATGCCGAACGCGACAGTAGTTAGATTCTGGTCGATATCCTCGTCAAGAAATATGGATACACAGAGGCAGAGAGCGAATGCCAGTGCGATAATTATCAGCACCACGCTAAGTAACCTGGATACGAGTCCGAAGTTCATTGCATTCAGGACTTTACTATTTGGTAATCGGCTCGCACAAGTCTATTTAGTCAGTTTGAGCAACTCCTTTAACTTCTCTTTACCGATAATGGCGATGATAGAGTCGCCAGCTTGCAGAATATCATCGCCGGTTGGCATGCGGGGGATAAAATTGGATTCCTGGCCGACAATCACGCATCCATCAGGCCATTTGACTTTCCGTATACGTTTACCGGATACAATAGAATTAGGTTGGATATCAAGTTCGATTATGCAAGTGGAGCATTTTTCGCCTTCTTCCAGTTCGATAAACGATTTCTTTCCGATATACCTGAGAACCTCATTGGCGGTGGCGATTCTCGGGGAAACGGCGAGTTCCAAGCCTAGGGAGAAACTCAGCTTGTCTAAAACCTCGATGTAATCGGCCCGATTAATGGCCAGCATGGTATGCTGGGCGCCTAGCTTATAGGCCTGAAGGCAGGTCATTATGTTGTCTTCATCGTCCTTGGAGCAGGCGATGAAGAAATCGGCACTTCCGACTTCTTCCTCCTCGAGGACGCGCAAGGAGGTTCCTTCTCCGTGCACGAAGGTGACATTCGGCAAACTTTCAGCCAGGGACCGGCAGAGCTCCAAGTCTTTCTCTATTACCCGAATTTTGAATCGCGGATTGCTCAAGAGACGTACCAAAGAAATGGATATTTCGCTACCGCTAAGCAAAGTGATGCCGATTTTCTTGGAGAGCTGGGAATCGGGGTCGAAGAGCGGTTTCGCTTCGAACAGGGAGTCAGGATGCCCAAACAGCGTGACGATGTCTCCTTCTTGAAGGACGGATTGGGCGTTGGCGACTGTGGACGTTTCCCCTTGCTGAATTAGCCCAATACGCAAATCTCCTGGTAGCTTCATTTCCAGCAGGGGTATGCCGACGATTTTGGCTCCTTCTTGGATTTCAATCGATTGCACTTCGATTTTCCCTCGACCGAAATCCTCTACGGCTACACGGCCTGGATTGCGAATATGCTTGGCTAGTTCGACCGCGGCCAGTGCTTCGGGGTTGACCAAATGGTCGATGCCGAAATGACGCTGGTGGTTGATTACCGAATTGTCGCGAAATGTAGCGTCATGGACGCGAGCGAAGGTGGTTCGGGCTCCGAGTGCTTTGGCAAGAGAGGACGATACTAGATTGGTTTCATCCCGACTGGTCATGGCCAAAAAAAAGTCGCATTTTTCTACCCCTGCTCGACGTAAAGTTCGGGCGGAACTGCCATTCTCGTTGATCACGCGAACATCGAACTGCTCGTGGATGGTTTGGGCTCGCTCGGCGTCGCGTTCGATTACGGTAACGTCGTGATCGTTCAGACTTAGGGTTTCGCTCAAATGAGAGCCTACCTCGCCGGCTCCTACGATAACGATTTTCATTTCGAGCGGATTCTGAGGAATTAGTGAGCGCTGTCCAGAGGAGATTCGAAGCAAACGGCAGGGACAATTCGCTAAATATCGGTCGAGTGTCGCTTACCGATTCCTGCAAGAGCACGCCGATAAGGAGTAAACCGCAGAATATGTGGACGATATACAGGCAGAGAGCGTAGGCGATTCCGAAGGTATTACGCCAATTCTGCTGCCAGGCAGTCTCTTGGCCCAAATCGAGAGCGGGAATCAGGGTGTCGAGGGCGACAATAATTGGATTGAAGCTGGGATACTCTTAAGGCGTGCCTATCGAAGGATCGCTATCTTCCTGTAGATTAGACTCTTCTGAGGCGGGAACCAACGGATCTTACTACCGGTGGAGAATCGAGTAATTTAGCCCGATATTGATGACCACTAGGGCGATTCTTAAGAAGGCAGCCCAGCATTTTGCGAGGATGGTAGTGATGCGATGCGGCTCTCCGTGATGGATCGAGCCCGGATCAGCTTGATAAACTGGATGGAGGCTTCATAATCTAGTTTTAGGTTCGCAGGGATTTTTACTCCATAATGTCATGTTGATACACCAATTTAAGGGTGCT